>ENA-OXEC01000028-OXEC01000028.1-human-gut-metagenome-genome-assembly--contig:-NODE-28-length-109447-cov-93.0272_pt1 | contig 109447 bp, 107 predicted proteins | sample MGYA00249351_ERZ652235 | MGnify/ENA primary metagenome ERZ652235 (study PRJEB26925, sample SAMN05826906) | human gut metagenome | biome: ENVO:2100002; feature: ENVO:00000062; material: ENVO:00002003...
CTATCTCATGGAAGGGGAAGACCTGTCTGACCCCGTGGAGATCGAGTTCTGCACCGGCAGCTTCTCAGCGGTGCGGACGGCAGAGTTCAAGGCCGTGGGCGGCTTTGATGAGCATTACTTCATGTATGTGGAGGATGCGGACCTGACCCAGAAGATGCGCACCAAGGGAAAGGCTTATCTCGTGCCCCAGTACACCGCCATCCATGCGTGGCATCGTGCGGCCCACCGCAGCCTCAGGCCCTTCCTGTGGCAGACCGGGAGCCTGCTGCGGTATTTCTGTAAATGGGGGTTCAAGTTCTGAGTCTCTGCCGCGACGAAACAAGAGAGCGCCCGCCACAAAATTTTTGAGGCGGGCGCTCTTTCCTTGCTTTTTTTTCGATTTGATAGTAGAATAAGGTGTAATACTATCGCAAGCCTGTACGGTGAGCAGAGTGTATTGCGCAACATTGTTTACAGCGGACGCAGCTCCGCTTTGAATCCATACAGGGCAGGGCGGATACGCCGCTGTGCCTTGTACAAGCTGCACAACTTTTTTATTTCATAATATAAGGAGTGCACAAAATGAAAGGTATCATTCTGGCCGGCGGTGCCGGCACCCGGCTTTATCCGCTTACGATGGTCACCAGCAAGCAGCTGTTGCCCGTCTACGACAAGCCGATGATCTACTATCCTCTGTCCACCCTCATGCTGGCGGGCATTCAGGACATCCTCATCATCTCTACCCCCACCGACACGCCCCGCTTCGAGGCGCTGCTGGGCGATGGCAGCCAGTACGGCATCCATCTGCAATATAAGGTCCAGCCGTCTCCGGACGGTCTGGCGCAGGCCTTTATCCTCGGCGAGGAGTTTATCGGCGACGACTGCTGCGCCATGATCCTCGGCGACAACATCTTCTACGGCAACGGTTTCTCCAAGATCCTGAAGACCGCCGTGGCCAACGCGGAGAACAAGGGCCGCTGCACCGTCTTCGGCTACTATGTGCCGGACCCCGAGCGTTTCGGCATCGTGGAGTTCGACGGAAACGGCAAGGTGCTCAGCGTCGAAGAAAAGCCCCAGCACCCCAAGAGCAACTACGCCATCACCGGCCTGTACTTCTACAACAAGGAAGTCGTCCGGATGGCAAAGCAGGTCAAGCCCTCCGCCCGCGGCGAGCTGGAGATCACGACCCTGAACGATATGTACCTCAAGCAGGATGAGCTGGACGTCCAGCTGCTGGGCCGTGGCTTTGCATGGCTGGACACCGGCACGATGGACAGCCTCGTGGAGGCAGCGGACTTTGTGCGGATGATCGAGAAGCGTCAGGGCATCAAGATCAGCGCCCCCGAGGAGATCGCATTCAAGTACGGCTGGATCGACCGCGACACCCTGCTGGAAAGCGCCGAGCGCTACGGCAAGAGTCCCTACGGCCAGCACCTCAAGAATGTGGCTGACGGCAAACTGAAGTATTAAGAGAGGCGGTATCCGCATGAAAATCATTGTTACCGGCTGCAAGGGTCAGCTTGGCACCGAGATCATCAAGCAGCTCCGGGAGGGCCGCAGTGAGCTTGGCCCTCTCCCTGAGAAGCTGATGAACGCCACGGTCATTCCGGTGGACCTGCCGGAGCTGGACATCACCAACTATAAGATGGTGGACGACTTCATCCGCCGCCAGCGCCCGGATGTCATCATCAACTGCGCCGCCTTCACCAACGTGGACGGCTGCGAGGTGAACCATGACGCCGCTTTCAAGGCCAACGCCATCGGTCCCCGCAATCTGGCGCAGGCGGCCACCAAGACCGGCGCACGGCTGGTGCACGTCTCCACCGACTATGTTTTCTCCGGCCGTGAGAACGGCGGCATCCCGCAGGATGAGGCCACCATCCCCGGCCCCATCAGCGCCTACGGCTCCACCAAGCTCATGGGTGAGAAGTACGTCGAGCAGTTCTGCCACCGCCACTTCATCGTCCGCACCGCATGGCTCTACAGCTACTACGGCAAGAACTTCGTCAAGACCATCGTGAACGCGGGCCGAAAGTTCGGCAAGCTGGAGGTCGTCAACGACCAGTGCGGCAACCCCACCAACGCCGTCGATCTGGCCCACGAGATCTTACAGCTCTGCGTCACCCACGAGTACGGCCTGTACCACTGCACCGGCGAGGGCATCTGCTCCTGGTATGATTTCGCGTCTGAGATCATCCGCCTGTCCGGCGTGGACGCCACCGTGGCCCCCTGCACCAGCGAGGAGTACAAGTCGAAGCACCCGGACAGCGCCGACCGCCCCAAGTGGAGCGCTCTGGACAACCGGATGCTCCGCTGCACCGTCGGCAACGATGTCCGCGACTGGAAGGACGCGCTGGCCTGCTTCTTCGAGCACTGGGACGGCGACAACGGGATGAAATAATAGCCCTCTCAGGCCGCTTCGCGTCCAGCTCTCCCAGAGGGAGAGCCACTGGCGTGCCGGGCAGGCAAAGCTGGACGCCGGAGGTCTGATTGGGCAGAAGCTGCCGGGCCTTGCCACAGAGGCCAACTGCTGTAAATCCAGACAGCGGAGCACTGAGGCTTCCGATAGAAAAAACTTTGTTCAGTCAGAAAGGGCTTTGCCGACACGCCAGTGGCTCCCCCTTTGGGGGAGCTGTCACCGAAGGTGACTGAGAGGGCAAGGCCGCTGAAAAAGAAGAGAACACTGAGGAATATATCATTATGAAAAAATATCTTATCACCGGCTGTGCCGGTTTTATCGGTTCCAACTTCGTGCATTATATGCTCAAGAAGTACCCTGAAATTTTGCTGGTCAACCTCGACAAGCTGACCTATGCCGGCAACCTTGAGAACCTGAAGGACGTTGAGGGCGACCCCCGCCACGTCTTTGTGCAGGGCGACATCTGCGACAAGGAGCTGGTCGAGAGCCTGTTCGCAAAGTACGATTTCGACTATGTCATCAACTTTGCCGCCGAGAGCCATGTTGACCGCTCCATCAAGAACCCCGAAATTTTCGTCCAGAGCAACGTGATGGGCACCGTCAACCTGCTGCAGCGTGCCAAGGAGGCTTGGTACGACGCCGACGCCAAGACTTGGAAAGAGGGCAAGAAGTATCTGCAGGTGTCCACCGATGAGGTCTACGGCGCTCTGGGTGCCGAGGGCTTCTTCATGGAGACCACCCCGCTCTGCCCCCACAGCCCCTACTCCTCCTCCAAGGCCAGCGCCGATATGTTCGTTATGGCATTCCACGACACCTATGGTATGCCCATCAACATCACCCGCTGCTCCAACAACTACGGCCCCTACCAGTTCCCCGAGAAGCTCATCCCGCTGATGATCAACAACATCAAGCACCACAAGCAGCTGCCCGTCTACGGCGACGGTATGCAGATTCGCGATTGGCTGTACGTTGAGGACCACTGCAAGGCCATCGACATGGTCTGCAACGGCGGCAAGGTCGGCGAGGTCTATAACGTCGGCGGCCACAACGAGCGCCCCAACATCTTCATCGTCAAGACCATCATCGAGCAGCTCCACGACCGCCTCAAGGACGACGGCATCAGCGAAGACCTCATCAAGCACGTCGCCGACCGTCTGGGCCACGACCGCCGCTATGGCATCGACCCCACCAAGATCAAGAACGATCTGGGCTGGTACCCCGAGACTCCCTTCGAGAAGGGCATCGTCCTGACCATCGACTGGTACCTCGACCACGAGGAGTGGATGGAGCACATCACCAGCGGCAACTACCAGAAATACTACGAGGAAATGTACAAGAATAAATAATCTCTTGTAAAGCTTCGAGAGCAAATGAAACGCCCCTGTCCGGATGATTTTCCGGACAGGGGCGTTTTTGTGTATCAGATAAAAGTGTCAGAGCAGGTCGGCGGCGAGGAGCAGAAGCGCTGCGGCGGCTACGCCATCCGAACCATCCTTGTACTCGCCGATGGGAGTAGAACTCCAACCAGTCCCGCGGTAGATGGTGCCATCCTTATACTCGCCAATTTCGCGGGAATGCAGGCCGAGACCGGTGTAGATCGTGCCGTTCTTATACTCGCCGATAGCGTCCGAGTGCAGGCCGCAGCCACGATAAATCGTGCCGTCTTTGTACTCGCCGACTTCGCTCGAACTCCAGCCTGTGCCACGGTAGACCGTGCCATTTTTCGTCTCGCCAACGCAGTCGGAACTCCAACCAGTTCCCCGATAAATCGTTGTGGCCATAAAAATACCTCCAACTAGAGCTGAGACATAAGAATTTCAGCATAATAGGTCATTTCTTCTTTTCGGGAATACTCGTTCTTGAATCTTCCATTGGAATCGTTGTCGGACAAACCAGTACGGAAACTAAAGGAACGGGTAAAAGGAATATGCTCATCATCAGAGGGAGAGTAGGTGTCTGGAATACCAAATCCATAATAAATGAGATCTTCCACATCGGTATAGCCAAAATCTTTATAATGTTCATAAAGAGCATGCGAAGAATCATTTTGGAAAATTATTTGGCGGATAGTATCTAAATAGGTTTCTTTGATAGAGTTCTCTGCAAGATGGGCACGTTTTTGTAATTGCTGGAGTTCTTCTTCCGACATACTAGAATGAGTTGCATAATTATAGCGGAAAGCAAAGGGTCTGCTTCCATAAAGCATATCGTAGTATTTATTTAGATAGTGGCGAAGATAGGAATTTTCAATTACAGCTGAAAATTCAAGCTCGATGTAGGTCTCTGAGAGATGTATTTTAGGCGTGACATTGACGATGCAAAATTCATCGGACATTCCACGGACAATAGCTTTGAAATCTTTCGAAACAGAAACTATGTTCTGAAATTCCGGCAATGCTAAGATAGCTTTTCGTTTGCCTCCAAACAAATCTAACATCATATTCCTCCTCAAAATCTCGGATAAATTCTGTTGCCATCTGAATTATAGCAGAAATAAACTGACACAACAAGTGAAACAGAATATAAAAAGTGCCAAAATTTGCAGTGTTGTCCGATACAATATGACAAAAGGATGGTGACAGAGTTGTACGAAGAGATGTTTTCCCGGCGGCTGGCACAGTTGAGGCTGCAAAAAGGCGTTTCGGCCCGGGATATGAGCTTGTCGCTGGGGCAGAACCATGGATATATCAACAGCATTGAAAACGGAAAAACATTTCCGACTATGACGAACTTCTTCTATATCTGTGAATACCTCCACATCACGCCGCAGGAATTTTTTGAGGACGGCAACGCTGACCCGGAGACGATACGGGGGCTGGTGGAGAACCTGAAAAAGCTGGATGGGGAGCAGGTGGATGCCCTGTCGAAAATCGTGGATGGGCTGGTACGGTGATGGACGCAAAAAGGCCGCTGCGCGAAAAACGCAGCGGCCTTTGCCGTAGATGCTTATGCGGATTTTGGCTTATCCAGTGCTTTTATTTCCTCAATGGGAAGATTTGTATACCGGGCGATCGTCTCATACGGAAGTCCATCCGCAAGCATCGACTTTGCGCTTTCAACAGACTGTGCGTGGCGTGCCTCGCGTGCAGCCTTTTCGGCGGCCTCCGCTCTCATCTCTTCCATTGCTCTGCACATTGTTGCCACTCCCTTCGTATCTTCTTTAAAATAGCGCACCCTCTGTGCCAGAATGGGATAACTCATATCATCCGGGTCTGTACAAGAGAAATCGTGCATCAGCCTGCCCAACGCCGTCTCATCTTTGATTTGAGAGTTCACGTAGATAATATGTGCTTCATCGCCAAAAGACTCGCCGGTTTCCTCAATGATGCGGTTGATGTGATAAATAGGCAGGCTCCGCTTCAATACATCCCGTTCCGTAATAAAAATCACATAGGTTTCATTCAGTGCGTCGTAGGCGTCGCCCGCTTCTGTCAGGTTCGCGTCGAGCAAGCTGCTGTTGTACCGTGCACGCTTGGCTCCTGCACCTCGGTCGCTGCGCTGTACTTCGATATTGTAGACCTGATTGCTCTTATCAATGGCCAGAATGTCCAGCCGGACAGAACGGCCCTGTAGATTTTTTAGGTCATGCTGCCCGTGAACCTCTTGTACGATCAAGTCGTCCCGGTTCAGGATGATCTGGAGCAGAAATTCAGCGCAGGTCTTGTCCTCGAAAACCTTGCTCATGAAGTCATCGTCCATGAGGCGGAAATTGCGGATGTATTGCAGATCCTTCTCGTGTTTACGCTCGAAATCGAGCTGCTTTTCTTTTTCAGCTTCTGCCACTGGTTCACCTGCTTTCTGCTTCGGGTCTAAGGTAAGAATACCATAAAATCGTTGTTTTTACAATAGCGGATAAAAATAACGGGCTGTCCGTATAGAACAGTCCGTTATCATAAAAGATTCGATTCAGTGCAAGTTTAGCCGAGGCTCACGCCCATCCGGCGGGCGACGGTGAGCAGCTCGCAGCCTTCGGGGACGTTGCGGGTCTTGCCGGCGATGTCCTCGAGGCGGTTGGCGATGACGCGGTTGTTGACCATGGCGACGGTGACGCCGTAGCGCTCCATCTCCACCAGCTTGGCGGCGTAGCTGCCGAACTGGGTGGCCAGCACGCGGTCGTAGGCGCTGGGGCTGCCGCCGCGCTGCATATGGCCCGGGATGCAGACGCGGGTCTCCATGCCGGTCTTCTTCTGGACGGCGGCGGCGATGCGGTTGGTGGCGGTGGCACCGTAACCGGCCTCCGTGCGCTTGGCCATCCACTCCTTCCGCTTCATACCGGCCTCTTCGGTGTTGATGGCGCCCTCGGCCACGGCGATGATGGAGAAGTTGGAACCCTTGCGGGCGCGGCGCTCGACGGCGCTGCAGACGCGGTCGATGTCATAGGGCATCTCAGGCAGCAGGATGATGTCCGCGCCGCCGGCGATGCCGGAGTAGAGGGTCAGCCAGCCGGCCTTGTTGCCCATGATCTCGATGCACATGACGCGGCTGTGGCTGCCGGCGGTGGTGTGGATGCGGTCGATGACCTCGGTGGCGATGTCCACAGCGGTGTGGAAGCCGAAGGTGACGTCGGTGCCGTAGATGTCGTTGTCGATGGTCTTGGGCAGGCCGATGATGTTCAGGCCCTCCTGCGCGAGGAGGTTGGCCGTCTTGTGGGTGCCGTTGCCGCCGAGGCAGAGCAGGCAGTCGAGCTTGGCGTCCTTATAGGTCTTTTTCATGGCGGCGACCTTGTCGATCTTGTCCTCTTCCACCACGCGCATGAGCTTGAAGGGGGTGCGCTTGGTGCCGAGGATGGTGCCGCCCAGCGTCAGGATGCCGCGGAAATCGTCCTCGGTCATCTCCTTGTAATCGCCGGTGATGAGGCCGTGGTAGCCGTTGAGGATGCCCACGATCTCGACGTTCTCGCCGAACCGTGCATACAGGGCCTTTGCCACGCCGCGGATGGTGGCGTTCAGGCCGGGACAGTCGCCGCCGGAGGTCAGGATGCCAACACGTTTTTTCATATTGAATAACCCTCGTTTCTTCCGATTTCAGGAGCAGGTAAATGATACTATAAGAGTATTCCCAAAGGGGGCAGGTGTCAAGAGGCGGGGCCGAAAAAAGCCGTGAAAACGCCGGGGCGGGCGGGGACGAAAAAACATGAGCAAAAAAATCAAAAAAGTGGTTGACAAATGGGAGCAGAGGCTGTATAATATTCCTCGTCAGCAGCGCTTCGGTGCTGAGGACGGAACCAAATAGTGGGGATTTGCATAGTGGTAGTGCGGTAGACTCTGACTCTACTTGTGGGAGTTCGATTCTCTCATCCCCAACCAGACCGCAGCCCGTTGGGTTGCGGTATTTTCGGGGCATAGCGCAGTTGGTAGCGCGCCTCGTTCGGGACGAGGAGGCCGTGGGTTCAAATCCCGCTGCTCCGACTTAAAAAATCCAGTACATGTTTGTGTACTGGATTTTTTATTTAGTCGAGCGCGGGATTTGAACAAGGCAAGCAATCAGCCCAGTGGGATTTTTAGGTTTCTCTATCTCTTTCCCTGAAAATATGGTAGAATAGTACCACTACGACACAGGGAGGTCTTTCTATGCTCAAACGTCTGCGCAATGCCCACCCGATGCTCTACTGCCTCGGGGCCGAGGTGCTGTTTCTGGGGATGCTGTTCGTGGCGTCGATGGTGTCGCTTCTGGGGATCTTATTCGTCCTGCGCGACCTCGAGATGGCCGACGACTATCTGCTGACGACCCTGCAGGAGGCGGCGGGCATCCTGACGGCCTGCTTCCTTCTGGCCCGCACCGGGAAGATCGGCCTGCTCCGCCGCCGGGGCAGCGGCTTCTTCAACGGTCTGCTGGTGGGCCTGTACCCCATCGCGCTCATCAGCTACAACGCCTACAACACCCTGCTGTTCGGCCGCCCGGAGGGCGATATGCTGCCCGCATGGCGCATCGTGTGGTTCCTGCTGGGCATGACCAGCGTGGGCGTGGCCGAAGAGTTTCTGTTCCGGGGGGTCATCGCCCAGACCCTGCTTGAGCACTTCGGCACCAGCCGGGGCGGCGTCTGGAAAGCCTGTCTGCTGTCGGGCCTGTACTTTGGCGCGGCCCACCTGACCAACCTCACCGGCAGCGCGCCGCTGGGCGTGCTGATGCAGTGTGTCTTTGCGGCATCGCTGGGCACCCTGCTGGCGGCAGTCTATTTCCGCACCGGCAACATCTGGGTGACGGTGTTCATCCACGCCGCGATGGACATCACTTCCATGCTGGTGGGCGGCTTATACGGCACCCAGTCGGTGGCCGACAGCATCAGCACCTACGACATCACCATGCTGGCGTCGGTGGCGGTCTATCTCATCCCCACAGCGTTCCTGCTGCGGAAAAAGAAGATCGGCGAAGTGGAGCTTTACTTCGGACGGGATGCGGTGTCAGAGAATGCATAAGAAAAAGGAGCCGCGAGGCTCCTTTTTTCGTTATACCTTATTCGTAATCAATGGGCAGCGTGGGCAGGCCGTTCAGCTCCAGCCCGGCGGTATGGCCTGCGATGTATTGGTAATACCCCTGCGCCGCGATCATGGCGCCGTTGTCGCCGCAGAACTTCAGCTCGGGCAGATAGACCTTTGCGCCCAGCTTCTGGGCACCGTCGTTGACCAGCTGGCGCAGACGGCCATTGGCTGCGACGCCGCCTGCGAGGCAGACCTGCTTTGCGCCGGTGTCGGCGGCGGCGAGAAGGAGCTTTTCGGCGAGGATGCCCGCGATGCGCTCCTGAAAGCTGGCCGCAAGGTCGGGCACATGGATCTCAGTGCCCTTCATCTGGGCCTGATTCACCTCGTTCAGCACAGCGGTCTTGAGGCCGGAGAAGCTGACGTTGTATCGGCCCTCGATGTGGGGGACGGGCAGGCGGTAGGCCTTCGGGTCTCCGGTCTTGGCGGCGTTGGCGACGCTGGGGCCGCCGGGATAGGGCAGGCCCAGCGTCCGGGCCACCTTGTCGAAGGCCTCACCGGCGGCATCGTCCACCGTGTGGCCGAGGATGTGGTAGTGGGTGTAGTCCTGCACCTCCACGATGTGGCTGTGTCCGCCGGATGCCACGAGGCAGAGGAAGGGAGGCTTCAGCTCGGGGTGGGTGAGGTAAAGGGCCGCGATGTGGCCCCGCAGGTGGTGGACCGGCACCAGCGGCTTGCCCGCCGAGTAGGCGAGGCCCTTGGCGAAGTTGACGCCCACCAGCACCGCGCCGATGAGTCCGGGCGCGAAGGTGACGGCCACGGCGTCCATGTCGTCGATGGTCTTTCCGGCGTCCAGCAGAGCCTTTTTGACGGTGGCGCTGATAAACTCGCAGTGGCGGCGGCTGGCGATCTCGGGCACGACGCCGCCATAAAGCGCCTGTTCCTTGACGCTGGTGGAGATGACGTTGCTCAGCAGATGCCGGCCATCCTCCACCAGAGATGCGGCGGTCTCGTCGCAGGTGGATTCGATTCCTAGAATGATCATGGTCTTAGTGGGCCTCCAGCCAGTTTTTGCCCTGATGCACCTCGGTGCTCAGGGGTACAGCGTAATTGACACAGCCTTCCATCTCTTCTTGTAAGATAGAAGCGGCCTTTGCGGCCTCCGCCTCCGGGGCCTCCACGATGAGTTCGTCGTGGACGGTCAGGATGAGGCGGCTCTCCATCTTCTCGTCCCGCAGACGCCGCCAGACCCGCACCATCGCCAGCTTGATGACGTCGGCGGCAGTGCCCTGAATGGGGGTGTTGCGGGCCATCCGCTCGCCGCTGGCCCGGATGTTGTGGTTGTTGCTGGTCAGCTCGGGCAGGGAGCGGCGGCGTCCGAAGAGGGTGGATACATAGCCGCAGGCCCGGGCGTCGGAGATGGTCTTGTCCATATATCCGCTCACCTTCGGGAAAGTGGCCAGATAGTTTTTCAGGAAGGCGTCGGCCTCCTTGACGCTGACGCCGATGTCCTTCGAGAGGCTGTAAGCGCCCTTGCCGTACATGATGCCGAAGTTGATGGCTTTGGCAGAGGAGCGGAGACGGGGCGTGACCTGCTCGAGGGGCAGGTTGTAGATCTTCGCAGCGGTGCTGCGGTGGATGTCCTCGCCGGTCAGGAAGGCCTGCTGCATATGCTCGTCGCCGGTGACGTGGGCGAGGATGCGCAGCTCGATCTGGCTGTAGTCGGCGTCCACCAGTACGCAGCCGGGCCGCGCCACAAAGTAGGCGCGGAGCTGGCTGCCCAGCTCGGTGCGGATGGGGATGTTCTGCAGGTTGGGGTTGTCGGAGGAGAGGCGTCCGGTGCGGGCTTCGGTCTGGTTGAAGCGGGTGTGGATGCGCCCATCCTCCGCGATGACCTTCAGAAGACCCTCGACATAGGTGGAGTTGAGCTTCTGGTAGGCGCGGTACTGCAAAATGTCCTCCACCAGCGGGTAGTCCCGCAGGGACTCCAGAGTCTCGGCGTCGGTGGACCAGCCGCGCTGGGTCTTCTTGCCGTGGGGCAGGCCCATGGTGTCGAAGAGCATCTCGCCCAGCTGCTTGGGGCTGTTGGGGTTGAAGCTGGCGCTGCCTGTCTCCATATGGATGCGGGTGAGGACGTCTTCCAGCTCGGCCCGCATTTTCACGCCGAACTTCTCGATGCCCTCCCGGTCCACGAGGATGCCGATGCGGGTCATGTCGGCCAGCACCTGCGCCAGCGGGAACTCGATGTCGTTGTAGAGCGCGTCCTCGCCCAGTGCGGTGATCTCCGCCTTCATCTTGGCGAAGAGGTCGGCCAGAGCACCGGCGTCCGGCCATGCCTCACAGGTGAAGGCGGCGTCGGCGCGGTAGCGGATGATCAGCTCGGAGAGGTTGTACTTCGAGGCCGAAGCGTCCAGCAGATACGCCGCCAGCTTGCCGTCCCAGACGATGCTGCTGCCCCAGCCGCCCGCCGCCATCGCACGGGCGTAGAGAGGGGCGCTGTCGAAGACATCGAGGGTGACGTCCGCGTTGTCCAGCAGACGGAGGAGGTCGTCGGCCTCCAGCGGGAAGACGATCCTGTCCTGCACGGCATACCATGCGGCAGGCTGCAGCTCCACGATGCGGGTGCCCTGCTTGCCCATGACGGCAGGCCGGGCCGCCACGAGGTAATGGCCCTTCGGCTCTGCGGGCAGAGCGGCGATCCCGGCCTCCGGCAGCGGCCCGGCGCTGGCCTTGGCCGGGTCTGCAGCAGGCGCGACGTCGCTGAGGCCGAAGCGGGTGATGAGGGAGTGCAGCTCCAGCTCCTGCATCAGCCGGACGGCCTCGGCCTTGTTGCCCTCACCCACGACATACGCACCCTCGGCGGTGTCGATGGGGGCGTCGGTGCGGATGGTGCCCAGCGTGTAGCTCAGCTCGGCCATCGCCCGGTCCTCGGCCAGATGCTCCCGCTGCTTGGGCTTGATGGTCTTGTCGGCGGTGTCGTCGAGGTGGGCGTAGACCCCTGCGAGGCTGCCGTATTTCTGGATGAGGGTGACGGCGCTCTTCTCGCCGATGCCCTTGACGCCCGGGATGTTGTCGGAGGCGTCGCCCATAAGGCTCTTGATGTCGATGAGCTGGCGGGGGGAGACGCCGTATTTCTCCTTCACGGCCTCCACGTCCATGGTGACGGTCTTGCTGCGGCCCATGGCGGTGGTAGCCAGCAGGACGGTGGTGGTGTCGCTGACCAGCTGCAGGCTGTCCCGGTCTCCGGTGGCGAGGAAGCAGTCGTCGCTGCGGGCGGCGCAGGCGGCGGACAAGGTGCCGAGGATGTCGTCGGCCTCCCAGCCCTCCGCCGTCACCTCGCGGTAGCCCAGCGCAGCCAGAAGCTCTTTCAGCACCGGCATCTGTGCAGCCAGCTCGTCGGGCATCTTGTGGCGGGTGGCCTTGTAGCCGTCGTACATTTTGTGGCGGAAGGTGGGGGCCTTGAGGTCGAAGGCCACGGCCACCTCGTCGGGGTCACATTCCTTGAGCAGGGAGAGCAGGATATTCAGAAAGCCGAAAATGGCGTTGGTGTAGCGGCCGTCCTTGGTGGTCAGCAGCTTGATGCCGTAAAAGGCACGGTTGGCGATGCTGTTGCCGTCGATGACCAGTAAACGCATAGCTTGTGGTCCTCCATTCCATAATTTCACATCTTATAGTATAGCACGAACGGCGCAAAGAAAAAAGAGACTGCGGAATAAACCTCTCCGTCACGGCGGACGCCGTGCCACCTCCCCTATCGAGGGGAGGCTTTGGCATGGCGCAGGGCTTTCTCTCTTCGCCAGAGGCTCCCCTCGGTAGGGGAGCTGTCGAGCGAAGCGAGACTGAGAGGTTTAGTCCAGCAGTCCCTTTGATATAGCTGCTTTATTCCACCCTTATCGCCCCCACGGGGCAGGCGTTGGCAGCGTCTACGGCCAGCGGGACTTCGTCGGGCGGGATGTCGCCGGGGATGGCGACGGCCAGCGTGCCCTCCATCTGGTACACGCCGGGGCAAAGCCCGGCGCACTGGGTGCAGCCGATGCAGAGTTCAGGGTCTACGAAAGCTTTCATAAAAAGCACCTCCCATGCGTTCACGCAGAGCGTGTTGAGAGCAGTTTGGGCCGGGCGGGGGCAAAATATGCGCGCAGGTATAGGCTTTCGGGCGCAGATATGCTACAATAGAGCAGAATCAACAGGAGGGTAAGACCATGAACATCCAGATCTTCGGCACCACCAAGTGCTTCGATACCAAAAAGGCGCAGCGCTATTTTAAGGAGCGCGGCACCAAATTCCAGATGATCGACCTGAAAGAAAAAGAGATGAGCCGGGGCGAGTTCGAGAATGTGTCCCGGGCGCTGGGCGGCTGGCAGGCGCTGGTGAATCCCAACGCCAAGGACAAGCAGACGCTGGCGCTGCTGGACGCGCTGGTGGACTGGCAGAAGGAAGACAAGCTCTTTGAGAACCAGCAGCTGTTCCGTACCCCCATCGTCCGCAATGGCCGTCAGGCCACCGTGGGCTACCAGCCCGACGTCTGGAAAAGCTGGGATTGAGAAGCTGTTTTCATAACCATTGCGCACCATCTGGGCGGTCTTTTCGCTGGCATACTGCGCTGTTTTCCCTTGCAATCCGCCAAGGATTGCTGCGGAAAATCGCCTTGTCTGCCGGCGAAAAGCTTCGCCCATCTGGCACACTCTGGCTATAAAAACAGCTTCTGAGGCAGTTTCACCAAAATAACACCGGCGGGGTTTTGCACCCTGCCCAGGAATGTGGTATACTGTTTCTATCTGAAAAGTGCAATAACGCAGGAGACGATAATCATATGAAGATGGAAATGACCCCGGAAGAACACGCCCGGCTCCACCGCCGCCGCGGCCGTCAGGCCCTCGGGCTGCTCATCGCCGTGCTGGTGCTCATCGGTACGCTGACAGTGCTGCACGCAGGTGTGAGCGCTGTGGCAAAGCTGTTCGACGACACCGCCCAGCGGCAGGAATACGAAGATAAGCTGGAGGGCCTTGTGCTGTTCGACCCGGTGCCCTTCGACGGCATCGAGAACATCGACGACCTGACCCTCCGCGAAGCCGCAGTCTGGGGCTGTGTGTACAGCATTCAGGAGACGCAGGGCGGCTTCGAGGGCTACAACACCGACCCCGATACCGAGCAGCTGCTCATCCCGTCGGTGGATGTGGACGCCTATCTTGCAAAGCTCGTAGGCCCCAGCTTCCGCATGACCCATAAGACGTTCGAGATGGAGGATATGACCATCGAGTTCGACGACGCCACCCAGTGCTACAAGATCCCCATCACCGGCGGCGTGGGCAGCTACCGCGCCACCGTCACCAAGCTGTTCAAGAAGGGCGGCCTTCTCCACGTCACCGTGGGCTACATCCCCACCCAGAACGCGGACGACAGCATCCTCGTCACAAATTCGGACACGCCGACCAAGTATATGGACTACCTCTTCAGCCGTCAGAGCGGCAGCTGGTATCTCACCGGCCTGACCGAGAGCGAGACGAAGCCGGAGCAGACGGCGGCATCTGCCGCCAGCCAGCCCGCACCGATGGCGGACAGCGATGTGGAGGATGCCATCCTCGCTACCGGCGGCGAGGCCCCGGCAAGCTCCGCAGCGGCCTCTGCGGAGGCCGGTGCCGAAGTCGAGCCGCAGGCCGAGAGCGCAGCCAGCCCGGCGGCGTAAAGACGCAGAAGAAAATCCCATGTCTGTACCATACGGTATCGGACATGGGATTTTTGTGTACAGAAGTATTCTTTGGTTGGAACGTGTGGTATACTCGGCTTAGTTCAACAAATCGGAATTTGAAAGGAGCGTTTTCAATGGCAAGCAAGAAAGTCGAAATGTATGCTAAAAAACGATATGAATTAGATGAAATCAAAAATAAAATCAAAGAAGAATTTGATAAACGTAAGTTCTCCGATGTGGAATTCAAAGACGAAATTATACGTGAATTGGGAGACACCAAAACACTACTATTAATTTTTGAAAACTGGTTTTTACGAACAGGAAGTTATGCCAGTTTAGTAATTATGTTATCCGAGTATCAGGGGTATCAGAGTGCAGATATTATTGCCACTGGTGGTAAAGAAGCTTTCTTTTCTTTTGGTGCAGAAGGTGACTTTGCAAAGTTTGGAGAAGATGCTTTGAAGAATTTAGGCTTTCAAGGAAAAGTTAGATAAATTCCAGTTTGTATGAGTAAGCCCGCCCCTGCTGTGGCTTTCACAGTGGGGCGGGCTTATTGTTATTTCAGATCAAATCTCACGACCACCAGTCGGTACCACAGATAGGGTATCATGTTCCAGATCATCCACAGTTCCATGAGGATGTAGTTGGGCAGGTCACGCAGGCGGAAGGGGCGCTTGCCGAGGCGGCCGCTTCGGAGCAGGTCGAAGGCCTCGTGCATCCCCTTGTCCCATGCCTCGCCGAAGCCCTGCTTGTGGAACTTGTAGCACTTGAGCAGATAGCCCAGCGCCAGCGGGATGAAGTTGAGGAGGAGCATCAGAAGAGGCTCGTTCTTGAGGGGGAGGAGGATGCTGTTCCGACCGCTCTGCTGGCTTTTGAAGGCGTTGTATCGCACTGCGCCGGTGCTGGCCCCGCAGATGTGGTAGCACTTGGCTGTGGGGCAGAGGATGTTTTTGTAGCCTGCGTTGTTGGCCCGCCAACTGAGGTCTACGTCCTCGAAGTAGGCGAAGAAATTTTCATCAAAGACGCCGATCTCGTCGAGGATGCTCTTGCGGTAGAGGGCCGCGCCGCCGCAGGCCGAGAAGATGCGCTTCTGTCTGGTGTACCGGCTGGCCCGGCGTCCGTCGCCGGTCTTGCAGGCAAAGCCCATCCATGTGACGTAGTCGCCGGCGTCGTCGGCCAGCTCCCGGTCGAAGTGGCGGATCATAAGGCTCTGGACGGCAAAGATCTTCTCGTCGCTCTCGGCGGCGCGGAGCAGCTCGGCCAGCCACTGAGGCTCGGCAAAGGCATCGTTGTTGAACAGTACCACGAACTCGCTCTTCGCCCGGGCAATGCCCTGATTCACGGCATGGGAGAAGCCGGTGTTGCAGCCGTTCTCGATGAGGGTGAAGTTGGGCCGGCTGCAATAGCTGCGGGCCTGCTCGAGGCTCTCGTCGGTGGAGCCGTTGTCCACCACGATGAGTTCGAAATCCTGTTCGGTCTGGGCGTAGACCGACTCGATAGAGTCTTTGAGCCAGCCTTTGCCGTTGATGTTGGGGATGATGATGGTCGCTTTCATAGTTTTCTGTGCTCCTGCGCATTTTCCTTTAGCATACAAGAGATAGTATAGCATATTTTGCAGGGATTGGAAATTCCCCTCTTGACAAAAAACCAAAAACGAGTATTATTGTATTAAGCGCTTAACACAGCAACACAAGGAGATGAGAGGATGGGAGAACGATTCGACACGAGCCGCCCTATTTATGCGCAGATCGTGGAACGTCTCAAGGCAAAGATACTGGCGGGGGTCTATCCGCCCGGCGGGCATCTGGACTCGGTGCGTGATCTGGCGGCGGCAGCGGGGGTCAACCCCAACACCATGCAGCGGGCGCTGGCCCAGCTGGAAGCGGAGGGCCTCGTCCGCACCGAGCGGACAACGGGCCGCTTCGTCACCGAGGACACCGCTTTATTGGAAAAGCTGCGGGACGAGACGGCCCGGGCTGTGACCGCTGAATATCTGGATAAAATGCGCGGCATCGGCTACGGCCCGGCACAGGCCGCCGCGCTGGTGACGGGCTGGTAAACAAAGGAGAGTGAACGGAATGAATGAACTTCTGACCTGTGAGGGACTGACGAAATCCTACCAGAAGGGGACGAACGCCCTCGACAGCATCGACCTGCACATCGGCTTTGGCCGCATCGTGGGCCTGCTCGGCCCCAACGGCAGCGGCAAGACCACCCTCATCAAGCTGGCGAACGGCCTTTTGCAGCCCACGGCGGGAAGCATCAAGGTGGCGGGCATGGCTCCCGGCCCGGATACCAAGGCCATCGTCTCCTATCTGCCGGACGCCCAGTGGCTGCCCGACTGGATGCGGGTGGAGCAGCTGGTGGAGATGTTCCGGGATTTTTACGCCGACTTCGACACCGCAAAGGCCAGTGAGATGCTGGAAAAGCTGGAGCTTTCGCCCAAAGCCATCCTCAAGAGCCTCTCGAAGGGAAACAAGGAGAAGGTCCAGCTCATCCTCGCCATGAGCCGGAACGCCCGGCTCTATCTGCTGGATGAACCCATCGGCGGCGTGGACCCGGCGGCACGGGATTACATCCTGAACACCATCCTCACCAACTACAGCCGGGATGCCTCGGTTATCCTCTCCACCCACCTCATTGAGGATGTGGAGCCGGTGCTGGACGAGGCGGTGTTCCTGAAAAACGGAAAAGTCTTCGCCCATCGGTCGGTGGAGGAACTCCGTGAGACTGAGGGCATGAGCGTGGATGCGTATTTCCGGGAGGTATTCAAATGCTGAAAAAATTACTGAAACATGAGTTCCGGGCCACGGCCCGCACCTACGGCGGGCTGTATCTGGCTCTGCTGGCGGTATCGGTGCTGTTTGGCGCCTCAATCCGGGGCTGGAACGGCACAAACAGCGACGCCTATTCTACCGCCGTGGGCCTGCTGAGTCTTGCGTACACGGCGGTCCTCATCGGCACGGCAGTCGTCACCGTCATGACCATCGTGCAGCGGTTCTACGGCAACCTGCTGGGCCGGGAGGGCTATCTGATGCATACCCTGCCGGTGACGGAGGCGCAGCTCGTGGGGGCAAAGCTCATCTCGGGCACGGTGTGGAGCGTATGCAGCATCTTTGCGGCGGGCCTCTCCTTCGGCATTCTGGCCATCCTGATGATGGCGGAGATAGACCTGCTTGGGCAGCTGCCGTGGATGCTGTCGCAGCTCCGGGAGGCATTTGCGCGGTACGACATAGCGTTCTGGGAGATGATGCTTTTCAGCGGCCTCGTCTGCTTCGTGCGGATGGTCAGTGCCATCGCCTGCATCTACGCCGCCTGCATGGTGGGCCATCAGTTCAAGAGCCATCCTGCGCTGGCGGGCATCCTGAGCTTTTTCGGGATGCAGTACGTTCAGGGCTGGATCGAAAAGCTGCTGCGTGTGGGTGCCGGAGTCTATGAGACGGCCCTCTATACCGTCGTGGGCGATGCCGGAAGCATCCAGACCACCCTCTCTGCGCAGGGCTTCATGGGCTGCGCGGCCCTCACGCTGGGCATCGCGGCAGCGTTCGGGGTGTTCTGGTTCGGGCTGACGGTCTGGCTGATGCGAAACAGGCTCAACATGGAGTGACACAGCGTGAAAAATCTGACGGAAAATTTGAGATTTCCTCTTGACTTTACACGGATAAAGTGTATAATGCAATCAAACCGATGAGGCGGAAGAGAACCTGCACAGCGCATCTTCAGTGAACCCGGACAGTGAAAACGGGTGAGAGCGGGGCAGAGATTCGTGGGCCGCCGAGGGCCGGGCAAATGAGGCGGAGCCTCTAGTAGCTTGGGACGGAAGCCTCCGTTACAGGGCAGGGGAGTGTTGGCTCTCCGTGAGGGGCTTTGCAGCTTCCGAGGGAAGACGGGCAAAGCAAGCAAGGTGGCACCGCAGATTCGAATTTCTCGACTCTGTCCTTGTGGATGAACACACAGGGACAGGGTCGTTTTGTTATACGAGAACAAAAGCCCGTCCCGCAGGTGGAGCGGGTTTTTATTTTATATGCCGCCCGCTCCAAGGAAGGAGCAACCGCTATGAAAACCATGAACATGATCTCCCGCCGCAGTTTTCTGAAGGTGGCAATGGCCGCCGCCACTGTTTCCGCTCTGGGCCTGACCGGCTGCGGCTCTTCGACCTCGGGTACTGCGTCCGGCACCGCCTCCAGCGCAGCAGCTTCTTCTGCTGCCGCCAGCGAGGCAGGGCAGACCTTTAAGGTCGGCATCGTCAACTATGTGGACCACGCCTCCCTGAACCAGATCGTCGAGTCGGTGGAGAGCCGTCTGGATGAGGTGGCCAAGGAGAAGGGCGTCACCTTCGACTACGCCGACTATTACGCCAACGCACAGGCCGACCAGACCAACCTGAACCAGATCGGCGCCGACCTCGTGGCCGATGGGGTAGACGTCATCGTGGCTGTGGCCACTCCCACCGCCGCCACCATGCTGGCCGCAGTGGAGGACACCGACATCCCCGTGGTCTACTCTGCCGTTACCGACCCCGCCGCCGCCGGCTTCGACACCGAACCGAACATCACCGGCACCTCCGACGCCCTGAATACGGACGCCATCATGAACCTCATTCTGGCCGTCAACCCCGACATCGACACCATCGGCCTGCTGTACGACCTGAGTCAGGATGCCTCCACCCAGGCCGTCGCCGACGCCAAGGCCTTCTGCGACGGCAAGGGCATCAAGTACATCGAAAAGAACGGCACCACCACCGCCGAGGTGCAGATGGCCGCCGAGGCCCTCATCGCTGCCGGTGTCAAGGCCGTCTTTACCCCCACCGACAATACCGTCATGACCGCGGAGCTGTCCATCTACGAGACCTTCATCGAGGCAGGCGTCCAGCACTACACCGGCGCGGACAGCTTCGCACTGAACGGTGCCTTCGTGGGCTACGGCGTCGATTACGTCCAGCTGGGCGAGGCCACGGCCGATATGGTGGTGGAGCTGCTCTGCGACGGCAAGACCCCCGCAGACCTGCCCTTCCAGACCTTCGACAACGGCATCGCTACCATCAACACCGAGACCTGTGAGGCTCTGGGCCTCGACCTCGACACCGTGAAAAAGGCCTTCGCGCCCTACTGCACCGAGGTCGTGGAAGTGACCACGGCGGAGAACTTTGGCTGAACTGTACATTAACTGTTAAAGGAGCACACCATGCTGGCGAGTATCTTTTCGCTCAACGTCATCCAGACCGCGCTCGAGCTGGGCTGCATCTACGCCCTCGTTGCGCTGGCCCTGTTTCTGAGCTATTCCATCCTGAATATCGCGGACCTGTCCACCGACGGCTGCTTCACCCTTGGCTGCGCCGTCGCCTGTCAGGTGGCGCTGACCGGCCACCCCTTCCTCGCCTTGCTGGCGGCGATGGCGGCTGGCGTGTGCTCCGGCTTCGTTACGGCTTTTTTGCAGACCCGGCTCGGGGTCGAGAGCATCATGGCCGGCATCATCGTTAACACCGGCCTGTATACGATCAACCTCGCGGTGATGGGCTTCTCCTCCACCATGTCGCTGGTCAAGACCGAGACGGTCTTTTCCATCGCCAAGCGCGCCCTGAGCTTTACGGGCGGCTGGTATAAGCTGGTGCTGGCGGCGGCGGTCATCGCACTGGCCGGGGCCGCGATGGTGGGCTTTCTCGGCACCCGCCTCGGCCTGTCCATCCGCGCCACCGGCGACAACGCCGCGATGGTGCGGGCTTCCAGCATCAACCCGGCCTTTACCATCACGGTGGGCCTGTGCATCTCGGGCGCACTGACTGCCCTGTCCGGTGGTCTGCTGGCCCAGTACCAGAAGAGCTGCGACATCAACGTGGGCACCGGTATGGTGACCATTGCGCTGGCCTCCCTCATCATTGGCGAAACGCTGGTGGGCAGGCGGACGATGGTGCGCCGGGTGCTTGGCGTCGTCTTTGGCAGCTGCCTCTACCGCTTCATCGTGGCGGTGGCCCTCCGCTTCAACGTCCCGGCGGCTGCGATGAAGCTGGTAAGCGCCATCATCGTGGCTGTGGCCATCTCGATGCCTGCGATCAAAGAAAAAATCGCCTTTGAGAGGCGCCGCAATGCGGCCCGAACCCGGAAGGAGCGTGTGTGAGATGGAGATGCTTGAGCTTCGCGGTCTGCACAAGACCTTCAACCCCGGCACCGTCAACGAAAAGATCGCCCTGAACGGTGTCAGCCTGACGATGGAGGCGGGAGACTTCGCCACCATCGTCGGCTCCAACGGCGCGGGCAAATCCACCCTCTTCAACGCCATCACCGGCGGTTTCATCGCCGACGAGGGCAGCATCACGCTGGGCGATGAGGACATCACCTTTACGCCGGAATACCAGCGCAGCCGGGTCATCGGCCACCTGTTCCAAGACCCCCTCAAGGGCACGGCCCCCAACATGACCATCGAGGAGAATCTGGCGCTGGCCTATCTTCGCGCCGGAACTGCCCCCAACGCCATCTTCTCCCGCATCTCCCGCAAAGACAAGGAGATCTTCCGTGAAAAGCTGGCCCTGCTGGACATGGGCCTCGAAGACCGGATGAAACAGCCGGTGGGTCTGCTGTCGGGCGGTCAGCGTCAGGCGCTGACCCTGCTGATGGCCACCCTCGTCACCCCGAAGCTCCTGCTTCTGGACGAGCACACCGCCGCCCTCGACCCCGCCACGGCAGAAAAGGTGCTGGATCTGACCAAGAGCATCGTGGCCGAGAAGAAGATCACCTGCCTGATGGTCACGCACAATATGCATCAGGCGCTGGAGCTGGGCAACCGCACCCTCATGATGGACGCAGGACGCATCGTTTTCGACGTCAAGGGCGAGGCCCGGAGCCGGATGACGGTGGACGATCTGCTGGAAAAGTTCCGCGAGAACGCAGGCAAGGCCCTCGACAACGACCGCATCCTCCTGAGTAAGGTGGAAAAGGATAACTGAAACCAAAAAGACCTATGCACGAGATGGCGTGCAGAGGTCTTTTGCTGTCTTTACAGCTTGTCTTCCTTCAGGTAGCGGATGAGCAGGGGCAGCTCGTAGATCAGCATGGAGAGCCAGCCGATGCCGTAGCTCACGGGCAGGAACCGAAGCTCAACTTTGAGCAGCAGAATCAGAATGGCGGCGGCCAGCACCCGGAAGCCCATGTTGAGCATACTGCTGGTCAGGGTGACCTTCAGGTCGCCCAGACCCCGGAAGCCGCCCTGAATGCCGTTGGTCACGCCGGGCATCAGATAGAAGAGGGAGGCGCACCGCAGGAACCGGACGCCCAGCTCGACGACGGCGGGGTCGTCCACGAAGAGGGAGATGATGGGGCGGGCAAAGAGCAGGCAGACTGCCATCAGGAGCAGGCCGTAGACAAGCTCGATGCGCAGGCCGCAGAAAAAGCCCTGCCGCACCCGCTCTTTTTTGCCTGCGCCGTGGTTCTGGGCCATCAGGGTGGTCATGGCGTGGGCGATGTTCTGCTGGGGCATATAGGTGAAGTCGTCCACCCGGCTGGCGGCGGTGAATGCCGCCATGGCGTTGACGCCCAGCGTGTTGACGATGGCTTGCACGGCGATCTTGCCCAGCTGGACGGTGGCCTGCTGCATGGCGCTGGTCCAGCCATACTGGACGGTGCTGCGCAGCAGCGAGCCGTCAAAGACCAGCCAGCGCCGACCCAGCTGAAGGACAGGGATCCTGTACTGGATGTAAATGACGCAGAGCACGCAGCAGAGGGCCTCGCTGAGGACGGTAGAGAGGGCGCAGCCCTCGCTGCCCCAGCCCAGCACCTCGACGAAGAACAGGTCGCCGCCGATGTTCAGCACGGAGCTTATCATCAGGAAGTAGAGGGCGCTCTTGCTGTCGCCCAGCGCCCGCATGGTGGCCGCGAGGAAGTTGTAGAAGAAGGTGAAGATGAGTCCGGCAAACACGATGCGGAGGTACTGCACCGCGATGGGCAGGATCTCCGTCGGCACCTGCATCAGCCGCAGCAGGGGCGTCGCCAGCAGGACACAGAGGGCCGAAAAGACCAGCGAGAATACGGTACCCGCGATGGCGGTGGTGGAGACCTGACGCTCCACCCGCTGGGTGTCGCCCGCGCCGTAGGCTGTGCTGACGAGGATGCCCGCGCCGAGGCAAAGCCCGTTGATGAAGAGGATGGCCAGCGTCATCAGCGGATTGGAGGTGCCGACGGCGGCGAGGGCGTCCTCGCCCACGAATTTGCCCACGATGATGCTGTCGGCGGCGTTGTAGGTGAGCTGGAACAGGTTGCCCAGTACCAGCGGAACGGTGAAATCGACCAGAAGGGGCGTGATGGCCCCGGTCCTCATGTCTTTTGTCATGCGTCCTTCTCTTTTCCTTTTAATAAATATGCTTATAAGATGCTCTGTCGTCCGCTGAACACCGCCAGCGCCGAGCGGCTGGTGCCGTTGGCGATGAGCTGCGCTGCTGCATGGAGGGCTGCGCCTGCGCTGGGGGAGGCCGGGATGGCGTCGGTGCGCAGGACCCGCTGCGCGGCCCGGGCTGCGTCGGCGGTGGTGACGGCGGCGATGTTGTCCACGACGTAGGCGTTGTAGTTGCCGGGCACGAGGCCGAAGCCGATGTCCGGGATGCCGTGAGGCCCGGTGAGTCCGCCGCTGAGGGCCTGACTCTCGTATGGCTCCACCGCCACGATGCGGACATCGTTCGTCCACGCCTTGACCGTCTCGCCCACGCCGGTGATGGTGCCGCCGCTGCCCACCCCGATGACGATGCTGTCCACGATGCTCGAGCCTTCCCGGGCGATGGAGCGCACCAGCGCAGGCCCGGTGACCCGGCGGTGGTAGGTGGGGTTGTCGTCGCTGCGCAGCCAGTCCATGTAGAACCAGCCCTTCTCGGCGGCCTTTGCCTCGGCCTCCGCCCGCGCCCCGGCAGGGCCTGCCTGCGCGGGGGTGTGGAGGATCTGTGCCCCGAGGCGGAGCAGGCTTTCCTGCCGCATGGCAGGGGCATCCTCCGGCATGACCAGAACCACCGGGTGGCCCGCTGTCTGCCCCGCCAGCGTCAGCGCCGTGGCAAAGGGGCCTGACACGGCCTCCACGATGGGCTGGCCGGGGGTCAGCGCCCCCCGCGCAAGGGCCAGCGCCAGCATCCCCTCGGCCAGCTCGTCCCGGGCAGTGCCGGTGGGACCGTTGCAGTTCAGATAGGCGTACAGCCGTCCCCGCAGCCCGCAGGCCGCAAGATAACCCCGCAGCTCGACGATGGGGCCGGGCAGCAGGGTCTGGTAGATGTTGGGGTAGATGGGCACGGGCGGCCTCCTTTCGTCTTCCGGGATATAACAAGGGTCAGCACCTATAACTTTAGCGCAAAGGGCCGGAAGCGTCAAGCGGGATTTGGGCAGAAAAGAGAAAAATGCGGAGAAAATCTGGCAAAATGACGCAAAAAGTTCTTGACAAAGGGGGCGGCGGCTGCTATACTCCGTATGTAAAGCAAAAAACCTTTACAAACAGCGGAGGTCAGAGCAGGACAGAACATGGCAAAAGACTTTGAAATGGGCTATCTGCTCGATTTTTACGGCGAGGTGCTCACGCCCAAACAGCGCGAGATGCTGCGCCAGTATTACAACGACGACCTCTCCCTCAGCGAGATCGGAGAAAACTTCGGCATCACCCGGCAGGGGGCGCGGGACGCCATCAAGCATGGCGAAACGACCCTCAAGGAGCTGGAAGATAAAGTGGGCTTTGCTGCCCGGTACCGCCGGGTGCAGCAGACACTGGAAGAGCTGGAGCAGCTGGTCATCGACGCCCGGTTCGAATGCACCGGCCCCGGTGCCCGGCTGACCACCACCGAGTATGCCGCCACCCTGACCAAGATGCTGAGGCTCATCCGCTCCATCGACGAAGTGAATGAGAGCTGAAAATGGATTTGAGAGGAGCACCGCACAATGGCATTTGAATCTTTGACCGACCGCCTTGCCGGTGTGTTCAAAAAGCTGCGCGGCCACGGCAAGCTGAACGAGGCGGACATCAAGGCCGCCATGCGCGAGGTCCGGATGGCCCTGCTGGAAGCCGACGTCAACTACAAGGTGGCGAAGGACTTCTGCGCAAAGGTCTCGGAGCGTGCGATGGGGCAGGAGGTCATGGAGAGCCTGACCCCCGCCCAGCAGGTGGTCAAGATCGTCAACGAAGAGCTGATCGCTCTGATGGGCGGCGAGGAAGCCCCCCGTCTGGTCATCAAGAACAAGGGCCAGACCATCATCATGCTCTGCGGCCTGCAGGGCAACGGTAAGACGACCCACGCAGCCAAGCTGGCCAAGTATTACATCAAGCAGGGCCGCCGCCCGATGCTGGTGGCCTGCGACATCTACCGCCCCGCCGCGATCGATCAGCTGCAGGTGGTGGGCAAGCAGGCCGGTGCGCCGGTGTTTACCCTGCCGGGTGCCAAGCCCCCGGAGATCGCCCGCAAGGCGCTGGCCCACGCCAAGGACTACGGCAACGACATCGTCATCCTCGATACCGCGGGCCGGCTGCAGATCGACGAAGTGCTGATGCAGGAGCTGGTCCAGATCAAAGAAGCCGTCCCCGTGGACGAGACGCTGCTGGTCGTGGACGCCATGGCCGGTCAGGACGCGGTGAATGTCGCCAAGACCTTCAACGAGACGGTGGGCATCGACGGCATCATCCTCACCAAGACCGACGGCGATACCCGCGGCGGCGCAGCCCTCTCGGTGCTGTCCGTTACCGGCAAGCCCATCAAGTTTCAGGGCACCGGCGAAAAGCTGGACGACCTTGAGGTATTCCACCCCTCCCGCATGGCAAGCCGCATCCTCGGCATGGGCGATGTGCTGAGCCTCATCGAGCGCGCACAGGACGCTGCCGACGAGAAGCTGGCCGAAGAGACCGCCAAGCGGATGATGGAAAACAAGTTCGATATGAACGATATGCTGGCCCAGTTCGCCCAGATCCGCAAGATGGGCGGCGCAGGTGCCATGCTGAGCATGCTGCCCGGGATGTCCGGCATCGACGCCAGCCAGATCGACGAGAAGGCCTTCGACCGCATCGAGGCCATGATCTACTCGATGACCAAGGCCGAGCGCGAGGACCCCTCCATCATCAACCCCAAGCGCAAGCGCCGCATCGCAGCGGGCAGCGGCACGCAGGTGTCTGACGTCAATAAGCTGCTCAAGCAGTTTGAGATGATGCAGAAGATGATGAAGCAGCTCAAGAAAAGCCCGAAGGGCTTTGCCCGCAAGCTGGGCGGCATGATGGGCAACCCCAACGCCTTCCGGGGCATGAAATAATTACGGTATACACCCCGGCACGGGGTTGTACAGATAGATTTAACCCCCGCAAACCGGGGAACAAGAAATTTTTGGAGGATATTACCATGGCAGTTAAGATTCGTCTGCGCCGCGTCGGCGCCAAGAAGGCTCCCTTCTATCGTGTTGTTGTTGCTGACAGCCGCTTCCCCCGCGACGGCCGTTTCATCGAGGAGATCGGCACCTACGATCCCAATCAGGAGCCTTCCGTTGTGAGCATCGACGGTGAGAAGGCCAAGGCTTGGATCGCCAACGGCGCTCAGCCCACCGACACTGTCCGTGTGCTGCTGAAGAAGTCCAACATTCTGTAAGGTGGAGGGCTGACTCATGCAGGAGCTGTTGCTGGCAGTTGCCCGCGGCCTCGTGGAGGATAAGGACGCCGTCAAGGTCACGGTGGACGCCCCCCGCGAGGACGGCACCATCGTCTACCACCTGAGCGTGGCAGAGGGAGATATGGGCCGTGTCATCGGCAAGCAGGGCCGGATCGCAAAAGCCATTCGTGTGGTGATGCGCGCGGCTGCTGTGCGGGTCGATGAAAAGGTCCTTGTTGAGATCGACTAAGCACCCTACAGGCCCTTTGCTGTAATGGCAAAGGGCCTTTTTGATTTATAAACGAGCTTGCCCTCTCAGGCGCTTGCGCGCCAGCTCCCCCAAAGGGGGAGCCAAAAGCCTCTCCCTTTGGGAGAGGTGGCAATGCGAAGCATTGACGGAGAGGGCAAGGACGCTAAACAGGAGCGAATTTATGCAGCAATATCTGGAAGCAGGCAAGGTCGTCACCACCCACGGCGTGCGCGGCGAAATGAAGCTGGAGCTGTGGTGCGACGGCGTGGATTTCCTCAAAAAGACGGGCCGCCTCTATGCCTCGGCAAAGGGCGGCAAGTGCTATAACATCGCCTCCATCCGCCCGCAGGGGCAGATGGCGCTGCTCCAGCTGGAGGGCGTGAACGACATGGACGCCGCCCGCGCCCTGCGGGGGCAGGTGTTCTACTTCGACCGCAATGACGCCACCCTGCCGGAGGGCCGGTGGTATGTGGCCGACCTCATCGGCTGCGAGGTGCGGGACGCCGACACCGGCAAGGTGTACGGCGTCGTCACCAGCGTGGACCATCCCGGCGCACAGGACATCTACACGGTCAAAGCCCCCGGCGGAAAAGAATATATGTTCCCCGGTGTGGACGCTTTCCTGAAAGAGCGCAACCCGCCCGAGGGCTATATCCTCGTCACCCCCATCCCGGGCCTGCTGGATGACGACTGTGACAGTGAGCGGGAGGGGGAGTGAGCGATGGGAATGCGCGTGGACATCGTGACCCTTTTCCCCGAAATGTGCCAGCAGGTGCTGGACGCCAGCATCATCGGCCGCGCGGCCAAGCGCGGCTATATTGAAACCCACTGCCATCAGATCCGGGACTACACCCTCAACAAGCAGAAGCAGACCGACGATTACCCCTACGGCGGCGGCTGCGGTATGGTGCTCTACGCCCAGCCCATCGCCGACTGTCTGCGGGCCGTCCAGAAGGAAGTGGCGGAACAGGGGCGTCCTGCCCCGCATATCGTGTTCTTGACGGCGGGTGGTCAGCGCTACACCGAGGAGCACGCCCGCAGACTGGCCGAGTACGACAACCTCACGCTGGTCTGCGGCCATTATGAGGGCATCGATGAGCGGGTCATCGATGCTTTTGCGGACGAAGAAATCTCCATCGGCGACTATATCCTCACCGGCGGCGAGCTGGCCAGCCTCGTGGTGGCCGACAGCGTGCTCCGCCTCAAGCCCGGCGTTCTGGCCGAGCAGAAGGGCTACGAGGAGGAGAGCTACTGGGACGGCCTGCTGGAATATCCCCAGTACACCCGCCCCGAGGTCTGGGAGGGCCGTGCCGTGCCCGACGTCCTGCTGGGCGGCGACCACCAGAAGATCGACGCATGGCGGGGCGAAAAGAGCCGGGAGCGCACCCGTCTGCGCCGCCCGGAGCTGTATGAACAGTGGTGTGAGACCCACCCCATCGCCGAGCTGCCCAAGTGGAAACGGGGCGAAAACGTCCGCCTCGTCCGGACGGAGGAACAGTATCAGGCGGCGGCGAAGCTCTTTTGTGAGGGACGCCGCACCATCTGCGCCGGGAACTGGACGGCAGAGTATTGTACGGGTCTGCGAGAGGAAGCCTTCCTCGCCCAGCTCAAGGCAGAGAAAAAAGAGGGCTGGGCCTGCTATCTCCATACCACGAAGGATGTGCCGGACGGTATGGTGAGCGTAGACCACAAGACGGGCCGCATCGAGCATCTGTTCGTCGCGGCAGACGCCCGGGGAAAGGGCATCGGCCAGAAGATGCTGGACTTTGCCCGCAAAAAGCTGGAAGAGCATGAGCATCCGACCCTGACCGTGCTGGACCAGAACACCCGCGCCATCGCCCTTTACCGCCGGATGGGCTGGAAGCTGACCGGGGAGGCGGCACGGGTCTTTGACCCCGCAGAGGACGGCTTCGTGCAGCGGCGCTGTGAGCTGCTCGTGATGCGCTGGGAGGGCTGAAAAGCCTGTCGGACGCAGTCAAAGGAGCAGGAAGAATGTCATAGTACGGCCTGTGGTCGAAAAAATGTTGAAAACTTTTGTATTGCCTCGCCAACACTGGGGGAATAATTTTGTTGTCTTTGTATAAAAGGTGAAAAATGCCCCCCTCATCCTTGGGAAAACCGCCAAAAATGCGTCCGGGGTCTGTACAACGGTTTCGCTTTGCGCTAAAATAATCACAACGCAACAGGCGCGAAACATAATTACATTCCTTAGAACGATAATAGATAGGAGCGTTTTACTATGTACGTCAAAGAAGTTACCGTTGAAAATCAGGTTGGTCTGCACGCCCGTCCGGCAACCTTCTTTATTCAGAAGGCCAATGAGTTCAAGTCTTCCATCTGGGTCGAGAAGGAAGAGCGCCGCGTGAACGCTAAGAGCCTTCTGGGCGTCCTGTCTCTGGGCATCGTGGGCGGCACCACCATCCGCATCATCGCCGATGGCGCCGACGAGCAGGCTGCTGTCGATGGCCTCATCAAGCTGGTCGAGTCCGGCTTTGCAGAGTAATCCAGTTCCATTCGTGTATGAGCGGCGGGGGTCATCCTTGCCGCTTTTTTGGTATTTTGCGTCAGAACAAAGGGAGGCATTTCCATGAAAAGACTGAGTGAAGAGACCCTGCGCAAGTATGTTGATTTCTGCGATTCCGGTCGTCCTTGGTATTTTGCGCTGGGTGTTTTTGTGACCCTGCTCATCGTGCAGACGGCGCTGTGGTTTGCGGCCGATGAAGACGAGAAGCCCAGCCAGTGGGCCACTCTGCCCGCATGGTTCGGCATCTTCCAGTCCATCGGCTGCATCCGCAAGGCCCGCGAGAACCGGAAGCAGAGCGCAGAATGACCAAGGCGGAGCTATACCAAAAGGCGTGTATGCTGCCGCTTTTGCCCGGAGTATATATTATCCGGGACAAAAGTGACACCATCATCTATATCGGAAAAGCCAAGCGCCTGCGCATCCGGGTGAGCCAGTATTTCCGGGAGGGCGTGCCCCACGACAACAAGGTCAGCCAGATGATCGCCCACGCCTACGCCTTTGATGTCATCGTCTGCCAGAGCGAGTTTGAGGCGCTGGTGCTGGAAGCCAGCCAGATCAAGGCCCACACCCCCAAGTACAACATCCTGCTCAAGGACGATAAGGGCTACAGCTATATCAAGGTGACGAAGGACGAGTGGCCCCGCCTCTCGTTCACCCTCCAGAAGGAGGACGACGGCGCGGAGTATATCGGCCCCTACACCTCGAGCTTTGCGGCCCGGCAGATGGCCGAGACGGCGATGGACGCTTTCCTGCTGCCCCGGTGCAGCCGGCGGTTCCCGCAGGAGATCGGCCGGGGACGCCCCTGTCTGAACGCCCACATCGGAAAATGCATGGCTGTGTGCAGCGGAAAGATCAGCTGCGAGAACTACAACGAGGCCGTCAAAAGCGCCGTCCACCTCATCCGTTACGGAAAGAAGGACATCCTGAAGCTCCTCAGCGAGCGGATGCAGGAGGCCTCTGACCGGCTGGAATTTGAGACAGCGGCCCTCATCCGCGATCAGATCGCCGCCATCACCAAGGTGACGGCGGGGCAGAAGGTCGTGGTGGACCCCGACGTAGAGATGGACGTGGTGGCGCTGGCGGGCACGCCCGGCAGCGTCTGTGCAGCCGTTCTCCGGTTCCGGGAGGGACGGCTGACGGACAAGAGGGAGTTCCTTTTCCACGATACCGCCGACATCCCGGCGGTGCGGGAGGAGTTCCTGCCCCGGTACTACCTTGACGATGAGCAGATCCCGAAGGTCATCGCCGTGGACGAGCTGCCGCCGGACGCCGACGCCCTGCAGCAGGCCCTCAGCGAAAAGCGGGGCAGCGAGGTGCAGCTTTACGTCCCCCAGCGGGGCGATAAGGCGCATCTGGTCGAGATGGCCCACACCAACGCCGTCGAGCGTCTGGCCCGGGAGAGCGGCCGCTATGCCCGGGAGGAAAAGCTTCTGGACGAGATGGCGCAGGTGCTGGGCCTGCCGAAGCCTCCCCGCACCATCGAGAGCTACGACATTTCCAACTGGGGCGACGGCACCAGCGTCTGCGGCATGGTCACGTTCCGGGACGGCAAGCCCTATAAGGCGGGCTACCGGAAGTTCCGGATGAAGACGGTGGCCGGTACGGACGACTACGCCTCGCTGGCCGAGACCGTTTCCCGCCGTGCGGTTGAATACAAAAAATACTCCGGAATGGCCGCAAATGGCGAACCCAGCAGCAACTATTTCGGCCAGAAGCCGGACCTGCTTCTGATGGACGGCGGCAGGGGACAGGTGAGCGCCGCCAAAGCCGCTCTTGCCGGGACCGCGCTGGCGGATGTGCCGCTCTATGGCATGGTGAAGGACGACCACCACCGCACCCGCGCCATCGTGGACAGCGAGGGCCGGGAGATCGCCATCAACATGAACCGGGGGACGTTTACCTTCATCACGGCCATTCAGGACGAGACGCACCGCTTTGCCAATGCGTACCGCAGGCAGCAGATGAACAAAAAGAGCTATTCGTCCACCCTTACCGAGGTGCCGGGCGTCGGCCCCAAGACGGCCAAGGCCCTGATGGCCCAGTTCAAGAGCGTGGGAGCCGTAAAAGAGGCGACCCCCGACCAGCTGGAGAACACCCCCGGCGTGGGGCGGCAGATGGCCCAGACCATTTACGAATATTTCCACCCGCAGGGGTGAAGCAAGTGGAAAAGTCCGGCGCAGACCAGTCTGTGACCGGGCTTTTTGCAGGGAAGGAGTTTTTATGTACCAGTTCCAATACGACATCCGCCCGGGCCGCTACCGGCACTTCAAGGGCAACGAGTATCAGGTCCTCGGGATGGCCCGCCACAGCGAGACCGAGGAGGAGATGGTGGTCTACCGTCCCCTGTACGGTGAGGGCGGGCTTTGGGTGCGCCCGGCGGCCATGTGGGCCGAGGTGGTGGAGCGGGACGGCAGACGTCAGCCGCGCTTTGCCTATATCGGCGAGTGAGGGCTTGCACTGTCTGCCGAAACGCGATACAATGGGTTTTGCAGGGCAAACAGACCTGCGAGACGGGATCCATAAAACTTCGGCATAGAAAAAGAAAAACTTCGGAGGATAAAAGCTATGGCTTGTACTACCATCCTTGTGGGCAAAAAAGCCTCGTATGACGGCTCCACCATGATCGCCCGGAACGACGATTCCGGCTCCGGCCACTTCACTGCGAAAAAGTTCGTCGTCGTCCAGCCGGAGGAGCATCCGGCTGTCTACAGATCCGTCCTCTCCCATGTGGAGATCCCCCTGCCGGGCAATGCCCTGCGGATGACCGCAATGCCCAACGCCGTGGAGGGCAAGGGCATCTGGGCCGCTTCGGGCGTCAACGCCGCCAACGTGGGCATGACCGCCACCGAGACCATCACCTCCAACCCCCGGGTGCTGGGCGCGGACCCGCTGGTGGTCTACCAGCCCGCGCAGGACGGTCAGCCGGAAGTGCCCGGCGGCATCGGCGAGGAGGACATCGTCTACCTCGTCCTGCCCTACATCCACTCTGCCCGGGAGGGCGTGCTTCGTCTGGGCAGACTGCTGGAGGAGTACGGCACCTATGAGATGAACGGCATCGCCTTTCAGGACGTGGACGAGATCTGGTGGCTCGAGACCATCGGCGGCCACCACTGGATGGCCCGCCGGGTGCCGGACGACGCCTATGTGGTCATGCCGAACCAGCTGGGCATCGACGCCTTCGACCTCGAGGACGCTTTCGGCGCACAGGAAAACTATCTCTGCTCGTCCGACCTGCGGGAGTTCATCCGGGACAACCACCTCGACCTTTCGCTGGACGGCTGCCTGAACCCCCGGGACGCTTTCGGCAGCCACGACGACGCCGACCACGTCTACAACACCCCCCGGGCATGGTTCATGCTTCGCCACCTCAACCCGAATACATGGGTCTGGGACGGCCCTGCCGCCGACTACGGTCCCCGGTCGGACGACCTGCCCTGGTGCATGGTGCCGGAGCGGAAGCTGACCCCGGAGGACGTGAAGTATGTGCTGTCCTCCCACTATCAGGGCACTCCCTTCGACCCCTACGCCAGCTATGGCGACAAGAGCATGAAGGGCGCTTACCGCTCCATCGGCATCAACCGCAACGACTTCATGGCCCTCATCCAGATGCGGCCTGACCTGCCCGAGGACATCCGTGCAGTGGAGTGGATCGCCTACGCCTCCAACGCCTTCAACACCATGGTGCCCTTCTACGCCAACGTAGAGCGTACCCCGGCCTACCTCGCCTGCACCACCGGCGAGGTCTCCACCGACAGCTTCTACTGGGTGAGCCGGATGATCGCCGCCATGGCCGACGCCTCCTATGCCAAGAGCCTCATCCATGTGGAGCGGTACGAGGAGGGCGTCCTTTCCGCCAGCCGTGCCCTGCTGAACCAGTACGACAGAAAGATCTCTGCCGCCGAAGAGAGTCAGCGTGCCGCCCTGCGGGAGGAGGCCAACACCGCCATCGCCGCCGAGCTGAAGAAGCGGGCCGCCGATACGCTGGACAAGGTCCTCTTTGAGCTGAGCAGCGGCATGAAGAACGCCTACGCCCGTTCGGACGCTTGAGAAGCCGTTTTCATAAGCATTGCACACCGTCTGAACGGTCTTTTTGCCCGCATACTGCGTTGCTTTCCCTTGTAATCCACCAAGGATCACTGCGGAAAATCGCCTTGCCTGCGGGGCAAAAACTCTCGTCATCCGGCGCACCCTGCTTACGAAAACAGCTTCTAAAACCGTCAAAATCGGTCAGACAGAGTCATAAAATCGCCATCCGCCCCGGGACAGAACGCTCCGGGGGCGGATTTTTTGTGCTCTTTTGCAGGTTGTATCCTACTGTTTGTGCAGAGTGACTGATTTTAGGAGATATATTTTGGCAGATGAGTTGACGGAAAGTGATTGATTTTGACGGAGGATTTGCTATAATACAGACAGAAACAGTCAAAACGATTCAAACACAACCAGAATCGTGCAACAGGAGGGATAAAGATGTTGGCAGAAGAGAGGCTGGCCCGCATCATGAAGCTTCTGAGCCAGCAGCGCACCGCGACGGTGCAGGAGCTTTGCGAGGCACTGGATGCCAGCGAATCCACCATCCGCCGCGACCTGAACGAGCTGGACCGGATGGGCAAGGTGAACAAGGTGCACGGCGGCGCGACGCTGCCCGACAGCCAGTTCCTCGCCGACGAGCCGACGATGGCCGCGAAGGAAGCGCTGGCCGTCGCCCAGAAAAAGTGCATCGCCAAGGCGGCTGCGGCCCTCATCACCGCAGAGGACTTCGTCTTTCTGGATGCAGGCAGCACCACGCTGGCCCTCGTCCGGGAGCTGAACGGCCCGGCGCTGGATGCCCGGTACGTCACCAACGGCGTGGCCCACGCCCGGACGCTGGCCCAGAAGGGCTGCAAGGTCTTTCTGCTGGGCGGGCTGCTACGGCCTGAGACAGAGGCCATCATCGGCGCTGCGGCCCTTTACAGCCTGCAGCAGTACAACTTCACGAAGGCCTTTCTGGGGGCCAACGGTGTGGCGCTGGACGCCGGATTCACCACCCCCGACCCCGAAGAGGCAGCGGTCAAGGCCACGGCGGTGCGGCGGGCCAGAGAAGCGTGGTTCCTTGTGGATGACTCCAAGTTCGCCCGCGTCTACCCGGCGGTCATCGCCGAGCTTTCCGGCGGCGCGATCCTGACGAACCATTGTCCGAATCCGAAATACAGACAATTCACTCTGATAAAGGAGGCAGCAGAATGATCTACACGGTAACATTCAACCCGGCCATCGACTATGTCGTGCGGCTGGATAGGCCGCTGGAGGTGGGCGAGGTGAACCGCGCCAAGGGCGAGGACTGCGTGCTGGGCGGCAAGGGCATCAATGTGTCCGGCGTGCTGGCCGAGCTGGGATGCCGGAGCACGGCGCTGGGCTTTGTGGCCGGTGAGACGGGGGCATGGCTCGAGCGGGGCTTGGCCGCGCAGGGCATCACCACCGACTTCATCCATCTCGCGCAGGGCATGACGCGCATCAACGTCAAGATCAAGGCCGGGCAGGAGACCGAGCTGAACGGTGCAGGCCCCGACATCCCCGAGAGCGCGATGGAGCAGCTGGAAGCCCAGCTCGACCAGCTGGCAGAGGGAGACATCCTCATTCTGGCGGGCAGCATCCCGTCCAGCCTGCCCCAGACCACCTACGAGCGTCTGCTGGCCCGTCTGGAAGGCCACGGCGTCCACACGGTGGTGGACGCCACCCGCGACCTGCTGGTGAACGTATTGCAGTATCACCCCTTCCTCATCAAGCCCAACAACCACGAGCTGGGCGAGATCGTGGGGCGCACCCTCACCACCGACGCCGACATCACCGCTGCTGCCCGCACCTTACAGGAAAAGGGCGCACGGAACGTGCTGGTGAGCATGGCCGGGGATGGCGCGCTCCTGCTGGATGAGAAGGGCGAAGTCCACCGCATCGGCACCCCCAAGGGCAGGGTGGTCAACAGCGTAGGCGCAGGCGACAGCATGGTGGCCGGCTTTGTGGCGGGCTACCTGCGCAGCGGCAGCTATCGGGAGGCCCTCCGGCTGGGCACTGCCTGCGGCAGCGCCACCGCATTCAGCCTCGGGCTGGCAAAGAAGGAAATGATCGACGCCCTGTTGGCGACGATTTAAGAGATAGAAGGAAACAAGGAGAGGAGCACACTATGCGAATCACGGAATTGTTTACGGCACAGTCCATCGCACTGGACGAGGCCCAGCAGGACCGCAGCCAGATCATCGACCGTCTGGTGGAACTGCAGGCGACCCATGGCAACATCAAGGACAAGGAGGCCTACAAAAAGGGCCTCTACGCCCGCGAGGACGAAGGCTCGACCTATGTGGACAACGGCATCACCGTCCCCCACGCTAAGTGCGACTGCGTCACCCGGCCCAGCCTCGCGGCTCTCCGCCTGAGCACCCCGGTGCAGTACAACGCCGAGGACGACGGCAAGACCGACCTGCTGTTCGCCATCGCAGCGCCCCGGAATGGCAGCCTCCACGTCGATATGCTGGCCCGCATGATGCAGATGCTCATGAATGAGGACTTCGTGGAGAAGCTGCGCACCGCCAAGACCCCGGCGGACTTCCTCGCCGCCATCGACGCGCAGGAGGAAGAGCAGTTCGGCGATGAGAGCTTCACCGATCAGGAGGTCAATGTGGGCTACCGGGTGCTGGCTGTCACCGCCTGCGTCAACGGCATCGCCCACACCTACATGGCCGCTGAGGCCCTGAACAAGGCCGGTGCAAAGATGGGCGTGCCCATCAAGGTGGAGACCAACGGCTCCGACGGCGCAAAGAACATCCTGACCAAGGACGAGATCGCCAACTGCGACGGCATCATCGTGGCGGCGGAAAAGAAGATCGAGACGGCCCGCTTCGACGGCAAGCCCGTCCTCTTCACCCGGGTGGACGACGGCATCCACAAGCCCGAGGAGCTTATCCGGAAGATCACCTCCGGCGAAGTCCCCGCTTTCCACGCAGAGGGCGGCGCACAGGCCGCAGAGGACGCCTCGGCCACCGACAGCTTCGGCCGCAGCCTCTACAAGAACCTGATGAACGGCGTCTCCCATATGCTTCCCTTCGTGGTGGGCGGCGGTATCATGATCGCGCTGGCCTTCCTACTGGACGATTACAGCATCGACCCCGCAAACTTCGGCATGAATACCCCGCTGGCCGCCTTCTTCAAGACGGTGGGCAGCGCAGCCTTCAGCTATATGCTTCCCATTCTGGCGGGCTTCATCGCCATGTCCATCGCTGACCGTCCGGGTCTGGCCGTCGGCTTCGCAGGCGGCGTGCTGGCCATGAACGGCACCAACTTCGCCGGCATCGCTGCCGGTGAGACCACCGGCGTCTCCGGCGGCTTCCTCGCCGCCCTGCTGGCCGGCTTCGTGGCCGGTTATGTGGTGGAGTTCCTCAAAAAGATCACCGAGAAGCTCCCCGCCAGCCTCAACGGCATCCGTCCCATGCTCATCTACCCGCTGGGCGGCATCCTCATCGTGGGCGCGGTCATGTGCGGCATCAACCCCGTCATGGGCATGATCAACACCGCTGTGACCAACTGGCTGAACGCCATGGGCGGCACCTCCAAGGTCCTGCTGGGTGCGATCGTGGCCGGTATGATGAGCATCGACATGGGCGGCCCCTTCAACAAAGCAGCTTACGTCTTCGGCACCGCAGCCCTCGCCTCCGGCAACTATGAGGTCATGGCCGCTGTTATGGTGGGCGGCATGGTGCCTCCCATCGCCATCGCCCTCTCCACCACCTTCTGCCCCAAGAAGTGGACGGCCGATGAGCGCCGCAACGGCATCGTGAACTACGTCATGGGCCTCTGCTTCGTCACGGAGGGTGCGATCCCCTACGCCGCTGCCGACCCGCTGCGCGTCCTGCCCAGCTGCGTTATCGGTGCAGCCCTCTCCGGTGCCCTGTCCATGACCTTCGGCTGCGCCCTCCGCGCTCCTCATGGCGGCATCTTCGTCTTCCCGGTGGTGGACCATGCGGTGATGTACTGTGTGGCTCTGGCCATCGGCAGCGTCGTGGGCGCGGTCATCCTGAGCCTGCTCAAGAAAAACCGCACCGAGGAGTAACGAAACGCCATCCTCTTCTTTTTCAAGTATCAATCACCAAAGGCCCCCACCCGGCAGCACCGGGTGGGGGCCTTTGGTATGGGAGATGCAGTTGATACGGCTCTCCCAAAGGGAGAGGCTTTGGCAGGGAGGCAAAAACCATAGAAAACACAAAAACCCGCCTGGCAGCGGGTTTTTGTGTATAGAGGGGTGGGAAAGTATATAAAGTGGTGAATCGCATCATTGGACGGCAGCGTGTCGTGCCCGAACACCGGAAGACCGGCGGCACAGCGGAAACTCTGGGGCGTTGCCTTGCAGTATGTATTATACCCGAATTTATTTTCTTGTCAAATGCAAAATTTTGGTTTTGCTTTAATTTAACACTTTACTTTTTGACCAAAACTTTATATAATTAAAGGCGGCAAAACGAAAACTGACTTTTGCGCGGGTTGTGCTATTGCTACAACAATAAAACTTTACTTTCGAAAAATTTTGGATAATGTAACATATTTCAAAAGGAGTACTTTTTCCATGGACGATTTGGACCGCAAGATTCTCGCCCTCCTCGCAAAGAATGCCCGTATGCCGGTGAAGGAGATCGCCGAAAAGGTGGCACTGACCAGCCCCGCCGTCTCCAGCCGCATCCATAAGCTGGAAACAGACGGCATCATCAGCGGCTACACCGTGATGCTCAACCGCCCCGCCGACCGGGTCTATGTGGACGCCCTCATCAGCCTGTCGGTGGCCCCGTCCCAGCGCGACGAGCTGGTGGAGCTGATGCAGAACAGCAAGGAGGTGCTGCAGTGCTACCACGTCACGGGCGCTTACACCTTCCTCATCAAGGTGAGCTGCGGCAGTATGCCCCAGCTGGAGCACCTGATCCTGCAGTTCCAGAAACTGGGAACGACCAGCACCCAGATCATCCTCTCGACGCCCGTGAACCACGGCGACCTTGAGGCCATGATGCTCTGAGTTCACAGAACTGTTACATCTGCGGTGCAATTTTCGCCCGCTGCGGGACGTTTATCGAATAGCAGCGCTGAAACATCAAATACTATCGCTGTGTACCGAAAAATTCCACCCTGCGAACGAAAGGATAAAACTGAATATGAAACGTATCATTGCTTGTCTGATGGCCGGCATCCTGATGCTGGCTCTGGTGGGCTGCGGCACGTCCGGCAGCTCCTCTGCGGCCGCAAAGAAGGACTATACCCAGATCCTCCACGACGCCCGCAGTGACGAGGACAACGAGTATCTGATGATCTTCACCAAGGGAGAAGACGGCAAGTTCACCGCCCAGTACGGCTACAGCGCCGAATACGAGGCTGACCAGCTCTCCGATGAGGTGGCCAACATGATGATGCCCCTGCTGGGCCTCGAGGACGGTATGTACGACGACTTTGCCGCCTCCGTCTCCGGCATGATGGTCAGCGTCTACGGCGTAGCCATCGTCAAGCCCGCAGAGGGCAGGACGCAGGACGTCGTCGATGCGATGGATGCCTACGTCCAGAGCCAGCAGAAGGCGATGGAGCGGTATCTGGAGGACCAGTACGAGATCGCCTGCGCAGCCCGGGTCGCGACCGTCCCCACCGGCGAGGTGGTCATGGTCTGCTGCGAGGACAGCGACACCGTTCTCGAAAACATCAAGAAGGCTCTGGCTGCATAATCCCCCTGTGCACCAAAAAAGCCCCCGCTTCCGGCTGGAAGCGGGGGCTTTGCGTTATCGGTCGTTACGGATTCTCGATGGCGTTCACGAGCTTGTTTGCGATGTAGGCATGGCCCTTGATGGTGGGATGCACGTCAAGGGTGGTCTCGGTGTTGGGGATGGCCACATAGGTCAGGTCGTAAGTCTTTGCGATCTGCTTCTCAAACTTGTTCAGCTTGCTGAAGTAGCTGCGCCAGCAGGGGATGAGAGGCACGGGGTTGGTGTAGCCGATGAGAATGATCTGCGCGTCCGGGTTCAGCTTGCGGATCTCCTGCACGATGGAGATGAGGGCGGCGGAGGTCTTGGGGTAAGTCTCGTCGCAGATCTTGCTCATGCCGGAGAAGAAGAGGTTCCATGTGGCGTCCGTCTCTGCCTTGGTCAGCTTCATGTCCTTGATGCTGCGGTAGATGGTGGACATGGTGGAACCGGAGCCTTCGCTGCGCAGATCACCGGCCAGAATGGTGGCGGCCAGCTTTTCGCTCTTCCAGTTGGTGGCGTTGCCCAGACCCACGATGCAGGGGACAAAGGCGTCGTTGGAGCCGATCTGGACCGAGATGACGTCGGCCTTGCGGATGTAATCCTGAAACTCCGGGTAGTTGTACTCGCAGCCGGAGGCCATATTCATCTGCGGCATCTTGCCATACTGGATCATATCCGCGAGGTCGGGGGCCGTCAGGGCCGGCAGACCGAGGTTGATGGCGTGGTCACGGTCGAGGCCGAGCGTCTCCGCCACCTTGCCGACGTAGCAGTTGGGGGAGTAGCCTTTGAAGTTGGGGGCCATATCGACGCTGTAGCCAGCGCGTGCGCTGTACTGGACATCGGCCAGACCGACGCCGGCGCAGATGCTGTCGCCCAGTGCGACGTAGGTGAGCTGCTTATCCTCTTTTTCTTCAGAGACCGCAGCTTCGGTGGCAGAGGGGTCCGGGTCGGCCTTGGCCGTCTCAGTGGCAGAGGCCTCGGCGTCTGCCGGGGTCTCGGGCTGCAGGGCAGCTTCCGGATTCAGGGTAACGATAACGTGGTCATCGCTGGCGGCAGCGGTATCGGCGGCTGCGTCAGCGCCCTCAGCCAGTGCGGGGACGCTGAACATCGACACCAGCAGCAGGGCGGAGACGGCCAGACTTGCAAAACGCTTGTTCATGGCAGAAAAATCCTTTCGTGAGATCAATAGTCGCGGGGAGAGATGTCGGCCTCGAGCTGACGGTAATCGATCTTGCCCACAGGGGTCATCGGCATCTCAGGGATGAACTTGTAGGCCACGGGCTGGACATATTCGGGCAGCTCCTCGGCGCACATCCGCTCCAGCTCCCGCACCACCTGCTTTTTCTTGGCCGTGGTGTCAGGTTTGAGCACGACGTAGACGAAGGGCAGACGGCCCTGCACATGATCCTTGTCGGCGCAGCCCACCACAGAGCACTGATGGACAGCCGGGTGGCGGCTGATGACGTTTTCGATCATAGAGGGGAAGACCTTGAAGCCGTCGTGGCGGATGATGAGGCGCTTGATGCGGGAGTCGAGGAAGACGAAGCCGTCCTCATCCAGATAGCCGATGTCGCCGGTGTGCACCCAGATGCGGCCATCGGGGTGGCGGCGGAGGATCATGTCCGTCTCGTCGGGCTTGTTGTAGTAGCCCTTCATGGTGGTGGGACCGGAGATGCACAGCTCGCCCCGCTCGCCGATGGGCAGCTCCTTGTCCGTGCCCGGCTCGAAGGCGGCGACGAGGGTGTTGACCATCGGGATGCCGACGCTGCCCAGCTTGTTGTTCGTGCCGGCGGCGACGGTGGCAGCGGAGGCCACCTCGGTCATGCCGTAGCCCTTGGCGATCGGGTAGCGGACGCCATGGGCGGCGAGGAAGTCGTTGACGGTCTGCTCTGCGCCCCGGGCGATGGCGTCGCCGCCGGCGGCGTAGTTGAGGATGAAGGAGAGGTCCTTATCCCGCAGCTTGGGGTCAGCGGCCAGCTGCTGGTAGTGGGCGGGCACGCCGAACATATGCTCGGGCTTGTACTTGAGCACCAGACTGCCCAGCTTGGCCGGGTCGAGGTTGGGGATGATGATGACCGTGAAGCCCAGCACCAGCGGCAGATGGACGCCGCAGGCGTAGCCGTAGGCGATGAAGGGGGGCATGATATTCATGAGCTTCTGGCCCCGGTGGAACAGCTTATCGTAGGCGCGGAACTGCTGCGCGATGGCGTTGAAGCTGTTGTCGGTGAGCATGACGCCCTTGGGAGAGCCGGTGGTGCCGCCGGTGTGGACCACGACACAGGCATGGTCGGGGTCGTAAGGCTCAGCAGCGGTGCTCTGGTTCTTGCCGTTTGCGATGAACTGCTTCCAGCGGATGGTGTTGGAGGCATACTTGTTCTTGTCGGGGGTGGTCAGCCTATAGCCCACGGCCATCACCGGGGGCAGGGAGTCGGCCGGAGAGAGGACGATGACCTTTTCCACGTTGGTGCGCTTGGCGGCCTGACGGCAGCGCTCGTACACGACGTTCAGGCAGACCAGAAGATGGGAGTCCACCTCCTCGATGTACTCGTGGATGCCCTCGACGCTGTAGCGGGGGTCTACGAGGTTCAGGGTGGCGCCGATCATGTCTGCTGCATAGAACAGGGCGATGACCTCGGGGGTCATGACGCTCACGACCGTTATGATGTCGCCCTTCTGGACGCCGACGCCCCGCAGGGCGGCGGCGGTCTTCTTGACGTTGACGATGAGGTCAGCATAGGTGAACTTCCGGCCGTAGTAATCCAGCGCGGTGTCGTTCAGATGGTTTTTGTTCCGCTGGCAGACATATTCGAATGCCGAGACGGTGGGAAGGGTCTGCTCAATGTACTTCTGGTCGTAATATTTGAGCCAAGGCCGAGCCTGAGATGCGTAAATGGGATCCTGCGTCATCATCGATTCCTCATTCCTTTATGTTTGTAGGCCCCGGAAGGGGCGGATCTTCTGTTTTGTTCCAATGCCACTCCTGCTATTGTAGTAGAGCGGGGGACAAAAGTCAATAAACAGGGGAAGAACAATGAGGAAAACGCAAGAAAAAGTTTACAATTCGCGGCACCATGCCTCGGCCTCGGCGGCACTGCAGAGCACCCAGTGACGGGGCCGCAGCTCCCGCCACTGGGGGGCCTCGGCGGAGTAGTCGTGGATGGCGGGGTCGTAGACCAGCAGCTTTTTCTGCCGCTCGCGGCGGGGGCTGGGCATCGGGATGGCCGACAGCAGGCTCCGGGTGTAGGGGTGGATGGCGTGCGTCACCAGCTCTTCGGCGTCGGCCAGCTCCACGATGTCGCCCTTGTGGATGACGGCGATGCGGTCGGAGATGTACCGCATGACCGAGAGGTCGTGGGCAATGAAGAGGTAGGTGATGCCACGCTCTTTTTGCAGGTGGCGCAGCAGGTTGAGCACCTGTGCGCGGATGGACATATCCAGCGCCGAGATCGGCTCATCGGCGATGATGAACTCCGGCTCCACGATGAGGGCGCGGGCGATGCCGATGCGCTGCCGCTGGCCGCCCGAGAACTCATGGGGGAAGCGGGAGGCGAACTCCGGCAGCAGGCCCACATCCAGCAGCGCCTGCCGGACTTTTTCGTCCCGCTCGGCGGCGGAGAGGTCGGGCCGGACGTTCATCAGGCCCTCGCCCACGATGTAGCTCACCTTGGCGCGCTCATTCAGGGAGGATTGGGGGTCTTGGAAGATCATCTGCATCTCCTTGATGACCTGCCTGTCCAGTGCGTGGGAAATTTTGCCGTTGATCTGCTGGCCCTTGTAGAGCACCTGACCGCCGGAGGTGGGCAGGATGCGCATGATGGCCCGGCCGATGGTGGTCTTGCCCGAACCGGACTCGCCCACCAGACCGAAGGTCTCGCCCTTATAGATGGTAAAGTTTGCGTTCTTGACGGCCTTGTAGGCTTTGCGGCCGGAGCCGTAAGTCACCTCGAGGTCTTTCACCTCGAGCAATACTTCGCGTTCGTCTGCCATGTTACTTGCCCTCCTCTTGCAGCATCCGCACAGCGGCGGGCGGCTCTATCTTGGGTGCGCGGGGGTCGAGCAGCCACGTCTTGGCCCGGTGGGTCGCGCTGACGTCGAAGTAGGGGGGACGCTTGACGAAGTCGATCTTCAGGGCCAGCGGGTTGCGGGGCGCGAAGGCGTCGCCGCGGATCTCCGTAAAGAGGTTCGGGGGCGTGCCCTGAATGTTGAACAGGTCTTCGCCCTTCACGCCCATCTGGGGCATACTGGACAGCAGCGCCCATGTATAGGGGTGGCGGGGGTCGTAGTAGATCTCGTCGGAGGTGCCGATCTCCACGATGTCGCCTGCATACATGACGGCCACCCGGTCGGCGATGTTGGCCACGACGCCGAGGTCGTGGGTGATGAGGATGATGGTCAGATTGTACTTGACCCGCATCTCCTTCAGCAGCTCGAGGATCTGGGCCTGAATGGTCACGTCCAGAGCCGTCGTCGGCTCGTCGCAGATCAAAATCTGGGGGTTGCAGGCCACGGCGATGGCGATGACGACGCGCTGGCGCATACCGCCCGAAAACTCGTGGGGATACTGCTTGAAGCGGACCTCCGGGTCGGCGATGCCGACATCCCGCAGGTATTCCAGCGTCTTCTCCTTGGCCGCAGCGCCTTTGAGGCCCTGATGCAGCTCCACGGCTTCCATGATCTGGTCGCCGATGGTCTTCAGGGGGTTCAGGCTGGTCATGGGGTCCTGCATGATCATGGCGATCTCATGGCCCCGGACCTTCAGCCAGTCCTTCTCCTTTTTCAGCGCGGAGAGGCGGATGGGCTGGTGGTCGTCGGCCCCGAAGTAGTCGATGGTGCCCGAGGTGATGGAGCCGTTGGAGTCCAGCAGGCCCATAAAGGACTTGGTGAACACGCTCTTGCCCGAGCCGGACTCGCCCACGATGGCGAGGACCTCGCCGTGGTAGACGTCAAGGTCGATGCCGCGGATGGCGTGGAGGATCTTTCCACGCAGATTGAATTTGATGTTGAGATCCCGCACCGAGAGGATCAGTTCGTTCTTTTTCATCCCTGTGCCTCCTTACTGCAGATGGTTCTTCGGGTCGGCTGCGTCGGAGAAGGCGTTGCCGATGAGATAGAACGCGATGGTGACGAAGCTGAGGATGATGGTGGGGTAGAGCAGCTGATAGCGCAGTCCGGCCTGCATCATGACCTTGCGGCCATCGTTGATGAGGTTGCCCAGCGAGGGAGTCTCCACCGAGAGTCCGAGGCCGATATAGGTGATGAACACCTCACTGCCGATGGCGGCGGGGATGGTCAGGGCCATCCGCAGCATGATGACCGACACGAGGTAGGGCAGCAGGTTGCGCAGCACGATGCGGGCGGTGGGGGTGCCGATGCAGCGGGATGCCACGTTGTAGTCGCGGTCGCGGATGATGAGGATCTGGTTGCGGATGAAGCGCGCCATGGCGATCCAGCCCGTGATGGACATACCGAGGATGAGGGTCTTGACGCTGGGGCTGGCGACGTAAGAGATCAGGATGAGGATGATGGTGGAGGGCACATTGTCACAGATGTTGTACAGCTCGGTGAAGAAGAAGTCCAGCTGGCGGACATAGCCCCAGAGCACACCCACCGTGATGCCCACGACAGCCTCGATGAGAGCCACGAAGAAGGCGATGGTCAGGCTGGTGCGTGCGCCGGCCCAGATGCGTGCCCACAGGTCCTGTCCGATGGCGTTGGAACCCCAGATAAAGCCATCCTCACCGGGGGCAATGTTGCGGTACTGGACGCCGGTGAGGGGGTCCACGGCGCAGAAGTTGGGGTCTGCCTGCCCGGGCAGATAGGGCTGTAGAAATGCGAAGGCCACCACGGCGATGAGGGCGGCGAGGAGGATGACCGCGATGCGGTTCTTGAAGAATGCACGGAAGGTGCTGCCCCAGTAGCTGTAATTGGAGTAGGAGGTGGCCTCGGCCCGCTCCTCGCTGAACCCGGCGGGGGTGAACAGCTCTTCTTCGGGCAGCTCTGCCCATGCGGCGGGGCCGTCCGCCTGCAGTTTGTCCAGCTGTGCTTCCAGCTGGTGCGCTTTTTCATCTTTCATACGGAAAAGCATTATCGGCCACCTTCTTTCTTGCCAAAACTGATGCGGGGATCGATGAGCACCATGAGCAGGTCGCCCAGAATGAGGCCGATGATGCCCACGCAGGCGTAGAGCAGGACGATGCCCTGCACCATCGTGTTGTCGTGGCGCTGGACGCAGGTGACCAGCAGACCGCCCATGCCGGGGATGCTGTAGAGGCTCTCGATGTAGATGGAGCCGACTACCGTGTTGAGGAAGGCGGAGGGAATGTACTGCACCAGCGGGACCATCGCGTTGCGGAAGATGTGGCGGAGGGCGATGTTGTTCTCGCTGACGCCCTTGGCCCGGGCGAGGCGGACGTAATCCTTGTTGCTCTCGTCCACCATGTACCGGCGCAGCCACATGGCGTAGAACGCCACATTGCCGAGGCTCATGGAGCAGACGGGCAGCACCCAGTACTTCCAGTTGGAGGTGTCGAAGAGCAGGCCCACGCCCAGCGCGGTGGTGCCGTACATCTGGATGTAGAGGTAATATACCGCCGCAGGCACGGCCTGAATGAGCACGATGATGGCCGTGCCCAGCTTATCGGGCCAGCGGCTCTTGAACCGGCCCATGAACAGGCCCATCGGAATGCCGATGACGAGACTCAGCAGCATGGCGAAGACGCCCATCTGGATGGAGATGGGCAGCTTCTTGGCAAGGATGCTGGTGACGGAGGCGTTGACCTTATAGATGTGGCTCACGCCGAGGTCGCCGTGGAGGGCATTCACCCAGAAGCGGCCGACCTGCACCGGCAGCGGGTCCAGCAGGCCCATCGACTGCAGGCCGGCCTGAATCTGGGCCTCGGTCATTTTTTCGTAGTTTGCAAAATAGCCTTCCACCGGCATCAGCCGCAAAAGGCAGAATACGAGCGTGACGATGACAAACAGGGTCAGGATCGAGCGCCCGATGCGTTTCGCCAGATATTTGAGCATATCTGTGCGCACCCCTCTCTTTTATTTAATGAATGTCGGATAGGAATAGAATACAACAAAAAACTACTTTTGGAAAGTGATTTGGCAAAGTTTGCTCTAAAAATTCATCTGAGAGCCTTCAGAAATAAAAAGCCCTCCGCTTTCCCGGGGGAAAACGGAGGGCGGCAGAACGGTCAGAAAAGCTTAGCGGGCGTCGCGGTTGGCCTCGTACTCGCTCATGGAGACATAGTGGTCGAGGACGTGGATGCCCTTCAGGCGCTTGTTGGAGAAGCCGGTGGAAGCATACTGGCCCTCCCAGTAGTTCAGGCGGGTGGCGATGTAAGCCGGGACGCTCATGCCCATGGGGACGACGAGGGCGTTGTTGATGAGGGAAGCCTCGGCGTTGGCGAAGGCATCGTAGCGGGCGTTGATGTCATCGGTGATCTCCACAGCGGCTTCGATGGCCTTCATGTAGTTCATGACGGCGTCAGCGGTGTCGCCGGTGATGAAGCCGTCCTCGACGCCGGTGCGCAGGAAGGCGTAGCGGCTGCCGCGTGCGCCCTCGGCCTGATAGAAGGGGTCGGTCTCGGTCTGGGGGTCGGAGTAGTCTGCGCCCCAGTTGCACAGCAGGAAAGCGAACTTGCCGTTGCGGCGGACGCTGGACAGGAAGCTGTCGGAGGGGCCGGCGGTGATGACGATATTGATGAAGTCAAAGCCGTCGTTCAGCACGCCCTCGAGCTGCTGCTTGAGCACCTGACACTGCTTGTCCCAGTCGGTGGAGGAGGGGTTGTAGGGCAGCTGGACCTTGATGGGGAAGGTGACGCCTGCGGCGGTCAGCTCGGGGATGGCGGCGTCACGGTACTCCTTGGCCTTGGCCTCGTCGAAGAACTCGGTGATGTTGGCGAGGTCGCCGCACTTCAGGTAGTCCACGCCGTCAGCGTTGGCGCAGAAGCTGGGGGGCGTGATGGTGTTCAGCTTATAGTTGTCGTAGCCCTCGGGTGCCTTGACGGCCAGCGTGACGGAGTTGTTGATGCCGTAGAGGAAGGACTTGCGGAAGTTGGTGTTGTTGATGGCCTTGGCCCAGTTCTCCGGCTCATACTCGGCGTCCATGCCCTCCACGCTCCAGTTGGAGAACTCGTGGGAGAAGGGCATGAAGTTGAACATATAGAAGTAGGTGTAGTTGGTGTTGGGGCGGTCCATAGACACCATATCCTTGGTGGTGTCGTCGGCCAGCCAGCTGTCGAGGATGTCGGAGCCGATGGTGGCCTCATCGATCTCGCCGCGCTTGATCATCTCGGGGCCGTTGACGCTGGCCTCGGCGTTGTAGATGCGGCTGATGGTGTCGATGAAGACGTTGGCGGCGTCGTAGTTCTCGGGGTTCTTCTTCATGACCCAGGTCTCCAGAGACTCGTAGGCGGCCAGATAGAATGCGCCGCAGCTGTAGGTGGTCTCTGCGCTGGTGGCGAACTGGTCGCCGGTCTCCTCCAGCAGCGGGCCGTAGGCCGGCTCATAGGGCAGGTAGCACAGCAGGCTCAGGAAGCCCGGGAAATCGTAGGTCAGGGTGTAGGTCAGGGTGTGCTCGTCCACAGCGGTGACGCCCACGGTTTCGAAATCCACGGGTGCATAGGTGGCGGGGTCTGCGCCGGGGGCAGCGACGGTGACGACGCCGTCGGCATCCACGGTGTAGGTGGTGCCGTCCTCGTCCACGACGCCGGTGTTGGCGTTGTTCAGGTAGACGTGGTAGTTGTAGTAGTCGTCAGCGCCTGCGATGTAGCCGGTGACGTGGCCCACATTGGAGGCGGCGTAGTCCGGGGTCAGGACGTACTTCAGGGCGTCCACGAAGTCCTGCGCCGTGACGGGGGCGACGACCTCGCCGTTGCAGTCCACCCAGTTCTCATCCCGCAGATGGAACGTCCAGGTCAGGGTGTCGGCATCCCAGTCCCAGCTGGTGGCCAGACCCTCGCGCATGACGCCCTTGTTGTCGTACTCGACCAGAGTGTCCACGCAGTTTGCGCCGACGACCATCTCAAGGTCGGTGCCGGTGGTCAGGTAGTTTAGGGTGGCAGGCTGGCTGTCGTACAGGATGGTGTAGCTGGAGCCGGAGCCGGAGGAGGCTGCGCCGGAGGCGCTGCCGGAAGAAGAGCCGCCGCAGCCGGTCAGCAGGCCGGCTGCGCAGGCACCGGCGGCTGCCAGACCGCTGGCCTTCAGGAACTGACGGCGGGAGATGGAAGTGTTCATCATAAATTCCCTCTTTTCTTGTTGTTGCTGTACAGGGACAGCATTCGCGTTGCGCGGTGCCCGCTGTTTCCCGTCAGCGGACAGTTGGGCTGTTTTTATGAAAAAAGAGCAACGGAAAACCATCCGTTACTCCTTTGTAACAGTCCCGGCCATCAAATAAGTGGTCAAGACTGAGTATAGCATTGATTTGCGGCCGCGTCAATCCTTTTTGGCAAGAGCGGCTGTTTCTGCTGCGGCAACAGTCGTCTCCGCAACGGCGGCAGGCGCTGCGACGGCCGGGGCAGCGGCTTCTGCGGCAGCTGCATTCTCCGCGGCCAGCTCTGCGGCAGCGGCCTTGGCGGCTTCTTCCGCAGCCTTGCGGGCCTCCCGCTCGGCGATCCGCTCTTTGGCGCGGGCAGCGGCCTCCTCCTGACGCTGCTTGGTGCGGCGCTTGATGCGGCAGACCGAGCAGATGCCCTCGGTGCTGTTCGGCGCGATGGGCTTGCCGCAGTCGGCACAGAGAGTCTTGCTGCATTTGTAGACGCTCACCGGGCCGAGGGTGGTCAGCTGGCGCAGCTTCATGCCGTCGATGCCGCTGTTCGAGCAGGCTGCGACACAGACGCCGCACTCGCTGCACTTCCACGGCGTGACGACCACGCGGGTCTGCCCGTCGGGCAGATCCTCCAGCTTGAGCGCGCCGGAGCGGCAGGCCTTTTCGCACTTGCCGCAGCCGAAGCACTTCTGGGTGAAATTGGGCAGATACCAGCCGTAGCGCAGCGGCGTCTCGGAGGCAGCCTTGAGCTGCTTGGTCCGCTGGTGGAGCAGGAGGCGGAAGTCGGCGGCGCTGTCCTCCTCGCTGCGCAGGCCGGGCAGCATCTGCAGCAGCTTCTTGGTGCCGGCGCGGGAGCCTTCGGTCATGTGGGAGAACATCTCCCGGCGGCTCAGCTCCTGCACATGGTAGGGGGCGTCCTCCTGCTGGTAGGCCAGCGTGACCCGGCTCTCGAAGAGCTGGGGGCCGAGGAACTCCACGAGGCGGGTCAGCTCCTTGCGCAGCTGGGCAGCGCAGGCGTCGTTCTCGCACTCGCCGCAGGGGGTCAGGTCCAGCACGAGCTTCTTGTTCAGGGCGAGATAAGCCAGCGTCTCCCACGAGAAGGCGGCCACGCAGGCGCGGACGGCGGTATTCTTCCGGCTGCTCTTCTCGCAGCCCAGCCAGAGGGTGTCATTGTCGGTGTCGGCCAGCGAGGTGTCCCGCTGCACCTGTTCGGGCGAGGGCACGATGCAGCCCGAGCGGCAGACCGAGACGCAGAGGCCGCAGTCGGTGCAGGGGTCCCAGTCCTTGACGAGGTTGGGGCGGGTGAAGATGGCGTCGCCGTAGGGGCAGATGTCCTTGCAGTCGGTGCAGGGGGTGCGGTGGGGGTGGAGGTTCCAGCACTGACGGCGGACCACCTCGGGATGGGAGGTCTTCATCAGGGCATCCATGGCATAGCGGGTAAACAGACCCATAGCGGTATCACTCCTTTTCGGGGGCATCGGTCACGGTGGTGACCTGAGCGTTATCCAGCAGGAAGCGCTGCACCTTCTTTGCGGCCAGCGCAGCGGCCACAGCGTCCTCGGCCAGTGCCTTGCGGATCTCGGCCTCGGGGGTATCCTGCAGCTGGGAAAGGCGGCGGTACTCCGCGTTGACCTCCTCGGGGTGGACGACGATGCCCTCAGCCTCGGCGATGGCCCGGGCTGCCAGCACGAAGCGGATGCGGCTCTCGGCCTGTGCGCGGTAGTCCTTCTCGAGGGCTTCCGGGGTGGTGTGGCTGTTCTTGCAGTGCTGCTCGAGGGTGATGCCGCTGCGGGAGAGGCGCTCGGTCAGCAGCTTCATCTCGTTCCGGGCCGTGCGGTCAAGGATCTCGGCGGGCAGGTCTACGGTCATGTTGGCACCGGCCATGTCCAGAAGCTGTTTTCCGGCGGCGCGGTCGGCGCCCTCCTCGTGGATCTTCTGCTTCTTGGCGCGGAGGTCGGCCTTCAGCGCGTCGAGGGAGCCGAAGCCCAGACTCTTGGCAAAGGCCTCATCGGGGGCGGGAGTGACCTTCTCGGCCAGAGAGCGGAGGTTGATCTCGAACTGCGCGGTCTTGCCGGACAGCTCGGGCAGGCGGAAATCCTGCGGGTAGGTGAAGTCGAAGCGGAACACCTCACCGGCACAGTGGCCGTAGATGGCCTGCTCGGCGGCGGGCATCAGCTTGCCGTCGCCCAGCACCACCATGACATTCTCCATCCGGCTGTCGGGGATCTCCTTGCCGTCCATGTAGCCGACAAAATCCAGCAGGGCACGGAAGCCGCGCTTGGCCGGGGCGGTGGTGGGGTGGTAGACGGCGTGCATCCGGGTCTGATGCAGTACCTCGATGTCCACGGTCTTGTCGGTGACAGGGCGGACGTGGCGGGTGACGGCGAGGCCCTTGTACTGGCCCAGCTTTACTTCGGGCAGATTCTTTTTCTTCTGTTCCATAGCGGCATACTCCTTATGACGTAAGCAGCCCGGCGTGCGGCGCTGCGAGTCTTATAACAATACGTTGAATTATACACGTTTTCAGCAAAAAGGGCAAGGTCACAGCCCGTGGGCGGTGAGCCACGCTTCGGCCACCTGCGAGAACATCTCGGGATACTGGGCATCCTCTGCGGCAAAGGCGCTCAGGTAATACTCCACCTCTGCGCGGGTGGGGGCGGCGGTGCGCCGCCAGATGGTGAAGGTGGTGCCGTTGCCCATGTCGAAGCTCTGCTCGAGGGCGAAGGCGTCGTCCTTTGCAGCGAGGAAGCGCTCGTTGAGTTTGATGGACATCTCCCCGCTGCCCGCATAGGTCTGGGGGAAGGGGTCGCAGGTGATGACGTACTTCGCCTCGAAGAACTGCATGGGGAAGTTGTGGGTGCCGGGCACCGAGAAGCCGAAGGCCAGCTTGTTGTTGATGGAAGCCTCCGGCAGGCGGCAGTTCTTGAAGTGGTCGGGGTTGTAGAGCATATCGTGGGGGATCATGTAGCTGATCTCGCCCGCGTTGCAGTGGGCGTCGATCCAGTCGGCGATGGCCTGGATCTGGCCGATGTCCTTCCGGTCGTAGATGAGCTTGTCCAGCGAGATGAAATACCGGGTGGCGGGGATCTGGATGGGAAAGTGCTCGATGACGAAGCCCGGCATGGCCAGTGTGGTCAGGGGCGAGCAGCGCACCGACATGGACAGCACCAGCACGAAGGCCCAGCAGCCCAGTTTGAGGGTGCGATGGCGCTGGATGCCCTCGGCCAGTGCGGCTGCACCCAGCAGGAAGAGGAGAAAATACCCCGGCAGGAAGAGCAGGAACTGATGGGAGCCGGTGTTCTGGACCCGGGTGAAGAGCAGCAGGCTCACGACCAGCTCGCACCCTGCCAGACAGGGCAGAGCGGGCAGCTTTCGCTTTGCTGCAAAGACGAGGCCCAGCGCGATAAGGATGAGATTGAACAGGCCCAGCCGTCCGAGGTGGTAGAATGCCTCGAGGGCCAGACCGCCGCCGTTATAGTAGGAATAGCGGCCCGCGTAGTTATAGGTGAGGATGTGGGACACCATGGGCCAGAGCAGGATGACCATGGCGGCGACGGACGCAAGGCCGAAGAGGATGAGGTTCTTCCCCCGGCGGAGGGCGGCAGAGACCGCGCCGCCCTTTGCCAGCCGCACACAGCCTGCGACGAGCAGCAGCACATAGGCGAAATAGTAGCCCACCACGAAGTAGAGGAACCACCGGCGGGCGAGGATGATGGCGGCGGTGGCGAGGAAGATAAGGCCGAACCGGGCCGGTTCGAGGGTGTCAAAACGGAAGTCCAGCGTCAGCAGCAGGATGGCGAAGGCGAAGATGAGGCCGAACCAGTCCGGCTGTGCCAGCACGGCGCTCATCCGCAGGAAGGGATAAGCCGCCGTCAGGGTCATGCCGAAGAGGAAGTAATACATCCGGTTCTTCACGTTCAGGAGCTGGCCGACCTTCACCACGAGGCCAGCCAGAAGCACCAGCAGGGTCGGCAGGATGCAGAACACCTGACTGAAGGAGTAGGCGTCGCCGGTGTGGTCGGTCAGGCAGAAGGGAAACTCGGTGAAGAGGGTGATGAAGTTGGTGTAATCGTCGGCCATCGAGCCGAAGAGATAACGGAGGCCCCCACCGGTGCTCTGGGCAAAAGCGGCTTCGGCGTCATATTGCTTGAGCAGGTAGTTGGCGTAGTCCCAGACGTAGATAAAGCTCCGGCTCGATAACGTCCAGTAGAAATAGACGACGGCCACGGCCCAGATGCCGAAGACGACGGCCCAGTGGAAGAAACCCAGCTCGACGCCCGCCGTGCGGAGAACGCAGACCGCCAGCACGAAGAGGACGAGACAGGCCCAGAGACTGAGCAGCGGAAAAAAGAACGGGCTGGCCGGGACACCGACCCCCAAAAGGAGGAGCGCCACAGCACAGAGGCCGAGGTCCAGCCCTGCCCATTGCAGGGGCGAGAGCCGACGGAGAGCAGCAGATGGCATAGAAGGATGGTTCCTTTCGTTCAGCTTGTAAAAAGGGTGAAACACACAACTTTCCATCTAACAGTATAACGGCTCCGTCAAGGCTTGTCCAGCCGCAGAGGGCGCTGAAACGCAGAATATCCCGCCGCATTCTCAGCAGACGGGATATTCTTTACCAAATATTACTTTTTGGAGTTGTGCGCTGCGGCGTCAGCCTTGGCGTTCTGGGTGCGTGCGGCCTTGCGGCGTGCGGCAGCGGCCCGTCGTGCACTGGCCTGTGCGGCCTCGGGGCGGGGCGCTTCGGGGGTGAGCCGGAACATCCGGCTGCCCATGGCAGGCAGGTCCACCGTGAGGGTGTAGTCCCGGCCATAGACGCCGCCGTCGGTGGTGTGGAGGGCCTTGGGCTTCGACTTGTCCGCACCGCCCCAGCAGGGTGCTTCGGTGTTCAGCAGCTCTTCTGTCCCGGCGGGGAAGCGCAGGTAGAGGGGGAACTTCTTGTGGGCGGTGTTCTGGGTGTTCATGACGCAGAGGATGGTCTGGCCTGCGCCCTTGCGCAGCCATGCATACACGCCCTCGTCCCGGCTCTCGCTGGCGACCCATTCAAAGCACCGGGGGTCATATTCGCCTGCATAGAGGGCAGGCTGGGTGGCGTAGAGGCGGCTGAGGGAGGCGAAATACTTCTGGAAGGCGTCGTGGAAGGGATACTGGAGCAGGCCCCAGTCCAGCTCCCGCTTTTCGTCCCACTCCCGGAAATGGGCGATCTCGTTGCCCATGAAGTTGAGCTTTTTGCCCGGGTGAGCATACATATAGAAATAAAGGGTGCGCAGCTGGGCACATTTTTCCTCGTAGGTGCCCCAGAGCTTGTCGATGATGGTCTTTTTGCCGTGAACGACTTCGTCGTGGCTCAGGGCCAGCAGGTACAGCTCATTGTAGAAATAGTGCATACTGAAGATGATCTTTCCGTATGCATTGGGCCGCTCGCCGAAGGGGGTGGCAAAGTAGTCCAGCGTGTCGTGCATCCAGCCCATGTCCCACTTGTAGTCGAAGCCGATGCCGTCGTAGCGGGTGGGGGCCGTCACTTTGAGGAAGTTGGTGGAGTCCTCAGCCATGTAGATGCCGGTGGGCCAGCGCTCGTTCAGGCCGTGGTTGAGGTTCCGCAGGAAGGTGACTGCGCCCTCGTTGACGCCCCGGGCGGGGTCGCCCTGCCAGTAGAGGGCGCGGGAGATGGCGTCCATCCGGATGCCGTCGCAATGGTAGACCTCCATCCAGAGGGCGGCGGCGCTGCTGAGGAAGCTGCACACCTCCCGGCGGTAGTAGTTGAAATTGCAGGTGCCCCACTCGCTGTGGCCCACATCGCTGTCGTACTCATAGAGGTGGGTGCCGTCGAAGTTGGCCAGCGCGTCGGCGTTGGCGGCAAAGTGGACGGGGACGAAGTCCATGATGACACCGATGCCCATCCGGTGGCAGGCGTTGACGAAGGCGGCGAACTGGGCCGGGGTGCCGTACCGGCTGGTGACGGCGAAGTAGCCGGTGGTCTGATAGCCCCAGCTGCCGTCGAAGGGGTGCTCGGCCAGCGGCAGCAGCTCCACATGGGTGAAGTGGTGCTCCAGCAGCCACGGGATCAGCTCCCGGGTCAGCTCTTCGTAGTCGTACCAGCCGTCCGAGCCGTCGGGCCGGGTGGAGCCGGGCTTATGCTTCCAGCTGCCGACGTGCAGCTCGTAGATGTTCATGGGCAGGTTGCGGCACTTGTCCCGCCGCTCCATCCACGCGCTGTCGTCAAAGGCAAAATCCAGCTTGGTCAGGCGGCTGGCGTTGGCGGGGCGGACTTCGGAGGCAAAGGCGTAGGGGTCGGCCCGCATAACGACGCTGCCGTCGGCGCCGTGGAGGCGGTATTTGTAGAGGTCGCCCTCGCACAGCCCGGCCACAAAGCCGCTCCATACGCCGGTGTCGGCCTTCTGGAGAGAGACGCCGTCACCCCAGCCGTCAAAGCCGCCGCAGACCTCCACGGCGGTCGCGCCGGGTGCCCAGACGGCAAAGCGCCAGCCCTCTTCGCCGCGATCGCCCTGCCAAGGGTGTGCGCCGAGGACGTGGTAGGCGTCGAAGCAGTCGCCGCTGAAGAAGGAACGGGGGATAGAGGGAAGATTCATACGAAAGACTCCTTTTATCGCAATTTTTACAGAGAGTACCGGTTTGGAAGGGAATAATGTGAGAAATATACAACACTATTTCCACACTTTTGTCGGAAAATGTGCTATACTGAATACAACGCCGGGGCTTCGAGAAGCCCGGCGGAACTTTTGAAAACAGGAGCGGTACAGACAATGGCTTGGTATGACAATGCGGTATTCTATCACATCTATCCTCTGGGACTGTGCGGCTGCGCGCATGAAAATGACGGGCAGCCTGTCCCCGGGGCATTCAAGAAGCTGGATGCGTGGGCAGAGCACGCGGCGGAGCTTGGCTGTACGGCGATCTATATCGGCCCTCTGTTCGAGAGCGGCTCCCACGGCTATGACACCATCGACTACCGGCAGGTAGACCGGCGGCTGGGCACCAATGAGGAGTTCAAAAAATTCGTCGCCGACTGCCATGCGCGGGGCCAGCGGGTCATCGTGGACGGCGTGTTCAACCATGTGGGCCGCGATTTCTTCGCCTTCCGGGAGCTGAAGGAGCACCGCGAGAACGCCCGCTATAAGGACTGGTTCTGCGATGTGAATTTCTGGGGCAACAACGAGTACAACGACGGCTTCTCCTACGGCAACTGGGGCGGCTTCAACCTGCTGGTCAAGCTGAACCAGCGCAACCCCGAGGTGCAGGACTACCACTTTGATACCGTCCGCTTCTGGGTGGAGGAGTTCGACATCGACGGCATCCGTCTGGACGCCGCCGACGTGCTGGACTTTGACTTCATGAAGGGACTGCGCCGCCTTGCCAACGAAGTGAAGCCGGAGTTCTGGCTGATGGGCGAGGTCATCCACGGGGACTACAGCCGCTGGGCCAACCCCGAGATGCTCCACTCCGTCACCAACTACGAGCTGCACAAGGGCCTGTGGAGCGGCCACAACGACCACAACTATTTTGAGATCGCCCACACTATGCGGCGGCTGCAGGGCCTCTGCCATGACACCCGGCTCTACAACTTCTCGGACAACCACGATGTGGAGCGTCTGCCCAACAAGCTGCGCAACCGCGACCACATCCGGCATATTGCTCTTCTAGTATATACGCTTTGGGGCATTCCGTCCATCTATTACGGCTCAGAATTTGGGATCGAGGGCAAAAAAGAGTGGGGCAGCGACTGGCCGCTCCGCCCCTGCCTCGAGCTGGCCGACTATGCCGACGCCGAAAAGACGAATCCTGTCACCAGCGTCTATGCGGCACTGGGCAGGCTGAAGGCCGAGTGCCCTGCGCTGAGCTGGGGCGAGGTCAAGGAACTGACCCTGACCACCCAGAGCTACGCCTACGCCCGGGTGCTGGACGGCAAGGCCGTCGTGGCCGTCTACAACAACGGCGACAGCCCGGTGTCGATGGAGCTCCAGCTGCCGGTGGAGGCCGCGGACGTGAAAGACCTGCTGGCCGACTGCGTGGGCAGCCAGCCCATCCTGACGCAGGTGGAGTGGGGGAAGCTGAAGGTCCAGCTGCCCTCCAACTACGCCACCCTGCTGCAGCTGGTGTAAAAAGGAGGAACGCGGAAGATGAATGCTGCGCAGCGCAGAAAAGCGATTTTAGAGCGGCTGACGGAGGCCAGCGCCCCCCTGAGCGCCAGCGTGCTGGCCGGTGCGCTGGGAGTGTCCCGGCAGATCGTGGTGGGCGATGTGGCCCTGCTGCGGGCCGCAGGCACCCAGATCGACGCCACGCCCCGGGGCTATCAGCTCCACCCGGCGGCACGGGGCTGTACGGGCATCCTCGCCTGTGTCCACAGCACCGCCGACCAGATGCGGGAAGAGCTGTATACGGTGGTGGATCAGGGCGGCGTCGTGGTGGATGTGGCCGTGGAGAACCCGCTTTACGGCGAGCTGCGCGGCAATCTCAACCTCGCCAGCCGGTACGATGTGGACCATTTTATCCAGCAGGCGGCGGATACGCCCGAATGCCTGCTGAGCCGGATGACCGGCGGTGTGCACCTGCATACCCTGAGCTGCCCCACGGAGGAGGCATTCCACCGCATCGAAGCGGCACTGGACGCCAAGGGGCTGCTCTATAAAAAAGAGGAATAAGGGACTGCTTTCATTGTAAAAAATCCACGGGGGCTTGTCCATCGACGAAAGACGAAAACCGTTGGATAATCAACTAAAACACGGAAGAGGTGGATTTTGTGGACATCCGTATCGCGCGCACTGACCGGGCCATCGAGCAGGCATTCATGGAGTTGCGGGAGAAGAACCCTCTGGAGCGGATCAAAATAAAGGACCTGTGTGCGCTGGCCTGCATCAACAAATCGACGTTCTACGCCCACTATGAGGACATCTATGCGCTGGCGAACGCGCTGGAAAACAAGCTCGTCGAGTCGATCCTCGCCAGCGTGCCCCACACCCATGACGATGAGGCACTGCATCAGACCGATGCACTGACAAGGGAGCTGTTTCAGGCCTTCGTGCAGAACCAGCGGGCCGTGAATATCCTGTTTTCGGGCAACCGGCAGGGCATCTTCGCCAACAGCATCGAAAAGGGCCTGCGCCAGCGGTTCGAGGAGGCAGACCCGACCTTTGCGGCCGACCTGAACCGGGGCATCCTGCTTTCGTTCTGCGTGCAGGGCTGCTTCTATGCCTTTACCAACAACAGCGGCCGGATGGACGAAAGCAAGCTGGTGGCTCTGCTGGGGGCCATCGCCAAGGCGGCACAGAAGATCGAATTATAGCAGAGGGGCTGGATAAGCCCGGACAAAAAGACCAGAGCTGCTCGGCCGAAAAGGCTTTGCAGCTCTGGTCTTTTGCGTTATTTCTGTGTTCTGGGCGGGGCGGTCCGCTCGGTCAGCAGCTGCTGGAACTTCCGGGCTGCTGTGTTCAGCGGGCGGTGGTGGTCGTAGACGAGGCAGATGCTGCGCTGGGGGATGATCTCCTGCAGGTGCAGCTGGACGAGCTCGCCGCGTTCCAGCGCAGCTTTCGCCATCGGTTCCGGCACGAAAGCAAGGCCCAGCTCGCTTTTTACAAGGGTCAGCATCTGGTCGGTGGTGGCGGCCTCGGTGTCGGGCCGGAGGACGGCATCGTGGTCAAGGAAGAACTGCCGGTAGAAGCTGCGGGTCATGCTCTCGTCGCTGAGGGAGATGAGGGGGTAGTTGACCAGTTCTTTCAGGGTCAGGTTCTGACTTGCCAGTGCGGTGAAGGTCCGGCCGCCCACCAGAACCTCGTAAAAGGGCATCAAATCTACCATTTTCAGCCCCGTCTCAAGCTCTGTGGGGGTCGAGATGACGGCAAAGTCCACCTCGCCGTTCTTCACGGCCTGCACGGCCTGCGGGGTGGAGTGGTTGGAGATGCGCAGCCGGATGCCGGGATATTCGGTGTGGAAGGCCCGCAGCTTTTCGGACAGATAGATGTTCAGCGCCGTTTCCGTTGCGCTGATGCTGATCGCGCCGTGCTCCAGCGTGGCGCTGGCACTCAGCTCCTCCTCGGCGTCCTGGATCTGCACCGCCGCCGACGCAATGCGGGAATAGAGCATCTCGCCCTCCGGTGTCAGGGTGACGCCCCGGTTTGAGCGGATGAAGAGCACACAGTTCAGCTGGCTTTCCAGCCGGTTCATCGAGTGGGTGATATTGGGCTGGTTGTTGCCCAGCACCCGCGCCGCCTTGGTAAAGTTCTGATACTTCGCCACATAATAGAAGATCTTATAATATTCCCAGTCCACATACATGATGCTTTTCCGCCTTTCATATAAAAATTACATTGCTGCCATACACAGGATACTTTTTACACATTCTTTCTCTGCTCGTATAATAGCAATTGCGACTGGAAATTGCAAGAGGAAAATCGAAGGATGAGATTCTGCGGCGGCGCAACAGCCTTTGCCGCAGGCCATCGCAAAATGTGAAAAGAAGGAAATTGAAGTTTATGCTGACTGCTGTTACTGGAATCAACTGGGGCGATGAGGGCAAGGGCCGCGTCATCGACCTGCTGGCCGAAAATGCCGATGTGGTCGCCCGCTATCAGGGCGGCAACAACGCCGGCCATACCGTCGTGACCGAAAAGGGAAAGTTCATCCTGAACCTGCTGCCCTCCGGCATCCTGCACCCGGACGTCACCTGTGTGCTGGGCACGGGAATGGTCATCGACCTTGACCATCTTGCAAACGAGATGCAGGCCATCGAGGCCCGCGGCGTGGAGATCAGCCCCAAGAACCTGAAGCTCTCCGACAAAGCTACCATCTCCATGCCGTGGCATAAGGTGCAGGACGGGCTGGAAGAAGACCGCCTTGCCCAAAAGGGCAGTGCCTTCGGCTCCACCCGGCGCGGCATTGCCTACGCTTACAGCGACAAATACCGCAAAAAGACCCTGCGTTTGGGCGACCTGCTCCATCTGGACGAGGAGCGCACCCAGAACCGTCTGCACATGATTTTGGACTCCAAGAACATGGAGCTGGCGGGCTGCTACCATCAGGAAAAGATGTCCTACGATGCGCTGCTGAGCTGGTGCAGAGCACAGGCGGAGCAGTTTGCACCGTACATCTGCGATGTGGGGGCCTTTTTGCAGGAAGCTCACGACAGCGGCAAGCGCATCGTGCTGGAAGCCCAGCTTGGTGCCATGCGGGATATTGATTACGGCATCTTCCCGTTTACATCCAGCTCCAACACGCTGGCAGCTTACGCACCGCTGGGGGCCGGCATCCCCAACTGCCGCCTCGACCATGTGGTGGGCGTGCTGAAAGCGTATTCCACCTGCGTAGGTGCCGGTCCTTTTGCCGCTGAGAACGCCATGGGCGAGGACTGGAACGAGAAGCTGCGCAAGGCAGGCGGGGAATACGGTGCGGCCACAGGCCGTCCCCGCCGGGTCGGCCCCTTTGATTGCGTGGCCAGTCGGTACGGTCTGGCCTGTCAGGGGGCGGATAAGATCGCCCTCACCAAGCTGGATGTCCTCAGCAGCATGAAGGAGATCCCGGTCATCACCGGTTACAAGCTGGATGGTGTGGAAGTCCCCCGCTTCGATACCCTGTCCGACCTCGACCGGATGGAGCCGGTGGTCACGATGCTGCCCGGCTGGAACAGGGATATTTCCGGCTGCAAGAGCTGGGATGACCTGCCCGAGGAAGCGAAGGGCTATGTGGAATTCCTCGAACAGCAGCTGGGCCATGCGATCCAGTTCATCTCCACGGGCGCGGAGCGCGAGAAGTTTGTGCTGAAAGGAGAATGGCTGTGAGACACTTTATTGAGCCGAACAGCTTTTCTCTGGACGAACAGCTGGCCCTTCTCGACCTTGCAGACCGGATGGAGGCAGACCCCGCGCCCTATGCGCATCTCTGCGATGGGCGCATTCTGGCGACGCTGTTCTACGAGCCGTCCACCCGCACCCGGCTTTCCTTCGAGTCGGCCATGCTGCGGCTGGGCGGCAAGACGCTGGGCTTTGCCGGGGCACAGCTGTCCAGTGCCAGCAAGGGTGAGACGGTGGCAGATACAGCCCGCGTCGTGAGCAATTATGCCGATGTCATCGCCATGCGCCACCCGAAAGAGGGCGCGCCGCTCCGGGCGTCCCTGTATGCACGGGTGCCTGTCATCAATGCAGGCGACGGCGGGCACGCCCACCCCTCCCAGACCATGATCGACCTGATGACCATCCGCCAGCGCAAAGGGCGGCTGGATCACCTGACGGTGGGGTTCTGCGGCGACCTCAAATTTGGCCGGACGGTCCACTCCCTGACCGCAGCCCTCAGCCAGTTTGAGGGGAATCGCTTCGTGTTCATCTCGCCGGAGGAGCTGCGCATCCCTCAGTACGTCAAGGACGAGACCCTGACGCCGCTCCATCAGACCTACAAGGAGACGGTAGACCTCGAAGCCGAGCTGCCGCATCTGGACGTGCTCTATATGACCCGCATCCAGCAGGAGCGCTTTTTCAACGAAGAGGACTACCTCCGGTTGAAAGGCTGCTACTCCCTGAACGCCAAGCTCTTGGAGCTGGCCCCGTCGGATATGCCGGTGCTGCACCCGCTGCCCCGCATCGACGAGATCAAGCTGGACGTGGACAGCGACCCTCGTGCCGCCTACTTCGACCAAGTCCACAACGGCGTTTATATCCGGATGGCCATTATTCTGGCCCTGCTGGGCATCCCCGACCCTGTGACCGGAAATAAAGTGCTGAAATAAGCTCTGACCGGAAAAACAATGCCGCCCGCCTACGCTGTTGTCACGCAGGTGGGCGGCATTTTACGTTATTGGCCCGGAAAGCACCGTTCAGACAAGGCTTTCCATGATCTTGGCACACGTTTCGATGCCGATGACCCCGCTGTCCAGCGCGATATGATAGTTGGCGGCGCTGCCCTCTGGAGCAAAGTGAAGGAGCAAAAAATTCCCCACAGACCGGCAGATCCGTGCTATAATCAGAGCAAAAGGGCCTGCGCCGGAAGCGGGGCCCCGCAAAAATGGAGGACATGAGGATGAACGAAACGCTGCGAAGGGATGCCGACGCCATCATCGGGGCCAGCCTGAGCGCTGTCCTGCCAGACGAGGCTGTCCGCCGTGCACTGAAAGCCTTTCAGCCCAAGGGCGGCAAGGTGCTGCTGGTGGCAGCGGGCAAGGCCGGATGGCAGATGGCCCGTGCCGCCGTGAAAGCACTGGGCCGGGTGGACGGCGGCGTGGTCGTGACCAAGTATGGCCACGTCAAAGGCCAGATCTCCGGGGTGGACTGTTATGAAGCAGGCCATCCCGTCCCGGACGAAAACGGCTTTGCAGCCACCGAAAAGGCGCTGGAGCTGGTGCAGGGGCTGACCGCAGAGGACACGGTACTGTTTCTGCTCTCGGGCGGCGGCAGCGCGTTGTTTGAAAAGCCGCTGCTCCCCGGCGGGGAATTGCAGGACATCACCAGTCAACTCCTTGCCAGCGGGGCCGACATCGTGGAGATGAACACCATCCGCAAGCGGCTTTCCGGGGTCAAGGGAGGGCGGTTCGCACAGCGCTGCGCTCCGGCAAACGTATTCAGCATCGTCCTCAGTGATATTCTGGGCGACCCGCTGGATATGATCGCCAGCGGCCCGGCGGTGCCGGACTCCTCCACCTGCGCGCAGGCGCTTGCCATTGCGGAAAAGTATCGGCTGAACCTGTCGGAACAGGCGAAAGAGCTTCTGGCACAGGAAACGCCGAAAGCGCTCGACAACGTGACGACCCGGATCACCGGCAGCGTCCGGGAACTGTGTGCAGCTGCGGCCAGTGCCTGCCGGGCGCGGGGCTATGAGCCAGTCGTCCTCACCGACCGGCTCTGCTGCGAGGCCCGGGAGGCGGGCAGCTTCCTTGGCTCCATCGTCCGCACCCACGCGGGGCAGGGCCGGAAGCTGGCCTTTATCGCAGGCGGCGAGACTGTGGTGCACCTGACCGGGAAGGGTCTCGGCGGCCGCAATCAGGAGATCGCCCTTGCGGCGGCTCCGGCTCTTGCCGGGCTGGACGCGGCAGTCTTCTCAGTGGGCAGCGACGGCACCGACGGCCCCACCGATGCCGCTGGCGGCTATGTGGACGGCGATACCGCAGCCGCTCTGGCGGCAAAGGGCTGGAACGTGTTCGACACTCTGAAAAATAACGATGCCTACCACGCCTTACAGGCGGCAGAGGGGCTGATCATCACCGGGGCCACCGGAACAAACGTCAACGACGTGGCGGTGGCACTGATCACAGGATAAAGAGAGACTGCTGCGCAGGTCGTAATGTGCCTCCGGTGGGCCGGGATCAGTTCTCGGAAGAGATGTCCTCGCCGAAGTACTTTTCGCTCAGCTCCTTGAGGGTGCCGTCGGCACGCAGTGCTTCGATGGCGCTGTTGAGGGCGTCGAGGAAGGAGGTGTCGTCGCTCTTGAGCACGGGGATGGCGACATGGGAGGCCTCCTCGGTCTGGGCCACCAGCTTGAAGTTGGCGTCCGGATGGACATTCAGGTAGTCGTAGAAGGAGACGTCGGCGTTCAGGGTGGCGTCGATGCGGCCGGCAGTCAGCAGCTGGATGGTCTCCTCCAGCGTGTCGATGCCCTGCACGGTAGCGCCGTAGCTCTCGGCCAGCTCCATATAGGTGGAGGCCGGGCTGTTGGCCGTGGTCTTGCCTGCGAGGTCCTCAAAGCTCTTGATGTCCTCGTTGTCCTTGCGGACGGCGAGAGCGGTGTGGATGTAGCCGTAGGGGGTGGTGAAGTCGTAGGTCTTAGCGCGCTCCTCCGTGACCTCGACGCCGTTGCAGACGAGGTCATAGCGGCCGGCGTCCAGACCGGCGAAGAGGCTGTCCCAGTCGCTCTCGACATACTCCGGCTCAACGCCCAGCTTTTCGGCGATGGCGCGGGAGACCTCGACGTCGTAGCCCACGAGGGTGTCGCTGTCATCGTGGAAGCTCCAGGGCTGCCATGCGCCTTCCAGTGCGACGACCAGCTTGCCGTTGGACTGGACGGCCTCCAGCTTGTTGGCGGCGGCAGAGGAAGCGGACTTGCTGGAAGAGCAGCCAGCCAGCGAGAGGGCACCGGCGGCAGCCATGACGCTCATCAGGGAGATAAAGGTTCTGCGTTTCATAGTAGATTATCCTTTCTGTAGTAAGACAAACTTGAGAAAAGCGGGATAAGGCTCTCCCTTTGGGAGAGCTGGCGCGTAAGCGCCTGAGAGGGCAAGGAAGCTGACACAAAGGCGGAAACACCGCGATCGTATCGCGCTGACTAAGAGCCTGCTTATCGCTGTGCGGCGGCTCTGCCGCAGGCGGCTTGCCCTCTCCGTCATTGCTTCGCAATGCCACCTCTCCCAAGGGGAGAGGCTTCAGACTTCGGTATGCGAGATCTTTTGCAGGAACTCGCGGGTGCGGGCCTCTTTGGGGTGGGCGAAGAACTCCTGCGAGGGGGCTTCCTCCACCACGACACCGTTCTCCATGAAGACGGTGCGGGAGGAGACGTTGCGGGCAAAGCCCATCTCATGGGTGACGACCAGCATGGTCATCCCCTCCTGCGCCAGCTGCCGCATGACAGCCAGCACCTCGCCGGTCAGCTCGGGGTCGAGGGCGCTGGTCGGCTCGTCGAAATAGATGATCTCGGGGTCGGAGGCGAGGGCGCGGGCGATGGCCACACGCTGCTGCTGACCGCCCGAGAGCTGGCGGGGGTAGTAGTCGGCCCGGTCGGCGAGGCCGACCTTTTCCAGCATCTTCATGCCGATGGCGTTGGCCTCGTTTTTGGGCATTTTCCGGGCAACGATGAGGCCCTCGGTGACGTTCTGGAGGGCCGTCTTGTTGCGGAAGAGATTATAGTTCTGGAAAACGAAGGCCGTCTTCCGGCGCAGCCGTGCGATGGAGGCCCGGTCGGCGCGGGCAAGGTCGAAGGCCTCACCGTCGAAGGTGAGGGTGCCCGCGTCGGCGGTCTCGAGGAAGTTGAGACAGCGCAGCAGGGTGGTCTTGCCGGAGCCGGAGGGGCCGAGGATGGCGACGACGTCGCCCTTTTCCACCGTCAGATCGACGCCGCGCAGCACGTCAAGGCTGCTGACCGGCTTCGGGGCACGGCCAAAGATGCCGGGACGGACGCCGGGCTTTGCATATGTATGGAAGGATTTGCGGACGCCGCGGATCTCTAACATTGCCATAACAGCCACACTCCTTTCTTACTGGAAGCCGTGGGCGTTGAGCTGGCGCTCCAGCAGCCCCTGCAGCTTGGTGATGACGGTACAGAACAGCAGATACACCACAGCCACCTCGCAGTAGATGGGCAGGAAGATGTAGGTGCGGGCGGCGACGCGCTGGCCGGCCATGAACAGCTCCGCCACGGTGATGTTGGAGGCCAGAGAGGTGTCCTTGATCATGCCGATGAGGGAGTTGGAGAGGGCGGGCACGGCGGTGCGCAGGGCCTGCGGCAGCACGATGCGGCGCATGATCTGCCACCAGCTCATGCCCACGCAGCAGCCGGCCTCCAGCTGGCCCTGCGGCACGCTTTCCAGCGCACCGCGCATGGTCTCAGCACAGTAAGCGCCCTCGTTGAAGGCGAAGGCGATGACCGCCGCCGGAAAGGCGTCCAGCATGATGCCCACGCTGGGCAGGCCATAGAAGATGATGAAGAGCTGCACCAGAAGCGGTGTGCCCCGGATGACCCAGATGTAGAACCGGGCCAGCTGACTCAGCACCGGCACCCGGGCGTACTGTACCAGAGCCACGGCTACGGCCAGCACCATCGCCAGAGTGAACGAGACGAGGGTGAGGGGGATGGTCATGGTGAGGCCCGCCGACAGGATGCGGGGCAGGGCCTCCCAGAGCACGCTGACGGTGCGGTTGGATAACAAAGATTCCAGCATGGATGATGTCCTTCTTCAAAATGAAAAATAGAGCAGTTCGACTTTTTATCGCACTTTTTGAAAAATGCGATAAACCGATGGAACAGCAGGAAAGCTCATGATACACCTTAAACCATACTTTCAGTCAAGGGCCTGAGCAGAAAATCCTACAAATCCTACCAGAATACTATAGCATGATTCCCGGGGGAACGCAAATGGTTTCGAAAAATTGCATGGTATGGATGAAATGAATGAAAAAGATGCATGAACTTTGTGCACAACGGCGGAACAGTTGACGCGGCAGGGGCTTTCGGGTACAATAGAATCGAATAGACCTGTGCGGTGGCACAGGCAGAACAGGCCGCACGCCCCAGCAGATGGGAGCGCGGCGGATACGGAGGACAAACGTGATGAAACGTATTGGTATTCTGGGCGCTGGAACTTGGGGCATGGCCCTTGCACGGATGCTGACGGTGAGCGGGAACGATGTGCTGGTCTGGTCGGCCATCGAGAAGGAGATCGATGACCTTTCGACGACCCGCGTCCACCCCAACCTGCCGCAGATGAAGATCCCGGAGGAGCTGCGGTTCACCAAGAGCATCGAGGAGGTCTGCAAGGACAAGGACATCCTGCTGTTCGCGGTGCCGTCGGTCTTCGTCCGCTCCACGGCAGCAAAGGCCCGGCCCTATGTGGCCGACGGCCAGATCATCGTGGACGTGGCAAAGGGCATCGAGCCGGACACGCTGTACACCATGACGGAGATCCTTGCCGATGAGCTGGGCCGGGAGGGCGGCCCGAAGAATGTCCGCCTTGTGGCCCTGTCCGGCCCCACCCACGCAGAGGAGGTGGCCATCGACCTGCCCACCACCATCGTGTCGGCCAGCAAGGACGCCGAGGCTGCGGCCTTCGTGCAGGAGGTCTTTACCAACAACGTCATGCGCGTCTACACCAATGACGACATCAAGGGCGTGGAGCTGAGCGGTGCCATGAAGAACGTCATCGCGCTGGGCGTCGGCATCTCCACCGGCCTCGGCTACGGCGACAACGCCCGTGCCGCCCTCATCACCCGGGGCATCGCCGAGATCGCCCGTCTGGGCGTGGCGATGGGCTGCAACATCCACACCTTTGCGGGTCTGGCCGGCATCGGCGACCTCATCGTGACGGCCACCAGTATGCACAGCCGCAACAACCGCGCCGGTATCCTTATCGGTAAGGGCGAGACCCCGGAGCACGCCGTCAAGGAAGTGGGCATGGTGGTGGAGGGCATGAACGCCCTGCCCGCCGCGCTGGAGCTGGCCGAGCGGTATCAGGTGGAAATGCCCATCGTCCAGACCGTCAACGCCATCGTCAACAAGGGGATGAGCGCGGCGGAGGCCGTCAAGTCCCTGATGGAGCGCGGCCTGAAGAACGAGCTGCCGCAGGAATACGAAAAATAAACGAAAAGGGGCGGTATCATGCCTTCTACCTACGCACACCGCCGCTTTGGCGCGGATGTTCTGGCCCTGCTTCCGGACGGGCTGCGCCAGACGCTGGAGCAGCACCGGGAGCTCTACGATATGGGCCTCCACGGGCCGGACCTGATGTTTTATTACAAGGCATTGCAGACGAACCCGGTGAACCGTTTGGGGAATGCCATGCACGAGGAAAAGGGCGAGGTATTTTTCACCCGCGCCCGGGCCGTGGTGGAACACGCGGCGGATAAGGACGCTGCGCTGGCCTACGCGCTGGGCTTCGTCTGCCATTTTGCGCTGGACAGCACCTGTCACCCCTATGTGGAGGCCTATGTCCGGGAGAGCGGCGTGAGCCACTGTGAGATCGAGACAGAGTTCGACAACGCCTTGCTGCGGGAGGACGGCTATGACCCCATGAAGTTCTTCACGGCCAGCCACATCAAGCCCAGCCGCCAGCGGGCGGAGGTCGTCGCGCCTTTTTATGAGGGCATCACGGTGGACGAGACGCTGGCGGCGATGAAGGGGATGATCTCGGTGCACCATATGCTGCAGGCGGCGAACCCCGTCAAACGCTGGGTGGTGCTGGCCGGGATGCGCGCCGCCGGGAAGTATGAGTTTATGCACGGCCTTGTGGCGAACCCGCAGCCCAACCCCAAGTGTGTCCAGAGCAGCCGGAAGCTCGAGGAGCTGTACAAAACGGCTGTGCCGCTGGCGGTGCGGCTCATCGGCGAGTATGCCGGAGGAAAGCCGCTGGGGCCGGAATATCAGCACACGTTCGGGGAAGACTGAGAGGAGCACTGGATGGGAAAGAATGGCAATTTTCGCCTGACGAGGCTGGAGCGGAACTGGATCCTGTACGACGTGGGAAACTCGGCCTTTGTGCTGATGGTGGCGACCCTTATCCCCATTTTCTTCAACGCACTGGCAGAGAGCGGCGGCCTGACCTCGGTGGAGTATCTGGCCTACTGGGGCTATGCCAGCTCGGTCGTGACCATCATCACGGCCATCCTCAGCCCGATCCTCGGCACAGTGGCGGACACCAGAGGCTTCAAGAAGCCCATCTTCATGCTCTGCGTCGGCGTGGGCATCGTGGGATGCTGCGCCATGGGCGCGGCGTCGGCGTGGCTGCCCTTCCTCGTCATCTTCGTCATTGCGAAGGTGGGATTTTCGGGCAGTCTGGTGTTCTACGACTCCATGCTCGGGGATGTGACCACGCCGGAGCGGATGGATGAGGTGTCCAGCCGGGGCTATGCGTGGGGCTACATCGGCAGCTGCGTGCCCTTCGTGGTCTGTCTCGGCCTTGTGCTGGGGGCGGGGGCCATTGGCCTCAGCCAGATGACGGCGCTGAACATCGCGCTTATCCTGACGGCGGTGTGGTGGCTCGTGACCACCCTGCCGCTGCTGAAAAGCTACCGACAGCTCCACTATGTGGAGGTGGAAGAGCACGCAGTGCGCCAGAGTTTCGCCCGCATCGGCCAGACCCTGCGGCATCTGCCGGAGGACAAACAGGTGTTCTGGTTCCTGCTGGCGTTCTTCTGCTACATCGACGGCGTGTATACCATCATCGACATGGCCACGGCCTACGGCACGGCGCTGGGGCTGGACACCACCGGGCTGCTGCTGGCGCTGCTGGTGACGCAGATCGTGGCGTTCCCGTCGGCCCTCATCTTCGGGCGGCTGTCCAACGAGTATCCCTCGTCGAAGCTCATCCCGGTCTGCATCGCGGCCTATGCGGGCATCGCGGTGTTTGCGTTCTTTCTGACCCGGCAGTGGCAGTTCTGGGTGCTGGCCGTCATCGTGGGGATGTTCCAAGGCGGCGTGCAGGCCCTCAGCCGCTCCCACTTTGCAAAGATCATCCCGCCGGAGAAGTCGGGCGAGTACTTTGGGCTTTTCGACATCTGCGGCAAGGGGGCATCCTTCCTCGGGACGATGATCGTCAGCGTGGGGAGCCAGCTGACCGGCAGCGCCAATGTGGGCGTCGGCTCCCTCATCGTGCTGTTCGTCGTGGGATTCGTGCTGTTCCGAGTGTCCTGCCGTCAGGGAGAAACGGCATAAATTTCATAAAAAGCGGAAACGGAGAGAGCTGTCCTGTACAGCTCTCTTTTTATTGTGACTTTCAAAAATAGTGCCTATCAAAACGGCATAGTTGCGATACGCAGCTTGCGGATGGTGCTTGTGCATTCAAAACACAAACTGCTATATTTTGTGGAAAACGCAGAAAAGCCGGGCGATTTTTTATGCAGAAAGCCGCCACAAAAATACTGAAACCTCTTGACAAATATAATCGGGGGGGGGGTATAATGAATCAGAACAGAGGTTTGCCTTACGCCCGGAAGGAAGAAAATGCGAGCGGGGAAAGACCTCTAAAACAATGTGGAGGTTTTAATTATGAGACTGGATATGATTTCCCGCCGCCGTTTCCTCAAGAGCGCTGGTGTTGCGGCTCTGGCTGTTGCCGCAGCAGGTGTGCTGGCAGGCTGTGATGGCGGCGACAGCAGCAGTAAGGTCCCCGGTACGGAAGTTCCGGATGTGCCTGGCACGACGAGCAAGTCGGTAAAGATTATCTTTGCTGATGTTGACAATGGCGGCGCAGGCGTTGGAAATGGCGGCGATGATTATGAGCATCCTGTTCTGAAGGATGCTACCGTCGTTGACCCCAAGAGCATTCCTGCGGACAAGTTCCCGCAGGGCTATGAGCTGGCCGACACTACTCCGGTTGAGATCATTGACAATGGTAACACGCTTTTGGCTATCGTTAAGGTGAAAAAGACGGTCGATACTTCGATCAACGTCAGAGTTACTTTGCAGCTCATCAACGGTACTGCTGCTGACAACCAGCGCGAGCTGGTTGTTAAGATGCCCGGTGATGCAGCATATATCTCTACGGACGACATCACTCTGCCTGAGGATTTGATTTGGGCACCCGGTATGGAAGGCGAAAAGCGTCCGATTGGCAGAGCTATCTTCCTGGTTAAGAAGGTTTGATTTCCAAATTTGCATCTCATAGAGCAACGAAAATTCCTTCAATAATTCCCGATATATGCAGAGAGGCTTCCCCTTCGAGGGGAGGCCTTTTTGCGTCCGGGAAGTTATGATTCACAAACCGTTCATTGTGTTTTGGCGGGCAGGATGATACAATAGAGGAAAATCCAGAAAACGCAAAGGAGCAAGACCATGAAACAATATCCCGGCTATACCCTCGTCAAGCGCGAGGAGTGCCCCGAACAGCACGGGACGCTGACCGTGCTGACCCACGACGTCAGCGGGGCGGCTGTCCTGCTGGTGGAGAACGACGACGACAACAAGGCCTTCGGCATCGGATTCGGCACCTTTCCCTCCGACGATACCGGCGTGTTCCACATCCTCGAGCACTCGGTGCTGGCGGGCAGCGAGAAATACCCGGTGAAGTCGCCGTTTTTGCAGCTGCTCAAGAGCAGCATGGCCTCCTTCCTGAATGCCATGACCTTCCCGGACAAGACGGTCTACCCCTTCGCAACGCCCAACGAGACGGACTTCAAGAACCTGATGGACGTCTACCTCAACGCGGTGTTCTGCCCGCTGGCGATGGTGGACCGGGGCGTGTTCGAGCAGGAGGGCTGGCACCGGGACGAGGACGGCACGGTGAGCGGCGTCGTCTACAACGAGATGCAGGGCGCACTGGCGACGCCGGATGCCCAGCTGCAGAACGCCCTGAGCCGGGCGATGTTCCCGGACACGGCCTACGGCTTCGTCTCCGGAGGTGACCCGGCTTCCATCCCGGCGCTGACCTATGAGAAGTATGTCCGGGTCTACCGCCGTCATTACAGTGCGGACAACTGCTGCATCACCCTCTACGGTAAGATGGACATGGCCGAGAAGCTGGCCTTCCTCGATGAGCAGTATCTGAGCCATATGCCCAAGAGTGTCAGCCGCCCCCGGCTGACGGTACAGGACGAGCAGGCCGGTGTGCGGCTGCACATCCCCTACTACACCGAAAAGCCCGAGCCGGACGAGGCACAGTGCGCGCTGGCGTGGTACACCGGCGCGTTCGCGGACCGGGAGCGCCAGCTGGGTGTGGAGATCCTGCTGGACGCCCTGCTGGGCAACAACCAGTCGCCCCTGAAAGCCGCCCTGCTGGAAGAAAAGCTGGGGGCGGACATTGATGTAGGCTTCGATGACAGCACCTTGCAGCCGACGCTGGAGCTGGTACTGCGGGGGGCCACCGAGGCGTCGGCAGGGAAATTCGCTGCCGCTGTCCGGAATGCTGTGGACGGCATCCTCGAAAAGGGCATCCCCGAAGAGCTGCTGATGGCAAGCCTCAACTCCACCGAGTTCGCTTCCCTTGAGCGTCCGGGCAGCATCCCGGACGGTGTGCTGGACGCCATCCATGCATCCACCGGCTGGCTCCACACCGGCGACCCGGCCCTGCTGCTGCATACCAACGGGCTGTTCGCCTCGCTGCGGGAGAAGCTGGAAAAGGGGTGGTTCAACGAGCTGCTGCGGGAGCTGTTCGCGCCCGCGCCGGTGGAGGTCATCCAAGTGCCCGCCCTGCCCAAGAAGGAGGAAGAGGGCCGGGCCGCCCGCACCGACGGCAAGCTGGTGCTGGACCATCCGTTGACCGCTGCCGACCTCGGCGAGGGCAAGAAGCTGACCCCGGGCCGGGGCGGGATGCTGGCCGGGGCCGAGCTGCTGCATCACCCTTCGGCGGGCAGCACCTACCTGAACTTCTACTACGACATCGGCAATGCGGCGCCGGAGGAGATGCCCTATCTGAACCTGCTGACCGATGTGGTGGACGAGCTGGACACCGGGAAGCACACGGCACAGGAGCTGAACACCCTGCGGAACACATGGCTGGGCCGCAGCGGTGCATGGGTGGACGGCTGGACCGGCCGCCAGCCGGGCCGACCGGTCCATGCAAAGCTGGTGGCCGGGATGAGCCTGCTGGAACGCAGCCTCGAAAAGGCTGTGGAGCTGGGCGGCGAGTGGCTGTATGAAACGAAGCTTACCGGCCCGCAGGCAGAAGCCGCGATGGAGCGGGTGGTCAGCCAGCAGAAGCTGATGATGGAGCAGAGATTCCTGCGGGAGGGCCATGCCTTTGCGTCGATGCGTGCGGCGGCCCACTTCTCGGTGGAGGCCGCCATGAACGAGCGGTGCAGCGGCGTGAGCTACTACCACTTCCTCTGCGGGCTGCAGGAAGGGGCCGACTGGGCCGGACTGGGCCGGAGGCTGGAAGCGCTGCGGGAGAAGGTGCTGGGCGGGAACGCCCTGACGGTCAGCCTCCACGGCAGCGATGCAGCACTGGACACCCTGAAAAAGCTGCTGCCCGGCAGTGCTTTTGCGGCCGGAGAGCGCCGCGCAGCGGTGCCCTACCGGGAAGCGCTGGCCCCGGCGGTGAACGAGGCCTTCGTCATCGACGGCGGCGTGAACTATGATGTTCTGGCATGGCCGATGGAGCGGCGCTTGGAGCGGAAGGTTCTGGCCCGGGTGATGAGCTACGAGTATCTGTGGCACAGCATCCGGGAGGTGGGCGGCGCTTACGGCACCGGCATGGTGACCCAGAACGACGATGTGGAGTACCTCTACACCTACCGTGACCCCCATCTGGCGGAGAGCTACGAGGCCTTCGCCGCCGGGCCGGCAGAGCTGGCGGAGCGCGATTACACCGAAAACGATATGAACGAATTCATTGTGGGCGCTGCGGCCAAGCTGGACACCCCGCGCAAGCCCCGGGACGAGGCTGCGGCCACCGACTGCAAGTATTTCTGCGGCATCACCGACGAGATGAATTCCGCCGAGCGGAAGAGCCTGTGCAGTGTGGATGCTGCCGCCCTCAAGGCTGAGGCGGCGGACCTGTCTGCCCGGATGGAGAAGGGCGTTCGGGTGGCGTTCGGCAGCAAGGAGGCCGTGGAAGCCGCGAAAGCGCTGTTCGACCGGGTGGAAACGCTGTAAAAGAAAACGGAGCGCCTCCCGGAGACTTTGCGCAGAAAATCGTGCAAAAATCCCCTGTCTGTGGAAAAGAACACAGGCAGGGGATTTTTCTCGTCCGAAAATATTACTATAGGGACAAAACTCCACGAAAGATACAAAGGCGAATCAAAAAGTATGTACTCCTGCGGAGGGAAAAAGCGTGGTATCCTTTTGCCAACGAAAGAACGAAAGGATGTGAGAACACAGGATGGGGCAGGAAAAGCAGGAGGCGTCCAATGGGATGAAAAATCTTCAGAAGGCCGCAGACACCCTGAGTACCATGCTGGTGCAGGAGATCAAGGGCCTGAACGCCCGCCAGCGTGCGGCCCGGAAGGAAAAAAGCACCGACACTGGCCTCATGAAGGATCTCAAGGAGGCCACCGCTGTGCTGAAAGACCTGACAGGCGTGACGAAGACCCTGAACGACCAAGGAATGGAGGAAGAAGGGCGGGAATGCGGCGTGGTGCTGCTGCCGCCGGTGGAGGAGGCATGATGGAAGAAAACAAGGAGCGGAACATCGTCTGGAAGCCCCAGCCGAGGCAGCTGGAATTTATGCGGCGGCCTGAGCCGGAGGCGCTTTACGGCGGCGCGGCAGGCGGTGGAAAGAGCGACGCCCTCGTCATCGAGGCGCTGCGGCAGGTGCACATCCCCCACTACCGGGCGCTCATCCTCCGCAAGACCTACCCGCAGCTGTCCGACCTCGTGGACAAGAGCCAGCGCTACTATCTTCGGGCTTTCCCGGAGGCGCAGTACAACGCCACGAGTCATGTGTGGGTCTTCCCCAGCGGGGCGAAGATCTATTTCGGCTCGATGCAGCACACGAAAGACCGGACGAACTATCAGGGCAAGGCCTTCGACTTCATCGGCTTCGATGAGCTGACCCACTTCGAGTGGGAGGAGTACAGCTATATGATGAGCCGCAACCGTCCCACCGGCCCCGGCACACGGGTGTACCTGCGGGCCACCACCAACCCCGGCGGGGTGGGCCACGGCTGGGTCAAGGCAAGGTTCATCACTCCTGCCCCGCCCGGAACCCCCATTGAGGAGGAGTGCACGGTGCAGATGCCGGACGGTACGGAAAAGATGCTCCGGCGGGCGAGGGTGTTCATCCCGTCCAGCGTCTTTGACAACCCCGCCCTGCTGAAGAACGACCCGGGCTATCTGGCCAGCCTCGCAGCCATGCCGGAGGCGGAAAAGCAGGCGCTGCTCTATGGCAGCTGGGATAGCTTTTCCGGGCAGGTGTTCACCGAGTGGCGGAACGACCCGAAGCATTACGAGGACCAGCGCTGGACTCATGTCATCGCGCCCTTTGCCATCCCGAAGCACTGGAAAATCTACCGGGGGTATGACTTCGGCTATTCGAAGCCGTTCTCGGTGGGGTGGTACGCGGCGGACGAGGAGGGGCGGCTCTACCGCATCAAGGAGCTTTACGGCTGCACGGGCCGACCCGATGAGGGAACGCACCTCGACCCGGTGGAACAGGCCCGGCGCATCCGGGAGGCCGAGCAGAACGACCCGATGCTCCGGGGGCGGGTGATCACAGGCATCGCCGACCCGGCCATCTTCGACCAGAGCCGGGGCGAGAGCGTCGCGGATATGCAGGAGAAAAGCCCGAACTTCCTGCATTGGAGGCCCGGCGACCACACCCGTCTGGCGGGCAAGATGCAGTTCCACTACCGGCTGCATTTCGACGAGGAGGGCAGGCCGATGCTGCAGGTGTTCCATACCTGCAAACACTTCATCCGCACCATCCCGAACCTCGTGTACGACGAGAGCAATGTGGAGGACATCGACACCCGGCAGGAGGATCATATCTACGACGAGTGCCGCTATGTGCTGATGGAGAACCCCATCTCGCCGCCCCGGCAGATCGCCGAGCCGAGGGTGCGGGATGACCCGCTGGAGCTGCATGGGAGGGCGAGGGTGTATCGGATCTGAGAGGTTGACTTCGAGCAAAGCCCGCCAGCGGCAGAAACGGAAGTGCCCTGCGACAGAGGGCAGAAAGGAGTTACATTGGACGAGATGAGAAAAAAGCCGCCCATCGGGCCGGAGGAGGTGGGCGAGGCGGCACAGATCTTGCAGCGGTACAAGGCAGGCAAGGCGGCTCTGGACAAGCGCTTGGTGGATAACGAGCTGTGGTTCCGGATGGGGCACTGGAAGAACTACCAGAACCCCATGATGGAGGGCAAGCCCCAGCCGTCCAGCGGGTGGCTGTTCAACTCCATCGCCAACAAGCACGCTGACGCGATGGACAACTACCCCAGCCCCAACGTCCTGCCCCGGGCCGAGGACGATGAGGCTGCGGCACAGGCGCTTTCCAGCGTTTTGCCCGTAGTGCTGGAACAGGCCGACTACGAGCAGGTGTACAGCGACACATGGTGGCGCAAGCTCAAGCAGGGCACCGGTGTCAAGGGGGTGTTCTGGGACCCGGAGCAGCGGGGCGGCGTGGGCGAGATCAGCATCCGGCCCATGAACCTGCTGATGCTCTACTGGGAGCCGGGCGTGGACGACATTCAGGCGTCGCCCCATTTCTTCTCGCTGAGTCTGGCGGACTCGAACCAGCTGGAAGAGCGCTGGCCTCAACTGGCAGGGCACACCGCCAGCGTCCTCGATGTGCCCCGCTACATCCACGACGGCGGCCTCGACACCAGCAGCAAGAGCGTCGTGGTGGACTGGTACTACAAAAAGCTCTCGCCGGAGGGCCGGAGCGTGCTGCACTACTGCAAGTTCTGCAACGGCGTGGTGCTCTACGCCAGCGAGAACGACCCGGCACTGGCCGAACGGGGATTCTACGACCACGGCAGGTATCCTTTTGTGTTCGACCCGCTGTTCATGGAGGAGGACAGTCCGGCGGGCTTCGGGTACATCGACGTGATGAAGGAATGCCAGACCGCCATCGACCGGATGAACCACGCCATGGATGAGAACGTCCTGCTCTCGGCCCGGCAGCGGTATGTCCTGAGCGACACAGCGGGGGTCAACGAGGAGGAGCTGACCGACCTGTCCCGAGACATCATCCATGTGGCGGGGCGGCTGAACGACGACAGCTTCCGGCCGATGCAGACGGCGGGACTGCAGGGCAACAGCCTGAGCTACCGCAACAGCCGCATCGAGGAGCTGAAGGAGATCAGCGGCAACCGCGACATGACGCAGGGAGGCACTGCCGGAGGCGTCACGGCGGCTTCGGCCATCGCTGCTTTGCAGGAGGCGGGCAGCAAGCTCAGCCGGGATATGCTCAAGAGCGCTTACCGGGCATTTGCCAAGGAGTGCTACCTCATCATCGAGCTGATGCGGCAGTTCTACGACGAGGAGCGCATCTTCCGCATCACGGGAAAGGGCGGCGAGAGCGAGTTTGTCCGGTTTTCGGGCGAGGTGCTCCGCGCCCGGCCGGCGAAGGTCGTGGGCGGTGTGGAGCTGGGCAGCCGTGAGCCGGTGTTCGACATCGTGGTGAGCGCGGAGAAGAAGTCTACCTTCAGCCGTCTTTCCCAGAATGAGACGGCCAAGGAGTGCTATCAGCTGGGCTTTTTTGCCCCGGCCAACGCCGATGCGGCGCTGGCGGCACTGGAAATGATGGACTTCGAGGGCATTGAGAAGGTGCGCCAGCGGGTGCGGCAGAACGGCACCCTCGCCCGGCAGCTGGCACAGATGCAGGCTCAGATGGCCCGGCTGACGGGCCTGCTGGAAGCGCAGGAACAGCCTGCCCCGCCCAAGCTGAGCGGCCCGGCGGAGGAACTGAGCACGGCGGCGATGGCGAGGGCGATGAAGACGCAGAAAGGAGAAATGAGATGATAAAAGTGAACTATACCGAGCTGGACGGCCCGGCAGGCCCCACCTGCCGGTTGGAGGCCTCGGGCCACGCGGGCTATGCCCCCGCCGGGCAGGACATCGTGTGTGCGGGAGCAAGCACCCTGATGCAGACCCTCTGCGCCCTGCTGGCGGGTGAGGAGGGGACAAAGAGCGGCGCATGGGACGAGCCGGAGGGCCCGCGTCTGGCGGTGACGGCGGCTGCGCCCCAGAAGCCGTGGGTGGAGGGGGCCTTCGAATTCGCCAAGGCAGGCTTTGCCCTGCTGGCAGAGCGCTACCCGGATCATGTCCGCTTTGCCGACCTGAGCGGCCGGGGCGAACAGGCGATGGTGGACTTGCAGATGTTTGCAGAGGGCGGTGAAGGTGCCCCCGCCCTCAGCCACGCACAGGCCCAGCAGGCCATCGCCTCCGGCACCATGAGGGCCGACGAGGGCAGCGGGGAGACTCCGGAGGTGCCGGCGCAGACTGCACCGGAAAAGCCGGAAGAGCCGCCTGCACCGCAGGAACGTCCTGCGCCGCTCCCGTCTGTCCCGGGCCTGCAGGCGGGAGAGAATGCCGTCCGTGTCCTCCACGCCCGCTGGGCCGCAGAGGAGGCGATGATCCGCCGGGACGTCCCGGGCTTCTCGCTCCGGCAGGAGCTTGCAAACCCCGAAATGCGCCGTCTGATGGAGCTGCCCGGGATGCGGATGGGGGATGCCTACCGTCTGGCCCATTACAGTGATGCGCTGCAGCAGACCGCCCGGACTGTGGAGCAGGGCGTCGTGGAGCGCATCCGCCAGCGCTCGGCCCGCCCGGCGGAGAACGGCACCAGCCCCAGCGGCGCAGCCGTCACCCGCGCCGATGTGGCCAGCATGACCCGCGCCCAGCGCGAGGCGCTGGAACGCCGCGCGATGCACGGAGTGAAGATCAGTTTCTGAAGAAAACCTCTCCGAGGCAGGAGGGGTCAAAAAGCAAGGAAAAGAAAGGACAAATGACATGAAAAACGACAACGTGAAGATGGATCTCCAGCTCTTTGCCGACGCTTCTGCAAGCCTGCAGAACACCACCGGCACCATGACCAAGGAAATGAAGACCTTCTACGAAAAGCGCCTCATCGATCAGGCTGAGCCGCGTCTGGTGCACGATCAGTTCGCGGACTACTACCCCGTGCCCCAGAACGGCGGTAAGACCATCGAGTTCCGCAAGTACGACAGCCTGCCCAAGGCCGACACCCCGCTGACCGAGGGCGTGACCCCCAACGGTCAGGCCCTGAACGTCACTACCATCACCAGCGACCTCCACCAGTATGGCGGCTGGACCCCGCTGACCGATGTTTTGCAGATGACCGCCATCGACAACAATGTGGTGCAGGCGACCCGTGTGCTGGCCAGTCAGGCCGGCCGCACCATGGACAGCATCACCCGCGATGTGCTGGCCGGCGGCACCAATGTCATCTATGCGCCGAAGCTGGGGGAGGATGGCACCGAGACGGCTGTCACCAGCCGCAAAACGCTGGATAAGAGTTGCACCCTGACCCCGAAGCTGTTCTTTCAGGCGGCGGCGCAGCTGGGCGCGATGAATGCTGACCCCATCGGCGACAGCTACATTGCCATCATCCACCCCTATGCGGCCTACGACCTCAAGACCTGCAAGGAGTTCATTGAGGCCCACAAGTACGCCGACCCCGAGACCATGTACCGCGGCGAGATCGGCAAGTTGGGCAACATCCGCTTTATCGAGACCAGCGAGGCGAAGATCTGGAAGGACGGCACCTGCCCGACGGGTCTGGCGGTGTTCGGCACTCTGGTGCTGGGTGCCCACGCCTACGGCGTCACCGAGCTGGAAGGCGGCGGTCTGGAGCACATCGTCAAGCAGCTGGGCTACGGCGACGACCCGCTGAACCAGCGCGCTTCCGTGGGCTGGAAGGGGATGCGTGCGGCGGAACGTCTGGTGGAACAGTATATGGTGCGTATTGAGAGCGTGTCCAGCTACTCGGGTACTGCGGCGGCGAATTAAGCCCTCTCAGTCACCTGCGGTGACAGCTCTCCCAAAAGGGGCAACGATTTCGACCGCCGCCAGCGGCGGAAACAGGGAGAAATTGTTGGGGCAGCGGCCAGCAGGATGCAAGCAACAGCGAAGCAGACGCTGGGAGCCGCAACCCGGGTGCGAAGCACCCATTGGCAGGCCGGGCAGCTCTGCGCTGGACGAGAAAGGCCCGGTAAAAAACAGAAAGGGCGGGCCTCGCTTACAAGGGCAGGCCCGTGGGAAGGAGAAAGCCATGGAAGAAAAGAAGAATGTCCGCATCCGGCTGTTCAAGGACAACAGCCGCTACAAGGGCGACCTGTTCGTCAGCGTCAACGGCGTGAACTACAAGATCCGCCGGGGCGTGGAGGTGGAGGTGCCGCCTGAGGTGGCTGAAGTGCTGGAGCACAGCCAGCAGCAGGATGAGTACACCGCCGCCCGCATCGCTGCAGCAGAGACTGCGGCCCAGTAAGAGAAACGCGGCCCGGCAGAAACGGCAGAGAAAGGCCGCCGCTGCCGGGCTTTTTTTGGAAAAAGCGAAAGGAGGCTTTTTATGACGGTAGGAGAAGCGATGGAGCGGGCCGAGGAGCTGCGCCCGGGCAGCCGTGTCGCGGCCCGGACCCGGCAGCGGTGGCTGTGCGAGGTGGACGGGATGCTGCGGGAGCGGTTCTTCCGCCCCAGCGGTGCTGACAGCCGGGAGGGCGTGGGGGCAGACCTCGCGTGGGACGACGGCCTGCGGGACGACGATGTGCTGCTGGTGCCGCCGCCCTTTGACAGTCTGTACCCCCACTACCTGTGCGCCATGACCGACGCCGCGCTGGGAGAGAACGACCGCTACGCCGGGGAGCAGGCTCAATACAACAGCATTCTGGCCGAGCTGGCCGGGTGGCTGCGGCGGAACTACCGGCCCGCACGGGGCAGTAGGTGGCGCTGGTGAAGGAGGGATGACAGATGATCCTTGCGAACCGGAACGGCCTGAAGAACACCCGGAATATGCTGCGGGTGTTCGGCGGGCTGAACGAGACGTACAGCTGCACCGAGGCGGAGTACAGCGCGGGCATCAACTTTTCGGCCCGGAACTTCCCGGCCCTGAGCACCCGTCTGCCCCGCCGGAAGCTGCGGGAGACGGCAGAGCTGAACGGGATGTATCACCTGAACGGCCTGCTGATGGTCTGCGGCACCAGACTCATCTACACCCCGGACGACCCCGACGAACTGGAAGTGACCCTAGAGAACGCGGTGGAGGACGGAAAAAAGACGCTGGTGGGCATCGGGACAAAAATTCTGATCTTCCCGGACAAGCTGGCCTTCGACACCGTCAGCCGGGAGGTGAGCGCACTGGGGGCGGTGTGGTCGGGGGCAAACGCCAGCGTGGAGTTCGCCCCCTGCGACGCCGAGGGCAGGGTCTACGAGGTGAGCGGCAGCGGCCCTTCGGAGCCGGAAAATCCGAAGGACGGCCAGCTCTTCCTCCGGGTGGAGGACCCGGAGAAGCCATGGAGCAGCGAGAGCACGCTGGAGGTTTACAGCGAGGCGTCGGGCAACTGGTCGGCGGTGGTGCTGGACTGCTGCCGCATTTCGGCCAAGGGCGTCGGCGCAAATTTCCGGGCCGAGGACACCGTAGCCCTCAGCGGCTCGGGCGCAGAGCAGGCCGGGCAGTGGAGCGGGCTGGACAGCGACCGCATCGTCTGCGACGCCAGCGAGGACGCCCTGCGGGTCAGGGCCGACCCCGGCGGCGAGTGGTTCTATGGCCGTCTGACCCGCACCGGCGCAGCGGTGCGGTGGGTGAGTCTGGACGGCAGCGTCAGACGGGAGTTCGTCTCGGCGGAGACGGTGAGGCTGGAGCGCCGGGTGCCGGACATGGACTATCTGACCGAGTGCGACAACCGGATATGGGGCTGTTCCAGCAAGGAGAACGTCATCTACGCCTGCAAGCTGGGCGACCCGTCCAACTGGTTTTCCTACCGGGGCATCGCCGCTGACAGTTATGCTGTGACCGTGGGCAGCGACGGGGCGTTCACCGGCGCGGCCACATGCATGGGATATGCACTTTTCTTCAAGGAGAATACCCTCCACAAGCTCTATGGCTCCAAGCCCTCGGATTTCCAGCTGAGCAGTCTGCGCTGTCGGGGCGTGGCAAAGGGCGCGGCCCGGAGCCTCTGCGTCATCAACGAGACGCTCTACTATCTCTCGCCCGACGGCGTGATGGCGTGGGATGGAAGCATCCCCACCAAGGTCTCGACGGCCCTCGACCCGGCCCGGCTGCGGAACGTGAAGTCAGCTCTGGGCGGTGCTCTGGACGGGCGGTATTACCTGCATCTCGTGCGGGGCAGCGGCGAAGCCCAGACCGTCCGGCTGCTGGTCTACGACACCGAGCGGGGCTTGTGGCAGGAGGAGGACGTCTGCTCCTACGAAATGACCGGAAGCGGCGGACAGCTCTACCTCTGGGACGGCAAGGCGGTCTGGGCGGCGGATGCGGAGCGGGAGGAGAACTGGCAGCGGGCCGACGGCCTCGAAGAGGGGGTGCGGTTCGAGCTGGTCAGCGGGGACATCGGGCTGGACCGCCCGGAAGAACAGTATCTTTCCCGGCTGACCCTCCGGCTCGAGGCCGAGGCGAAGAGCCGCTTCGAGCTGGCGGTGAGCTATGACGGCGGGGCGTGGGAGACGCTGGCCCAGAGGACGGCCGACGGGCGGCGCTGCTTCGACATCCCCTTCGTGCCCCGGCGGTGCGGGAGCCTGCGGCTGCGGCTGAAGGGCCGGGGGCAGATCACTCTGCGCAGCCTGACCCGGACGAGCGCCGCCGCGAGAGGCGGCATTCTGGCACAGGAGGTGAACTGATATGGCAAGTGTCACAGGGCTTTCGAAGATCGGCCTGCCCCATCTGAGCGAGAACATGGACGCGGAGGATGCCCGTGCCATCCGCAACTACTTATACCAGATGCAGGAGCAGCTGCAATATGTGCTCTGCAATCTGGACGTGGAAAATATGTCGGAATCGCTGCGCACCCGGCTGAACAGCATCCAGTGAGAAAGGAGAAGCTATGAGTACCGAGAAGAAGAAAGAACAGCAGCTTTTGGAGGAGCTGAGCGCCCAGCCTGCGGCCCGGTCTTCCTACAGCACGGCAGGCCTGAGCAGCCGCAGGGAGGTGGAGAATGCGCTGGCGAAGGCGGAGTACAGCCCCAGCCAGAGTGTGACCGACGCGGCGGCCGACCTGAAGAACTGGCAGCAGAACCGTCCGGGCCAGTACGAGAGCGCCTATCAGGGCCGGATCGAAGACCTCATCGGTCAGCTGCTGGGGCGGGACAGCTTCCAGTACAGCTACGCACAGGACCCGCTCTACCGCCAGTATGCCCGACAGTACACCCAGAACGCCCGCAATGCCAGCGCAGATGCCGCCGCACAGGCAGCGGCCCTGACCGGCGGCTACGGTTCGAGCTACGCGGTCAGCGCGGCGCAGCAGGCGTATCAGCAGCAGATGGGTGCCCTGAACGACGCTTTGCCCTCCCTCTACCGGCTGGCGCTGGACACCTACAACAGCGAGGGCGACGATGTCGTGACCCGCATCGACCAGCTCAATGCGCAGGAACAGAACGCACAGGCGCAGTATAATGCGGAGCTGTCGGACTACTATAGTCAGCTCGACCGGAAGGGCAGCGCCTACAACGCCGCCTATGAGCAGGACTATGGCCGCTATCAGGACTATCTGGGTCGGCTGGACACCCTCTACGGCTATTACTCCGCGCAGGAACAGCAGGCGCGTGCCAAACGTCAGCAGGCATTCAGCAATGTGCTGAGTGTTCTGGGCGTCATCGGCGACGCGGTGCAGCTGGCCATCACCGGCACCACCGGCATCGGTTCGCTGATGGGCAGTTTGGCGAATACCGGCTACAATATGTATGCCAAGGACCGCGCCTATGAGGCCGAGCGTGCTGATGCTGCGTGGAGCCAGCAGATGCAGGAGAACCAGCGACAGGACAGTCTGGCCCAGCAGAAGTACAAGAACGAGCTGGCCGAGCGGCAGTATCAGGACACCCTGCGTCAGCAGGAGTTCAACAACAATGTCACCAGCGAGAAGCTGAACATTGCCAAGGGCGAGTGGGCGCTCAAGCAGTCCAAGGCGGCCCAGAGCGCCCAGCAGGCCGCGGCAAATGCCGGGGCAAAGAGTGCGGGTGTCTCGGGCGGGGAGCCGGTGCTGACTTTGGGCGGCACGGTCGTGCCCTACAGCGCCGCACGCCTCTACCGTCAGGGCAGGAGCGACACGGCCATCCGGAGCGAGCTGCTGAAGGAGGGCTACTCCAACGAAGAGATCCAGAATATCCTGAAGCAGCTGGGAAGCTGAGGAAACGAAAAAAGGCCGCAGCACGGAACACGGAAGGGTGTTCTGGGCTGCGGCCTTGATCTGGTTTGAGATGTTCTGGAGCTGTTTATAAAGTGGAGGAGGGAAGCGGCCTACGAGTTGCGCTTGCTGATTTTTCCGCAACCCCTTGGCGGGGCCTTGAAAAATCAAAGCGCTGCCCCAGCCTCGCCTCCCTGTTTCCGCCGCAGGCGGCGGTCGGCTCCGCTGCTGTTCTCGTCCCACTGGACGCCCCACGGAGTTACCACGGTAGACATTCCTACAGGTTGGTTCGAGTCCCACTGGGCACCCCACGGAGCTACCACAGTAGACATTCCTACAGATTGGAACCCGCGGGCTAAGCGACAGCCCACTGGGCTGATTGCTTACCTCGCCTGCGGCGAGGCCGCCCTGTTCTCGTCCCACTGGGCACCCCACTAAAAAGTCCGCTGCATTGCAGCGGACTTTTTAGTGGGGTGCCCAGTGGGACGAGAACCCAAGAAATTACTATCTGTCGTTAAAAACTTACTGCAAAGAGTGTGGTACACCGTGCATTTTATCCCAATGACATGCACCCGATAAAGGACAAATACCAGAGCTGAAAGGTGACATTGTGGTAAAAAGTGAGGTACAGATTCGGCCTTAGCCCAGCAGTTTATCAAATGCAGCGTTCACCGCCTGTGCGGTGTTCTCAGCGTCACCGGTAAGGGCGTGGCCGTACACGCCGAAGGTGTCCATGTCCTGACTGTGGCCTACAAGGCCCTTCACTTCACCCGCCGGGAGCGTCTTTGCAACGCTGACGAAAGTGTGGCGCAGTTCATAGGTGGAAATGGGCTGAATGCCGTTTGCGTGGCAGTAGGCCCACCACCGCGTGTGATAGTGGTGCTGGTTGTTGATGCGAAACACGCTACCGGTGCTGCCGGTGAACCGCCGTTGATCCTCCAGCACGGCCCGCGCTCTGGTGGAGAGGGCGAACGACCGGACGGCGTTCTGGTTCTTGCCCTGCGTCTCCTCGCCTAGCTGGTTGATGGATCGGCAGATGTACACCACGCCGGCGTGCACATCTTCCCAGCGCAGGCCCAGCAGCTCACCCGGACGCAGGCCGGTGAGAACCTGAAAGCGGTAGGCGTTGATATAGGGGTCTGGCACACGCTGGCGGTTGAATGTGGTGACGTCTGAGCTGAACAGTACCGCCAGTTCATCGGGCTGCAACACGTTCTTGCCTTTGTACCGTGCCCCGGCGGGGATTGTTAACTCCTCTGGCGCGTAGGCTGAGATCCTGCTTTTGCGGCAGTATTTGCAGAATGCCCGCATGTCGGCTGCAATGGACTTCAAGGTTTTGCGGCTTTTCCCGGCAGCGTGGGCCAAGTTGAGCACGTCTTGCAAATCCTGATCGGTGAGGTGGTCAACCTTCTTTGCGCCGATGATCGGCAGCACCCAGACCCGCCAGCGGCTTTCTAGTGGCCGGTAGTTGTCCGCAGAGGTGGACAGCTCCACCGAGCGCAGCCAGAGCGCGCCCACGTCCGCCACGCGCACACCCTTGGCGCAAACGCCGCTGTCTAACCATGCGTCCGCTTTGGCGTTCGCTTCCCGCTGGCCTGCGCGGCCCTGAGTGCTGCTGTAAAAATACCGGCGCTGTCCATCCTTCTGCACAGCAATGCGCCACTGTTTGCCGTTCCAAGTGGCTGTGTTCGTTCGTTTACCCATGTGTATAACCTCCTGAGCATAGCTTGAAAAGCCTGCCCAGAAAGGGTATAATACCAGATGTGAGGGTGGTATTGTCCTTTGTGGGCAAGCTATCTATCAAAAGCCGTTCCCGGTTGCCGCCGGGGGCGGTTTTTCTGTTTTATTGTGCAAATTGTATAGAGCTGTGGTGCTGATCGGGAGAGATCGGCAGCCCCAGCGGGGTCAAAATGCACAAACAAGGGCGTTCCCGGTTGCCGCTGGGGACGCTCTTTTATTTTTTATTGGGAATGAATTTTTCTATCTTACGTTGCTTGAATCGCTCTAATTCAAAAATTAAAAAATCGTCGGTTAATGCATCAAGTTCCTGCATTTCACTGTACGAAACCTCAAGGGTGCCCTCTGGATACTCAATCCATACAAAAGCGTCTCGAGGGTCATACCCGAGGCGATACCCGATATACAGTAATTTATCTTGCAAATGTGAAATTCTTCGCGGATCGTCAGGAGCGGAAATGTCAAACAAATTTTTGTGAAAATATTCAACATCTACTCCAAGAGAACGAGCGATTTTTTCCAGAGTGTTATACTTCGGGTTCCTTATTCCGCGCTCATACTGACTGATATTCTGTGATGTGGTGCCGACTTTCTCGGCAAGCTGTGCCTGTGTCAAACCTGCTTTTTCTCTAGCCGATTTGATTTTTTCCGCTACGCTGTCATTGTCCATGTGCATTACCTCCCTACTCAATAGAGTATCACAAGTTTGAGAAAAATTCAATTGAGTTTCCAAAAAGACTCTTGACAAACTCAAAAGAATCAGTATAATGCAACATAGAAACTCAATTGAATTACACAACACACAGGAGGAACACAACATGAAGAAGCTGAACATCACTTACGATACCGCAGAGATCGAGAACGGTGAGAAGATCGTCGGCGAGGCCTGTTACACCGTCGAGTTTGCAGACGACCGCGTGGCGGATCGCCTGTTGGATCATGGCACATCTGGCGTTGCCGTCGCCGAGCTGGAGAAGCTGCTGCGCGTGGTGGAGCGGTTCAAGGGCCGGTGTTTCGTCCCCGGCAGTATCAAGCATTACGAACTGGTGAAGTAAACCCCGCCTGATGATGGCCCCGTGGCAAGGGCCGAAACACTCCACAAGGAGCGTCGCGGGAGCCTAAAGACCCGTAAAATACGATAAGGAGTTGATTTTCACATCATGGCAAAGTCGATTGTCCTTGACCGTGTGGCGGTCATTGCCGAAATGGCCCGCCAAGACATCACCACGGAGGAGCTGAGCCGCAAGGCAGGCGTGGGCCGTTCTGCTGTCCAGAAAGCCCGCATTGGTGGGGCGATGTGGCGGACGACCGCTGGGCACATCGCCGACGCTCTGGGCGTGCCGCTGGAGCAGCTGAAGCCGCCGCAGCAGCAGGAACAGGAGGTGCACCATGTTGAGCGCTTGTAACAACTCTGCCCCGGCGGCACCGTATGGCCGTTTTCAGCAGATACCCTTTTGGCGGCTGCGCGCCCTGTTCCGGGAGCGTGGACTGTACGATGAGGACGTGGCCGCGCTGGCTGGTATCACTGTATCTACTTTGGGCCGCAGGATGCGCGGCAACATTCCATGGTCGGGGGATGAGATCGCCGCCGTGTGCCGCGTCGTCGGTATCGTCAGAGGTGACGTTGGGGCGTTCTTCTTTCCTGACTTGCCCGACACAAACGAAAATGCCCCGGCGGACTGACCGCCAGAGCGAGAGATCAACAAACGATTTTTGGAGGTTTTGGACATGAAAATTCTGGAAAACTTCACCCGTCCTGTCACCGTGGCACAGCTCAACGGCGAGCTGTCCGGCATTGGCGCCCAGCTCATCGACATCGTACAGGCAGGCCCCGAAAGCCTGATGCTGTACTTCGACCACGTTGACGGCGCTGCCGACTGCCTGCGCCTGAGCGCCCAGCGCGGCCCGCAGGGCGCGCCGACTCTGGCCGTCGAGTTCCTGCCCGCTGAGGACGAGAGCGCCCAGCAGGAACCCGCAGAGGGCGTGCAGGAGACCGACGGCGAGTAAAAACAAAAAAGGCCTACCCGGACGGCGAACCGGGCAGACCTAGAGGAAGAAGTTTCACATGGGTCAAATGGAGGAACTTCTTACCTCCCATTATATCACAAACGGAGGGAAAAGCGTTATGGATTCTTTGAACTTGAAGCAGAAAATCACGCTGGTGTCGTTTGAGGTCGATTATTACGACCGCAGGGAGGTAAAGCCCCGCACGCTGCGCCATGAGCGTCTGGGCACGCGGCCCGCGGCATGGATCGTGCAGCAGTACGAGGGTATGGGCTACGCAGTGCAGCAGGTCAAGCGGGGCCAGAGCATGGATGTGCAGGTGGACTTGTCTGCGCTCTGGCGCAAGACCGCAGCAGAAAAGGCACTGTACCGTCTGGGTGCAAGCGTCGCCCAGATCGTCAAAGGAGAGGAGGCGCGCGCATGAAGTACTATCAGCGGTTCCCCGGGTGGGGCCGTCCGGTGTTCGTTCGCAGGGGCGGTGCGTTTGAATGCGATGTGTGTATGGATCTGGGTGCCGTGCTGGTTACGGTGCCGCCGGACATGAGCCGCAAGCAGGCTATCAAAAAGGCTCTTGAGCTGGCGGCAGAGGCAGACCGCGACTATAAGGCCAGAGCCGCAGCGGGAAGGGGTGAGGCGTGATGCAGCAAGGAAAGCTCAAGCGCTGCCCCAGCGGCACGGCGCTTGACATGGTGGCTGTTGACTTTGAGGGCTGTATCGCCCTGCTGGAATCGGTGCAGGTCGCCGTGGACTCGAACAATCTTCCGCACGACGTGTGCGCCGATGCCCTTTTATCTCTGGGCTTTACCTTCCGCCGTGCTCTGAAGGATCTGAAGGCCGAGGTCTACGAGGACGCAGCCGCCGACGTGCCGCCCTGAGCGGCTTTTGCCCGAGTACATACGCATACGAGGAAGGAAGCACAGATGCAGACACTTCATCTTTTTACATCCGATGTGCGCGGGGATCGCCGAAACACGGTGTACTCCCACGCCGTCGAGATCAACACACTGGCGCAGCTCCAGCAGGCCGCGCGATACGACCATGTGGGCGCAGCGTTCAAGGACAACCGCCGCAGCAACGAGGGCTTTTTGTGGGCTGATTGCCTGATTGCCGACGTAGACAACGCCGCCGGGGATGTGGTCGAACCTGCCCAGATCGCGGACGACCTGCCTGACGTTCAACACTACGTCCTGTACAGCTGTCATCATTTGCTGGCAAAGGGAACGGCCCCGGCGGTGCCCCGGTTCCACGTCATTTTCCCTATTGAGCGCACCGAGAGCCGGGAGCAGCTGGAAGGGCTCAAGCGAGCCCTGTGCAGCCACTTCCCGTACTATGACGCGGCTTGTGTGGACGGCGCAAGGTTCTTCTTTGGTGTGCAGCAGCCTCAGGGCGAGGCCGTGGACGGTCTGTTTACGCTGGACGAGATGCTAGACCCTGAGACCGAAGCACCGCCAGAGGAGCACGCCGCGGCCTCCGTGGAGGTTATCCCGCAGGGCCGCAGAAACGACACGCTCAGCGCCTACGCGCTGAAGGTGCTCAAAGCCAAGGGCGCAGACGACGGCACGGCCCGTCAGCTGTTTAAGACCAAGGCCGCACAGTGCGTACCGCCACTGGACGACGACGAGCTAGAGGCCCTCTGGAGGGCCGCTGTGAGGGCCTACAAGGCCAAAGTAGCCAGCAGGGCCGATTACCTAAGTCCGACGGCCTACGCGTTGCAAGGCCTCAAGAGCGGCAGCAGCAGCGACAACAACAAACTGCATCCAAGCGACTATTCAAACTTGGCGCAGGCCCGTTTGTTCGTCCAAATGAATGAGGGGGAGGTGCTGTACAATGCGGGTCTGGGCTGGCTGGTGTGGGATAGCTCCCGGTTTGCGGCCGATGAGGCCGCAGCACACCGCCGCTATCATGACCTGACCGACGCACAGTTGCTTCTTGTGCGAGAAGAGGCAAAGAGCGCCGCTGTCGCCGGTGTTGATGAGGGGAGCAGCGCCAAGGCAAAGCAGGACGCCACCAAGGCGTACGCTAAATTTGTCGTTGCCCAGCGTTCCGGTGCTGCAATCCGCGCAGTTCTGGGTGAGGCACAGCACTTGTGCGATGTGCAGGTGGACGCACTGGACAGCGACGCGTTTCTGCTGAACTGTCCCACCTGCGCCGTGGACCTCAAGACAGGCCAGCGCAAGCCGAACGCCCCGGCGGCAAAATGCACCAAAGCGTGCGGGGTGGACCCCGGCACCGAGGGCGCGGCCCTTTGGCAGACCTTCGTGCAGCGCTTCACCTGTGGAGACGAGGCGCTGGCCGACTATCTCCAGATGGTGGCCGGTGCTGCTGCTGTCGGACATGTTTATCAAGAGCAGCTCATCGTGGCATATGGAAGCGGTGGCAACGGCAAGAGTACGTTTTTCAACCTTCTGGCGCGTGTTCTTGGCAGCTATGCGGGTACTCTGAGTGCCGACGCGTTGACCGTCAACCCGAACCGGAACAAGCTGCCCGAGCTGGCGGAGCTGCGCGGCAAGCGGCTTGTACTGGCCGCAGAGCTGGAAGAGGGCGTGCGGCTTGACGTTTCCATGCTCAAGCGCCTGTGCAGCACCGATGCGTTGCACGTCGAGCCGAAGTATAAGCAGCCGTTCGAGTTCATCCCGTCGCATACCTGCGTTCTTTTTACAAACTTCCTGCCCAAGGTGGGCAGCAGTGACGAGGGTACATGGTCGCGTCTGGTGGTGGTGCCGTGCCGGGCGAAGTTCCGCAACGAGAAGGGCGAAATTAAGGACATGGCCGGGCACCTGTTCGACCACGCAGGCGGCACGGTGCTGTCTTGGATCATCGAGGGTGCGCGCCGGTTCATCGCGGCAGATTTCAAGCTGGACCCGCCGCCTTGCGTCCGCGCTGCGGTGGAGCAGTACCGCCAAGAGAACGACTGGCTGGCCCACTTTCTGGAAGACTGCTGCGAGGTCGGCCCCAATTTCAGCGCACCGGGCGGCGTGCTGGCGGCTACTTATCGAGAGTGGAGCAAACGCACAGGCGAGTTTCCCCGGCGCAACGATGAACTGAAAGCAGCTTTGGAGGGCGTGGGCATTCGCTGGAAGAAAACAAAGCAGGGTGCAATCTACAATGGTCTGCAACTGCGCCCCGACTGGTTTTGACCGCTAATTTTTCTCAAGGGTGACGGCAGACGACGGCAAAAATGGAAACTTTTTGAAATGAAATTAGTGTTCTTTAAGAGAGTTTTCAAAACTGCCGTCGTCTGCCGTCACCTGAACTGTACAACGTCACTTTTTGCGAGTTAAAAAAAACTGACCCTGACCGCGCGCTCACTGGCGGAGACCTGCGCGCAGCTGGCCCGCCCAGCGCGGCAAGCAGGGGAGAGGAGGGCGGCAGAGACCGCCCCGAAAGGAGCATTTTATGGGTTATTCTTTGTTCTCAAATCTGGACACGGCGGTGTTCGTGGAGATTTTCGCCGTCCCGGTCAATGGTACGCCGTACACGTTTTCGGTGCAGCGCCGTTTCGAGGTCACTGAAAAGTGGGTCGGTGACATGGAGTCGATGCCGGTGGCAGCGGATCGGCGGTATTGTGGTACTCCGTTTGTACCTGCTGAAGTTGCGATGCTGCTTATCAACTCCGGTGTGCTCAGGGTGCCCGAGTCTCGCAGTTGGTGCGTACAGTACGCCGGGAATGGCTGGTACTGCGACAGCGCAGAGAGGGCTTTGTACTACTGTGCGCGCCGCTGGCCTGCCGCTATGGCAATGTTTGCCGACGACTTAAACAGGGGTGAGCCACTGAAGCTTTCCCAGTCTAGGAAGGAAGCTTTCGCAGAGAATGCGGAAAAGCTGAAGCCTTGGCAGGAGCATGCCAGCGCATTGGCGGAGCAGCTCAGGAACGCTAAAGCCGCCCCTGTGGAGGGCTGAACATCCGATAATTTACCATAAACTACCATTTTGGAGGTGATTTTTTCTGTTATCAGCAAAACAGCGTCGAGCGCTGGCGGCTGAGCTTTCCAACCCCAGCCGGGCCGCAGCTGCCCGTGCCTGTGGTATGAGTATGAGCGCACTGGTGAAATATGGAAAAAAGCCGGAATACGCCGCAGCTCTTGCCGCCGGGCGTGACGCCCAGATGCAGGAGGCCGTGCAGAGTTTGAACGCCTGCACCGGCGCTGCTGTGGAGACCCTGCGAAGGATCGTGGACAGACCCGGCGCGTCGGACATCAACAAAATTGCTGCTGCACGAGCGCTGTTAGAGTTCGCTTTGCGCTTCTCAGACAGTGCAGGCGGCGCAGCGGTGCCCACTGTGGTGATGATCGACGACGTGCCCCGCGCGGCCCTGCCCGAGCTTCTGGATGCAGGCAGCGAGAACGACGAACAGGAAGGAGGCATGAAGGAATGACACAGAGAGCAACGAGTTTCCCCGCCGTCGAACGTGTGGAGCCGCAGGACCCGACGCAGCCGCGTTTCTGGATCGCCCAGCGTTACCCGACGACTGACCCGCAGTTTCCGCTTGTGCAGATCGTGCAGGTGCGCACGCCCTACGGGGTCGTGACCGGCTGGCAGGTCTGGGCAGGCCCCGGCAAGTGGGCGTTTCACACCGAGGAGGAGGCCCTGAGCTATGCCGCCCAGCGCTTTGGCGTGGGTCCCTACGCCAGCAGCAAGACCGCAGATAAATGAAAGAATGAGAGGTACAGACCATGAACCAGAACGCAAATTTTATTGATGATGCCCGCCAGATCGTGCGGGACTATTTCCAGCAGCGCGAGCACTACGAGGGCCTCATGGAGCGCGCCGCAGCGGGTCGCCGCGCTGGCGCATACACTGAGGACTACGAGCGCGGCGTGCGGATCGACTGCGAAAACGCTATGATTAACCTCCGCGGAGTTGCGTCTGCCCGTCTGGGCCAGCTGGAACAGGAATTTAAGGAAGATTTAATGAAGCGCACTGCACCCAATGGTGCAGAAATGGACAGCGCAGATTTTCGGCTGCTGCGCAGCGGCCTTACTCTGAGCGTGGACGAGTTCAACGCTCTGTGTGAACGTAACGCCGACAACGAGACAGTGCTTCGCGCTGCTGGTGAGTATGCAGGCGCCCACAATATGGGCCCGTATTTCCTCCAGCACTACCATACGCCGAGCGCGCGTCTGGCGGCATTCTCTCACGTCGTCAAGACTGCCCGCGTTGCTTTGGATTCGCAGCGCCAGTATTGCAGCGCTTTGGACTCCAAGCACTGGGCCTGCGTCACTGGCGACGATGCCAAGGTGATTGGCCCCAGCGCTGATTATTACAAGGGCAAGACCGGCAGCAGCGCCACCGCAGCGCCCAGCGCCGCCGGTGCAGCCAGCAGCACCACTTGGAGCGCTCAGGACAGCACCATTAACGGCGTCGTCTGAGCCCTAAAACCCCGATTTTTGCCCAAGTGTGGTAAAAAGTGGGGTATAAACGAAGAAAAGCACCTAGAAACTCTCGTTTCTAGGTGCTTTTTAGTGGGGTGCCCAGTGGGACTCGAACCCACGGTCTCCAGATCCACAATCTGGCGCGTTAACCGACTACGCTATGGGCACCACATCAATGCGCCCGAAGGGACTCGAACCCCCGGCCCACTGCTTAGAAGGCAGTTGCTCTATCCACCTGAGCTACGGGCGCACGTTGTTATCCCATTGGGTTCTGATATGGTTCGCAGCTGTGAGTCGAAGCACGCTGCGAGAAGTATAATACCATAGCCCCGGGGTTCTGTCAAGGGAAAATCAAAACTTTTTTGCACTTTCTTCAAAAACTGCCTCACAGCAGCCACATCCCTGCGAAGCCAAAGACCAGCCCGAAGGCTGCACCGGCCAGCACATCCCGGATGAAATGCACCCCGGACAGCACCCGCAGCAGACAGATGAGGGCGGCGATGGCCAGCATCCCGACGCCGACGGCGGGGTAGAAGTAGAGCCACACCATCCCAAGGACGGCGGCGCTCAGAGCGTGGCGGGAGGGGCAGGAATTGCCGCGGGTGCTCTTCGGGACGAGGGGGACAAAGCCCGGCTGCTCATAAGGGCGGGGAAAGTTGAGTCTGGCCCGCAGGAGGGTGCCCATCCAGAACGCCAGCCCCGGCACAAGGATGGCCCGGGCGATGACCTGCATAAAATCAAGAGCGCCGCCGCCCCGCCCGACACGGAGCATCGCAAACCACCGGAGGTTGAGCAGCAGAAGGAGCGCCGGATAGCAGACGAAGGGCACGAGGGGGAGCCAGCGGTTGAGCAGGATGATGCCCTCCCGGAGGGCGGGATGCCCCTCGAGCCAGTCGGTCAGCTTCTTGTATCGTTCCGGTGTCATGGTGCTTCCTCCCTGAGAAGATCAGTCAAAGCAGGTGTTGAGGTAGTTTTCCACATCGAAAGGCTCAGGCGTGGAGTCCTTGCGCAGGTAGAGGGGGTGATGGGGGTGGCCCTTCTTGCTGCGGGGGCCGAAGGTCACCCACGGGATGTCGCGCTCCCGCGTCAGGGCCACCATCTCCCGCATCAGGCCGGGCAGATAGGCCCGCTTTTCGATGAGGGTGCCCCATGCAGCCCACATGGTGGGCTCGGTCTGGGCCAGCACGGCCCGCAGCCAGCGGAGGTTCTCGTCGCAGAGGGCGCGGTCGGGGGTCTTGTCCATGTCGTTGGGGTTCGTGGCCCGCTGGGGGTAGACGTTGAACATGATCCAGCTGTCGAAGCCGTTGGCACTGGCCAGACGCTCCACGCTCTTCAGGGTGGGGTCCAGCGCGCCGGGCTGGGCGGTGCTGGGGTTGATGCCGATGCAGACCAGCGGGCGGCGGCCCACCCGGCCCAGCACATAGCGGTAAGGCTGGTAGGTGTGCGGCTCGTAGTACCAGATGCCGCCGGGGTATTCGCCGGCTTCCAGCCGGGGGAGAGCGTCACAAAGCATAGATTACCTCGCAAAAAATGGATGTTTCCTTTATCGTACCTTAAAATTTGCGGGAAAGCAACACCTTGCGGCGAGAAAGTCTCCCATATTTTTGATTTTCATGCTATACTAATCCTGTGAAGCTATCCCTCTTCATTTGCTGAAAAAGCAGAAGGAGTTTTATCTATGATGGAAGATTACCGCAGCGCCCTGCGTGCAGGCCAGCGTGCCTATCGGGCCAGTGTGGCCCGGGGCCAGTCGCCCTATCTCGCGGTGCTGGACGAGATCATTGCCGACGCAGACATCGTGGCGCAGGAGCCTCTGGGGCTGGTGGACATCCCGGCCGAGAGTATCGTGGGCACCAAGACCGCCGGACGCCACACCGCCTTTGCCTCCAACTTTATGCCCCTCCTCGAGGACGACACCGAGTTTGCCATCAAGTGGTCGAACCTCTGTGATGCCCATCTGGAAGAGGGCATCCATACCCCCATCATTGCCTTCGAGTACATGAACCGGTTCTATGTACAGGAGGGCAACAAGCGGGTCTCCGTCCTCAAGTATTATGAGGCCGTCAAGATCCCCGGCACCGTCACCCGGCTCATCCCGGCCAGAAACGACACGCTGGAAAACAAGCTCTACTATGAGTTCCTCGATTTCTATAAGCTCTCCCGCATCAACAACGTCAGCTTCTCCCGGCTGGGCGGCTATGCGAAATTGCAGACGCTGGCCTGCAAGGCCACGGGTGAAGCGTGGACGGAGGACGACCGGCTGAATTTCTCGGCCCTCTATACCATGTTCAGCCAGCAGTTCTATGCGCTGGGCGGCGGCTCGCTGGGGCTGACGCCGGGAGATGCGCTGCTGGTGTATCTGTCGGTGTACCGCTATGCCGACGCCTGCCAGTCCACCCCCACGAAGGTGCGGGAGAATCTGGCCCGGCTCTGGGATGAGGTGAAGATCCTTGCCGAACCCCACGCCGTGGAGCTGCTGCTGGAGCCGAAGCGCAGCGCGGAGCCGCTGCTGAGCAAGCTGAACATCTTCAGCTCCCGGCCCAGCGAACTGCGGGTGGTCTTCCTCCACGAGCACAATGCCCAGACCAGCGCGTGGGTGCGTGGACAGGACAAGGGCCGCGCCGCACTGGTGAAAGCCTTCCCCGACAAGCTCTTCGTCAGCTGCCGGGAGAACATCAACCCCGAGGTGGATGCCGAGCAGGTGCTGGAAGAGGTGGCCCACGACCATGCGGACATCGTCTTTACCACCAGCGCCCGGATGCACACCGCCTGTCTGAAGGTGGCGGCCCAGCACCCCAAGACCCGCTTCCTCAACTGCTCCCTCAACGCACCCCATCCGCTGGTGCGCACCTACTACCCCCGCACCTACGAGGTGACGTATCTGCTGGGGATGCTGGCGGGCATCGTTTCCCGCAGCGACCGGGTGGGCTATGTGGCCGCGAACCCGGTGTACGGCGTACCGGCGGCCATCAACGCCTTTGCACAGGGCGTGCGGGCTGTCCGGCCCGAGAGCCGGGTGGTGCTGCGGTGGGCCTGTCTGTCGGATGAGAGCCATCCGCAGGACTTCTCCGACCGGAAGGACATCGAGGTCTTCTACAGTCAGGACTTCCGGGAGCCGGAAGGGACCTACCGGGATTACGGACTCTGCCGCCGCCTGCCCGACGGCGTATTGCAGCCGCTGGGCCTGCCGGAGTGGCGGTGGGATGTCTTTTTCACCGAGATCGTCCGGTCGGTGTTTGCCGGGACGTGGGACAGTGCCCCCGGCGGCAGGGCCATCAACTACTGGTGGGGCCTCAAGAGCGGGGCTGAGCGGGTGGAGTACCCCATCCGGCTGGGCAGCGGCACAGTGCAGCTGCTCAGGATGGCCGAGCGTCAGCTCTGCGAGGGAGAGCTTCAGGTCTTCCCCACCGAGAGCTACAGCCAGAGCCATGTCCTCCACCATGCGGCTTCCGGCATCTATACGCCCAAGGAGCTGATGGAGATGGACTGGCTGGACGAGTGCGTGGAGGGCGAGCTGCCCAGCTACGACGCACTGGACGCCAAGACTCGGGGACTTCTGGACATCAACGGTCTGGACATCGTGAAAGGGACGCCGCAGTAACAGGCGATGCCTCAAGGATAGAAAAGAATGGAGCAAAGCAGCGTGAAAATACTTGCGATCTCGGATGTCCCGTCCGAACTGCTCTGGGACGAGAGCGCCCGCAGGCGGCTGGAGGGCATCGACCTCATCCTCTCCTGCGGCGACCTGCCGAAAAAATATCTGGAATATCTTACAAACTTTACCGCCGCCCCCATCCTGTACGTCCACGGCAACCACGACGGCAGCTACAAAGGGGCAGAACCCGGGGGCTGCATCTGTGTGGACGATGCAGTCTATGTCTGGAAGGGACTGCGCATCATGGGGCTGGGCGGATGCAGCCGGTACAATAAGGAAGACACCTTCCAGTACACAGAGGGCGAGATGCGGCGGCGTGCCCGGCGGCTCTGGCTGGCGGCCCGGCGGGCCGGGGGAGTTGACATCCTGCTGACCCACGCCCCCGCCAGCGGACTCAACGACGGCACCGACCGGGCGCACAAGGGCTTTCAGGTGTTCAACGATCTGATGGACCTGTATCAGCCCAAGTGGTTCATCCATGGGCATATGCACCTGAATTATGGGGCGAATCTGCCCCGGGTCTGCACCCGGGGCGGCACCACCGTCATCAACGCCACCGAGCGGTATGAGTTCGAGATCCCCGACCCGGTGCAGACACCGAAGCGGAAGCTCTTCGGAAGAGAATGAGGAGACAAAACAATGGAGACAGAACGCGCATTGCAGCAGCTGGAATTGCTGCAGAAAAAATTGTACGCCTATCACTGTGCAGACAGCTCCCTCTATCTGGATGCTGTGACCACCGCGCCCAGCGGCACCGCCGAGGGCCGGGGCGTGGCCATAAGCATTCTGGCCGGTGAGAGCCAGAAGCTGATGACCTGCCCGGAGACGAAGGCACTGCTGGACGAGCTGAGCGCCCGCGCCGACGAGCTTGACCTTGTCCACCGCCGGGAGGTGGAAGAGCTTCGCCGCAGCTGTGAGCAGCTGACCCGCATCCCGGCCGAGGAATATATGGCCTATAAGGAGCTGTGCAACCGGGCGGACGATGTCTGGCACAAGGCCAAGGCGCAGGATGATTTTGCCCTGTTCTGCCCGGTCTTACAGGAGCTGGTGGACTACAACCGCCGCTTCGCCGGGTATTATGATGCATCGAAAGCTCCCTATGACGCCCTGCTGAACGAGTACGAGCGCGGCGTGGATATGGAGAAACTGGATCGCTTTTTTGAGACGCTGCGGGACGGGCTTGTGCCACTCATCCGGAAGATCGGCGAAAAGCCGCAGATCGACGACAGCTTCCTGCATCAGGAGTACCCGGAAGCACAGCAGAAAGCCTTTGCCGACTATCTGATGGAGGTGATGGGACTCGACCGCCGTCACTGTGGTCTGGGCGAGACCGAGCACCCCTTCACGCTGGAATTCAATAATAAGGACGTCCGCATCACCACCAACTACGACGAGCACAACGTGGCGTCCTCCATGTACTCCGTCCTCCATGAGGGCGGCCACGCCCTGTATGAGCTGGGCATCCGGGACGATCTGCAATATACCTGCCTCGCGGGCGGCGTCTCCATGGGCGTCCACGAGAGCCAGTCCCGGTTCTACGAGAACCTCATCGGCCGGTCGCGGCCCTTTGTGGAGGCAATCTTTCCCAAGATGCAGGCGTTCTTCCCCCGGCAGCTGGGCGGCGTCAGCGCGGAGCAGTTCTACCGCGCGGTCAACAAAGCCCAGCCCAGTCTCATCCGCATCGAGGCCGATGAGCTGACCTACTGCCTCCACGTCATGGTGCGGTATGAAATCGAAAAGAAGCTCATCGGCGGCACGCTGGAAGCCAGAGATGTGCCTGCCGTCTGGGCGAAGCTCTACAAGGAGTATCTGGGCGTCGAGGTGCCCAATGACCGGGATGGCTGCTTACAGGACAGCCACTGGTCGGGCGGCTCCTTCGGCTATTTCCCGTCCTATGCGCTGGGCAGTGCCTACGGTGCCCAGATGCTGCGACGGATGGAGCAGGATGTGGATGTCTGGGGAGCGGCTGCGCGGGGCGACCTTGCGCCCATCACCGGCTGGCTGCGGGAAAAAGTCCACCAGTACGGCGGGCTGATGGAGCCTGCCGATGTGGTGAAGAACGCCTGCGGAGACTTCAGCCCCAAGGATTATATCCAGTATCTCACCCGGAAGTACACTGAGCTGTACGGCTTATAAAAACAGGAAAAGGCGTCTGCACAAACGAATGTGCAGACGCCTTTTTTGCAGTGGAAAGCATCACAGCTCCAGCTTGCCGGAGACCTTGTTGATGACATAGTAGGCAGCGCCCTCTTCGGGCTTGACGTAGACCTTGCAGGACTGGACGCCCACCTTGTGGGTGGTGCGGTAGTCGGCCTTGGCGCGCTCGACGACATCGGTGATGTTGTACTGACTGGTGCCGAATTCAACGTAGACCTCCGGGGTGAGCGGGGGGCGGCCGCGGCGCTGTGCGGTATCGGAAGCCTTGCGCTTCTTCGGCTCTGCCGCAGGAGTTTCGGGAGCAGCGGCCGCTGCGGGGACAGCAGACTTTTTCTCAGACATAGCGTATACCTTCTTTCCTATATTCCTCTGCAAATGGAAAACGTGGATGATTTCCGGGCCGGAAGCTGTAGCTCGGTCTGCCCGGCCATTTTCTGAATGTGCCAACGATTCAGGACACTATACCTATATAATAGTTATTTCTTTGACGTTTGTAAAGTGTTTTTTGGAAAAATCATCCGCTTTGCCCGGTTAAATGGGGGCCAAATTCCGACAAAACGAGGAAGATGCAGAGGGAAAAAAGAAACTGGCGGGATTTGTGCGAGTCTCGAAGGGCTATCCGGAAGAACAGCGGCGGGAAAAAGCAGAAATTTGCCGAGTTGCAAGCTGCATCTTGATTTTAGGCGAAGAATCCGCTATAATATCTATGTTATCCATACAACAGAATGCGCCGGTGTGTCGGAATGGCAGACGAGGGGGACTCAAAATCCGTTTCGTGTTTTTTCGTGTCTGTGCGAGAAATTCACGAGTATTCGTTGAATTTTGAGAGTTTGTCGAAGCAGGATTTCTTACATCCCTCCTGAACATCCCTCCAATCTTCAGAAACCGGTACTAATGTCCCAAAATTGAATATAAGCCGATGTGGCGGAATGGCAGACGCAAACGACTCAAAATCGTTCGGGAAACCATGTGGGTTCGAGTCCCACCATCGGCACTCCATCATAAAACAGCTTAGAATCGAAAGATTTTGGGCTGCTTTTCTTTTTCTGCTCAGTTTCTTATACTTTGGTGTTTTCTGGGAAGATGTTGACGATTGCATTCGCCGAGGACACCTTACTGGAGAAATCCAGATGTGTATAAATATTGCTTGTTGTGCTGATGTCACTGTGACCGAGCCACTCCTGAATCTCCTTCAGGCTCACGCCATTGGCATAGAGCAGACTGGCACAACTATGGCGCAGATCGTGAAAGCGGATACGCTTCATCTGGTGTGCGACCAGAAAATCCGGGAAATGCTGACTCAGAAAGTCGGGCCTAATCCGCTTTCCCATCGGGTCTACATAGATATAGTCAAGATAATCGGTGCAATAGCTTTTGCCGCAGACCTTCCGATTCTGCTCCTGCTCCTTTTTCATTTTATTGAGCATCTGCTCACAGGCAGGGATTAGGGGAAGTGTCCGGCAGCTCGACTTTGTTTTTGTCTTATCTCGTGCGATTTCCGTTACCGTTCCGTTGACCTTTGCGGTCACAACCGTATGCTGAATGCTGATTTTCTTGTTCTCAAAGTCAATGGCATCCCATTTCAAACCAACAATTTCACTGCGCCGCAGCCCGTAGAATGCAGCCATGATGACGCCAAACTCCGAAGGGTCACCTTGAATCACCTTGAAAAGTTGCTCCAGTTCTTCACCGCTGTAAATCTCCGACTTGAACTTTTCCTTACGAGGACGTTCAACGCGATCTGCCGGGTTGGAACGGATCATGCCGATTTGAAAAGCATACTGTAAGCATTTGCGGATGTTGGCGTGATAGTGAATGACGGTGTTTGCCGTAAGGCCACGATCCAACTCATGCTGGTAGAAGTCTTGGATGTATTTGGGATGCTGTTCCATATCCTGTAATGTATAGTGGAGCGGTTCAAAATATGGGACGATCTTGTGAATGATTGCTCTTTCATAGCTGGCATAGGTTGTGATTTCCACTCGTGACTTCATCATTTTCAACCAGTCCGTGATGAAGTCGGTGAAAAGTACCGGGGAGTTATCAAGGCAGGGGTCAACTTCTTTGATGGGGCTGACCTTCAGCCAATTATTGGCAACGGCATATTGCAGGGCATCGGTCAACTCCTTGTGCCAATCAAGAAGCTGCTGTACACTGGCCTCCTCCTGCTGACGCTCATAGCGGAAGAATGTTTCCAGATCGCGCGGAGAGAGTGCTTTCAAAGACAGCCGCTTCTTTTCAAAGTATGGGACAACTACTCTTCCCAGATCATAAGCATATCTGCCATAGGTTTCGGGCGAAAGGTTCATCACACTTTCCCGAAGCCAGCGGTTCAGATATTCCGATACCGGCAGGTCGGAAACCTGCTGCATCGTTTCCGGGTTAAACTCTTTTTGTGTTTTACGCAACAGAGATTCAGCTCTTTTTTTGTTTCCTTTAACCGGAAGTCCTGTGCTGATGGATTTGGTTCTGCGCTTTCCATTTGTGTCTTTCCAGCTCAGAATCATCTGATACATACCGTTTTGTTCTCTTAAATGTCCGGCCACATTTGTCATAGTTATGCTCCTTTCTGTTCGCAGCCAAACGTCCTTTGCTTAGGCATCATAAGTTTAGAAGATTCTGGGGTGTTTTGCAAGGATGGCGCAAGAGAGTTTGATAGGCGCATCCCTCCAAGTTGCCGATTCTGATCGATCAGGTACTCTACCACGCAGAGTTTTGGTATCTTATAACTGCGTCCTACACGCGCCGAGTGGATCTTATTCTGCTTGACCAGCAGATACGCATTCTTCCGGCAGATGCCAAGCATTTCCTGAAGAATGTCTACGGATACCACATCCGGGTAATCATTGAACATCATCATGTACCGCTCCGTCTTGCGGTCGGGCTCTTCCTGAATCAAAGTGCAGGCTGCGATCTCGCCCATTCCTGTCCTCTCCTTTCTAGTTCAATATGTCAATTATTTGAAAGAAAACACTATATGTAAAGAACGATGGTCTTTTCCGGGTACCATCGCCCTTGCCAAAGGAGATATTTGAGTTTAGAACTTCATCGGCAGCGCGTCTTTCCTGCACTTGCCGTTGTAGGTGGTGTAGATGGGATAAACGTACCGCCGCCAGCCCGGAAGCTTGGCGGGGTTATCCCGGCTGATACGGTAGAGCTCCATGGGATGGACGCCGCTCAGCGCACGGACAAGCCGCTCCGCGCTGTACTGCCCGTGGTACAGCTGTACAAAGTATATCACGCCCCGCAGGACAGCCGCCCGGAAGGAATCCGGTCTGCCCTCCCACGCCGCCACGATGTGCCGCAGGGCTTCGCAGTAGATCTCTTCGCCCAGCTGGTCGTACAGCTTCAGCGCCGTGCCCACGCAGCTGATGCGGTAGTCGCTCAGCTGCATACTGTCGTAGTTGAGGGACAGCCCCACCCGGTTGGTGGCTGCGACAAACGCCTTGGAAGGCGCATCGCCGCCCACTACCTTGGCGCGCAGCTTGATGCCCGCCGACAGGGGGGCGGCGTGACCGTTCTGCTCCGCAAAGAGCAGGGCTTCCTGCTCCATCGTCAGGCCGGTGTAGACCTTGCAGAGGATCGGGCGGTCCGCGCCACCGTTGAGGAGGATGCAGCCCTCGATGGTGTGCTGCCCGTCCATCACATAGTACCTGCCGTTGCGGAAGCTGACCTTCGGCTCGTTAACGATGTACTCATTGAAGTCTCTGGCGATCAGCTCCACCCGCTTGCGCTCCACGCCCCGCTGGTAGATCTCGCGGGGATAGATCAGCTTGCTGCTGTGGATGACCGAAAGCTGGTACGGCGGGTTGATACCAATGAAAGTATTGTTTTCGTTCAGGCGCATCGCATTTCCTCCTTGATTCTCCAAATGTACTTCTCGGCTTCCTCTAAGATCTCAGCCACCTGCTGCTTCCGCTTCGGGCTGGTGAGCAGGCTGGGATTGAAGGTGAAGCTGTATTCCAACCGCTGGATCATGGCATGAACCGCGGATTGCAACTCGGTGTACAGCATCATTTCCTCGATGCTTCCGGCGTTCTCAAAAGACGATTTGATGGGCGTATAGGGGTAGACAGGTGGTTTGCCATCCACCACCTCAGGCGGCGCGTAAAGCGCCGTAGAGCGCCGGATAGGCTCCATCTGCTGGATGCTGCCCATGGGGTTCAGCGCAAGGCTGATACGCACTGCATCATCCACCCTGCGCATCTCCTCTGGGGTCAGATGCCCCAGATACTTCAGCGCCCGGCTCTTGTCGATGGTGAAGATCTGCTCTGCCTGCACAACGGACGGCATATTCAACCCTGCGTTTTCCAACAGGCAGTGGGTCGGCTGGTTTACTTTCTTTTCCGCCTTGCTTGTCATGGTCGCAACGATCAGGGTCGGAGAGTGATAGTTGCCCACGTCATTCTGAAGAATGACCGCCGGACGGTCACCGCACTGTTCCGAGCCGGTGCTCGCCCCAAAATGGGTGAAGAAGATGTCTCCGCGTTGGAATTTCCAGTTTTGCTGCAAAATTGTACCTCCATGTTGTTATGTGCAAAGCCCGCTGACGGATGTTCCGCAGCGGGCTTCGTTCACGGTATGGTGGTATGGTTGGGTCAGCGGTGCATGACCACATAATCGTAGCCGCGCCGCATCTGGCAGACGGTGCAGGTGTCCATGCTCCGGTCTGCGCTGGGTACAAGTGCGATCTTGAATGCCTTTGCATCCACAAAGTGCCGCAGACAGGTACCGCAGAGGGTGCGGATGGACTTGACCATCTCAGGGGTCAGCTCCATCTCCTCGTAGATCTCCTGCTCGCGCACCGTGGGGTTCAACTCGTCCATAAAAATGTCCTCCTATATGTATCAAAGTGGATATTCGGGTAAAGATTAAATTGGGATACGTAAAAAACGGGAACTGCCGAATGCGCAAAAACGTACCCGGCAGTTCCCGGATCAATATGATTAAAGGTCTCGCATATTCGCCCTCGGCCCCCTGCGAGTGGGGCATGAACATCTGGCAGCGGACTTGTACCGCTTCATTGGCATTTCAGCCACCCCGTCTGCTTTGTGACCGGGCCGCGAATTACGGAAGTATCATTATCGGAGTACCAGATGACGGAACTATTCAGTTTTCAAGGTTCATGAGGTCGGACGTTTTTCCCTGCGGCGAGTGCCGCTTGGAAAATTGTCCCTTCACTTGGTAGGCATCGAAAAAGGCCAAATTGTTACCTGAAAAAGAAAATGGTTCAAAAGTTCTTCAAAAACATAGTCATTCGTTCGATTCGCTTATGAATCGTAATCCTTTTGGATTCCAAGGTCATTGCAATCTCGGACTCGGTGTGCCCAGCATAGACATAGAGCGTAAGAATTTTGAGGTCGAGTTCCGATAAATTTTCGAGAGCAGCCAGCAGCCGCTCGTTCTCAATTTCGCCGATCCATGTGAAGCAGCTCTTGGTTTCGCAGTAGTGATCCGTAACGGAAATAGCTTTCTGATACTTGTCCATCAAGGGCGAGTAGGATTCTTCGCTCTGTTCAAAGGACGGCGCTGCCATTTCCTGCGTATGGTTCTGGTAAGAACGATTAGCGTTAAAAACAGACCAGTCGTAATCGTACATTGCGTGAATCGCTTCACTGCTCATACCAGCATCCTCATACTGCTTGCGGGTCATAGCCCATTGACTATCAAAATTCTTCTTTTCCAAACCGTAGTTAAAGCCCATGTTAAACCTCCAAATTTTCGATAAGTCGTGAAAAGTCGAAAATTTGGAAGGCTACGGATATTTCGCCGCTTGGGGCATCCACGAAAAACGGACAAACATAAAGCCTGCTCCTTTTTACGGGAGCAGGCTACCTGAAGGCTAAAAAAATAGCCGGACAACAACCAACTGAGGGATCTTCAAAGAAAATCTCTCAATCAGCTGTTGCCCGGCTATTTGGAGCACGTTTCATACATTGCCTTGCGGCAATGGCCCGTTGCTCGGAGCGAACAGTCCATATTCAGGGTGCAATGCACCCGTATTTGTTAAAATGACTGGAAAATCACCGGCATCTAAAGGCCAGATCAAGTCTCAGGGTTTCTTTGCATCTATTGCACTTCACTTGTAGTATACCTGAACACCCCTCGATTTTCTGGTATAACTTATTTCCACAAACAGGGCAAAATCTCCAGCCTATGCTAAATTCTGCCTGCTGTGTAGTAGTCGGTGCTTTACCGGCAAAGGGACGGTTCTTTAACTGAATCATATTCATTCTCCAAATCGCATGATGTCCAATGGATGGCAGTGGATGGGTTTGCCTCTTATAACCTGCATCTGCTGCAGTCTGATCCTGATCGCAGACCAAGAAACCCCAATCCGTTGAGCCATCTCCAGAATTTTTTCATAGTTAGGGTCAGACACTGATTTGTACAGAATCCCATTTGGCAGAGTCAACGCTACACGTTCTATTTCGGCATTGATCAGAAATGTTGGCATCAGCAGCTCTGCTGCAAGGGTATCTGCCTGCCATTCTTCCCACGAGGGCTGACCATTTCGCTCTCGATAGGCAATGTGCCCGCGACAGTTGGCTGCTTTTCCGTAATCATTCGGAAACTGGTCAGCCAGAATCTGGTGCGCCGTTTCATGTGCTATCGTAAAATTCCGGCATCCAGTGCATCTGTCTGCTGCAAGGGAGGAATCAATCACAATGTCTCTCGGCATAAATACTTCAAGGAGCTTTGTCCCATCCCCAAGGGTTGCTGTGAAGCTACATCTCTGGAAAACCGTTAATCCAAGGATGTGACCATCGCTACACAGCGGCAACATCTTCAGGTTCAGTCCAAGAACAGAACTTGCAAACTGCTCTGGGTTAATAGGAACTGGGTTATTTTTGCTTATTCCGAAGAGTGCATAGTACATTTCAATATATTTGCCTGCCATGCACGAAAGTTCTGCACGCGATAAGTATCTTGCCATTATGAAGCCCTACCTTCTGATGTGGCACAGTAGGCTTCCACGAACCACTTGCCCTGCTCAAGCCAAAGACTTCGCTTCTGCCCGCAGATTAGACAGGTGAAGCAGTGACCTTTTCCGCCAAGGCGCGATGTGCCATGCCTGACTGCCAAAACACGGTCAATTCCATAAGTGCGAGTCTTGTCATAGTTTATGGCAAGAGGACGGATCTTACCGTCAGGAGTAAAACGAACATCCACTTCGACGTATCTTTTCTCACGGCGAAGGTTGTAATCACCATACATCAGAAATCCTCCTTTTTGCAGATTTATCAGAATGCAGCGTGCATTACTTGCGAGTCATACTGCGTGCCACGAACTGTTTTTCGTTTAACAGAGGAACGGACACTGTATGCTTTTTCCACTCATCCATAGAGCAGGTTACCGCTTTGCACAGACGGCATTTTGTCCAGCCATCGGTTGCATCAAGATCTACATCATAGTTCATGGTTCCGCACATCGGGCATCTTACGTTTTCTTTTCTCATAATATCACCTCTTAAAAACACCGAACAAATATGATTTCGGTCCAGAATCAACACCAAAAAGCTGTTATTCGTGGATTTGATTCGATTATATACCTACTTTATGGAGATGTTAATTACGCATTTGTCGCTATTTTAGAGATTTCTTGCTGATTTCCTGTATTTTCTATACTATAATAGAGCTACCGGATCACAAAGGAGTGTTCTTGTTATGAAAAAGAAAACCACGCTCACCAAAATACACATAGCCCCATCCACAGTGCGCTATGATGCAGTCGCTGCGAGGGATAGCAATGAGGTTGGTCAGATTCTCGCAGGCACACGAAAAAGGAATGGCTATTCACTTGTAGCTTTCTCTGAACTTCTCCGTCACTATGGCGTCGATGTCAGTGATAAAGGAATCAGCAAATGGGAAAAAGGCTATACCACTCCTAGCATCTATCAACTAGTTGCAATCTGCTACGCATTGAACATCAAGGAGGGTCCTTCCTACTTTACAAAGAACTTTCAGAAAACCGCCCTTCTAAATGACATCGGGCAAAAAAAGTCGCTGAGTACGAAATGGACTTGATTGCATCCCGGCGCTACCAGCCAGACACAGAAGAGCCTGCGGAAATCGACTATATAATGATGCCGGTGTCAGAGCTGCCAGTATCGGCAGGTCTAGGAGCTTTTCTTGAGGGTGAAATGTTCCAGCAGATACAAGTGCCTGCCAGTAGCGTTCCGGCTGGTGCCGAGTTCGGGATATACGTTAGCGGTGATAGTATGGAGCCACGTTATCATAGCGGACAAATCGTATGGGTAAAGCGCTGCGAAGAACTTGAATGCGGGGATATCGGGATATTCGTATATGATGACTGTGGATATCTGAAAAAATACGACGAACATACCCCAGACAAATCCCAAGCAGAGTTCCTTACCGACAGCTATGGCGTGGTGCACAATCAACCGGTTTTGGTCTCTCTTAACACCAAATATTCACCAATTATTATATCTCCAGAGCAAAGATTCGAGATTGTCGGAAAAGTTTTGAACTAAAAAGATGGGAGGGAATTTCGTGGATACGATTAAGCGTGTTCAGGATTTGATGCAAGAGCGTGATATGAATCTGTGTGTGTTGGCAAAGAAATGCGGAATATCGTATTCCACGATTCAAACAACTGCCCGTCGGGGAGGTCAGTTAAGCGTAGAGACGATTGAAAGAATTTGTCAGAGTTTAGGAATTACATTAAAAGACTTCTTCGATTCCTCCTACCTGTAAATATAGGGGCAGCAAAAAAGCCGTTTGCCACGCTGGAAAATCTGCATGGTGAACGGCTTTAATACTGCTTCTATTTATCCTTTGGTAATCTCCAGATAAACACTAATCTCCATGATTGTTACCATTGAAGGAATACATTTGCGACGATCTTCGGGCATACCGAATAAGATTTGCATTGTCAGTTGAAAACGGCTCATGTTACCTATTGCAATTCTGACTATTTGGAATATACTTGTAAGTATCAAATTATTTCACTGTATGAGGACATCCGCACCAAACTTATCCAGTCCGGTGTAATGAAATGCAGAGAATAAAAGACAAAATTGGTATGTTCCACGAAATTTAGGGAGAAAACTGAGCAAGTAGGAAGGCGGAATATATATGAAACAAGATACTTTAGAGGGCAAAGCAAAAACAAAAAATGGGGTAAAACGGCTGTGTTTTTCCATAATCTGCATTCTTCTGGAAGTGATTTTTATTATTACTATCGTAACACGCTTGAATGAATATGCAGAAGTCATAAATTTATTTACAAGGATTTTGAGTGGAATCTTGGTTTTGGGATTGTACGCATCAAATAAGACATCCTCTATGAAAATGCCTTGGGTCATCTTAATTCTAATTTTCCCAATTATGGGTGTAGGCCTGTATTTGTTGATTGGTTTGAATGGTGGCACACATAAAATGCGTGAGCGGTATGCAGAAATTGATAGCAAATTGTTACCAATGCTTCCGGACAGTCAGGAGTGTTTGAGCAGAATAAAAGAAGCAATTCCGAAAGCAGGAAATATAGCAAGTTACATACAAAGAAATTCGCAGTATCCAATCTATCAGAATACGGATATTGTGTATTTTGATGAAGCAGTGAAAGGATTAGAGGCACAGCTTAAGGATTTGGAGAAAGCACAAAAGTTTATCTTTATGGAATATCATGCGATAGAAGACGCTGAAGCATGGCATAAGATTCAAGATGTTCTGGAAGAGCGAGTAAAAGCAGGTGTGGAAGTTAGAGTATTCTACGATGATATGGGTTCTATAGGCTTTATTAACACAGATTTTGTGAAAAAAATGGAGACAATAGGAATTCATTGCCGTGTATTCAATCCGTTTATGCCAGGTTTAAATCTGTTTTTGAACAATCGTGATCATAGAAAAATAACAGTTATTGATGGAAAAGTCGGATTTACAGGTGGATATAATCTAGCAAACGAATATTTTAATTACACACACCCGTATGGACAGTGGAAAGATACAGGTATTCGTTTAGAAGGAGATGCTGTTCAGTCGCTTACAGTGACATTTTTAGAAATGTGGAATGCTGTTAGTGAAAAAGCTACGAATGATACTGATTTTAGTAAATACATTATTCATTACGATTATAAAGCACAGCAAACAGGTTTTGTTCAGCCTTATGCAGACAGTCCTATGGATAATGAGCAGGTCGGAGAAGAAGTTTATATCAGTATGATAAATAAAGCTGAAAAATATTGTTGGTTTATGACTCCATATCTAATCATAACAGATGAAATGACGCATGCGTTATGTCTGGCTGCTAAGCGAGGGGTAGACGTAAGAATTATCACACCTGGTATCCCTGATAAAAAATTCATTTATAATGTGACTCGTTCTTTTTATCATGGATTAGTTAAACATGGTGTTCGTGTTTATGAGTGGACTCCTGGTTTCTGTCATGCAAAAATGAGTGTGGCAGATGACTGTATGGCAACTTGTGGAACAATTAATTTGGATTATCGAAGTTTATATCACCATTTTGAAAACGGCTGTTTTATGGCAGATTGTCAGGCAGTTGTGGAAATAAAAAATGATCTGATAAGAACGATGGGAGAATGTCGTGATGTGACAGACCAATATCAAGCCGGACGAAGTGCATATTTGCGACTGGGACAATTATTTATGAGATTATTTGCTGGATTGCTATAAGAATCTGATGAAACGACCTTTCAAAAAACAGTTGATTTAGAAGTTAACTGTTTTTGAAAGGCCGTTTTTGCTATATCTAACAGTCTGTTGTACAAAGAAGATTTTGCATGGATGAAAAAACAAACCTTGTTGAGGTTAAATTGAGCTTTCCATTGTATTGTATTGCTAATGAATAAGAATAAGAAATAAAAAGAAATCAGATGATGTACAATGAAAAAGCATAAAATATGTAAAATCCTTCTTGTTATACTGGCAATTTTTTTATGTGTGGCTTTTTATGAATTGCTCGGAATCTGCGTTGCATATAAAAAGCAGCCGGAAGTGTCCAATACAACCAAAAAAGAAACAAAAAATGGGTCATGGAACGAATGCAGTGAAAATACAGAACGGGCAGTAATCATAGAAAAGAATCCAGAAGCGCTTTTACAAAGAGTGCGTTTGATCAAGAATGCAAAAAAGGAAATTATTCTTTCTACTTTTGCATTTCAATCCGATGAAAGTGGAAAATTGATCTTAGGAGCACTGCATGATGCGGCAGACAGAGGTGTACATATTCGTCTGTTAGTAGATGGAATGGAGAGCTGGATTGATATGGAAGGAAATCCGTATTTCTATGGATTATCTTCCCATGAGAATGTTGAAATTAAACTGTATAATAAGGCCAATCCGTTGAAACCGTGGAAAATAATGGGTAGAATGCATGATAAGTATTTGATTGCAGATGGAAAGAGATATATTCTTGGGGGAAGAAATACATACAATTATTTCCTGGGTGATTTTCCGGGACATAAAAACTATGACAGAGACGTGTTAGTGGTTTGCGATGAACCTGAGAAAGAAAATTCAGTTAACCAGTTGTTAGAGTATTTTGAAACGATATGGGAACAAGAAGACAGTGATTATTTTCATGACAATAAAAAACTGGCAAATAGAAAATCTGTAAAGAACGCAGTTTTAGAGCTGCAGAACGGCTATCAGAAATATTTTGAAGAGAATAAGGAAAGAATCTGCGATACCGATTACACGGACGAAACTTTTGAGACAGAAAAGATTGCATTAGTGTCAAATCCTATTCACACAGGTTCCAAAGAACCAGTAGTGTGGTATCAGTTGGGAGAATTGATGAAAAATGCAAAAAATCGTGTGAAGATCCACACGCCATATATTATCTGTAATGATATGATGTATAATACATGGGAGGAGATTGCAGAGAACGTTTCAGATTTTTCTATCATGACAAATTCAGTTGCGAATAATGGGAATCCATTTGGGGCTGCCGATTATGCGAAAAACAGAAATAGAATCTTAAGTACAGGAATTAATATCTGGGAATATGAAGGCGGTTATTCATACCACGGAAAAAGTATTCTGATTGACGATGATCTGTCTGTAATCGGTTCCTTTAATATGGACATGAGAAGTGCATATCTGGATACGGAACTGATGCTTGTAATTCGCAGTAAAGATATTAATAAACAGTTGGAAGAGGGCATGATGGACTATGAAAGAGTGTCCCGCCAGGTATTGGAAGATGGAACCTATCGTGATCCATATCATGTAGAGCCAATCGAATTAACAAAGAAACGTCAGAGAAAAATATTTTTGGTACA
>ENA-OXEC01000034-OXEC01000034.1-human-gut-metagenome-genome-assembly--contig:-NODE-34-length-104966-cov-79.0294_pt1 | contig 104966 bp, 84 predicted proteins | sample MGYA00249351_ERZ652235 | MGnify/ENA primary metagenome ERZ652235 (study PRJEB26925, sample SAMN05826906) | human gut metagenome | biome: ENVO:2100002; feature: ENVO:00000062; material: ENVO:00002003...
TAAGCTCACTCGTGCCCAAGATAGTTAGCTGGAAACGGCTTGTGAAAATAGGTAGCCGCCGACTTGAATATGCCGCTCTGAGGGTTCTCAGGGCGGTTTTCTTTTACCCAGAAAAAAAGGTGGGCAGTGCGCCATGCGGTGCGACAGACCTCGTCTGCTCTTGCATCGAAAAAGGCTGATCCCATGCTGCGGCTGGATAGAGCGAAGGAATTTACAGAAAATTCATTCAATAACCGGCTAAAATTCACGGTCGGGTTTGACGGGATGCCGCTTTTGGTGTATCATATATTTATATGTGAATATTCGTTTTGAGGCTGAAAAAAGCCCGGACGTTTGCTATTTTAAAGAATCATGAGGTGTGACCAATGTCCTTAGCTGAAAAACTCTTTGGCAGCTTCTCTGACCGGGAGCTGAAAAAGATCAACCCCCTCACCAAACAGGTGCTGGCACTGGAAGGCAAGTATCAGGCCATGTCCGACGCCGAGCTGCAGGCCCAGACCCCCGCGCTGAAGCAGCAGCTGGCCGACGGCAAAACGCTGGACAATATCCTGCCCGACGCCTTCGCCGTCTGCCGCGAGGCCGCATGGCGCGTGCTGGGCATGAAGCACTTCCCGGTGCAGGTCACCGGCGGCATCGCCCTCCATCGGGGCGACATCGCCGAGATGCAGACCGGTGAAGGCAAGACCCTTGTGGCGACCCTGCCCGCCTACCTGAATGCGCTGACCGGCGAGGGTGTCCACATCGTTACCGTCAATGACTACCTCGCCAAGCGCGACAGCGAGTGGATGGGCAAGCTTTACCGCTGGCTGGGCCTGTCGGTCGGCCTGATCGTACAAGGCATGGATGGCGACGCCCGCCGTGGGGCTTACAACGCCGACATCACCTATGGCACCAACAATGAGTTCGGCTTCGACTACCTGCGCGACAATATGGTGACCTACAAGGACAACATGGTGCAGCGCGGCCATGTCTACGCCATCGTCGATGAGGTGGACTCCATCCTTATCGATGAGGCCCGCACCCCCCTGATCATCTCCGGCCGCGGTGAGGATTCCTCCAGCCTGTACACGCAGGTGGACCGCTTCGTCCGCACCCTGCGCAAGAGCGTCGTGGTCGAGCTGGAAGACAAGCTGGAGGCCGACGAGCAGGCCGACGGCGATTACGTCGTGGATGAGAAGCACAAGACCTGCACCCTGACCGCCAAGGGCATCAAGAAGGCGGAGGAATATTTCAAGGTCGAGAACCTCGCCGCCGCTGAGAATATGCCCCTCGCCCACCACATCGATCAGGCCATCAAGGCCTACGGCGTGATGCAGCGGGACATCGACTACGTCGTGAAGGACGGCGAAGTCATCATCGTCGATGAGTTCACGGGCCGCCTGATGATCGGCCGCCGGTACAACGAGGGCCTGCATCAGGCCATCGAGGCCAAGGAGGGCGTGAAGATCGCCGCCGAGAGCAAGACGCTGGCCACCATCACCTTCCAGAACTACTTCCGTATGTACAAGAAGCTGGCCGGTATGACCGGCACAGCCAAGACGGAGGCCACCGAGTTCACCGAAATTTATGGCCTGAATATCGTCACCGTCCCCACCAACCGTCCCAACGTCCGCAAGGACTACCCGGACGCCATCTACAAGACCATTAACGGCAAGTACAACGCCGTCATCCAGCAGGTCATGGAGTGCCATAAGAATGGTCAGCCTGTTCTGGTGGGTACGGTCAGCGTCGAGAAGAGCGAGACTCTCGCCAAGATGCTGCAGAAGTATACCCGCGATTTCAATGTGCTGAACGCCAAGAACCACGAGCGAGAGGCTGAAATCGTCGCACAGGCCGGCAAGAAGGGCGCGATCACCATCGCCACCAATATGGCAGGCCGTGGTACGGATATTATGCTGGGCGGCAACGCCGAGTATATGGCAAAGGCCCAGATGCGGAAAGAGCACTTCTGCGAGAAACTGCTGAACCCTGAAAAGCCCGAAGAGGCCCTGCCCGCCGCTGTGGAACAGCTGCTCATCGAGGCCGACGGCCACGGCGAGACCAGCGACGCCAACATTCTGGCAGTCCGCAAGCGTTTCGATGAGCTGTATGCCCAGTACAAGCCCCTGACTGAGGCGGAGGCCGAGGAGGTGCGTGCCGCAGGCGGTCTGTTTATCATTGGTACCGAGCGCCACGAGAGCCGCCGTATCGACAACCAGCTGCGCGGCCGTGCAGGCCGTCAGGGCGACCCCGGTGCATCCCGCTTCTACCTGAGCCTCGAGGACGACCTGATGCGTCTGTTCGGCGGCGACCGCGTGCAGAGCCTGATGGGCACGCTGGGCATCGACGAGGACACCCCCATCGAGAACCGGATGATCACCAGCACCATCGAGACGGCCCAGAAGAAACTCGAGGGCCGCAACTTCGAGATCCGCAAAAACGTCCTGAAGTACGACGACGTCATGAACCAGCAGCGTGAGATCATCTACGGCCAGCGCCACAAGGTGCTGAACGGCGAGGACATCAGCGCCGAGATGCACAATATGCTGAAGGAGAACATCGAGTCCAGCTGCAAGCAGTTCCTCGCAGGCGATGTGAAGGATGAGTGGGACTTCGGCGCACTCCGCCGCCACTATCTGGGCTGGCTGACCACCGACGAGGACTTCCACTACACCGTGGCCGATTACGACAACATCTCGCAGGAGAGCATCGCCGATATGCTGTATCAGCGCGGCATGGACATCCTGAACGACAAGGAGCAGCGCTACGGCGCACCTCTGATGCGGGAGCTGGAGCGTATCTGCCTGCTGAAGTGTGTAGACCGCCAGTGGATGGACCATATTGATAATATGGACCAGCTGCGTCAGGGCATCGCCCTGCGCGGCTACGGCCAGAAGGACCCCGTCGTCGAGTACCGCATCGAGGGCTTCGATATGTTCGACCAGATGGTCGATTCCATCCGGGAGTCCAGCATCAAGATGCTGCTGACCATCGAGGTGCGCGAGGCGGGCGCAGCCCCCAAGCGCGAGCAGGTGGCAAAGCCCACCGGCGAGGGCTATGTGCCCGGCAACGGTGCCCCCGGCGCCAAGGGCGCGCCCAAGGGCCAGCCTGTCCGGGTCATCAAGATCGGCCGCAATGACCCCTGCCCCTGTGGCAGCGGCCTGAAGTGGAAAAAGTGCACCTGCGCCAAGTACCACCCCGAAGGAAGCCACACGGAGGGCTGAATAAGACCATAGCAAGAAAGCTCTCCCTCGGGAGAGCTTTTTCTGAATCAAAAACAAAGGAGCGGATGAGTATGAATATCACACCGGAAGAGCTTCTGAAGGAGTCCCGCACGCTGGAACCGCAGCTGCAGCAGTGGCGGCGGACGCTCCATCGTCACCCGGAGGTGGGCTTCGACCTGACCCAGACGAAAGCGCTGGTCAAGACGGCACTGACGGAGATGGGCTATGAGCCGAAGGACTGCGGCAGGGCCGGCGTCCTCGCGCTGGCGGGCGGAAAGAAGCCCGGCAGGACCATCCTGCTGCGTGCCGACATGGACGCGCTGCCCATTCCCGAGGAGTCGGGCGAGGAGTTCCGCTCGGAAGTGCCCGGCAAGATGCACGGCTGCGGCCACGATATGCACACGGCCATGCTGCTGGGTGCGGCAAAGCTGCTCAAGGCCCACGAGGACGAGCTGGAAGGCACGGTCAAGCTGGAATTCCAGCCCGCCGAGGAGATCTTCCAAGGTTCGCCGGATATGCTGGCCAACGGTTTGCTGGAGAACCCCCATGTGGACGCAGCGGTCATGTTCCATGTGCTGGCCGGAATGCCGCTGCCGACGGGCACGGTGCTGGTGCCGGGCGGCGGCATCACCATGGCCAGCTGTGAGCAGTACCACATCGTGGTCAGGGGCAAGGGCGGCCACGGCTCGACGCCGGAAAACTGCATCGACCCCATTACGGCTGCGGCCCACATCCACATCGCTTTGCAGGAGATCAACAGCCGCGAGCTGAAGCCCGGCGACGTCGGAGTGCTGACCACCGGCCGCTTCGAGGCGGGCGCAGCCTCCAATGTCATCCCGGACGTGGCCCAGATGTGGGGCACCATCCGCACCACCGACCCGGAAAACAAGGTGGGCGAGCAGATCCGCACCCGGATGACCGAGATCGCGCAGGGTGTGGCAGCGGCATTCCGCTGCACGGCGGAGGTGTCCTTCGCCGACTTCTGCCCCTGCATGGTGGTGGACAAGGCCCTCGCCGGAAACGCGATGGCCTATATGACCGAGCTGCTGGGCCGGGGCGCAATGGATATGACCGCCCTCACCGGCGGCAAGCCCGGCGGCGGCAGCGAGGACTTTGCCTTTGTGAGCCACGAGGTGCCTACGGTGAGTATGTTCATCGCCGCAGGCAGCCCGGAACAGGGGTACTGCTACGGCCAGCATCACCCCAAGGTGAAGTTCGATGACAGCATCCTCTACGAAGGCTCTGCGGCCTTTTGCTGGTTCGCTCTGCGCTGGCTGAAGGATAAGTCCTGATACGAAGAGAAGAAAGCCCTCTCGGCGCCGCCGAGAGGGCTTTCTCTGTTTCAATCGTTCTTTACGGCGATGAGCACGCGGATCTTTTTGCCCGCTGCGCAGCCGAGATCATCGTACCAGCCGATGAGGTGGTAGTCCTCTGCGTTGACCTGCGCAAGGGTGGTGGCATAATACTGACCCTTGTACCAGAGGTAGACCTGCATATCATCGGCCAGCTCATAGCGGGTATCTCCGTGCAGGGCGTAGGCCGCGCCCAGTTTGTCGATATTGGTCGGCATGAGCTGCACCATCGACTTCACCTTGCCGGAGGGGCTGGTGCTGACGGCGATGCCTCCGGCCAGAACCGGATACTTCACCGAGGTCTGGTAGCTGACGGCCTGCCCTTTGACATAGCAGCTGTAGGTCGCGCCCTTGGCCACCCAGCTCAGCACATTGCTCACAGCGCCGCTGGTGTTGTCGGCAGCAAGGTTGAGGGCATAGCTGGCGAGGCTTCCGGTGCTGGATGTCAGACTCTGCCAGAGCGTCGTGCCGATGCTGCCGTCCACGATGCCCCACAGGATCTCGCTGGTGGTGGGGAGGACGATGTCCTTCACGTCAGAGACGATCTGGCCGTCGGATTTGGTGGTGGTCGTTGTTGTGGTGGTGCTGCTGTCGCTGTCGGTGAGGGAGGATTTTACCTCGGAGTCGATCTTGTCGCCCACGGTGGTGGTGAGGTTCTTCACGTCGTCCAGTACGGCGTAGGTGTAGAGGTCGCCGGTGACGTTCGAAAGGATGAGGCGGTCGATCTGGCCCTTCTCATTGGTGGTGTAGTAGCGGACGTCGGAGTCTGAGAGCGTTACCCCCGATAGTCGGCTGGGAACAACTGTCCCAGCCACACCCTCCGAAGTCGTATCCAGAATTTCTGCGTTCTCGGCCAGCGGGATGCTGCCCAAGGCGGATGCATCAGCGCTGATGGTGCCGCTCGTCGAGCGGCTCTCCAGCTTTTCCACCGATTCGCCGTCGGCGTCCACGGAGACTTCGACGAGGGTGCCCGCCAGATAGTTGAGGCTTTTGTCCACATGGACGGTGCGGGCGGTGCCGTCGGTGCAGATGACGGTGACGGCCTGCTGGACGTCTGCGCCGTTCTCCTCGGTCAGGCTGCGGGATGAGGACTGCACCACGCCGTAAAACACGGCGTCGGCCTCATCGCCGGTGAGGACAGAGACGACCTCATCGTTCATGCCCAGCAGCAGGGTGACGACCTGCCCCACACCGCCGCCATTCAGGGAGGAGAGGGCGGCGGCAGCAGAGGAGCTGCCGATGGTGTAGGTGGTGCCGGCCACCGTCACGGACGCAGGGGCGCTGGCCGTGGGGGAGACGGCCGTGATGCGGCCAGCCGCCCGGCGGCTGTAGACCCAGAGGGTGCGGGCGCTCTCGCTGTAGTAGTAGACATCGTAGGCGGAGAGGTCGGCGGAGGAGACGACGCTGTCGTTGCGGTAGACGGAGACGGGCACGAAGGGCAGAACGGTGCTCTCCCCGGCCACGAAAGGCCCTTCCACGCTGTCCATGACGATGGATGCGACGTCCACCTGACCGTCGGTGACGGTAAAGCCGATGGTGCTGCCGTAGACCTGACCGTCCTTGGTGGAGGCTGTCAGGGCGTTGTAGACCAGCCGTGCGCCCTCGGCCAGCGTGAGGACACTGCCCTGCGAGGCGGAGATGCCGCTGCGCAGGCCCAGAGAGCTGGCCTTGTTGAGCTGTGCGGCGGGGGAGGTGCCGCTGAGGGCGGTGACGTCATAGCCCAGAAGCTTGAGCACAGCGGTGCAGGCCTCCTCGAGGGTCACGGCGTTGTCGGGGCGGAAGCTGCCGTCGAGATAGCCGCTGAGCCAGCTCTGCTGGACGGCGACCCGGATGTAGGGGCCATAGGCAGAGGAGCTGTTGACGTCCGAGAAGAGGGTGCCGGTGCTGCCTTGCGCGGACACGCTCTCACGGTAGGACGAAAAGGCGGTGAGCAGCCGGGCCAGCTGGCCGCGGGTGAGGGGCGTATCGGGCTGTGCGGCCTGCTCGGTGGTCATGCCGCCCAGCGCCACGGCGGCCTGCACGGCGGCGTTGGAGCCAGCCGCAGACGCAGGCATCACCAGCAGGGATGCCGCGATGCTGAGCGCCAGCAAAAACGCGAGAAATCTTTTTTTCATGGTGTTACTCCTTGTAGAAATCATCGCAGCCTCTCCCTTTGGGAGAGGTGGCGAGCGATAGCGAGACGGAGAGGGCAAGCCGCCTGACGAAGGGCGGCGATGCAGCGATAAGCAATAGCCTTTATAAGGGCGATACCATCGCGGTGTCGGCATATCCCTTCCAGCATCCTTGCCCTCTCAGTCACCTGCGGTGACAGACTCCCCTTTTTGTCGCTTGCGCGACATCTTCCCCCGGCCGGGGGAAGTCTTTCCTCAGAGGGAGAGCCATGGGTCAATCATACCGCAGCGCTTCAATCGGATTCAGCCGTGCGGCGCGGCGGGCGGGCAGGTAGCCGAAGAGGACGCCGATGCCCACCGAGATGCTGAAAGCCACGACGACAGAGCCGAGGGAGGGCGAGACGGTGAGGGTCATATCGGTGAGGACCATGGGCAGGATGCGGTTTGCCACCGCCGAAAGCAGATAGCCCAGCCCGATGCCCAGCACCCCTCCGAGGGCTGAGGTGGCGGCGGCCTCGGTGACGAAAAGGCCGAGGATGGTGCTCTCCTGTGCGCCGAGGGCCTTGCGGATGCCGATCTCCCGGGTGCGCTCGGTGACGGACACCATCATGATGTTCATGATGCCGATGCCGCCCACGAGAAGGGAGATGGCCGCGATGGCCGTCAGGATGATGACGACCATGTTGACCATAGAGGTCATGGTGTCCAGCATCTCGCTGAGGCTGGTGACCATATAGCCGCTGTCCGAGTGGAGAAGCTCCTGCAAGGCGTCTTCGAGGATGGTCTTGCCCTCGGAGAGCTTGTTTTCGTCGGCGATGGCCACCGAATAGGAGCTGACGGTGCTGGAATGGTTCGCACGCATCGCTGTGGTGTAGGGCACGAAGATCATGTCATCGTTGCTGCCCTCCTGATCTTCAAGGTCGGTGACTTTGGCTTCCAGCACGCCGACGATGGTGTACTTGGCGGTACCGATCTTGATGGTCTGGCCCAGCGCATTGCCGCCGTAGGCGACACGGTTGAGGTAAGCGCCCACGACGCAGACCTTTTTGTTGTTCTCGAGGTCCACATAGTTGAGGAGACGCCCCTCGTCGATGGTGTAGCCCAGCATATCGAAGTAGACCTCGCTGACGCCCTTGACTGTGGTGTTGGAGTAGCTGTCGGTGCCAACCTTGACGGTGCCGCTGACGGAGCCGGTGGGGGAGACAGATTCGAAGATGTCAGGGTGGGACTCCACGATGTCATAGACCGAATCCACCGATACGCTGCGGGCACCGTAGCCCATGACCTGAACGCTCAGAAGGTCGGTGCCCATGTCAGAGAAGCTGTCCTTGATGCTCTGGGTCATGCCGTTGCCGAGGCCGACGATGACGATGACCGCCATGACGCCGATGATGATGCCCAGCATGGTGAGGAAGGTGCGGAACTTGTTGCTCCAGATGTTCTGGAACGCCTGCCGGACGGTCTCGTAGATCATGTGGCCGCCTCCTGTTTCGTAAAGGTGAGGGTGGGCTGCACGACCGCCTCGGGGGCGTGGGCGTCGCCGTCGTAGACGACACATCCGTCTTCGAGGCGGATGATGCGCTCGGCCTGCACGGCGATGGAGTTGTCGTGGGTGATGAGGACGACGGTGTTGCCCTGCCGATGAAGGTCCTGAAGCATCCCCAGAACCTCCCGGCTGGTGTGGGAGTCCAGCGCGCCGGTCGGTTCGTCGGCGAGGATGACCACAGGGTCGCGGGCCAGTGCCCGGGCAATGGAGACTCGCTGCTGCTGGCCGCCGGAGAGCTGGTTGGGCTTATTTTTGAGCTTTCCGCCGAGGCCCACCCGCTCGAGGGCGGCTTTTGCCTTCGTGTGGCGCAGGGAGGCGGGGATACCGGCGTAGACGAGGGGAACTTCCACGTTTTCCAGAAGGGAGAGCTTGGGCAGAAGATTGTACTGCTGGAAGATGAAGCCCAGCTTCTCGTTCCGGATGGAGGCCAGCTCCCGGCGGCTCATCCGGCCGACGTCCCGGCCATCCAGCCGATAGGTGCCCTCGGTGGGGACGTCCAGACAGCCGATGATATTCATGCAGGTGGATTTGCCCGAGCCGGACTGCCCCACGATGGCGACGAATTCACCCTTGTTGATCTGGAAGGAGACGTGGTCGGCGGCCTTCACGAGGGTATCGCCCATCTGGTAATACTTGCAGACAGAGTCGAACTCAATGAGTGCGCTCATCAGAAGCCACCTCCCGGTGCTCCGCCGCCGCCTCCGGGACCGCCGCCACCGGACATTCTGCTGCCCGGGAAGCCCATCTGCTCGTCGCTGCTGGACTTGGAGGCCGAAGCGGAATCGTAGGCGATGGTGTCGCCTTCCTCGAGGCCGCTGGTAACGGCAATGTAGTCGTCGTCGCTGATGCCGGTAGTCACTTTGACGTAGACGTAGCCATCGGGGGCGTTCATGCTGGTGTCGGCGTTGACGGCAGAGGGAGAATCCTTCGTGACCAGCACATAGTTGCCGCGGACGACCGCATAGCTGGGGATGGAGAGGGCGTCTTCGGCGCTGGCGATGTCGATGACAGCGGTGGCGTTCATGCCGGGCATGAGGCTGCCAGTGTCGTCGATGCGGATGGTGACAGGGTAGGTGGTGGTGCCGCCGGTGGTGGTACCGGCGGAAGAGATGCTGGTGACGACGCCCTCGAAGGTTTGGTCGTCGATGGCGTCGGCGGTGATCTCTGCCTTCTGGCCCACCGCGATGTCGAGGATGGCCAGCTCATCTACGTTCAGGGTCATCTCGAGGTAGCTCAGGTCGTAGATGACACACATGGTCTCGGTGGTGGAAGAACTGCTGCCCACGGTGTCGCCGACCTTGACATCCTTCTCAATAATGGTGCCGCTGATGGGGGAGGTGATGGTGTAGTCCTCCATGGAGCGCTGGCTGTCGTCGAGAGAAAGCTCGGCGCTGCGCAGGCTGTTGGAGGCCGACTTCACCTGTTTGGTGAGGGAAGAGCTGGAAAGCTGGATAAGGGCAGTGTCCACGCCGACCGAGCTGCCTTCTTTCACGCAGAGGGCGGCCACCGTGCCGCTGGCGCTGGCGGTGATGGTCTGTTCATACTGGCAGGTAAAATGGGCCGAACCCATGGCGCTGACGCCGTTGATGGAGGCCGTGCCGGACATGGCGGTGTTCAGGGGGCCGGGGTTCGGCACCGCGATGACCACCGAGCGGACGGCGAGGTTGCCGCTGGAAAGGCTGTCGGCACCGGAGATGGACTGGATGGTGCCGGTGGTGGATTCAAAGGTGCCGTCGATGGTCACATCCACGCTCTGGCCGACTGAATAAGAGGCCGCATCGGCGGCGGGGAAGTCCAGCGTCAGCAGCAGGGTGGAGTCGTCCCGGACGACGGCTACCTCCTGCCCGGCGGTGACGACGTCGCCCGCCTTGACCTTGAGGGAGGCCACCGTGCCCCGGACGGAGCTGCGGATATACTGGGCATCCACAGCGTCGTCGTAGCTGCTCTGGGCCTGCTCGAGAGAGAGCTGGGCCTTCTCCACGCTGCTGGCCATGTCCGAGCTGTCGATGGTGTAGAGCACATTGCCCTTGCTGACGGTGTCGCCTACCTCAAAGTCGGCGGTCAGGACGGTGCCCTTGACCATGGGCTTGACGGTGTAGGTGTCGGCAGCGGTGATGGTGCCGTCGGCGCTGTAGCTGTTGACGATGTTCCGCTTTTCAGGGCTGGTCTCGACGTACTGGGCGGAGGCCGAGGCCTGTTTTGCGCCGCCCTTGGGGATGAGCATGGCCGCAGCCACCGCCGCCGCGCAGACGGCGGCGGTGATGGGCTTCCAGTGTTTTTTGATAAAGGGCCTCACGCCCGCCGGGGTCGGCTGGGCGGAGGCGGTCTCAAGGTCGATGAGAAATTCCTGACCGGCCTTGCTCTGTGGTTTCTTTTTCCATAGCATGGTTGATGCCCCTCCTGTGAGATATGACGGGGGACGCTCCTCCCCGTCTGACAGGGGAAAGTATACAGGCCAAATCTTAGGAAATGCCCGAGGAATTTATTAAGATGAGCTTAAGAGGGATGAAGTTTTTATGAAAAAGCGGCGCAGCCCGTGGATTTTCCACAGGCTGCGCCGCTTTGGGATTAAACCTCTCAGTCTGCTTCGCAGACAGCTCCCCTACCGAGGGGAGCCTCTGGCGAAGAGGTGAAGCTTTCCGGTATGCCAAAGCCTCCCCTCGATAGGGGAGGTGGCACGCCGTAAGGCGTGACGGAGAGGTTATCCCGCGATCGGAAACAACAGCGTGATACAAAACCTCTCTGCCCCCTGCTCGATGCGGCACTGGCCCTGCATCTTTTCCATCATAGTCTCGATGCTGGTGAGGCCGACCTTCGTGCTGTCGGTGTGGTGCTGGCCGGGGAGGACGGTGTTTTCGAAGGCAAGGCCCGCTTTGCCTGCCTCTTTCACGAAGCGGATGGAGATGTCCTGCGCTGGGTCGGCGTATTTGAGCAGGTTCGAAGTGATGTTGTCGAGGATGCGGTGGACATACTGCTCCTTGACGGTGAGGGTGTCGTCCTCGCTGCCCAGCACAAGGGCGCAGGCAAAGCCCCTCTCCTGCAGTTCGCCCACCATCTCGGTGAGCGGCTCCTCAAAAATCTGGGAAAAGCGGGCGGATGGGTCGAGGACGGCCACGGTGTCCCGGGTGACAAGGGCATACTCGAAGAGATTGTCCGACAGCTGCTTGAGCTGATGGGCCTTGGTGTCGATCTTAGCGAGGTAGTCCTCGGCCTGTGCAGAGGTCTCGTATCTGTGGTGGCGGAGGATCTCGGTGTAGAGCAGCAGGGTGGTCAGCGGGGTGCGCAGGTCATGGCTCATCTCGGTGATGAGGCTCTTGACCTTGGCAGCGGCAGCGGCCTCGTCCTCGTGCTGCTGGCGGAGAGTGAGCCGCATGGAGTCGAGGCTGGACGCCAGCGTCGTCAGCTCATCGCTGCCCTGCACGGTGATGGGGTGGTCGAGGTCGCCGCCCTCCATGGCCTGGATCTCCTCGCTGAGCTGCACGATATAGCTCACGATGCCCCGGCTGCCCCAGAGGAAGAAGAGGGGAAAGGAGGTGAGGCAGAGGACGAACAGGATGTCGCAGCCGGCGCCATAGTAAGCGTCGAAACCGTTGTAGTAGAGCAGTGCAGTGACCTCGCCGTCCGAGAAGTTCAGCGTATAGACGGGCGACCAGTCGTAGAAGGGGCCGTGCTGCTGGCCGTCGGTGAGCTTTCGGGCCTCCGGGGCGTCCTTGTAGTAGTGCCGGGGCGCGTAGGACGAATAGATGAGCACCTGATCCCGGTAAAGCTCCAGCAGGTTGTAGCGGTGGCTGCGGGTCCAGTCGGTGAGCTTCTGGATGTCGGTGCTGGAAAGGGCGTTTTCGGTGATGTAGTTCTGCAGCTCGTCCACCTGCTGCTGAGAGGCTTTTGTCTGCACTTCAGGCTGGTCGAAATAGAACCGCAGGCTCTTGTTCAGCACTACCTGTAAAAAGCCCAGCAGCAGAAAGCTCGCCAGACCCGACAGGACGATGAGCCGGGTGAACTGCTTCGCCAGACCGTGTTTTTCAGGCGTTGCCATTGCTGTCCTCCTGTGCCGCAAAGCGGTAGCCCTTGCCCCAGACGGTACAGATGCGCTGAGGGGTCTGGGGGGTCTGCTCCACCTTCATCCGCAGGTTGCGGATGTGTACCATGACGGTGCCGTTGGAGACATAAAAATACGGCTCGCCCCACACCGTCTCGTAGATGACCTGAACCGGGAAGATGCGCTGGGGGCTTTGCATCAGCAGTTTGAGGATCTTGTACTCCGTCTCGGTCAGGTCTGCTTCCTGCTCATCCACCCAGACCCGGTTACAGTCCAGCGCGATGCGCACGCCGTGCAGCTCCAGCATCTGGTCGTCGGGCTTGGGCTGGCGCGGCCCGGCCTGATCCTTGCCCTGATAGACGCAGTAGCGCCGCAGCAGGGCCTTGACCCGGGCGCTCAGCTCTGCGAAGGAGAAGGGCTTTGCAAGGTAGTCGTCGCCGCCTGCCGTCAGGCCCAGCAGCTTGTCCGACTCCTGCGATTTTGCGGTGAGAAAGAGGATGGGGACGGTGGAGGTCTTGCGGATCTCCTCGCAGACCCGCAGGCCGCTCATGCCGGGCATCATGATGTCGAGGATGACCAGATCGACCTCCGGCGTCAGCAGGCTGAGGGCACGCGGCCCGTTTTCGGCTTCGAGGATGCGGTAGCCCTCCCCGGACAGAAGGATGCGCACGCCGTCCCGGATATCCGGGTCATCCTCTACGATCATGATGGTCTGCATAGTGTATGATTCCTTTCCTGTGCTGCTTTGGTATCAGTATAACAGATTTTTTCTGCATTGGGGACAGCTTATCACATACTTCTTGGGATTTGGGGGATAAAATCCTAAGGAATTCTTAAGAATAAGGCGGGTTCCCCTCTTGCGGAGCGGAGCTGGAACGTGTATTCTTATAAAAGAACGATCAGGAAGTGAGGGTATCCCTATGCATAAAAAAGTTTTGGTCTGTCTGCCCCTGAGCGACGCCCACCGCGCCGCGCTGGAGGCCTCCGTGCCGGAGTTTGAATTCCGCTTCAACGCGCTGGATGACGTCCATGCCGAAGACGTGCTCTGGGCCGATGTGGTGCTGGGCAACGCCCCGGTGTCGATGCTCTCTCAGAACAAGCACATCGAGTGGTTCCAGTCCAACTCCGCCGGCCCGGACCCCTACCTGAAGCCCGGCGTCCTGCCCGAGGACTGCGTAGTGACCAACGCCACCGGCGCATATGGTCTGGCCATCAGCGAGTGGATGCTGGCCATGTGGCTTGGCATCCAGAAGGATATGTTCCTCTACCGCGACCGCCAGAACCAGCACAAGTGGGCCCCCATCGACCGCCCTGTGAGGGGCATCACCGGGGCGCGGGTGCTCTGCGTCGGCATGGGCGACATCGGCTCCAACTTCGCCCGCCGCGCTCATATGCTGGGCGCTGAGGTGGTGGGCGTCCGCCGCACCGTCCACCCCGACACCCCCTGCCCGGACTACTGCCTGCGGGTGGTGGCCCAGAGCCAGCTGGATGAGGAGCTGCCCGAAGCCGACCTTATCGCCCTGAGTCTGCCCGGCACCGAGGAGACCTACCATATGTTCGACGCTGGGCGCTTTGCCCGCTGCAAGGATGGGGCCATCCTCCTCAACGTGGGCCGCGGCACCACCGTGGACAGCGACGCCCTTGTGGACGCCCTGCGCAGCGGCAAGATCTTCGGCGCGGGCCTCGACGTCACCGACCCCGAGCCGCTGCCTGCCGACCACCCGCTGTGGGGCGAGCCGGGAGCCATCATCACCCCCCACAACTCCGGCAAGTTCAGTCTGCCCAAGACGCTGGACAACATCGTGGACATCTTCATCCATAACCTCAAACGCTACGCCGAGGGCCTGCCGCTGGACAATCAGGTCAGCCGCACCACCCGCTATGCCGCCGACCAGAACGGCGGCCACCGCCTGCTGAGCACCCTGTAAAACGCGATAACGATGAAAACGCCATCTGCGCCGAGACGCAGATGGCGTTTTTGTTACTTCACGCGGATGACCGGCGGCGGGAAGCTGTCCAGCGCCGTCCAGTCGGGCTTGTAGATGCGGAGGAAGAGGTGGAACTTCTCGTCCGAGACGGGGAGCCAGTTGGTGGTATCCTCCGGCGCATCCTTGGAGAGGGTGACGTCGATGGAACCGTCCGGGTTCCGGTGGAGGCCGGAGCGGTCGTTCACGCGGTAGCGGCTGATGGGGTTATCGATGAGGAAGTTGTCCTCGCCGTAGGCCGTCACCGACCAGAATCCGGTGCCCACCGTGGGCGGCAGGGCGTCGAAGTGGAGGGTATAGGTCTTTTTGCCGGTGAGGTCGGCCCCGGTGCTGTCGGTGGAGGTGCGCGGGTAGATGGCGACGTCGGTGGTGTTGGCCCCAAGGCCCATCAGGGCCACCATGGTGCGGTAGTCGTAGGCCGTGCCGAAATCGCCGATGGGGTCGCCGTAGTAGGTCCACTGGCCCATCTGCCGGGCATAGCGTGCGGCCTGCGCCCGGAGGCTGCTCTTGAGCTGAAGGAGCATCCGCTTCCAGCGCAGCCCGCCGAGGGGGCCGAGGACGGAGGCGTCGAACCGCTCGCCCGGGCCGACGGAGAGGGCCGCGAGGCTGCGGAGAAGGGGCGCGTCCGCCTCGGCGGGCGGGTCGGTCTCCATCAGCCGGTTGGCGGTGTCGAAAAACTCCTGCGGCGTCATGGCGAGGACTTTTTCCACCGGGACGAAATCGTTTTCCGGGGAATAACTGCCCTCCGGCGCGGCGTCCGGCCCGGCGGGGTAGGCCGAGAGGGGCATCAGCTGCATCCGGCTCTGGAGCGCCGCCACGTTCGGCAGGTCGTCCGGCCCCGAGAGCATGATGCGGGCGATGGTCCAGACCGTCCGGGTGGGGACGTCGATGCGCCGGACGCCCTCGGGCAGGGTGCCCTCCCAGCCGGAATAGGCGATGGCGTAGGCCCCGGGCGCTTCCAGCACGGCGGCGGTGTTCGTCCATGCGTCCAGCACCTGCACGTTAAAGAAGCGGTCGGTCTCCGGCACGACGTAAATTTGCGGCTCGGCGCTGACGTCCAGCCATGCCTGCGTGTAGATGGTGTCCACATTGGGGCTGACGACGGTGCGGCTGGAAGCGTCCAGCAGCTTCCGGGCGTGGATGAACTGGTTGACGGGGGCGCGGTTGGCGGAGGGGGTCTTCGCGTTGGTGGAGACGGTCTTGGTGGCGTCCACGAGCACCAGCGGGAAGGCGTAGAGGTACGCTTCTTCCAGCAGGGTCTGGATCTCAGAAGCCGCATCGGCTTTCTGGGCCGGCAGAAGGGTGACGCCGCAGGCGGCGGCAGCGGCGGAAGAGAGCCTGAGAAAATCGCGTCGGGTCATTTTCATGGCAGGAGCCTCCTTTTTGCAGATTCAGCGGGCCAGAACGATGGAAAGGGTGACTTCCTTGGCGTCGGGCGAGAGGTCGAAGCTGCCGCCGTCCTGTGCGGGGACGCAGACGGTGTAGACCTTCTTCGCGCTGAAGCGGGCCGGGGCGTCGTCAAAGCGCCAGCCGGACACCTCGTGGTAGAGGCTGTCGGTGCCGAGGGCAAAGAGCTTATAGTCGGCGGGGTTCCCGGTCAGGCCGTTGATGCGGAAGGCAACGGTGGTCTGGGGATGGAGGTTGTCGAGGGTGACGGTGTGCAGCCAGCTTGCGGGGGTGCCTGTGCCGCCTGCGGCATGGAAAGCGTCGACAGAAAGCACCCGGCGGGAGGTCTTGTCCAGATCGACCTTCCGGTAGGGCATCTCGGGCAGGAAGACGAAGCGGTCCTGCAGGCGGAGCAGCTCCTTGTAGCCGGTGGGGCAGTAGAGCTTGTTGCCGTCCCGGCCTGCATACATACCGATGGCCATGTTGTTATAGCCGTAGAGGGAGGCAACGTCCACCGTGAGGACGGTCTTGCCGGTGTCGAAGTCCAGCACGATGTACTGCCACATACCGCTGTCCACATCCTGCACGAAGCCGTAGATGTAGCCGGTGGCGGTGGAGAGCTTCATCATGGAGGTGTCGCTGAGGTCGTCGCGGCACCAGATGCTCTTCATGGCCCAGCCGTCGGCGGTGCGGACGGTGTCCACCCGCTCGACACCGGGCATGATCATGCAGTTGCCCTTGAGCAGCCAGTTCCGGTCATAGATGTTCTCGTAGCTCTGGATGGAGGAATCGCTGTCGGGCTTTGCGAGGTTGGGGCTGCCTGCGCCGAACCAGTTGCAGACGATGGTGCTGACTCTGCCGTCGCCGTGGTCGTAGACGATGGCCGAGTTTTCGACGGAGACCGGCATATTGTCGGGCAGCTCGTCGATGACAGGATGGCTGGCCACGACCTCGCCGGTGCGGATGTCCACGGCCATGAGGCTGACGACCTCGAGGTTGTCGGTAAAGAAGACCAGCTCCCTGCTCAGAGAGGGCGAGCAGCCGCCGCCCCACGCCAGACCGCCGCCGGTAGTGGCTGCGCCCTCGCGGCTGTCCTTTGCGCCCACGCTGTCGTAGGGGGTGCGCCAGACGACCTCTACGCCGCCGTTTGCCCGCAGCAGGTAGCAGGCGAGGTTCGTGAGGATGACTGCGCCCTCCCGGCAGGAGGCGATGCCGTTTTCGGCACCCTCGCCGGGGGCGGGGGCGTAGACGTGCACCTCGCGGCTGAGGTCGGCGGTGCCGCCTGCAAGGATGGTGTCGATGGCTGCGCGGGAGATATAGCCCATCGCACCCTGCTGGCCGCGGCTGGGGTAGATGCGGAAGCCGCCGGTGACGAACCAGAGGTTGCCGTCGTAGTCAAAGACGATGGAGAGAAGATTCTGCTCAAGGCTGCGGCCCAGCACCCGCTCGGCAGCCTCCTTGATGTTGATGTCCAGCACTTTCTGGAAAACGGGCAGCGGCGTGCCGCTCTCGTCCGTGGCCCGCAGCATCAGGACGTGGTTGTGGCTGGTGGGGCAGACGATGAGGTTGCGCCCGTCCACGAAGGAATAGGAGCTTTGGATGAGGTAGCCGCCGCCGTCATGCTTTGCGGGGGAGAAAAAGCCGATGGTCCGTACCTCCTCTGCGTCGAGGTCGCGGATGGCCAGACCGCCGAGGAAGGGGCTGATGGGGTTGTCGAAGTTGTCGAAGAAGATGGCGGGGGAGGCATTGGGGTTCGTCTTTTCCATCGCCACATGGACCTCGGGGCAGATGCCTACGGGGAGGACGGCGTCGGTGGAGTCGGTGTTGTAGCAGTCGTGGTGGATGTTCGACTCGCTGCTGCCCATAAAGGGGTTCGCATCCACGCCCTTTGCCGTCAGGGGCTTCAAAGGCAGGGCGGTGTCTTCGCTGTGGAAAAGGCCGGCCAACAGGCTGTCGGACTTGGCCGCGCTGGCGGTGGGGGCCAGCGGACAGGACAGCAGAGCGAGAGCGGAAGCGCTGAGGAAACTGCGTCGGGTGATTTTCATGGTGGAGTCCTCCTTTAATTAGCTGTGTCAACCTCTCCGTCATTGCTTCGCAATGCCACTGCCCGGGTTGCGGCACCCAGCATCCGCAGCACTTTGCTTGCGTCTTGCTGGCCGCGGCCCCAACAGCGACTTCCTGTTTCCGCCACTGGCGGCGGTCGTCGTTGTTGCTCCTAACGAGGGGAGGCTTTGGCATTTCGTAAAGCTTTATCTCTTCGCCAGAGGCTCCCCTTGGTAGGGGAGCTGTCGAGCGAATGCGAGACTGAGAGGTTAAAGGTTCAATAAAATATTCACTCGGAACAGGCCGTTTTCGGTCTCGACGGTCATGGAGCCGCCGTATTTGGCTGCGGTGGTCTGGATGGAGACGAGGCCGATGCCCATGCCGTCGTGCTTGGTGGAGTGGAGCGCGCCTTTCTGGCGCTTGAGTACGCCGTCGTACCGGTTTTCGACCAGCAGGCCCAGCATGGCGGGGCTGAGCATCCGGGCCATCACCTTCACCTGCCGCTGCTCGGGCGGGAGCTTCTGGCTGGCATGAAATGCATTTTCCAGCAGGTTGCCCAGCATCATGCAGAGGTCAGCTTCCGGGACGGGCAGCTGTCGGGGCAGTTCCAGTCGCCATTCCACCGGCACGCCGAGCTGGCGGGCCTCATGGTCGTAGTGCCCGGCCAGCGCATCCACGGCGGGGTTGGCGCAGAGGGTGGGGCGCTCCTCACTCAGCTCGGATTCGTACTGGCAGAGGTAGCTTTTCAGCTCCTCCAGCTGGCCGGCCTCGGTCAGGCCGGCGATGACGTGAAGGTGCTGGCGGAAATCGTGGCGCAGATGGCGCGTCTGCTCCATATAGGCCCGAAGCTCGGTGTAGCGGCGGGACTCCACAGCCAGAAGCTGGTTTTCCCGGTCCAGCTGGGCGCTGCGGGTGTACTCCCGGGCCACCTGATACATCTCATACAGCAGCAGGAAGATGCCCAGCAGCGAGATAGAGACGGCCAGCACGGAGATGATCATCAGCCGGTTGATGAGGATGACGCCCGGGTCCAGCGGCATACAGAACATGAGGAAGGCCGCGTAGATGGCGGGCAGCGGCCACGCCGACTGCCAGAAGGCTTCGCCCCGGTACTCCCGCAGCAGCCAGCGGCTCCATTGGACTGCGGTGAACCAGAAGAGGATGCAGAGCACCGCCGACAGCCCCAGCTTGAGCAGGGCAGTGGAGACAAGGCAGACCGGCGCGTCGTTGTCCACCTCGGCCCGGGCATTGAGCACGATGGAGAGCAGATTGCAGACGGCGATCATGACGGCAGAGAGGGAGAAGAGAAAGGCCGTCTGCCCGGTCGAGACCGCCGACTCCACCCGCCAGAGCAGCAGCCAGAATGCCGTCAGGAAGATGGGGAGGAGCATCATATTGCTGTTCAGCTCAAGGACGGTGCAGAGAGCCGCCGCCGCAAGGTCGATGACGGTGACGAGGAAGGCGGTCAGCAGGGCAGTGCGGCGGGGCGATTTCAGATGCTCCCACAGCGGGGCGAGGCAGAGGAACGCCCCCGGGTAGAGGATGGAGAGGTCCAGAAAATAGCGTCCGAATAAAGTGATGTCCAAGGCAGGGCCTCCTTTCGTCGTCAAAGCTCCCGCCGCATATGGCGGAACTGGTATTGTGTGAACTGGGCGAACAGGGTGTTTTTATCCTTCAGGCGCACCGGCAGGTGGGTGCCGTCCAGCATCTCGAAAGCGTCGCCGTCCAGCCGCAGCACCTTGTCCATGTTCAGGATGACGCCCCGGTTGCAGACGAGGAAATTTTCCTGCGCCCGCAGCAGCTGCTCCACCTGTGCGAAGGTGGAGACGGCCCGGCACTCGCCGTCATCGGTGACGACCCGGACGTAGTGGTTCTGGGACATGGCGTACTGGATCTTCCGCAGTGGCAGCTGCACGGTCTGCCGTGCGATGCGGACGTCCAGCTCCGGCTCGGCCCGGAAGAGCACCCGCCGCAGCTCATCGGCCAGCTGAAAGAGCCTCTCTTCCCGGTAGGGCTTGAGCAGATAATCGAAGGGGTGGACGGGAAATGCATCCCACACATACTCCGGCGATGAGGTCACGAAGACCAGCGGCAGGTCCGGGTCGGTGCGGCGCAGGGTGCGGGCTGTGTCGATGCCGTTGGTGCCCTCCATGCAGATGTCCAGAAAAACGGCCTGATAGGCCCGGGAGGGGAACGCCTGCAAAAAGGCGTTGCCGCTCTCGAAGTGGTCACAGACCAGAATGTATCCATTGCCGAACGCCAGCCGGAGCAGACCTTCCAACCGCTGGGCGTCGGGCAGGCGGTCTTCTACGACCGCGAATCGAAGCTCCATCCTCTCATATGCCTCCTTACGCTCCTATTATAACACACCCGCGCAGCCTTGAGGACCGTCATTCACGCAGGAAATGACCCCTTTCACGCAGGTTTGGCAGCAAAAAAGAGAGACCGGGCGGGCCGGTCTCTCTTTGGAAGAGGGGATGGGATTCAGTGCCTGCTCATGGCGCAGACCATCCGGATGAACTCCCGCACCTGCGGAAGCTCACTTTCGCGCTTGCGGTAGAGCAGATAAGTAGAACGGGTGAGAGGGGTGCCGTCGGCGAAGAAGAGCGGCTCCGAGATGCCGTCGAAGTAGTTCAGGCAGATGGACGGCACGATGCTCCAGCCAAGACCGGCATTGACCATGGCCACGCAGGTGGACAGCCCATCCACATTCAGCTGGGCGTCCGGCTCCATCTTGTGCTCCATCAGCCAGCGGGCTTTCATGCTCATGTGCTCGGGGTCGGAGTCCCGGCCGATGTACCGCAGCTCGCGCAGGGGCACGCTGGCATTCTCCCGGCTGCGGATGAGGCAGACCGGCTCCCGCTCTAACAGGATTTTGCCCTCGTCCCAGTCGTATTCGCCCCGCACGATGGCGAGGTGGACGCTGCTGTCCTGCAGCGTCCGGAGACAGTCACGGCTGTGGTTGGTGGAGACTCTGAGGGTGACGTCCGGGCACTGAGCCGTGTAGGCCGCCAGAACCTGCGGCAGACGGTATTTGGAGTAGTCGATGGAGACCTCAATGCGCAGGGTGCCGCAGATGGTGTCCTTGCGCATCTGCAGCTGCTCCCGCAGGGTGTTGAGTTCCCGGGCGGTGCGCTGGATGACCTCCCGTGCGGCCTCCCCGGCGGGGGTCAGGGTGACGCCCTGTTTGCTGCGCAGGAAAAGCGCTGCCCCCAGATCTGCCTCCATGTTCTGGAGCCGCTTGCTCAGGGTGGGCTGGGAGAGGTAGAGCTTTTCTGCGGTGCGGGTCAGGTTGCCGGTGTCGGCCAGCGTCAGGAAGATCAGCAGGTCTTTTTCGTCCATGGGATGTCTCGTCCTTTTCGTGGTATTTCTTTCAGTATACCGTTTTGCGGACGGAAGCGCAAGGCGGCAGAGCGGCGATCATGTATTGGCGGCGTGGTAGATGGCGATGATGTCGTCGAGGCCCAGCTTTTTGGCCGAGCCGAGGGCAGTGCCGGAGGCCTCGAGGCAGCGGCGGGCCATCTCGTTGATCTGTGCGTCGGTGGGGGCGATGCCCAGCTCGTGGAAGGAGGCGGGCATCCCGATGCTGTGGTAAAAGTCTACCATCGCGTCAATGCCCAGCAGGGCCACCTCTTCGTCGGTGCCGTCCGCCGTCACCCCCATGACATTCCGGGCAAAGCGGACGAAGCGGGGCAGGCAGTCCTTATAAACATACCGTGCCCAGCTGGGCCAGAGGGCGGCGAGGCCCGCGCCGTGGGTCACGTCGAACATACCGCCCATCTCGTGCTCCATTTTGTGGGACATGAAATCGCCGCTGGCGATGCCGCAGCCGGTGAGGCCGTTGTGAGAGAGGCTGCCCGCCCACATCACCTCGGCCCGGGCCTCATCGTTGGCGGGGTCGGTGTGGAGGATGCGGGCGTTCTTCATCACCGTGCGCAGCAAGCCCTCGGCCAGCGCGTCGGTCAGCTCCATGTTGCCGCCGTTGGTGAAGTAGCGCTCCATCGTGTGCATCATGATGTCGGCGCAGCCGGACTCGGTCTGGTAGTCGGGCAGGGTCTTGGTCAGCTCGGGGTCCATGATGGCGAACTTGGGGCGGCTGAGGTCGTCGTTGTAGGCCCGTTTCTGGTGGGTGTCCTCGCGGGTGATGACACTGCTGTTGGAGGTCTCGCTGCCCGCCGCCGCGATGGTGAGGATGCTGGCCACGGGCAGGCACTTCTGGGCCTTGCGGGTGTGATCATACAGCTCCCAGACATCCTTGTCCGGCTCGGCGAGGCCGTAGGCGATGGCCTTGGCGGTGTCGATGACGCTGCCGCCGCCCACTGCCAGAAGAAAGTCGATGCCATTCTCCCGGCCGATGCGGATGCCTTCGTAGACCTTGTCGAGATGAGGATTCGGCACGACACCGCCCAGCGTCCAGCTGGACAGGCCGGCCTCCGCCAGCGACTTCTCGGCCCGGTCGAGCACGCCGGAACGGATGGCGCTCTTGCCGCCGTAGACCACGAGGACGCGGGTGCCGCCGTATTCGCGCACCAGCGCGCCCACGCGCTGTTCGGTGCCCTTGCCGAAGATGACCCGGGTGGGGGAGTAGAATTCGAAATTGCTTGCCATTGGCAGACGACCTCCTTTTTGGTTGGAACAAAATAAAACCTGCACTCTCCCGGCGGGAGGATGCAGGCTTCATTGGAAAACATCAGACAAAAAACCTGCCGACACGAGGCGGTTGCAAGCCCTCTGTCGGCAGGATGCTTACTTCTTCGGAGTCATAGCCTCTTGACCTCGATTTCCTCATTTTTCGGTCTGTACCGGACGTTTCATGGAAGCTTCTCCTTTGAAACGATGAAGAACGATCAGCAGGGGAATGAATTTCTTAGTACATTGGAATGACCCTTTTCTTAACTGTTGGAGTGCGGGATACGAATCACAGAGATGAATTTCATATTACCACATTCTTTCGAGTTAGATTTGCGAAGGGAGCGTCATTACTAGTACATTGGAGTTTCTCCTTTGGAGTTATTCAAATACGATGCTCCGTACAAAAGCTTTCTTCATTTCGAATCACCTTCGGCGGATCTATTTGAACGCGAGGGATCTATTTCACAGACTGTACTGTTATCCGCTTTATTGAATGCTCAAGACTGGCTCTCGTTGTTGTGTTTTTATACGGGGGAAACATCCCGTTTGTGGTGAGCCTCTGTTTTGCTTCTCAGCGAACCCCGACAGTCTGTGCATACTGTGCGGGTTCCATATCAACCATCGGTCTTCGCTCCTTTCTTCTTAAAGTCAGCGGGGTGAGTTCTCATTTGAACTTCTGCTGTACTTCTCTGGTTTCTGGCTTTATTATACACGCACGAGCCTGTTTTGTCTATTCGCAGAGTGCACAATGAATTAGACATACTTTTTCAAGAAACGACCAAAAAACTGTGAGAGTCATACAAATATCAGGACGAAAGATCTTCCCTGCGCCAAAACCGTCTGTGGCTCCGGGCAGGGGAGGCGGTGCAGTAACGAATCTGCCCGAAAATTTTGGGTCGTTCGTGGAAGGATTTGCGCAAAACGGGAGAAAACGGCGAAAAACGCTTACGCGGGGCGGGAGTTTGTGCTATCATAGCGGGCAATGAATGGTAGTCGTGCAAAGACAGACGAAGGTTCCGCCCTCGTCTGTCTTTTTTTATGCGGCGAAAGTTCCAGAAGACATTTTACCCACAACCAAAAATGAGGAGAAAACAAAAATGCCCAAGACCCTGCTTGAAAAAATCGTCTTTACTCTCGTGATGGCCGCGATCATGGTCTACGGAATGATCGTCTACAATGTCGCCCTCGCCACCGGCGGTGTGACCAACGCCACCTTCGGCATGGCGCTGCATGAAATGCCCATCATGGTGCCGGTGGCCTTCGTGCTGGAGTTTTTTGTAGTGGAAAAACTGGCCACCGCATTGGCCTTCACCTTTATGCGCCCTTCGGATCGCCCCCAGTTCATCACCTATGCCATCTCCCTGATGATCGTCTGCATCATGTGCCCCATCATGAGCCTTGTGGCGACCGTGCTGTTCAAGGAGCCCAGCTTTGGGATGTGGGTGCACACCTTCGGCTGCAACTTCCCGATGGCCCTGTGCTGGCAGATGTTCTACTGCGGCCCGCTGGCCCGCTTTCTCTTCCGGCTCATCTTCCGCCGCGGGAAACAGTGAGCCTATTATAAACAGGTAATATTATATAAGTCTCCGGTTAACAAAATTTCAGGTATCAAGTGCTTGACAACTATATGAATTTTATATACCCGATATACATGGAGTGTATATTTCTGCCGAGAGCGTTTCATATTACCTCAAAAAATGAAACGAATCGCTAAAAAATGGCTAAGAAATTGGTTGAAATGGACAGTTTGAGAGCGAAATATTGTGCAAGATGTACGACAGTTTCGGCATAAGCGTGAAATAAGATATAACAAAAAGTAGAATATCGACCGAAGGGCTTATCAAATTGGCCCAATCGTGCTATGATACCAGACGCAAAAGGATGCGCTGAGCGCGGAAAGAGGGTGTGTTTCCATGAAAAACGGACGCACCTTCTTTGATTTTCGGCGCGGCCTCTTTGACTAGAGAAACGAAAGGAGATAGAGTGAAAACGAACCACACCCTTACGCTTCAAGATAAGACTCTGCTCAGAAAGGAGGCAAAGCGATGAACGCATTGACTGCGGCCCTGAAAGAAGAGCTGAACGTGGAGATGGTCTCCATCGGCGGCTTGCAGGTGCCGGAATCCGTGGTGGTGAGCTGGGGCATCATGCTCTTTCTGGTGATCGGCTCCATCCTGCTCACCCGGAACCTCAAGGTGGACCACATCTCCAAGCGGCAGGCTGTCCTTGAGATGGTAGTCACCACCATCGACGGCTTCTTCATGGGCCTGCTGGGCGAGCAGGGAAGGCGGTATGTGCCCTACCTCGTGACGGTGGCTCTCTACATCGCCTGCGCAAACCTCATCGGCGTGTTCGGCATCAAGCCCCCCACGAAGGATCTGAATGTCACCGCTGCGCTGGCACTCATGAGCATCTGCCTCATCGAGTATTCCGGCGTCCGTGCCCGGGGCGGCAAAGGCTTCCTGAAAAGCCTCACCGCTCCTACCCCCATCATGACCCCCATGAACATCCTCGAGATCGCCATCCGCCCCACCAGCCTGTGTATGCGACTGTTCGGCAATGTGCTGGGCGCTTTCGTCATCATGGAGCTGATCAAGCTGGTGGTCCCGGTGTTCGTGCCGGCCATCTTCAGCCTCTACTTTGATTTGTTCGACGGTCTCATCCAAACCTATGTTTTCGTCTTCCTCACCTCGCTGTTCATGAAAGAGAGCATCGGCGGAGAAGAATAAACCTCTCCGTCACGCCTACGGCGTGCCACCTCTCCTATCGAGGAGAGGCCTTGGCATTCCGGAAAGCCTTTCCTCTTCGCCAGAGGCTCCCCTCGGTAGGGGAGCTGTCGAGCGAATGCGAGACTGAGAGGTTGAACAACCAAACAACTTTACAATAAAAGGAGAAATAATTATGAACGGACTCGTAGCTCTGGGCGCTGGCATCGCAGCGCTGACTGGTATCGGCGGCGGCATCGGCATCGGCATCGCCACCGGCAAGGCAACGGAGGCCATCAGCCGCCAGCCGGAGGCTTCCGGCAAGATCCAGACCAACCTCCTGCTGGGCGCAGCTCTGGCCGAAGGTACTGCCATCTTCGGCTTCGTCGTTGCTCTGCTTATCATCCTGTTCCTGGGTTGATCACGGAGGCATGACGAATGCTGACTCTGAATCTGAACCTTCTGTATACAGTCGTCAACATTCTGGTTCTGTTTTTGCTGCTGCGCAAGTTCCTGTACAAGCCTGTCATGAACATCATCGCGCAGCGCCAGAAGCAGGTGGATGACGCCCTGAACGCCGCCGAGACCTCCAAGCAGGAGGCCGCAGCGGCCCTGAACGACGCGCAGGCTAAGCTGCACAATGTGGATGCCGAGGCAGCAGCCCGCCGCACGGCCTACGAACAGCAGGCCGAAAAGGACAAGCAGCAGCTGCTGGCCGACGCCCAGAAGCAGGCCGACGCCATTCTGGCCGAGGGCAAGGCCGCCGCTGAGGCCGAGCGCCAGCACAAGCTGCGTCAGGCCGACGCCCAGACCACCGCACTGGCCCGCGCCATGTGCGAGAAGCTGCTGGCCCGCAGCCTGAACGAGCAGGACGACGCACGCCTGCTGGACGACCTGTTGGAGAAAGCGGGGGCTGAAAATGGCAAGTGAATTCAGCAAGGAGTTCTTTGAGGCCAACCGCATCGTCAAAGCGGATCTCCGTGCCGCCCGCACCCCCCGCGAGGAGGATCTGGACCGGATCAAGAAAGAGGTCTGCAAGCTGTACGACGCCACCGAGGTTATCCTGAATGTCACGGTGGACGACAGTCTCCTCTCCGGCTATGTGCTCCAGATCGGCGACCGCGTCTTTGACAACTCCGGCCGTCACGCCATCGACCAGATGATGGCCGACAAGCCCTCTCTGGCCACCCTCAAGACCCGCATCGAGGACTACAAGCCCGCTGCCACCAGCGAGGAGGGCGGCGTGGTCGTCTCCTCTGCCGACGGCATCGTGGAAGTAGAAGGAATGGACCGCGCTGTCTACGGCGAGATCGTCACCTTCGAGAACGGTGCAAAAGGCATGGTGGAGAGCGTCGAGCCGGGCCGTCTGGGCATCATGCTCTTTGACGGCGCGGAGAGCGTCGGCGTCGGCACCATGGTCACCCGCAGCGGCAAGCGCGCGGGCATCCCGGTGGGCGAGGGCTTCCTTGGCCGTGTCATCGACCCGCTGGGCGAACCCATCGACGGCAAAGGCCCTGTCGAGGCTGTGGGCTACAACCCCATCGAGAAGCAGGCCCCTGGCATCCTCGAGCGCCAGAGCGTGGATACCCCGCTCCACACCGGCATCCTCGCCATCGACTCCATGTTCCCCATTGGCCGCGGCCAGCGTGAGCTGATCATCGGCGACCGCCAGACCGGCAAGACATCCATCGCCACCGATGCCATCCTGAACCAGAAGGACACCGGCGTGCTTTGCATCTATGTCGCCATCGGCCAGAAGGCTTCCTCCATCGCCCGCGTGGCCGAGGACCTGAAAAAGCATGGTGCCATGAGCTACACCACCATCGTGGCGGCGACCGCCTCCGACAGCGCCCCGCTGCAGTACATCGCCCCCTATGCGGGCACGGCGCTGGCCGAGTACTTCATGGCGCAGGGCAAGAGCGTCCTCATCGTTTACGACGACCTTTCCAAGCACGCGGTGGCCTACCGTGCCATCTCGCTGCTGCTCCGCCGCTCTCCGGGCCGTGAGGCTTACCCCGGCGACGTCTTCTATCTGCACTCCCGTCTGCTGGAGCGCTCCTGCCGGATGAGCGACGCGCTGGGCGGCGGCTCCATCACCGCTCTGCCCATCGTGGAGACGCAGGCCGGCGACGTGTCCGCCTACATCCCCACCAACGTCATCTCCATCACCGACGGACAGATCTTCCTTGAGAGCGCCCTCTTCAACGCCGGCAACCGCCCGGCCGTCAATGTGGGCCTGTCCGTCTCCCGTGTGGGCGGCGCAGCCCAGACCAAGGCCATGAAGAAGGCCAACGCCAACCTGCGCATCGAGCTGGCCCAGTACAAGGATATGGAGTCCTTCGCTCAGTTCAGCTCGGATCTGGACGCCGAGACCCGCCATCAGCTGGAACACGGCAAGGCCCTGACCGAGATGCTCAAGCAGCCGCTCTATCAGCCCAAGACCGACGCCGAGCAGGTGGTTATCCTCGTGCTGGCCTCCCACGGGATGCTGGACGATGTGCCTCTCGCGGAACAGCGGGCACGCACCGCCGCCTTTGTGCGCCAGTTCCATGCAGACGTGTCCGGCACGATGGACGCCATCACGGCCACCGGCAAGCTCACTCCCGAGCAGACCGACACCATCCTGAACGCATGGAAGGCCTACGAGGGAGGCGAGAATCATGGCGTCCAGTAAGCTGCTGAAAGAGCGCATCGAGAGCATTCAGGATACCCGCAAGATCACGAATGCGATGTATCTGATCTCTTCCTCCAAACTGCGCAAGGCACGCAGGAATTACCAGAACGTCCTGCCCTACTTCACCCGCATGAGGGACACCATCTCCCGCGTCGTCCCCCATCTGCCCGAGGAGCCGGTGCACCCGTATTTCCACGAGCGGCAGCGGGAGGACGGCAGCCCCCGCCGCGCCTATCTGGTGCTGACGGCGGACAAGGGCATGGCAGGCTCTTTCAACCAGAACGTGCTGAAGCTCCTGCTGGAAAAGGCCGATGCGAACGACCGGTTCTATGTCATCGGTCAGGTGGGCTACCGCGCCCTCCGCAAGGACCCCCGGCTGGTGAAGGAGTTCCAGTACGGCGCGACGGCACCGTCTTTGCAGCGTGCCCGTGACATCACGGTGGACGCCATCGACGATTTTAAGTCGGGCAAGCTGGATGAGATCTATCTCATCTATACCAAGATCCAGAACGCGCTCACCAGTGAGCCGGTCATGGAGCGGCTGCTGCCGCTGGACCGCGAGCATCTGCAGCCCGCCCCCAAGGGTCTGGGCGACCCCCGCGGTGAGGTGGAGCTGGTGCCCGATGCTTGGACAGTGTTCGAGCAGACCGCGCCCATCTATATGCACGGCATGATCTTCGGCGCCATGACCGAGAGCTTCTGCGCCGAGCAGAGCGCCCGCATGACGGCCATGGACTCGGCCACCAAGAGCGCAAACGATATGATCCGCGACTTGCAGCTGGAATACAACCGCACCCGCCAAGGCTCCATCACACAGGAGATCACCGAGATCATCGGCGGCGCGTCGGCGGTGAAGAATCAAGAATAACAAAACGAGGCAAATCTATGATACAGGGAACTATTATCCGCGTAGCCGGCCCTGTGGTGGACGTCCAGTTCGCCGCAGGCCGACTGCCTGCCCTGCAGGAAGCGCTGACCGTGACCGCAGAGGGCACTGAGCGCACGATGGAGGTGGCGCAGCACGTCAACGAATCGACGGTGCGCTGCATCATGCTCTCGGCCAGCGAAGGTCTGGGCAAGGGCATGGTGGTCACTGCCACCGGCCACGGCCTGACTGCCCCGGTGGGCGAGGCCACGCTGGGCCGTATGTTCGACCCGCTGGGCCGCCCCATCGACGGCAAGGGTTCGGTGGACGAGGTGCCCCACTGGCCCATCCACCGCAAGGCCCCCAGCTTTGCAGAGCAGAAGCCCGCTACTGAAATTCTGGAGACCGGCATCAAGGTCATCGACCTGCTGGCTCCCTACGCCAAGGGCGGCAAGATCGGTCTGTTCGGCGGTGCAGGCGTCGGCAAGACCGTCCTGATCCAGGAGCTGATCCATAATGTGGCCACCGAGCACGGCGGCTACTCCATCTTCACCGGCGTCGGCGAGCGCTCCCGCGAGGGCTGCGACCTTTGGGGCGAGATGAACGCCTCCGGCGTCCTCAACAAGACTGCGCTGGTCTTCGGCCAGATGAACGAGCCTCCCGGAGCACGTATGCGCGTGGCCGAGACGGGCCTGACCATGGCGGAGTATTTCCGTGAGGAGACGCATAAGGACGTGCTGCTCTTCATCGACAACATCTTCCGCTTCGTGCAGGCAGGCTCTGAGGTCTCCGCCCTGATGGGCCGTATGCCCTCCGCCGTCGGCTACCAGCCCACGCTGGCAAACGAGCTGGGCGCTCTGCAGGAGCGCATCACCTCCACCCGCGATGGCTCCATCACCTCGGTGCAGGCTGTCTACGTCCCTGCCGACGACCTGACCGACCCCGCCCCCGCCACCACCTTTGCCCATCTGGACGCTACCACCGTCCTGAGCCGTAAGATCGTGGAGCAGGGCATCTACCCCGCCGTGGACCCGCTGGCCTCCACCTCCCGCATTCTGGAAGCAGACATCGTGGGCGAGGAGCACTACCGCGTGGCCCGCAAGGTGCAGGCGACGCTGCAGCGCTATCAGGAGCTGCAGGACATCATCGCCATCCTCGGCATGGACGAGCTGAGCGAGGAAGACAAGCTCACCGTCACCCGTGCCCGTAAATTGCAGAAGTTCCTCTCCCAGCCCTTCGCGGTGGCCGAGAACTTCACCGGCCTGCCCGGCAAATATGTGCCGCTGGCCGAGACGGTCAAGGGCTTTGCCGCCATCGTGGACGGCAAGTGCGACGACCTGCCCGAGTGGGCCTTCTTCAACGTGGGCACCCTCGACGACGCCCGCAAGAAGGCAGCGGACAAGCTGGCGGAGGAAAAAGGCGGTGAGGCCTGATGAACAGCTTCATCCTCAACATCACGGCCTCCAGCGGTGAGTTCTATCAGGGCAGCTGCGAGAGCATGGTGCTGCCCGTGAAGGACGGCGTCTACGGCGTGCAGGCCGGTCACAGCCCGGTGCTGGTGGCCATCCACATGGGAATGCTCAAGTTCACCGTGGACGGCGAGACCCGGGAAATTCTGGTCGGTGACGGCATCGCCGAGGTGACGCCCACCTTCGTGCTTTTGCTGGTGGACAGCGCCGAGCGGCCCGAGGACATCGACAAGAACCGCGCCGAGGCCGCCCGCATCCGCGCCGAAGAGCGCTTGCAGCACAAGCAGAGTATGCACGAGTACTATCAGACGAAGATCGCCCTCGACCGTGCCATGCAGCGGCTGCAGACCGCATCCAAATACAAGCGTTAAGACTCCTTTCGAACATAAGCGATATTTCTCCAATTTCTCCAAAGCAGAGGGCCTGCCCTTGCCGCACCTGCGGCGGGGCGGGCTCTTTTTTTGCGTCCCGCTCTTGACAGCAGAATCACAAAGTGATATGATTTTGGTATCAAAAAGAAATGCTTCCGGACCCATAAGGAGGGAACTGTTATGGAAGAAAAGATCCTGAACGCCCGCAAAAACGGCATGGCGGTACTGCTGCTCACCCTGCTGGGCTATGCGGCATCCATTGCCCTGTTCGTTTGCAGCGTCCTGCTGCTGGAGGATGACCGGCTGCTGCCGGGCATCCCGTTGCTGATCCTGTCCATTGCCTATTGGATCGCAGGCATTTTTCTGTTCTGCGGCCTGAAGGTACTCAAGCCTCAGGAGGCTCTGGTGCTTACCCTTTTTGGCGATTATGTGGGTACCCTGAAGGGTCAGGGCTTTTACTGGGTAAATCCCTTCTGCGCCGCCGTCAACCCTGCCGCAGGCACCCGGCTGAGCCAGAGCGGGGACGTGACCAGCAAGGAGAGCGGCGCAGCCGCTCTGCTGAGCGTCAGCGGCCAGAACAGCCAGCTCGCCTCAAACAGCGTGAGCAAAAAGATCTCCCTGAAGATGATGACCCTGAACAACTCCCGGCAGAAGATCAACGACTGTCTGGGCAACCCGGTGGAGATCGGCATCGCCGTGATCTGGCGGGTCACCGACACTGCCAAGGCGGTTTTCAATGTGGACAACTACAAGGAGTACCTCTCCCTCCAGTGTGACAGCGCCCTGCGGAACGTGGTGCGGGTGTACCCCTACGATGTGGCCCCTAACGTGGACACCACCGGAGACGGCGTGGCCGACGAGGGCAGCCTGCGGGGCTCCTCGGAGGTGGTAGCGGCCCGCATCCGGGACGAGATCCAGAAAAACGTGGCTGAGGCAGGCATCGAGGTGGTGGAGGCTCGGATCACCTATCTGGCCTATGCGCCGGAGATCGCCGCAGTGATGCTTCAGCGCCAGCAGGCCAGCGCCATCATCGACGCCCGCAAGATGATCGTGGACGGCGCCGTGGGCATGGTGGAGATGGCACTGGACCGACTGAGCGAAAACAAAGTGGTGGAGTTGGATGACGAACGTAAAGCGGCCATGGTCTCCAACCTGCTGGTGGTGCTCTGCGGCAATCGGGACGCACAGCCCATCGTGAACAGCGGCAGCCTGTACTGATGGCAGAGCCCAAAAAGCAGATCCCCCTGCGCCTGAACGCAAAGCTCTACGAGGCCCTTGCCGCATGGGCTGAGGACGATTTCCGCTCGGTGAACGGGCAGATCGAGTATCTCCTCACCGAGTGTGTGCGTCAGCGCAAAAAGAACGGCCGGTACGTCTCCGATCAGATCGACCTGCCGCCGGAGCTGGATATTGAATGACCCTGCTCCCCTCCGGGGGCAGGCCTTGCAAAAACGCCGATGGTATATCGGCAGGGAGGATGACTATGACAGTAGGTATGGTACCCGAGGCAAGCATCGCAGGCATGGTGTTTTCTCTTGTCGTCTCCTTCGCACTTCCCATAGGCCTTTTCATCTACGCAAAGAAGAAGCTGGGCGCAAAGGCGGCACCGTTCTTTATCGGGTGCGGCGTTTTCTTCGTGATGGTGGTGATGCTGGAAGCTGCCATCCATCGCATCGTGTTCCAGCTGGCCGGAGAAGCGCTGACCGGAAGTGTGATCCTATACGCAGTCTATGGCGGCCTGATGGCAGCACTTTTTGAAGAGACCGGCCGCTACATCGCCATGAGGTTTCTGGTGAAGCCGATGGACTTTCCGAACGCCTTTATGTATGGTGCCGGACACGGCGGCGTGGAGGCAATGCTTCTGTGCGGCGTGGCATCCATCAGCAACATCGCAAGTGCCGTGATGATAAACTCCGGCACCATGTCTGCACAGCTGGCGTCTCTTGACGCAAAGAAGGCGGCAGACACGGCAGCGGCTCTTTCGGCGCTGTGGACGACGCCGAGCCTGACGTTTTTTGCAGGCGGCGTAGAGCGGCTTTTGGCGGTGGTGCTCCATGTGAGCCTTTCGATTCTGGTGTTCCAGTCCATCCGCAAAAAGTCCCGGAAAGACCTGCTCAATGCGTATCTGTTCCACTTCGTCATCGATTCGCTGGCCGTTCTGCTCAGTGCAGTGGCATCTGTCTGGGTGGTGGAGCTTGTCGTTGCACTCGTGACCGGCGGGGCTGTCCTGATGGCAAAGTATGCCTGTATGGAAGAGTGAACGCACGGAAATATTTTTGATATATAGGATATAAAAGTCCCCTCTTCGTCATTGGTGCAAGAACCGTGACGAAGAGGGGAATTTCGGTTTCTATTACTTTTTCTCGTGGTCAGACCAGCCGCTGGAGCTTATAATATCGCCGTCCGGCGTGCACCAGAGGGCCTCCACGCCGTCGAGGGACTCGACGAGCTTCTGTCCCTCTTCCAGCGGCATACAGAACAGGCCGGTGGTGAGGCAGTCGGCCGCGCCGGAGTCGGGGGAGAGGACGCTGACGCTGTCGAAGTAGCGGGCGGGCCAGAGGGTGTCCGGGTCGATGAGATGGTGGTAGCGCACGCCGTCCACGACGTAGTACCGCTGGTAGTTGCCGCTGGTGACGAGGGCCAGGTCACTCATGTTGACGCCGGAAACGTAGGAAGAGCTGGCGGTGTAGACCTCGGAGGAGTTCCACGGGTTTTCCACGCCGCCCGACCACTGGGAGCCGTCGGGTTTTGTGCCGATGGCGCGGAGGTTGCCGCCCACGCTGATGAGGGCGCTGGTCAAGCCCCGGGCCTCGGCAGCCTGCGCCACCATCTCGACGGCGTAGCCCTTGCCCACGCTGCCCACGTCGAGGGACATGGCGGGGTCGGAGAGATAGACCGTCTTGGCCTCCTCGTCGATGACGAGGTCGGAGATGTCACAGTGCTGTGCGGCGGCATCCAGCGCTTCCTGCGAGGGCAGCTGGTTGTCCGCCTCGTTTTCGGTGGCCTCGGCGGCTTCGCGGTAGTCGTGCCAGATGCGGAGGACGCTGCCCATGGCGATGTTCAGCTTGCCGCCGGTGGTGTCGTACATCTGCCGGGCCAACTCCAGCATCCCGAGGATCTTATCGTCCACCTGAACCGGGGCAGTGCCCGCGTTGTCGTTGATGGTCTTGACGTTCACCACGCCGTCGTAGTCGTTGTAGATGTCGTAGAGACGGTGGTATTCCAGCAGGTCGGCGTGGAGGGCGTCCATCTGGCGGTTGAACTCCTCCTCGCTGTCGCAGTAGGCGATGACCTGCGTTACGGTGTCAAAAGCGTCGTAAAAGATGGTGCTGTACCGCTGGGCATCCGCGCTCACGCCGGAGGCCGCAGGCTTTTGGGATGAGCCGCAGGCAGCAAGGAGACTCAGGCAGAGCGTCCCGGCCAGCAGGGCGGAAACAAAGCGCTTGATGCTCATGCCTGCTCCTTTGCCGCAGCCGTGAAGGCGGCGTGCTCCTCAGACAGGTGGGCCAGCAGGTCGCCGAAGACCCAGTTCTTGTTGGAGGGGGTGATGACGGCCTTGAGAGGGATGTTCACCTGCGCCTGCTTCATGAGGTCCAGCAGGGTGTCGAGGTCTTTTTCCCGGAAGTTTGCCAGCACCAGCGCAGGAGGATAGGCCCCCGGCTCCAGCACGAGGGTACGGGAGGTCTTGACCTCCACCTCGCCCAGCAGCTGGGCGACGGTCTTGCCTGCGTCGGCGGGGGAGACGGGCAGCAGCTTCATGCCAAAGGCGGGGGCCATCCCCTCAAGGATGCCCCGGTCGGCGGCGGACAGGTTCCAGCCCAGCGCCAGCGGGACGCCGGCGTTCTGGTTGCGTGCGATATGTGCTTTCATTGCATCGTACCTCTTTTTCAAAGGATAAATCAAAATACACTATAGTATACCATAAAGATTGAAAAAAGAAAACGACTGCCGACCCTTTTTGCAAAGCGGGCAGCAGTCGAACAAGAAAGGCGCTATTGTATTTTGTCAAAAGTTGTGATATTCTGAAACTGTCGTCAGAAATGGCGGCAGGCACTGTCTGCAAATGCAGGTGGTCACGCTCCTCCGGCCAAGCGCCAGTGGAGACGAATATCTTTTTGCTTCCCCTGACGCGAGAGCGAAAGGGGGGATGTTCTATGACGCTGAGTGAAGTTATTCAACTGCTTGCCCTGATTGGCGGAGCAGTTTTTGTGACCTTTCAGATTACATGGACGATTTCCAACGGCAAAAAGAAATGACCGCCCATGCCTCTCCAAGCAAGCGGTCATTCTTTTTGACTTAACACAGGAAGAGCGCTGACCATTTGTGGGACAGTGCCTTCTTTATTTGTAGTATAATCGTTTCAGCGTGAATTGTCAACGCTGAAAGCGTAACTTAGTTCATCTTCTTGCCGAAGAATTCCACTTCCTTACTGATGAAGTCCATCAGCTCGTCGAACTGATCGGGGGTCAGGCTCTGGGCACCGTCGCACTTGGCCTTGGCGGGGTCGTTGTGGACCTCGATCATCAGGCCGTCGGCACCGGCGGCGACGGCGGCCTTTGCCAGCTGAGGCACCATCCATGCGTGGCCGCAGGCGTGGCTGGGGTCCACGATGACGGGCAGGTGGGTCATCTTGTGGAGCATGACCACGCCGGCAAGGTCGAGGGTGTTCCGCATACTGGTCTCGAAGGTGCGGATACCGCGCTCGCAGAGGATGACGTTTTCGTTGCCCTCGGCCATGATGTACTCGGCGCTCATGACGAACTCCTCCAGCGTGTTGGCAAGGCCGCGCTTGAGCAGGACGGGCTTCTTCTGACGGCCCACAGCCTTGAGCAGCTCGAAGTTCTGCATATTGCGGGCACCGACCTGAATGAGGTCCACATTCTCAAAGAGGGGCAGATGCTCGGTGTTCATGATCTCGGTGACGATGGGGGAGCCGGTGGCACGGCGGGCCAGCTTGAGCAGGTCGAGGCCCTCGCTGCGCATCCCTTGGAAAGAATAAGGGGAGGTGCGGGGCTTGAATGCGCCGCCGCGCAGCAGGGAGGCACCGGCGGCCTTGACGCGCTGGGCGCAGTAGGTGATCTGGGCCTCGCTCTCAATGCTGCACGGGCCTGCGATGACGGCAAAGCTACCGCCGCCGATTTTCACACCCTCCACATCAATGACACTGTCGTCCGGATGGAATTTGCGGTTGGCTTTCTTGTACGGCTCAGAGACGCGGCGGCAGGTCTCGACCACCGGATTTGCCAGCACCCAGCTCTCGGCGATGGCCTTGGTGTCGCCGATGAGGCCGAGGATGTGGGTGTCGCTGCCCTTGGAGTCATTGATCTGCAGGCCCATGCCTTCCAGCTCGCAGCAGAATTCGTGGACCTTGGCTTCGGGGGCGTTCTGTTTGAGTACGATGATCATGGCGGGTTCTCCTTTTCCTATTTCCGTACGGCAGGGGAGAGGAAGCCGCCTTGCCGCAGATGTTTCAGTATCATGAACTTCACTATCGTGAAGTGATGGGGCATGGACATAGCATATCACTTCAGTTTCATGAAGTCAAGAGCTTTCTCAAAAGTTTTTGAATTTTGGGAGAGAAAGTGGTAGAATAAATCTGGACTCAACCTCTCAGTCTCGCTTCGCTCGACAGCTCCCCTACCGAGGGGAGCCTCTGGCGAAGAGGAGAAGTTTTCCGCTATGCCAAGGCCTCCCCTCGATAGGGGAGGTGGCACGCCGTCAGGCGTGACGGAGAGGTTAATACAACAATAGAGGTCTTACATATGGGCAAAGAAGCAAAAACGAACGCCATGCGCATCTTGGAGCGGGCCAAGGTGGCCTACACTGCGCATGAATATCCCCACGAAGAGGGCGTGGCGGTGGACGGCGTGACCGTCGCCGCCAGCATGGGCGAGGACTCCGCCTGCGTCTACAAGACGCTGGTGACGCAGGGGGCCAGCAGAAACTACTTTGTTTTCGTCATCCCGGTGGCAGCGGAGCTTGACCTGAAGGCCGCCGCCCGCAGCGTGGGGGAAAAGAGCGTGGCGATGATCCACGTTGCCGACATCAACAAAGTCACCGGCTATGTCCGGGGCGGCTGCAGCCCGGTGGGCATGAAGAAGCAATACACCACCGTTTTCGACGAGAGCGTGCTGAGCCAGCCGAAGGTCTACGTCTCCGGCGGGCGCATCGGCACGCAGGTGTGCTGCGCCGCTGCCGACCTCATCAAGGCTGCACGGGCAACGACCGCGAAGATCATCTTCTGAAAAGCCTCGCAGGCGCGTTGCGCCAGCTCTCCCGGAGGGAGAGCCTTTAAAAGAATATTTATTATAGAAAGTTTCTCCAAGAAGTCGTACTTAAAAAGAAAAACGATGTCGAAACTGCACAAAATTTTAGAAAGTTTTTTGACAGCAGAGAACACAAGGGAAAATTTGCCCGAACGCTCTTTGCAAAGGCGTTTTTTTGCCGTATACTGTATCTAGACGGCGGACGGAAGGGCAGGCAAACTCTTTTTTCAGCCGGAAAGAACAGCGTGGACAACGAGGTTTGCGGAGGAGGAGCAGAATGTGGAATGAGCTGCTGAGTACCAAGTGCCGTCTCGGCGCGGGGATGCATCAGGGCCTTCGTGTAACCTGCTGCGAGTCTATGCTGTCGCAGACGAAATAAAAGGCCGTGGTGTAGGTGCATCACAGCCTTTTTTGTTTTTGTGTCGTGGGATTTTGAGAAAGAGAGGTTGGATACAGATGATTCGTAAAGTGGCAGTCATCATGGGTTCGGATAGTGATTGGCCGGTGGTCAAGGGGGCCTGCGCCCAGCTCAAGGCGCTGGACATCCCCTTTGAGGCCCACATCCTGTCGGCCCACCGCACCCCCGCCGAGGCGGCGGACTTCGCAAAAAAGGCAAAGGCAGACGGCTTCGGCGTCATCCTCTGCGCGGCGGGCATGGCAGCACATCTGGCTGGTGCTTTCGCCGCCAACACCACCCTGCCGGTCATCGGCATCCCGATGAAGGGCGGCGCAATGGACGGTCTGGATGCACTGCTGGCCACCGTCCAGATGCCCAGCGGCATCCCGGTGGCTACGGTGGCCCTGAACGGCGCAAAGAACGCCGCATGGCTGGCTGCTGAGATCTTGGCCCTCGGCGACGAGGCGCTGGCCGGCCGGCTGGAGGCTGAGCGCACCGCGATGGCGCAGCAGATCGCCGCAAAGGAAGAAAAACTGCAGAAAGAGATCGAGGAACTGTAATGTCTGATTTTGCATACCCGCTTCACGAAGAGTGCGGCGTTTTCGGCATCTATGACCGTGCAGGCACGGAGGATGTGGCGGCTGCCGCCTACTCGGCCCTGTACGCTCTGCAGCACCGTGGGCAGGAGAGCTGCGGCATCGCCGTGAACGATGACGGCGTCATCAACGGCCACCGGGACCTCGGCCTTGTCAATGAGGTGCTCACCCCGGCGGTGCTGGCTTCGCTGGCAAAGCCCACGGCCCATATGGCCACCGGCCATGTCCGCTATGCCACCGCCGGCAGCCGCATCCGGGCCAACGCCCAGCCTATGATCGTCCGGCATGGCCGGGGCACCATGGCCCTCTGCCACAACGGCAACCTGACGAACGCTCTGGAGCTTCGCCGCCAGCTGGAAAACGAGGGCGCTATCTTCCACGGCTCCTCCGACACCGAGGTCATCTGCTACCTCGTCACCCGCAACCGCCTGCGGATGGGGAGCATCGAGATCGCCATCAGCAAGACGATGGATGTCCTCGAGGGCGCCTACAGCCTTGTGGTCATGTCGGCCACCAAGCTCATCGCGGCCCGCGACCCCCGGGGCTACCGGCCCCTGTGCATCGGCACCCTGCCCGGCGGCGGCTATGCCTTCGCCAGCGAGAGCTGTGCGCTGGACGCCGTCGGTGCGACGCTGCTGCGGGATGTGGAGCCGGGCGAGATCGTCATCGCCGACACCAAGACCGGTGAGCTGCGCTCCATCAAAGACCACTGCGGCCGTCCCGACCGCCAGATGTGCGTCTTCGAGTTCATCTACTTCGCCCGCCCTGACAGCATCATTGAGGGCAGCTCGGTGCATGAGGCCCGCAAGCAGGCAGGCCGCTTCCTCGCACAGGAACACCCCGTGGAGGCCGATGTGGTCATCGGTGTGCCGGACTCCGGCCTTGATGCGGCCCTCGGCTACTCGCAGGAGAGCGGCATCCCCTACGGCATCGGCTTCATCAAGAATAAATACATCGGCCGCACCTTCATTCAGGGCAGCCAGAAGCAGCGCGAGAACAGCGTCCGCATCAAGCTGAACGTCGTGTCCAGCACCGTCAAGGGCAAGCGGGTAGTGCTGGTGGATGACTCCATCGTGCGCGGCACCACCTCCGCCCGCATCATCAAGCTGCTGCGGGACGCCGGAGCGAAGGAAGTCCACTTCCGTGTTTCCGCGCCCCCCTTCAAATATCCCTGCTATTTCGGCACCGACATCCCCGACCAGAAGCTGCTGGTCGCCACCGGCCGCACGGTGGATCAGATCAACGAGATCATCGGGGCCGACACGCTGGGCTACCTTTCGACGGAGCACGTCGTCCGGCTGACCCAGAACGCGAACGGCGGCTTCTGCACTGCCTGCTTCACCGGCCAGTACGCCGTGAAGCCGGAAGAGGTGCTTTCCACCGATATTCATGAACGCCACCTGAATGACCGTCCCAAGGACGAGAAAAAGTTAGGAGAGTAACAATGGAAAAGAGCTATTCGGAAAGCTATGCAGCCGCAGGTGTGGACATCACCGCAGGCTACCGTTCGGTCGAACTCATGAAGCAGTATGTGGCCCGCACCATGAACGAGCACTGCATCGGCGGGCTGGGCGGCTTCGGCGGCCTGTTCGAGCTGGACTGCACCGGCTATCAGCACCCCGTCCTCATCTCGGGCACCGACGGCGTGGGCACCAAGCTGAAGATCGCCATGATCCTGGACAAGCATGACACCATCGGCATCGACTGCGTGGCCATGTGCGTCAACGACGTCATCTGCGCCGGTGCAAAGCCGCTGGTCTTCCTCGACTACATCGCCTGCGGCCGGAACATCCCCGAGAAGATCGCCGAGATCGTCAAGGGCGTGGCCGAGGGCTGCGTGCAGGCCGACTGCTCTCTGGTGGGCGGCGAGACCGCAGAGCATCCGGGCATGATGCCGGAGGAGGAGTACGATCTGGCCGGCTTCACCGTGGGCGTCGTGGACAAGGAAAAGATCCTGAGCAACGAGACCATGAAGCCCGGCGACGTCATCATCGCCCTGCCCTCCACCGGCGTCCACTCCAACGGCTTCTCGCTGGTGCGCAAGATTTTCGACATCGACGGCGACCCTGCCGTTCTCAAGACTGCCCCCGCAGAGCTGGGCGGCAAGACCCTCGGCGAGGCCCTGCTGGCCCCCACTAAGATCTACGTCAAGCCGGTGCTGAAGGTGCTGGAAGAGGTGGATGTCAAGGGCATCTCCCACATCACCGGCGGCGGCTTCTACGAGAACATCCCCCGCAGCCTGAAGAAGGGCTGCTGCGCCCGCATCAAGAAGGAGGACGTCCGCACTCCGGCCCTCTTCCAGCTGATGCAGAAGACCGGCAATATCTCCGAGCACGATATGTTCAACACCTTCAACATGGGCGTCGGCATGGTGCTGACCGTCCCCGCCGAGCAGGCCGACAAGGCACTGGACATCCTCCACGCCAACGGTGAGCCGGAGGCCTATCGTCTGGGCGTCATCGCAGAAGGTGAGGGTGTCGAGCTGTGCTGAACATCGCTGTGTTAGTGTCCGGCGGCGGCACCAATTTGCAGGCCCTGCTGGACAGTGAGGCCCGGGGGGAGAACCCGGACGGCAAGATCACGCTGGTGGTGGCATCCAAGCCCGGCGTCTACGCGCTGGAGCGCGCAGCCAAGGCAGGCGTCGAGGGCGTGGTCGTCCGCCGGAAGGACTACGCCACCAGCGAGGCGTTCGACGCCGCCCTGCTGAAAACGCTGAAGGAACACGACATCGACCTCGTGGTGCTGGCGGGCTTCCTCTCGGTGCTCGGTCCCAGCGTCATCGAGGCCTATCCCCGCCGCATCCTGAACATCCACCCCGCTCTCATCCCGTCCTTCTGCGGGCCGGGTATGTACGGCCTGCGCCCCCACGAGGCTGCGCTGGCTCGGGGCTGCAAGGTGACGGGCGCCACCGTCCACTTCGTCAATGAGGAGTGCGATGGCGGGCCGATCCTGTTACAAAAGGCCGTGGACATCCTGCCCGGCGACACCCCCGAGGTGCTGCAGAAGCGGGTGATGGAGCAGGCCGAGTGGAAGCTGCTGCCGCAGGCGGTGGCGATGGTCTGCAGCGGAGAGGTTTAACGATAGGAGAAAGACAATGGAAAAGATCGACCTGAACGAATATCTGGCCTCCAACGAGTACCCCGGCCGCGGCATCGCGGTGGCAAAAGCACCGGATGGCCGTCAGATGTTCATTGGCTATTTCATCATGGGCCGCAGCGAGAACAGCCGCAACCGGGTATTCGACCCGGTGCCCGAGCGGGGCGGCATCTGCACGATGGCGGCAGACCCGGCCAAGCTGGAGGACCCCAGCCTCATCATCTATAACCCCGTGCTGACCCTCGGCAAGACCCACATCGTCACCAACGGCGACCAGACCGACACCATCTTTGACGAGATGAGCCGGGGCCGCAGCTTTGCCGACGCCCTGCGCACCCGCACCTTCGAGCCGGACGAGCCGAACTACACCCCCCGCATCTCCGCTGTGGTGTACGCTGACGGCAGCTATCAGATGAGCATTCTGAAGTCTGCTGACGGCAACGGCGAGAGTGTGCAGCGCTATTTCTTCGACTACCCGCAGCCCGTGGCCGGGGAGGGTCACTTCATCAGCACCTATAAGCACAACGGCAGCCCTATCCCCAGCTTTGAGGGCGAGCCGCTCCGTTTCGCCTGCCCCCGCACCATCGGCGATTTCGCCCATGGCCTGTGGCAGAACCTGAACCCCGACAACAAGGTCAGCCTCTTCGCCCGGGTCATCGACCTCGAGACCGGCGAGAGCGGCGACATGATCTTCAACAAATACGACGCTGTGTGCAGCGACCTCGACGACCCCGAGGAGCCGGAGCTGCTGCCCGAGGAGCTGGAGCTGCTGAAGAAGCTCGACGCCGAGGAAGAATAACACGAGATACAAGGAGGATGCACCAAATGAATGAACTTGCGCTGAAGTACGGCTGCAACCCCAACCAGAAGCCCAGCCGCATCTATATGGAGGACGGCTCTGACCTGCCCGTCACCGTCCTGAACGGCAAGCCGGGCTACATCAATTTTCTGGATGCCCTCAACTCCATCCAGCTGGTCAAGGAGCTGAAAGAGGCCTGCGGCCTGCCTGCCGCCGCCTCCTTCAAGCACGTCTCCCCGGCGGGCGCGGCCCTCGGCCTGCCCCTGAGCGAGGTGGAGCGGAAGATGTACCACATCGCCCCGGACATGGAGCTTTCGCCGCTGGCCTGCGCCTATGCCCGCGCCCGCGGCGCAGATCGGATGTCCTCCTTCGGCGACTGGATCGCCCTCTCCGACGTCTGCGATGTGCCCACGGCAAAGCTCATCCAGCACGAGGTGTCCGACGGCATCATCGCCCCGGGCTATGAGCCGGAGGCCCTGACCATCCTCGCCGGCAAGAAGAAGGGAAACTACAACGTGGTCGCCATCGACCCTGCCTATAAGCCCGCCTCCGTGGAGCATAAGCAGGTCTACGGCATCACCTTCGAGCAGGGCCGCAACGAGCTGGTCATCAACGCCGACACCATGCTGAACAACTGGGTCACGGAGAACAAGACCGTGACCGAGGAGCAGAAGCGCGACCTCATCATCGCCCTCATCACCCTGAAATATACCCAGTCCAACAGCGTCTGCTACACCGCAGGCGGCCAGACCATCGGCGTGGGCGCAGGCCAGCAGAGCCGCATCCACTGCACCCGTCTGGCGGGCCAGAAGGCCGACAACTGGCAGCTGCGCCATATGCCGAAGGTGCTGAATCTGCCCTTCCGCGACGATGTGGCAAAGCCCAACCGTGACAACGCCATCGATGTCTACATCGGCGACACCCCCGAGGACGTCATCGGCGACGATGTCTGGGCCGAGACCTTCACCCGTCAGCCCGAGCCGCTGACCGTTGAGGAAAAGAAGGAGTATCTGAGCCACGTCACCGGCGTCTGCCTCGGCTCGGATGCGTTCTTCCCCTTCGGCGACAACATCGAGCGGGCACGCCGTTCCGGCGTCACCGCCATCGTCCAGCCCGGCGGCTCCATCCGTGACCAGCAGGTCATCGACACCTGCAATAAGTACGGCATTGCGATGGCCTTCTGCGGCATCCGGCTGTTCCATCACTAAGGGGGCATAAAAATGGCAAAGAAAATTCTGGTCGTTGGCGGCGGCGGACGTGAGCACGCCATCATCAAGGCACTGAAAAAAAGCCCCGACTGCGGTGAGGTCTGGTGTGCGCCCGGCAACGGCGGCATCGGCCATGATGCCCACTGCGTCAACATCAAGGCCACCGATGTGGAGACGATGGTGGGCTTTGCAGAGACGGAAAAGTTCGACTATGTCGTGGTAGCGCAGGACGACCCGCTGGCACTGGGCATGGTGGACGCTCTGGCAAAGGTCGGCATCCCGGCGTTCGGCCCGGACAAGGCTGCGGCCCGCATCGAGGCCTCCAAGGTCTTCTCCAAAGACCTGATGAAGAAGTACGGCATCCCCACCGCGAAGTATGAGACCTTCGACGACCCCGCCAAGGTCATGGAGTACATCAAGGCCGAGGGCAAGTATCCTGTGGTCATCAAGGCCGACGGCCTTGCGCTGGGCAAGGGCGTGCTCATCTGCGAGAACGAAGAGCAGGCTGCCGAGGGCGTCAAGGAGATCATGCTGGATAAAAAGTTCGGCGCTTCCGGCAACCATGTGGTCGTGGAGGAGTTCCTCACCGGCCCCGAGGTCAGTGTCCTCAGCTTCACCGACGGCAAGGTGGTCAAGCCGATGGTGTCCTCCATGGACCACAAGCGTGCCAACGACCACGACACCGGCCTGAACACCGGCGGCATGGGCACCGTCGCCCCCAACCCCTACTACACCCCGGCCATCGCCGCCGAGTGCATGGAGAAGATCTTCCTGCCCACCATCAAGGCCATGAACGCTGAGGGCTGCCCCTTCAAGGGCTGTCTCTACTTCGGCCTCATGCTCACCCCGGACGGCCCGAAGGTCATCGAGTACAACTGCCGCTTCGGCGACCCCGAGACGCAGGTGGTGCTGCCCCTGCTGGAGAGCGATCTGCTGAAGATCATGACCGCCTGCACCGAGGGCACGCTGGCCGACACCGAGGTGAAGTTCTCCGACGGCGCGGCTGCCTGCGTCATCCTCGCTTCCGGCGGCTACCCTGTGGCCTACGAGAAGGGCAAGCCCATCACCGGCCTTGTGGACGGTCAGCTGCCCGATGAGCCGGACGTCACGGTCTACCACTCCGGCACGGCCATCGCCGAGGACGGTCAGCTCGTCACCAACGGCGGCCGCGTGCTGGGTGTGACGGCCACTGCGCCCGGCCTGCCCCGGGCCATCGCCATCGCCTACGAGGCCGCAGAGCACATCCACTTCGACAAGCTGCACAAGCGCACCGACATCGGGATGCGGGCGCTGAAGGCGCTGGCGGAGAAGCAGTAAAGCGCTCTGTGAAAGGCTCTCCCGCTGGGAGAGCTGTCCCCGAAGGGGACTGAGAGGGCAAGGATGCTGACAGGGATGCGTCAGCGCAGCGATTGGAGCGCTCTGACAAAGGAGCGGATTATCGCTGTGTCGCAGCTCTGTCGCGCAGGGCTTGCCCTCTCCGTCATTGCTTCGCAATGCCACCTCTCCCAAAGGGCGAGGCTTTGGCTATGAAAGACTGAAACAACGAAATAACAAGGGGGATTTCCCAATGGTATATCGTATCTATGTTGAAAAGAAACCCGGCTTCGACGGCGAGGCCCAGAGCCTGCGCAACGAGCTGGTCTCGCTGCTGGGCATCAAGGAGCTGAGCGGCCTGCGGCTGCTCAACCGCTACGACGTGGAGGGCATCGACGAGGCATTGTTCGAGCAGTGCGTGCCCACTGTGCTCAGCGAGCCGCCGGTGGACAATACCTATGCGGAGCTGCCCACTGCGGACGGCTGCGTGTCCTTTGCCGTGGAGTACCTGCCCGGTCAGTTCGACCAGCGCGCCGACTCTGCCGCCGAGTGCATCCAGCTCATCAGTCAGGGCGAGCGCCCGCTGGTGCGCTCTGCCCGCGTCTACCTGCTGGAGGGCACCCTGACCGACGAGCAGCTGGCCGAGATCAAGAAATACGTCATCAACCCCGTGGAGGCCCGCGAGGCTTCGCTGGACACCAAGGCTACCCTGAAGATGGAGTATCCCGTCCCCACCGAGGTGGCCGTTCTGGACGGCTTCAACGAGCTGGACGAGGAGGGCCTGAAGAAGTTCATCGATGAGAAGGGCCTTGCGATGGACCTCGGCGACATCAAGTTCTGTCAGGAGTATTTCCGCTCGGAGAAGCGCGACCCGACCATTACTGAGATCAAGATGATCGACACTTACTGGTCCGATCACTGCCGCCATACCACCTTCGGCACCATTCTGGACGACGTCCAGATCGACGATGCCGTGGTGCAGAAGGCATTTGACCGCTACATGGCCATGCGTGCCGACCTTGGCCGCGAGAACAAGCCCCGCTGCATGATGGACCTTGCCACCATCGGTGCCAAGGAGCTGAAAAAGCAGGGTATCCTGAAGAACCTCGATGAGTCTGAGGAGATCAACGCCTGCACCGTCAAGATCAAGTGTGATGTCAACGGCAAGGACGAGGACTGGCTCTTCCTCTTCAAGAATGAGACCCACAACCATCCCACCGAGATCGAGCCGTTCGGCGGTGCGGCCACCTGCATCGGCGGTGCCATCCGTGACCCCCTGTCCGGCCGCAGCTATGTCTATCAGGCCATGCGCGTCACCGGCGCAGGCGACCCCCTCAAGCCCGTCAGCGAGACCCTGCCCGGCAAGCTGCCTCAGCGCAAGCTGGTGACGACCGCTGCCGCCGGTTATTCCTCCTACGGCAACCAGATCGGCCTTGCCACCGGTCAGGTGGATGAGATCTATCACCCCGGCTATGTGGCAAAGCGTATGGAGATCGGTGCTGTCGTGGGTGCGACCCCCGCTTCCCACGTCCGCCGCGAGTGCCCCGCCCCCGGCGACGTCATCGTCCTGCTGGGCGGCCGCACCGGCCGTGACGGCATCGGCGGCGCTACCGGCTCCTCCAAGGCCCACAAGCTGGACAGCCTCGAGCACTGCGGTGCCGAGGTGCAGAAGGGCAACGCCCCCATTGAGCGCAAGCTGCAGCGCCTGTTCCGCCGCGAGGATGCCTGCAAGATGATCAAGCGCTGCAACGACTTCGGCGCAGGCGGCGTCTCCGTCGCCATCGGCGAGCTGGCCGACGGCCTGTATATCGACCTGAACAAGGTCACGAAGAAGTACGACGGCCTCGACGGCACCGAGCTGGCCATCAGCGAGAGTCAGGAGCGGATGGCCGTGGCGCTGGCCCCGGAGGACGTGGACAAGTTCATCGCCATTGCCACCGAGGAGAACCTTGAGGCCACCCCCGTGGCGAAGGTCACGGAAGAAAAGCGTCTGAACATGGTGTGGAACGGCAAGTCCATCGTCAACATCAGCCGCGAGTTCCTGAACTCCAACGGTGCCGAGAAGCACCAGAACGTCCACATCGAGAAGGGCACTGTCTGGCAGCCCCAGTGGGCCGGTGTGACCTTCGAGCAGAAGATGAAGAACATGGTGGGCGACCTGAACGTCTGCAGCAAGAAGGGCCTTTCGGAGCGGTTCGACTCCACCATCGGCGCAGCCACTGTGCTGATGCCCTTCGGCGGCGCACGCCAGCTGACCCCCCAGAACGCCATGGTGGCCAAGCTGCCGGTGGACGGCGAGACCAACACCTGCTCCGGCATGGCATGGGGCTACAACCCCTATCTGATGAGCGCCGACCAGTATGTGGGCGCACAGATGGCCGTGATCGAGAGCGTGACCAAGCTGGTGGCCAGCGGCTTCCGCTATGAGGACGCCTACCTGACGTTCCAGGAGTATTTCGAGCGTCTGGGCAATGTGCCGGAGCGCTGGGGCAAGCCGCTGGCCGCTCTGCTGGGCGCTCTGGATGCCCAGATGGGCCTCGGCATCGCCTCCATCGGCGGCAAGGATAGTATGTCCGGCTCCTTCGAGCAGCTGGATGTGCCTCCCACGCTGGTGTCCTTCGCCACGGCCATCGGCAAGGCCAGCCGCGTCGTCTCCACCGAGTTCAAGAAGCCGGAGAGCACGGTCGTCCTCCTCCGGCCCATCCTCGATCCGGCGACCGGCTGCCCCAACTTCTTCTCCCTGAAAGCCAACTATAAGATCGTCGAGCAGATGATGGAGGAGGGCATCGTGGCCTCCGCCTGCTCTGTGGGCTACGGCGGTCTGGCCGAGGCCCTCTTCAAGATGGGTCTGGGCAACCGCATCGGCTTCAAGATGATGACCAAGATGTCCACCCACGATATGTTCAAGCCCATGTACGGCTCCATCGTGCTGGAGATGGTCTCCGACGCCCCGGCCGGTGAGCTGCTGGGCGAGACCACGGCGGACTACGTCTTCGAGTGCTGCGGCGACAAGCTGGATATGGCACAGCTGCAGGAGATCTGGGAGTCCAAGCTCGAGCCGGTCTACCCCTACCGCAAGTCCGGCCCCGTCGTCGAGAAGATCAGCGGCAGCCTGACCGCTCCCGCTGCGCCCAAGATCGGCGTGGCAAAGCCGAAGGTCATCATCCCGGTCTTCCCGGGCACCAACTGCGAGTACGACACCGCCCGCGCCTTTGCCCGCGCCGGTGCTGACCCCGAGGTGCTGGTCATCCGCAACCTGACCCCCGCTGATGTCACTGCCAGCTGCGAGGCACTGGTGAAGGCCATCAACGAGAGCCAGATCGTCATGCTGCCCGGCGGCTTCTCCGGCGGCGACGAGCCGGACGGCAGCGCCAAGTTCATTGCCTCCTTCTTCCGCAGCCCGGCCGTCACCGAGGCGGTCCGCGACCTGCTGCAGCACCGTGACGGCCTGATGCTGGGCATCTGCAACGGCTTCCAGGCCCTCATCAAGCTGGGTCTGGCCGCTTACGGCGACATCCGCCCCATCACGTCCTACGACCCGACCCTGACCTTCAACACCATCGGCCGCCACCAGAGTATGCTGGTGCGCACCCGCATCGCTTCCACCGGCAGCCCGTGGCTGTCCAAGTGCAGCGTGGGCGACCAGCACACCGTGGCCATCAGTCACGGCGAGGGACGCTTTGTGGCCCCCCAGAGCGTGCTGGATACCCTCATCGCCAACGGCCAGATCGCAACTCAGTACGTCGATCAGGACGACAACCCCAGCATGGACCTGCGGTATAACCCCAACGGCTCCGTCCTCGCCATCGAGGGCATCACCAGCCCGGACGGCCGCGTCTTTGGTAAGATGGGCCACTCGGAGCGCAGCGGCGAGTACCTCTACAAGAATGTCACCGGCGATAAGTATCAGCCGATCTTCGAGGGCGGCGTGGACTATTTCAAGATTTGATGGTAGAATAGAAGAAACTTACCCGATCCGCAAAGGCTCTCCCTTTGGGAGAGCTGGCGCGTGAGCGCCTGAGAGGGCAAGGATGTCAGGAAAGAGGAAAACATCGCTTGGACAAAGAGCCTGTTTATCACAGCACGGGATGTAGTTTGTCAGGCGGCTTGCCCTCTCCGGCATCGCAGGCGATGCCACCTCTCCCAAGGGGAGAGGCTTTTGGCAGCGTGACGGTAACTTTCTAGAAACGAATACCCAAGGAGGACAGCTTAATGTCTCAGCATGACCGTTATATCAGCCCCTTTTCCACCCGATATGCCTCCGATGAGATGCAGTACATCTTCTCGGACGACAACAAGTTCCGCACCTGGCGCCGTCTGTGGGTGGCGCTGGCCCGGGCCGAGATGAAGCAGGGCCTGACCAATATCACCCCCGAGATGGTGGCCGAGCTGGAAGCTCATGTGGACGACATCAACTATGAGGTCGCCATCGAGAGGGAGAAGCTGGTGCGCCACGACGTTATGAGCCATGTCTACGCCTACGGCCAGCAGTGCCCCAAGGCAGCAGGCATCATCCATCTGGGCGCTACCAGCTGCTACGTCGGCGACAACACCGACATCATCGTGATGCGTCAGGGCCTTGAGCTGGTGCGCAAGAAGCTCATCGGTGTGCTGGCAAAGCTGGCCAAGTTTGCCGAGGAGTACAAGGATATGCCCTGCATGGCCTACACCCACTGCCAGCCCGCCCAGCCCACCACCGTGGGCAAGCGTGCCACCCTGTGGGCCAACGAGCTGGTGATGGACCTCAACGAGATCGACCACCGCCTTGCGACCCTGCAGCTGCGCGGTGTCAAGGGCACCACCGGTACGCAGGCCTCTTTCATGGAGCTGTTCAAGGGCGACGCCGATAAGATCCGCGCCGTGGATGCCTCCATCGCCGAGGAGATGGGCTTCGACCGCGAGGCTGTTATCCCGGTGTCCGGCCAGACCTACAGCCGCAAGGTGGATGCTTTTATCCTGAATGTTCTGGCCGGCATCGGCCAGAGCTGCATGAAGTTTGCCACCGACCTGCGTCTGCTGGCCAACTTCAAGGAGATGGAAGAGCCTTTTGAGAAGAACCAGATCGGTTCCTCTGCCATGCCCTACAAGCGCAACCCCATGCGCTGCGAGCGCATCTGCGCACTGAGCCGCTACCTGATGGTGGATGTGCTCAATCCCAGCTTCACCACTGGCACTCAGTGGTTCGAGCGGACGCTGGATGACAGCGCCAACAAGCGGGTGGCAATGGCCGAAGGCTTCCTCGCCACCGACGCCATCCTGAACATCATGCTCAACGTCACCGACGGCATCGTGGTCTATCCGAAGGTCATCCGCAGCCGCCTGATGGCGGAGCTGCCCTTCATGGCCAGCGAGAACATCATGATGCAGGCTGTGGAGAAGGGCGGCAACCGTCAGGAGCTGCACGAGCGCCTGCGCCAGCACGCCATCGCCGCCGGCAAGCAGGTCAAGGAAGAGGGCCTGCCCAACGATATGGTAGACCGTGTCGCCGCTGACCCCGCCTTTGGCCTGACCAAGGAGGAGATCACAGCGGGCCTTGTGCCCGAAAACTTCGTGGGCCGCGCTCCCCAGCAGGTGGAGGAGTTCATTGCCCACATCCTCAAGCCCATTTTCGACACGAATCCGGATGCTGTGGAGCAGCATGCGAATCTGAGTGTCTAAGGCTTCAAAACATTAGCTCACAAAGGGAGAACGCTGCTGCGCGTTCTCTCTTTTGTTTTGAGACAAAGCTTTTTGGGCACTGCAAAAGCCTCTCCCAAAGGGAGAGCCTTGAACCGTTCTACCTAAAATGCTACAATATATCCGCACAAAACATTGAGAATCAGGAGAACACCATGCGACTCGACAAATATCTGGCCGAGACGGCCCAATGCACCCGGAGCGAGGCCAAGGCGCTGCTGGCAAAAGGGCGCGTCACCGTGAACGGCGCGGTCTGCAAGAAAGGGGACACCCAGCTGAAGGCCGCCGACGCCGTGGCAGTGGACGGCAGGGCGCTTGATTACCAGCAGTTCGTCTACCTCATGCTCAACAAGCCCGAGGGCGTCGTCAGCGCCTCCACCGACAAGAGGGAAACCACCGTCGTCGATCTGGTGGGGGACGCCTACCCCCGGCGGGAGCTGTTCCCGGCGGGGCGGCTGGACAAGACCAGCACCGGCTTTGTCCTGCTGACGGACGACGGCGGCTTTGCCCACGACATCCTCGCGCCCAAGCGCCATGTCTCCAAGACCTACACCGTCACCATCGACACCCCGCTGACGGAGGAGATGCGCGCAGGCTTTGCCGCCGGTGTCACGCTGGCCGACGGTACGGCCCTCTCTCCGGCAGAGGTGTCCGCCCTTACGCCCGACGGCCTGACCGTCCGCGTCCTGCTGCGGCAGGGCGTCTACCACCAGATCAAGCGGATGTTCGGCATCTACGGCGCGGGCGTCAACGCCCTCCACCGGGACGCCATCGGCGGCCTTACGCTGGACGAGAGCCTTGCGCCGGGCCAGTGGAGGGAGCTGACCGCCGACGAAGTGGCGAAAATTACCACGGGGTGAGGCGGCGCTTTTCACCCCTTCTTCAAAAAAGTATCACAATTTGCCGGTAAAATAGCTCTCAGAACCACGCAGAAAGGCCTTTTTTGGCCCTGAAAATGCCCCGAAAGATAATTTCAACAAGAAAGAAGAATTTTTTTTGGTGAAATATGTTGCAAAAGTAAATTCTTTTGTGTAAAATATAAAATGTAATGCGGCGAAATTGTTGAAAATCACAATCCCGCCCACCTGCGGTTTGCACAAGAGAGGAAAAGGGGTATCCATTTATGGCCAATAGAGTATTTCAGAGCGTGATCTACCAGATGAAGGACGCGATCGACCGTGTGGTCGGCGTGGTGGATGAGACCGGCGCTGTCATCTCCTGCTCGGAGCTGAATCTGATCGGCGAGGTGCGCGAGGGCTTTATGGCAGAGCGTCTGACGGCCGGAGACCGCTTCGTGCGGGATGGCTACACCTATCAGCAGTTCTCCAGCGCAAAGCATAACGATTATGCCGTCTTCGTGGAAGGCGCTGACGAGACTGCGGGCCAGTTCGCCGCGCTGCTGTCCATCAGCCTCCAGAGCATCAAGCAGTATCACGACGAGAAGTTCGACAAGTCCAACTTTATCAAGAATGTGGTGCTGGACAATATCCTGCCCGGCGACATCTACGCCAAGGCCCGTGAGCTGCACTTCGCCACCGATGTCTCCCGGGTGGTGTTCATCGTCCGCGTCACCAGCGGCGGCGACATCTCCGCTTACGACGTGGTGAGCAGCCTGTTCCCTGACAAGCAGAAGGATTTCGTCTTTAACATCAGCGAGACGGACACCGTTCTGGTCAAGGAGATCCGCAAGGGCATCGACCGCTCCGATATGGAAAAACTGGCGGCCAGCATCGTGGATACCCTGTCTGGAGAGCATTACATCAAGGCTGTCGTGGGCATCGGCACCCCCATCGCCAACGTGAAGGATCTGGCCACTTCCTTTAAGGAAGCGCAGATCGCCATGGAGGTCAGCAAGGTCTTCGATACCGAGAAGCAGATCATCCGCTACGACAATCTGGGCATTGCGCGCCTCATTTATCAGCTGCCCACCACGGTCTGCGAGATGTTCCTGCGCGAAGTGTTCAAGCAGGGCAGCATCGAGAGTCTGGATCAGGAGACCCTCTTTACCATCCAGCGCTTCTTCGAGAACAACCTGAACGTCTCTGAGACCAGCCGCGGCCTGTTCGTCCACCGCAATACGCTGGTGTACCGTCTGGAAAAGATCAAAAAGCTGACCGGTCTGGATCTGCGTGAGTTCGACGACGCTATCGTGTTCAAGGTAGCGCTCATGGTCAAGAAGTACCTGTCCAACAATCCGGCCAAATATTGATATTTCGTCTCAGCCGCCCCGGCTGCGGACGCCGAAACCGGCCGCTCGACCCCGATGCTGGCCGGTTTCTTTTGTTATAGCCTGTATGGACAACCTCTCCGTCACGGCTGACGCCGTGCCGCAACCCGGCCTTGTCGAGCGAAGCGAGACTGAGAGGTTTAAGCTTGGAACTTCTGTACCAAATAACTTTTCAGGAGCAAGATACTCATGATAGATTTTGAACATGTCACCAAGATATACAAGAGGAGCGACAAGCCCGCGCTGGAGGACATCGACTTCCATGTGGCAGACGGCGAGTTCGTCTTTCTGGTGGGACACTCCGGTGCAGGCAAGTCCACCCTGCTCAAGCTCATCCTCCGGGAGGAGCTGCCCACAGAGGGCCGCGTGCTCGTGGACGGCAAGGATGTCGCCCGGCTGCGCCGGGGCAAAGTGCCCTATCTCCGCCGCCAGATGGGCATCATCTTTCAGGACTTCCGCCTCATCCCGACCATGACGGTCTACGAGAACATTGCCTTTGCGATGCACGTCACCAACATCGGCAAGAAGGACATCAAGGAGCGGGTCAACTATATGCTGGAGCTGGTGCATCTGGAGGATAAGGCAAAGGTCTACCCCGAGTTCCTCTCCGGCGGCGAGCAGCAGCGGGTGGCCGTGGCCCGCGCTCTGGCCCACAGCCCTCGTCTGGTCATCGCGGACGAGCCTACCGGCAACATCGACCCCGAGATGAGCCTTGAGATGATGGAGCTGCTGGAGCGGGTGAGCGAAATGGGCATCACAGTGCTGGTCGTCACCCACGAGCATGAGCTGGTGCGCCGCTTCAACCGCCGCACCGTCACCCTGAAGAACGGCCGCATCATCTCCGACGTCCCGGCCAGCTTCGGCGAGGAGGTGCACGCATGAAGATCTCGACGTTTGGTTTCCTGACCCGGCGCGGCGTGCGCAACCTCGGCAAGCACTGGGCCATGACCATTGCCTGCATCGCCTCGCTCAGTGTCTGCATGACCCTGAACACCTTCGCCAGTCTCGTCGAGGTGAACGTGGACAGCATGGTCAACTATCTGGGCACCCAGAACGAGATGGTGGTCTATGTGGACCCCGAGGCCGACAACACCCTCATCGAGTCGGTCGGCGCGGCCATCGGCAGCACCGCAGGGGTGAGCCGGGTGCAGTATATGTCCAAAGAGGACGTCCTGAACCAGTACAAGGGCTATATGTCCGAGTACGCCGACCTTCTGGACGAGTTCGAGAACGACAACCCCTTTAAAGCAAATTATCGCGTCTCCCTGTCAGATCTGAGCCAGATGGAGACTATGAGCAGGAAATTCGAGGCCATTGAGGGCGTCTACAGCGTCACAGCTCCTATCGAGATGACCAAGACCTTCGTGGATGTCCAGAAGGCCGTCACCAAGGCCGGGCGGATCGTCGTGCTGGTGCTGATGGCCGTGAGCATCATCACGGTGGGCACCACCATCCGGCTGAGCGTCTTTGCCCGCCGCCGAGAGATCGAGATCATGAAGTACGTCGGTGCCACCAACGCCCTCGTCACCCTGCCCTTCGTCATCGAGGGTCTGGTGATGGGCCTCATCTCCGGCATCATCACAGCGGCGGCCAGCATCGGCGGCTACGCCTATATCGTGGAGATCTCGCCCACACTGGGCAGTCTGTGGCAGATGCTCATGGGCATGGCTCTGGTGCCGCTGGAAAACGTCTGGCCCACCATCCTGACCTACAGCCTCGTGGCGGGCGCTCTGGTGGGCGGTCTGGGCAGTATGTTCTCCATCCGCAAGCACCTTAATGTGTAAGGAGGGCCTACTGTGTATCACGATAAGCATTCCGCAGGCTTCGTCCTGTGCCACTCGCCCCGCCATGCAAAGCCCTCCGGCCACTCGGTCATGATGCGTGCTGCCTGCGCTTTTGTGGCGGCGGCCTGCCTTGTGCTGAGCATGACGGTCTATCCGGTCAGCGCGGCCACCAGCATGAGTTCGCTGCAGAACAAGCTGGATAAACTCTCTCAGTCCATCCAGCAGCATAAGACAGAGCTGAACAACGCCAAGAAGAAGGAAGCTGCCGCAAAGGCCCTCGAGTCTGAGCTGAAGGAAAAGGTCTCGGTGATCCAGAGCCAGATCAGCGTGCTTCAGGGCCAGATCGCCGAGGTGCAGAACAGCATCGGCGTCAAGGAACAGCAGATCAGCGCCAAGCAGGCCGAGATCGCTCAGAAGGAGCAGGACATCGCCGACCAGTGGGAAGGCTTCAAGAGCCATATGGCCGCGATGCAGGAGCTGCGGGACGGCGGCAGCGTGGCTATGCTCAGCTCGGTGAACGACCTGTACGAGCTGCTGACCTTCAACGAGGTCATGCAGGACATCTCGGTGAAGGATACCGAGATCCTTGACACCATGAAGGCTGCCCGAGAGAGCCTTGTGAACGACCGCACCCAGCTTGTGGCGGAGCGCACCCAGCTGCAGAACAAAAAGGCCGAGCTGAGTGCCCAGAACAAGCAGATGCAGAGCAAGCAGAACGAGCTGAACTCCAGCGTCAAGGAGGCCCGCCTGAGCGCCGCCGAGGCTCAGCAGGCCCAGAAGGACGCGCAGGCGGCCATCGAGTCGGATGAGATGAACTACGAGGCCGTCAAGAAGGAAATCCAGAAGCTCATCGCAGCCGCAGCGGCCAGCAAGCCGCAGCTGAGCTTCAGCGGCTTCATCTGCCCCCTCAAGAGCTATACCCGCATCTCCAGTGAATACGGCTGGCGCAAGAACCCCGTCTCGGGTGTCAACAAGCTCCACGCGGGCACCGACTTTGCCGCCCCCGCCGGCACCCCCATCTACGCAGCCGCCAGCGGCTATGTACAGGTGGCCGGATGGTCCAGCGGCGGCTACGGCAACTACGTCATCATCTACCACGGCAAAATGTCGGACGGCAACGCCTACTCCACCCTCTACGGCCATATGCGCTCGGTGGCAACGTCGGCGGGCAAGTACGTCAAGCAGGGCGAACTCATCGGCTATGTCGGCTCTACCGGCAACTCGACGGGCAACCATCTCCACCTTGAGGTGTGGAAGGGCGGCTCCAAGGCCAATGCAGTCAATCCCCGTGGTTATATTCCTATGAAATAATACTGTGTCGAGGGGTCAAAGGAGGCCATAAGGCGAAATGAACGAGCAAAAACGCAAGCGTATCCTTCGGGCGGGCTGTCTGCTGCTGGCGGGAGTATTCCTGCTGTCGGTGCTGGGCAGCGTCGTCCTGATGCTTTTGGTCTGAACCGGGGAGGAAAACTGAATGAACCGTAAAATTTCCGTAGGGATGACTGTGACCATCGTCATTCTGGCAATGACGGTCACATTTTCCATCACGATGCTGCTGGCGATGCGGCTGTTTGACCGCACCGTCACCAGCGTGAAGGAAAAGGAGAGCATGTACAACAAGGTGGCCGAAGTAGACCGCTATGTGCGTGCCAACGACTACTACGACATCGACGAGACGATGCTGTACGACCGTCTGACCGCAGGCTATCTGCTGGGCACCGGCGACAAGTACGCCCGCTACTACACAGCCTCGGCCTACACCGACCTGCTCAATGCCCAGAGCGGCAAGCTGATCGGCATCGGCGTGGAGCTGGCCATCGACCAGTCCGGCTACGCCAAGGTCACCAAGGTGTACGACGAGTCCCCCGCAAAGGAGGCTGGCCTGCAAAAAGGCGATTACATCATCACCATCGACGGCACGGACGTCAAGAGTCTGGGCGGCGCAGAGGCCGTCCAGAACAAGCTCCGGGGCGAGAGTGGCATCACCGTCAATGTGGTCTGGCTGGACAGCGAGAACGCCCAGCACACCGCTGACCTGACCCACTACGGTTTCACGGCCAACAGCGTCGATTCCGCCATGGCGCAGGAGAATGTGGGCTATATCAAGATCTGGCAGTTCGACAACTCCACCCCCAGTGAGCTGGACTTTGCCCTGCGCAGCCTGACCGCCAGCGGTGCGCAGAGCTTCGTGTTCGACCTGCGCGACAACAGCGGCGGCATCCTTGACGATGCCATCAGCTGTATCGACCTCGTCGCACCGGAAGGTGTGCTGGCCTATGCCGAGGATAAGACCGGAAACCGCACCCTGCTGGGCAGCAGCACCGACGACACCGTCATCAGCCAGCCCTCCGTCTGCCTCGTGAACGAGAACACCGCCAGCGCGGCAGAGCTGTTTGCGTCCAGCCTGCGCTCCCTGTGCGGCGCACGCCTCGTGGGCAGCAGCACCATGGGCAAGGGCACCATCCAAAGCAGCCCTCAGCGCCTCTCGGACGGCAGTGCTGTGGTGGTCACAGTGGCTAAGCTTATCTGCGGCGACGGCTCCTGCTTTGACGGCACCGGTCTGACCGTGGACGTGGAGCGTCCGCTGACCCCGGACGAGCAGGTAAGCTATTACGACTACACTCTCGACACCGACCCCCAGATCCAGCGTGCCGTCAGCTGCGCACAGCAGCTCACCGGCACCACCACCGTAGGCGGCGTGAACGATGCCGACCTCGCAGCAGACTCCGCCGCCGCCTCTTCCGAGGCAGCAGGGGAGGGCGAGGCTTCCTCGGAGGCGGCTGCTTCCAGCGTGGAAAGCGCGTCTTGATATAAGAGAAAGGAAAAAACACTATGCCGGAGCTGACCGACCTCTCCGTGATCCGTACCCTGTGCGAAAAATACGATTTTGCGCTTTCCAAGGGTTTTGGACAGAACTTCATCATCAATCCCGGCCTGCCTCCGAAGATCGTGGATGCCAGCGGCGTCGATAAGAACTGGGGCGTGCTGGAGATCGGCCCCGGCATCGGCGTGCTGACCAAAGAGCTGGCCAGCCGCGCTGCCAAGGTGGTGTCCATCGAGGTGGACGAGCGTCTGCCGCCTCTGCTGGCCGAAACGATGGCCGGTGTGGATAATTTTAAGCTGGTATTACAAGATGTTTTGAAAGTGGATCTCCGTGCCCTCATTGAGGAGGAGTTCCCCGGGATGCCGGTGGCCGTCTGCGCCAATCTGCCCTACTACATCACCAGCCCCATCGTCATGAAGCTGCTGGGCGACCGCCTGCCCATCCAGAACCTGACGGTCATGGTGCAGAAGGAGGCCGCTGACCGTCTGGCCGCTGCGCCCGGCACCCGCGCCTCCAGCGCCATCAGCTGTGCTGTGAGCTACTACGCTACCTCCAAGCTGATGTTTACTGCCGCGCCGGGCAGTTTCTACCCGGCCCCAAAAGTCACCAGCGCCGTCGTGCGGATGGACATCCGCCCCGCCCCTGCCGTGCAGGTGGAGGATGAGGACGGTTATTTCGCCCTCATCCGCGCGGCCTTTGGCCAGCGCCGCAAGACCGCAGCCAACGCCATCGCCAGCGGTCTCGGCCTGCCAAAGGAGAAGGTCATCGCCGCCATCGAGGCGGCGGGCTTTGATGCCCGCATCCGCCCTGAGGCTCTGACCCTCGAGAACTTCGCCGCCATCCAGCGGGCAATGGCCGCACAGTAACACTCACGAAACCACTCAGGCACCCCGCCGCTCCTGACGGAACGGCGGGGCGCTTTCGCATTCTGAGGCAGAAGCCGCAGAAGATATTGACAACCGGGGAAGTTTCTGGTATTCTACTAAAGTACCCTGCGCGATGCGAGAGGGTACGCTTTGCTGGTGTGGCGCAATGGCAGCGCAACTGATTTGTAATCAGTGGGTTGCAGGTTCAACTCCTGTCACCAGCTCCAAAAAAGCCCTGCGATATACCGCCGAAAGGCGGTGTATATCGCGGGGCTTTTGCTTTTTGCGGCGTGGCGGTATCCAACCATTCGGAAAAATCATGCTGCCGGAGGGCTTGCGGGCCTTGCACTTCCCGCACCATGCCGGTATAATAAATTCATCGAAAATTCATCAAAAGAGGACGTTCAAACGAGAGGGGAATATCTGTGCCCGAGTTTTCCACCATGCTGAGCCTGCAGGCGCAGATGATGCTGCTGTTGGCCATTGGCATCTTTCTGACGAAGAAGCACATCATCACCGAGCAGGGCCGCGCCTGCCTGACCGACCTGCTGCTCTTTCTCATCCTGCCGGCAAACACCATCCAGTCGTTCCGCATCGAGTTCAATGCGGAGATCTTCCGCAGCACGCGGGACATCCTCATCCTGTCCATCGTGCTGCAGGTGTTTTATGGCGTGATCTGCGCGGTCTGCTACAATCGCTACGCCGTCGCGCGGAAGGCTGTGATGCAGTACGGCACGGTCTGCTCCAACGCGGGCTTTCTGGGAAGTCCGCTGACCGAGGGCCTGTTCGGCGGAGTGGGGCTGCTGCTGACATCCGTTTACCTCATCCCGCAGCGCATCGTGATGTGGTCGATGGGCGTGTCCTACTTCATGCAGGACGATGCAGCCGCCAGCCCCGGGAGAAGGACGCGCCACCGCGCCGTCCTCCGCAAGACCCTGACTCACCCCTGTATTCTGGCGGTGTTCGTGGGTATGGCCCTCATGCTGACCCAGTGCCAGCTGCCCGCCTTTCTCGGCAAAGCTCTTCAGTGCACCAGCAACTGCAACATGACCATGTCGATGCTCCTCATCGGGGCCATCATCGGCAGCTGCGACCTCCACCCGCTGCGGGACCGGGACGCCATCCTCTACTGTGTCATCCGGCTGTTCCTGATGCCGCTGGTGGTGCTGGTGGGCTGCCGCGCAGCCCATGTGGGAGAGCTGGCCACCGGGGTCGCTGTTGTTCTGGCGGGGATGCCGATGGGCGGCACCACCGCCATCCTTGCCGAGAAGTACGGTGCCGATTCTGCGTTCGCCAGCAAGTGTACGGCCCTCTCTACGGTGCTGTCGCTCATCACGACGCCGCTGTGGTGTCTGGTGGTGTAGCCGCTCCGCCGCAGGCCACATACCCTGCCGTTTCGATGCATCGGCGGCCCTCGTCGGTGCTCAGCCAGTCGTAGACCTTCCGCTGGGGGCTGTCGGGGGCGGCATTCCCATGGATGACCGCATAAAACTCGTTGCACAGGGGGTAGCTCTCGCTGGCGATGGTGTCATTGCCGGGGGTCACACCATCTACGGCCAGCAGGCGGAGTCCGGGCTTCGAATACATCTGGTCGATGTAGTAATAGACGGAGAAACCGATGGCGTTGGCAGAGTTGTTGTACTCGGCGATGCGGTCCACCAGCCCGCCCATGTCGGCGGGAGCCAGCTCGGTGGGGGCGGTCATCAACTGGCCATCGCCCTTGTCGATGAGCAGCTTTTTGAAAAGGGTCTGACTGCCCGAGTCCACCCCCCGCTGGAAGGCCACGATGGGGGCGTCTGCGCCGCCGACCTCCTTCCAGTTGGTGATGCGGCCCGCATAGATGTCCCGCAGCTGCTGCTGGGTCAGGCTTTGGACGGGGTTGGACTCGTTGACGATGAAGACCAGCGCGTCCCGGCCGATGGCTTTCTGCTCCAGCTTTGCGTCGGCCTCGGCCAGCTCTTCCTTGACGTACTCGGGGGCCTCGTAGACGATGAGCAGCTGTGCGCCGTAGTCGTCGCTGTCGCTGCGGGACCAGAGGCCGAAGTTCTCCCACGCATAGGCTGTGGTGCTGACGGTGATGCCGGTCTGGGCTTCGAGCAGGTCCATGCCGGTGACGTCAGCCTTGAGCTGGGCCATCAGAGGGATGCAGGCCGTGGAGCCGTCGAGGCGGGGAAACTCCTCCACGGTCAGGAAAGGTTCAGGGGTGGTGTCTGGGTCGGGGACGGACGCTGCCGGAGAGTTGACGGGGGAGTCTGCTGCGCCGGGGGTGCAGGCGGTGAGCACTGCCGCCCCGAGGCCGAGGCCCAGCACCTGCAGGAAGCTGCGGCGGGAAATCTTCTCTTTCATATCCAAAAACCTCCGTTGTCAATACAGATAGCCTCCGCCGGAGTCGTCGCCGGGGGAGGAAAAGATGCTTTCGCGGTAGAGCCACTGGCCGGTGGAGTCCATCAGGCCGTAGTCGAAACCCTGCCGCGCGATAAAGCAGTCGTCGGGCAGGCCATCGGTGCTGTAGCAGCTGCCGAGGCGGCGGAGGAGCACATTGCCCTCCATGTCCAGCACGTCGGAGAGGTTCGACGAGTCGCTGTTGTCCCGGTGGGCTGTGAGCAGAGGGCCGTCGGCGGTGTTGGTGAGGTAGGAGACGTAGGTGTACTGCTCCGTCTCATCAGCAGACGACCAGAGCAGCCCTTCGCCGCCGTAGGTCTGGATGGCGAGAGTATTGTAGTCCTCGTCGTCATATTGCAGCAGGGCGTAGCCGCCGGGCAGGGCCGTCACACTGACATGACGAGCCTCTTCAATGGGAGTCACCTCCACATCGGTCAGGAGTGCGCCGGTGGTGCCGTCGTAGACCTCCAGGACGTTGTCCGCCGTCAGGACGGCGACATTGCCGGAGTGATAGTCCCTGTCGCACCGCTGGACAGCGGTCTTTTCGCCGCTGGCGAGGTCGATGAGGGTGTAGGGGTTATCCGGGTCATCGCTGCCGAGGAGGGTGACGCAGCCGGGCGTGTGGTCCATCACGCACCAATCGAAGCGGCCCAGCTCCACGGCCTCGTCGCTGTTCAGGTCGTAGAGAATGGAGCGGCTGTCCTGACGGCTCTGGAGGCAGGCGATGCCGACGCCGCAGGCAGAGGCGGAGCTGTCGTCCTCGCCGGTGAGCAGCTGGCCGGTGAGGATGTTGTAAAGCCCTTCCCGGGCGATGCCCCAGTCTGCGCCGCGAAACCAGCTCAAGGTCAGCCAGTCGGCGAAGCTGCCGCGATACGACGCAAGGCTCTGGGCCGTGCAGCCGTCCTCCCGCAGCAGCACATTGCCCTCCCGGTCGGTGACGAGGACGTATTGGTGCAGGGGCTGGTCGGGGTCGTCGTAGGCGTAGGTGAGGCCCTCGGGCAGGTCGTAGCAGTTGAAGATGAGGCGCTGGCCGCCCTCATCCACCACGAGACAGTCAAGAGCCGTTTCCGGCACGGGCAGCTCGGCCCCGGTGGCGAGGTCATACACCCGGATGCCGCCGGTGGCACCGCTCTCGAAAGCCCAGACGTCGGCGTCGTCCCGCAGGATGAGCAGCCCGCCCGAGAGGGTGGCGTTCACGGCATTGGGAAAGGCCATGACGGCGCTGCCGTCGGCGTCGTAGAGGGTGGAGGTGCGCTCCTCGGTGCCGGGGGTGGAGTGGGAGACCAGATAGTAGTCTGCCTCGCCGGTGAGGGTGTTCCGCACCAGCTGGACGCTGTCGGAGCGGCTGCCCTGATAGAGCACTTTCCCGCCCCGGAGGATGGTGCCGCCGCCGTTGCCGGCGTAGGAATAAATGAAATGGAGCGCGTCGTCGGTGAGCCACGATTCGCTGTAATACTGCGGTGCCTGCGATGCCGCCGTCCCCTCGGGCCGGGGCGACGCCGCGGGCAGCAGCGAACAGCTCGTCAGCAGCCCGCCTGCCAGCACAAGGCAGGCGGCGCGGCAGCGGAGTCGAAGCAGAGCGGTCTTCATAGAAACACCTCGCAGTTTCCCAGAATTTGACTTTCCTGTTTATAGTATATACGAAAGACCCGGCCATTTCATTGCAGAAAGTTGGCCGGGTCTGGTTACAGTTTGGTGACAATGGGGCAACTGCATTTACCCGCCGACGCGAGGGCGGTTCCCCCGCAAATGTCCGGGAGGTGGGACCCTGTTGCCGCAGGCAATAGGGCGGGACAGGTGTCCCGGGTTATTTGCGGGGGAATTGCCGGAGAAGGAGGCAATTCAAGCCTCGTCCCCTTTTTCTCCCAGCTCTTTCAGGAAGGGCAGGAGGAAGGGCATCGAGATGCAGAAGGTGAGGGCGTCGGCGATGGGCTGGCACAGCTCGATGCCGGGCAGGCCCCAGATGCGGGGCAGGGTAAGGATGAGGGGGATGAAGCAGATGCCCTGACGGCAGCAGGCGAGGAAGGTGGCCCGGCCCGATTTGCCGATGGACTGGAACATCATGTTGGTGACGATGATGACAGGCTGCAAGAACATGGCGATGCACTGATACCGCAGAGCGGGCAGGGCCACGGCGGTGACAGCGGGGTCATCGCGGAAGAGGCGGATGAGAGGCTCGGCGTTGAACCAGCAGAGGATGTTCAGCACCGTGACGAAGCAGAAGGCCGTCGAGAGGGTGAAGATGGCCGCCTGCCGCACCCGGGCGAAGCGGCGTGCGCCGTAGTTGAACGCCGCCACAGGCTGCAGGCCCTGCCCAACGCCGATGGCCACCGACAGCAGGAACTGGAAGATGCGGGACACGATGCTCATGCCGGCCACGGCGGCGTCGCCGTAGCTGCGGGCTGCGACGTTCAGCAGCATACTGCCGATGCTGTTCAGGCCCTGACGGCCAAAGCTGGGTGCACCGTTGAAGAAGATGAGGCCGAAGTCCCGGGCGCTGCGGGTGACTTTCGTGATGCGGAACTGGCTCACCGTCCTGCCCCGCAGGAACATAGACAGCAGGATACAGAAGCCGATGCTCTGGCTCAGAGCAGTGGCGACACCTGCGCCGCCGGTGCCCATGCCGAAGCCGAAGATAAAGATGGGGTCCAGCAGGATGTTGAGCACGCCGCCGGTGACAAGGCCGATCATGGCGAAGCTGGCCTTGCCCTCGTAGCGCAGGATGTTGTTCATCACAAGGCTGGACATCATGAGGGGCGCAGCGATGAGGATGGGCCGCGCATAGGCGCAGGCGTGGGGCAGGATGGTGTCGGTGCTGCCCAGCAGCATCATGAAGCCGGGCAGGGTGGAAAGGCCGACCCCCGCCAGCACGATGCCGAAGACCAGTGCCGTGAAAAAGCTGGTGGAGGCGAACTTGGTGGCGGCGTGGGTGTCCTGATTGCCAAGGCTGCGGCTGATGATTCCGCCTGCGCCATGGCCCAGCATGAAGCCGAGGGCCTGAATGATGGCCATGAGGCTGGACACGACGCCAACCGCGCCCGACGCGCTGGTGGACAGCTGGCCCACAAAGAAGGTGTCGGCCAGATTGTAGATGCTGGTGATGAGCATACTCAGGATGGTGGGCGCGGCGAGGCCGAGGATGAGCTTCGGCACAGGGGTCTTGGTCATCTTCTCGAACTGGAGCGCACTGCGCGCGGCCTCATCGGCTTGGGACGGGGAATGCATGGGCTGGATACCTCGCTTTCATAATTAAAATAAGTATAACGCAGATCCTGCAAAATGTCGAGGTCTGGGAGTTTGGGGCTGACGGCTTCAAAAAGTTAGGGCATTGAGCGCAAAAGCAGGAAAAAATGGAATGTCTTTTAGCACATTTGACAAAGAAAGGTCGAATTGCTTGTGGGAAATCACGTCAAGTGGTATAATTTGGTACATGAGAGAAAAACGCTGCGAGAAAAAACAGCGCTGAGAAGAGCTTTGAGGGAACAGTCCCTCAGAACACGGAGGGAAAATTTATGAAATCTGTGGCACAGACCGTTATCGAAGCAGACCGCTTCTACACCATCGCCGCCAAGACCGGCAGCGTCATTCAGGCTGTGGAGAACGCCAAGGATGGCGGCAGCATCCGTCTGGGCAAGTACGGGCACGCGCCCGAGCAGGAGTGGGCCTTCGTCCGGGAGGGCGATGGCGTCTACCGCATCCGCAACCGCGCCTCCGGCAAGCTCATCGACCTGATGATGACCGGCACCGCCAACGGCACATGGCTGCACCTGTGGGAGGACGTGGGCGGCACGTCCCAGATGTGGAAGGTGGAGCCGACCCCGGCGGGCACCGTCCGTCTGCGCTCCATGTGGGCCGCAGGCAAGTGCATCGACACTGTGGGCATGGGCACCGCCGATGGCGCTGTCCTCCAGATCTGGCAGGAGACGGCTGGTGAGGACCAGCTGTGGACCATCTCGGAGGTAAAGGACCGTGCAAAGCACGCTCCCAAGGCTGAGGACAAGCCCGCTGAGGCCAAGGCTGAGGCCGCTGTCCCCGCCGCCGCAAAGACCGAGGAAAAGGCTGCGCCCGCGGCGAAGAAGCCCGCCGCCAAGAAAGCAGCCTCCAAGGCTGAGCCGAAGACCGAGAAAAAGCCTGCGGCCAAGAAGTCCGCTGCCAAGGCCGCTGAAAAGGCTGTCGAGAAGGTTGCCGAGGTCAAGGCAGAGACTGCCCCCGCCAAGGCTGAGGAGAAGCCCGCCGAGGCCGCTCCGGCTGCAAAGGCCGCTGCCCCTGCCGCCAAGGCTCCCGCCGCAAAGCCTGCCCGCAAGACTGCCGCACGGAAGAAGTGCACCAAGGCCAGCAAGTAAGTAAGAGTTACATATTAGAAACAAAAGCCTCCGATTTTCGCAGAAAATCGGAGGCTTTTGTTATCTGTTTCAGTGCCCCATCTTCTCCTTCTTGGCCTTCAGCGCGGCGGCGATGAAGCCCTTGAACAGGGGGTGTGCGCGGTTGGGGCGGCTCTTGAACTCGGGGTGGAACTGTGCACCGAGGTGGAAATCGCGGCCCGGCAGCTCAACGGTCTCCACGAGGCGGCCGTCGGGGCTGGTGCCCGAGATGACAAGACCGGCATCCTGCATCTCCTGACGGTATTCGTTGTTGAACTCGTAGCGGTGGCGGTGGCGCTCCCAGATCTCGCTCTGGCCGTAGCACTCGGCCATCTTGGTGCCGGGCAGGACGGCGCAGGGGTACTTGCCCAGACGCATGGTGCCGCCCTTGGGGATGTTGCCCTGCTGGTCGGCCATCAGGTCGATGACGTTGTGATGGCCCTCCGGGGTGAACTCACTGGAATTGGCGTCGGCGTAGCCCAGAACGTGGCGGGCGAACTCCATCACCATGATCTGCATACCGAGGCAGATGCCGAAGTAGGGGACATGGTTCTCACGGGCATACTGTGCGGCCTGGATCATACCCTCGATGCCGCGGTCGCCGAAGCCGCCGGGCACGATGATGCCGTCCACGTCCGCAAAAGCCTCCCGGCAGGCGGCCTGATCGGGCAGGTCCTCGCTCTCGACCCACTTGATCTCCACCTGACTGTCGTTCTCAAAGCCGGCGTGATAGAGGCTCTCCATGACCGACAGATAGGCATCGTGCAGCTTGACGTACTTGCCCACGAGGGCGACGGTGCAGGTCTTGGTGCGGGTGGCGATCCGGGACAGCATCTCCTTCCACTCGGTGAGGTCGGCGGGGGGAACGTCGAGGTGGAGCTGCTTGACCACCACATCGTCCAAGCCGCCGGTGTGGAGCATCAGCGGGCACTGGTAGAGGCTGGGCATGGTCAGGTTCTCAATGACGCACTCGGGCTTGACGTTGCAGAAGGTGCTGATCTTCCGGCGGATGTCGCTGCCCACGCTGCCGTCGGCGCGGAGGATGATGATGTCGGGGCTGACGCCCATGCCCTGCAGCTCCTTGACGGAGTGCTGTGCGGGCTTGGACTTGTACTCGTCCGAACCGGAGATGTAGGGCACGAGGACGACATGGATGAAGCAGCAGTTCTCCTTGCCCTGCTCGAGGCCCACCTGACGGATGGCCTCAAGGAAGGGCTGGCTCTCGATGTCGCCGGTGGTGCCGCCGATCTCAGTGATGACCACGTCAGCCTCGGTGGAGGAGGCCAGATTGTAGATGTAGCTCTTGATCTCGTTGGTGATGTGGGGGATGATCTGGACGGTCTGGCCGAGGTAAGCGCCCTGACGCTCCTTGTTCAGCACGTTCCAGTACACCTTGCCGGTGGTCAGGTTCGAGTACTTGTTCAGGTTCTCGTCGATAAAGCGTTCGTAATGGCCGAGGTCGAGGTCGGTCTCAGTGCCGTCGTCGGTGACGAAGACCTCGCCGTGCTGCAGGGGGCTCATGGTGCCCGGGTCCACGTTCACATAGGGGTCCAGCTTCTGGCTGGCTACCTTGAGGCCGCGGCACTTCAGCAGTCGGCCCAGAGAGGCGGCGGTGATGCCTTTGCCCAGACCGGAGACGACGCCGCCGGTCACGAAAATAAATTTTGCCATAGTATTCTCCTCTATTTACAGATTGTAGATGGTCTTGAAACATATACTTTCCCGCTGTGGGGGCGCAGTGCTTCAAATATATCACTGCGCGGGGTCGTAGGAGTCCAGGATCTCCTGCGCGACTTCGGTGCGGTCGCGCCGGGTGTCCATTGCCTTTTTTTCGATGCAGCGATGCGCCTCGGCCTCGGTCATGTGACCCAGCTCGATGAGGCAGCACTTGGCGCGGCTGACCAGCCGCACCTGCGCCAGCTTTTCCTGCAGCCGCTGGTTCTCCTGACGCAAGAGCAGCAGGCGGTGGTTGCTGGCGGCGGCCATATGGATGGCCTGTAGAAAAAATGTATTGGAGAAGGGCTTTGTCACCAGCAGCACCCCCTGCTCGCTCAGAGGGGTCAGAAGCTGCTCGGCGACAGCGGCTTTGGCCAGAAACACCACGCCCGCGTCGGTCTTTTCCACGGCGTCGGCGCACAGCTCATGGCCGAACTCATCCGGCAGAGGCGCGTTGACTACGATCAGCTCGAAGTCGGATTCCAGCATCCGCCGCCTCGCCTCAGCCGCGCTGGGCACGATGAGGGGCCGCGCATAGCCCAGCTCAGTCAGGCGTGCGGAGATATATTCGTTCGAGCTTGCGCCTGCGCTTACGATCAGGGCACGTCCCATACGGCTCACTCCTTTCTCATGTCATGCTGTCTCAGATGGCATTGAAGTAGTGGACGCGCTCGTATTCGATCGGGTCGGCGGCGTTCTTCAGCGCCTCGCACCGGCGCAGGGCCTCGGCGTAGTAGCGCCGGCTCAGCTCGTCGGGCAGGAACTTGTGCAGGAACTCGCTGCCCTTGGCCACCTCCACGGCCTCTTCCAGCGAGGCGGGCAGGGTCTCGAGGCCGAGGCCGACGGCCTCGGCCGGGATAAAGAGGTTGCGGTTGACAGGGGCAGACAGCTGCATCCGGTTCTCGATGCCATCGAGGCCTGCCGCCAGCACGAGGCCGATGGCGAGGTAGGGGTTGCAGGCCGGGTCGGGGCTGCGCAGCTCCATCCGGCAGTTGTTGCCCCTCACCTGCGGGATGCGGATGAGCTGGCTGCGGTTCTGGCGGCTCCAGCTCACATAGCGGGGGGCTTCGTCGCAGCCGAAGCGGAGGTAGCTGTTGGGCAGGGGGTTGGTGAAGGCCGTCAGCTCCCGGCTGTGGCGGAGGATGCCCGCCATAAAGCTGCCGGGGATGCTGTCGGGGGCGATGTCGCCCTCAAAGAGGTTCCTGCCGTCCATGGACAGCGAGAAGTTGATGTGGAGTCCGCTGCCGGCCTGATCGGGCAGGGGCTTGGGCAGGAAGCTGGAGTGGAAGCCGTTGCTGGCGGCCACGGCCCGGACGATCTGCTTGAACAGGAAGATGTTGTCGGCAGTCCGCAGGGGGCCTGCGTAGTGGAAATCGATCTCGTTCTGGCCGTGGCCGTTCTCGTGGTGGCTGTGCTGGGGCGCAAGGCCCATCTGCTCCATGGTCAGGCAGATGTCCCGGCGCAGGTTCTCGCCTGCATCCAGCGGGGCCACATCGAAATAGCCGCCTGCGTCGATGGGGATGCGGGTGGGACGGCCATGGTCGTCGTTTTCGAAGAGATAGAACTCGCACTCGGTGCCTACATTGCAGCTCAGGCCCAGATTTCGGAACCGGCGGTTGATGTCCCGCAGGAAGCCGCGGCAGTTGCCGCCGAAGGGGGCGTTGTCCGGCTTTTCCACGTCGCAGAAGAACTGCATCACCCTGCCCTCGGCGGTGCGCCAGGGCAGGATGGTCGTGGTGGACAGGTCGGGCCGGAGGACAAGGTCGCTCTCCTCCACATGCATGAAGCCCGCAATGGAGCTGCCGTCGAAGCAGACGCCCTCTTCCAGCGCCTTGGGCAGGTCGCTGGCCAGCACGGCGATGTTCTTCTGAACGCCAAAGATGTCACAGAACGCGAAGCGGACAAATTTTACGTTGTTGTCCTCGACGAAATCGAGGATGTCCTGCTGTGTCGTATAGCTCATAGTGTGTCCTCTTAAAAAACGCCCAAAGGCCTGCCCCCATACAGGAGCAGGTCTTCAGGCTGGTGTAAGAAATAGGAAAAGGAGAATGGCTTAGAGAAGCGCCTCAGCCCAAGGTGCTTTATTCTGCGCTGATGCGAGAAGCTCAAACGTAGTAAAGCATCTTGCTGTAGCTGGGCAGAGGCCAGTAGTCCTCGCCGCAGATGGTCTCGGCGTCGTCAGCGGCGGCGCGGAGGGCGTCCATCTTGAGCAGCACATCGTCGTGGAAGGCGACGGCCTTTGCGCTCTCGTCGGAGAGGGCCTTGGCGGCATCGACGGCTGCCTGCAGCTCATCGATGGCGTCGCTCATGGCGTCGGCATCGGCGGACAGGTGGCTCAGCGTCTTCGTCTCGCTGCGGACGCTCAGGCTCTCGCTGACGGCCAGCTTGGAGGCAGCGGTGTTGGCGACCTCGCTCATGTAGGCGTTGATGGCGGGCAGCAGCTGCTTGCGGGCCATCTCCAGCATGGTCAGAGCCTCGATGTTGATGATCTTGGAGTAGTGCTCCAGCTCGACCTCGTACCGGCTCTCCATCTCCACCTTGGTCAGGACGCCGAAGTCCTCCATCAGCTGGATGTTCTTCGGGTCGATGAGGGCGGGCAGAGCGGCGGGGGTGTTCTTCTTGTTGGGCAGGCCGCGCTTTGCTGCCTCGGCCTCCCACTCGGCGGTGTAGCCGTTGCCGTTGAAGATGACGCGGCGGTGGTCGCGGATGGTGCGCTTGATGAGGGCGATGGCGGCGCTGGTGAAGTCGTCGGCCTTCTCCAGCTCGTCGGCGTAGCCCTTCAGCTCCTTGGCGACGGCGGTGTTCAGGATGGTGTTGGCGTCGCTCAGGTTCTCGGCAGAGCCGGGCATACGGAACTCGAACTTATTGCCGGTGAAGGCGAAGGGGGAGGTACGGTTGCGGTCGGTGGTGTCCTTGCTGAACTTGGGCAGGACGTCCACGCCCAGATCCATCTTCATCTTGACGGGGCCGGCGTAGGGAGAATCGGAAGCGATGGCGTCGATGACGGCCTCCAGCTCTTCGCCCACGAAGATGGAGATGATGGCCGGAGGTGCCTCATTGGCACCCAGACGGTGGTCGTTGCCGGGGGTGGCGACGGAGGTGCGCAGCAGGTCGGCGTACTCATCGACTGCCTTGATGACAGCGGCGAGGAAGACGAGGAACTGCAGGTTCTCCATGGGGGTGTCGCCCGGGTCCAGCAGATTTTCATGGGTGGTGGACATGGACCAGTTGTTGTGCTTGCCGCTGCCGTTGACGCCTTCGAAGGGCTTCTCATGCTGCAGGCAGACGAGGCCGTACTTGGGGGCCAGCTTCTTCATCATCTCCATCGTCAGCAGGTTGTGGTCGATGGCGACATTGGTGGTATCGAAGATGGGGGCCAGCTCATGCTGGCAGGGGGCCACCTCGTTGTGCTTGGTCTTGGCGGGGACGCCCAGCTTCCACAGCTCCTCGTCCAGCTCTTTCATGAACGCGGAGACCTCGGGGCGGATGACGCCGAAGTAGTGCTCTTCCAGCTCCTGACCCTTGGCCGAAGGTGCGCCGAAGAGGGTGCGGCCGGTGAGGATGAGGTCCTGACGGGCCTCGTAGTCCTCCTTCTTGATGAGGAAGTACTCCTGCTCGGGGCCGACGGTGGTGGAGACGTAGTCCACATCCTTGCCGAAGAGCTTCAGCACACGGATGGCCTGATTGGAGAGCGCGTTCATGGAGCGCAGCAGGGGAGTCTTCTTATCCAGAGCCTCACCGGTGTAGCTGACGAAGGCGGTGGGGATGCAGAGGACGTCGTCCTTCACGAAAGCGTAGCTGGTGGGGTCCCATGCGGTGTAGCCGCGGGCCTCACAGGTGGCACGCAGGCCGCCGGAGGGGAAGGAGGAGGCATCCGGCTCGCCGCGGACAAGCTCCTTGCCGTTGAACTCCATGATGGCGGTGCCGTCGCCCACGGGGGAGACGAAGCCATCGTGCTTCTCGCTGGTGATGCCGGTCAGAGGCTGGAACCAGTGGGTGTAGTGGGTGGCACCCAGCTCCATTGCCCAGCGCTTCATGACGCTGGCCACGACGTTTGCGACCTCGATGTCCAGAGGCGCGCCCTTGTGCAGGGTCTTCTCGAGGCTCTTATAGGTAGCGCTGGGAAGACGCTCCTTCATGACGTGCTCGTTAAAGACTTTGCTGCCGTAGATCTCCATAACATTTGCTGCCATAAATTCCTACTCCTTACTTGAACAAAATGCTTCAGCTTGCCGTGGATTTTTGCGCGGAGAGGGGAGGCCCCTGCCCGCGAAATATCTGGTTAAACGAAACGACGCTGCGAGTCAGGAGGTGACTCACAGCGCCGTTGCTGTCTATGCGTTGATTATAGCCGAAGAGGCCGAAAAAGGCAATAGACAGATTTGACGATTCTGCACAAACCGACTCTCGAAATTTTGGAGTTTTGCGCGGAGGGTATGACTATTGCAAAGGCTCTCCCCTTGGGAGAGCTGGCGCGTGAGCGCCTGAGAGGGCAAGGATGCAGACGGGGAAGCACGGACGCTGCGATAATGCCGCTCTGACAAAGGGTGTTTGATTATCGCTGTGCGGAGGGTCTGTCATACCGGGCTTGCCCTCTCCGTCATTGCTCCGCAATGCCACCTCTCCCAAAGGGAGAGGCTTTAGATCACCTGAAACAGGAAAAATTTCAGATAATTCGTCTCCGGCACGCCCCAGAGGATGGGGTGGTCGGGGGCCTGCTGGCGGACTTCGATCTGGCGCAGCTGGCGGTGGGCGTCCTTGGCGGCGGAGCGGAGCATCTTGATGAACAGCTCCTCGGTGGCGAAGTGGGAGCAGCTGGCCGTGGCGAGGTAGCCGCCCCGGGGCAGGAGCTTCATGGCCCGGTAGTTGATCTCCTTGTAGCCGCGCATGGCGTTTTCCACGGTGCGGCGTGCCTTGGTGAAGGCAGGCGGGTCGAGGATGATGAAGTCGTAGGGGTGGCCCTCCTTCTCGAGGCGGGGCAGAAGCTCGAAGGTGTCCTCGCAGAGGAAGTCCATGTTGGTCAGGCCGTTGCGTGCGGCGTTCCGCTGGGCCATGGCGATGGCGTCGGCGCTGATGTCTGCCGCCGTGACCCGGGCCGCGCCGCCGCTGGCGGCGTTGAGGGCGAAGCTGCCGGTGTGGGTGAAGCAGTCCAGCACGGTGTGTCCGGCGGCGAGGCGTGCCACGGCCCGGCGGTTGTACTTCTGGTCGAGGAAGAAACCGGTCTTCTGGCCGTTCTCGAAATCGACGTGGTAGTAGACGCCGTTCTCGCAGATCTCGGTCTGGGTGGAGGCGGGGTGCGTCTCACCCGGCAGCTCGAACCAGCCCTTGTTCTGCCCGAGGCCCTCCTTGGCGCGCAGAGCCTCGTCGTTCCGCTCGTAGATGCCGTCGATGGTCTGGCCGTCGGCCCGCAGCACCTCGGCGAGGAGGGGGAAGAGGAGGGGCTTGAGCTTCTCCATCCCCACGCTGAGGGTCTGGGTGACGAGGATGTTGTTGAAGCGGTCTACGGTCAGGCCCGGGAACTGGTCGGCCTCACCAAAGATGACCCGGCAGGCCGAGAGGTCATCCGGCTCAAGGACGGTCTTACGGTAGGCCCACGCATACTCCACCCGACGCCGCCAGAAGCCGGCGTCGAAGGTGTCGTTGGCGTTGCGGGAGATGAGACGGACGCGGATCTTGCTCTTGAGGGAGACGAAGCCGGTGCCGAGGTAGGCACCTTTGGTGCTCACCACGTCGGCAAGAGTGCCGTTCTCCGGCTCGCTCTCGGGGAAGGCGAGGATGTCGTTCTCGTACACCCACGGGTGTCCGCCCACAAGGCTGGCCTCGGCTTTTTTATTTACTTTATAAATGGGGTAGGTGCGGTCTGATTTCATATGATTGCTCCTTGATGCTTTTTAAGGCTCTCCCTTTGGGAGAGCTGGCGCGAAGCGCCTGAGAGGGCAAGGATGCTGAAGGAAACGCACGGACGCTGTGACAGCATCGCTTTGACAAAGGAACTGCTTATCGCTGTGCGGAGACTCTGCCACAGGCGGCTTGCCCTCTCCGTCACCTTCGGTGACACCTCTCCCAAAGGGAGAGGCTTTTGCACGCGGTTGGTTACTTCTTTATAATACCATAAAAGTGTGCTAGAATAAATACAAAAACCACCGAAAGGAAGGAAAACATCATGGAGATCGAGCGCAAATGGATGGTGACGGGCTGGCCGGAGGGGCTGGAGATGGAGGAGGAGTTTGCCATGCGGCAGGGCTACATCAGCGTGCAGCCCACCGTCCGCATCCGGGAAGAGGCCCTCACCGGCGGAAAGACCAGCTATGTCCTCTGCTTCAAGTCGGGCGGCGGGCTGGCCCGGGAGGAGATCGAGCGGGACATCGACGAAGCACTCTTCCGCGACCTTGAGACGAAGATCATTGCGAAGCCCCTCATCCCGAAGCTCCGCCGCAGCTACCGGCTGCCCGACGGCGCGGTGCTGGAGGTGAACCATGTGGACGAGGGCCAGCCCACGGAGTTCTGGTACGCCGAGGTGGAGTACCCCACCGTGGAGGCCGCCCGCAGCTGGCAGCCGGAGGCCGTGGGCCTTGCAGACTACCTCCGGGACGAAGTCACCGACCAGCCCGGCCAGAGCATGGGTGCCTACTGGGTGCAGACCCGGGGCTGAAGGGTCGGAAAATCGGCTTCTCTGGCGGAAAAAATCTGGAAAAGCCTTGGAACTTATGGTATCATTGCTTCATCACGCAGCTTGCGGCCCGGACGGCCCGCTGGGAAAGAAGGATACAGACACGAAACGACCTAAATTCACGCTGGCAGTCCAGTACAATTCGCCGGTCATCCTGACATTTTTCCTCCTCTCGCTGGGGGCACTGTTTCTGGGCCGGCACACCGGCGGCTGGACCACCACCCATCTGTTCAGCGTCTACCGCTCCTCGCTGAAAGACCCGCTGTTCTATTTCCGGCTCCTCGGCCATGTGCTGGGGCACGGCAGCTGGGACCACTTTATCAACAATATGCTCCTGCTGCTGGTGGTCGGCCCGCCGATGGAGGAAAAGTACGGCAGTCTGCCGCTTCTGAAGGGCATCCTGCTCACGGCCCTCATCTCGGGCGTATTGCAGTGCCTTCTGTTCCCCCGCACGGCCCTGCTGGGGGCGTCGGGCATCGTCTTTATGCTCATCATGCTGGCGTCCCTGTCCGGTTTTTCCGGCGGCATCCCGGTGACCATGCTGCTGGTGGCGGCGCTCTATCTGGGCCAGCAGGTGTATGACATCATCTTTGTGCGGGACAACGTGGCCAACTTCATGCATATCGTCGGCGGCGTGTGCGGCACGGTGTTCGGCTATGTCAATGCAGGCCCGCGCAGGCGGCGCAGGCACTGAGGCACGCTTCGCCCCGGCAAAGAATGGGTTAATTTTATCATTCGAGCGGCTTTGTTGATTGCATTTTGACAGGTCGGGCTTTATTATATCATTTGTACAAATATTGCCGTGTGAATTTTAACAAAATCACCAAAAGTTGTGTATTAGACGGAGGTTGCTTATGAGACGACTGTGCAGCCCATCCCCGGGGATGAAACTGCCGACAAACCATCGTAAAGGAGGTCAGACGCTTTGAACGAACACGAAAAACCACAGATAGACTTTATGCACAAGCTTGCGCGCCAGATCGTAGAGCGCCGCAACCTTGTGTTCCTGTTCGTCGTTCTGGCGACCATTTTCACGGTATTCGCGGTGAAATGGGTCAAGGTCGAGACGGACATGACCACCTATCTGCCCAAGACCTCAGAGACACGTCTGGGTCTGGACATCATGGAGGATCAGTTCACGACCTACGGCTCTGCCGACGTCATGGTGGCCAACATCACCCCCGACGAGGCCGACGCGCTTTCCGATCAGCTCACCGAGCTGAAGGGCGTCCAGATGCTGGACTACGACGATACCACCGACCATTATAATAAGGACTCGGTATCGGCCCTCTACTCCATCACCTTCGACTACCCCGAGGAGGACGACCAGTGCCTTGAGGCCCTCGACCGGGTGAAGGAGTATCTGGCCGACTACGACATCTACGTTTCCACCTCGCTGGGCAACACCCAGCAGGAGACCATTGATGCCGAGGTGCGGGTCATCATGGTGTACGTCGCCGTCATCATTGTGGTGGTGCTGATCTTCACCTCCCAGACCTACGCCGAGGTGCCTGTCCTCATCCTCACCTTCGTGGTGGGCATGATCCTGAACATGGGCACCAACTTCCTGCTGGGCACCATCTCCTTCGTCTCCAACTCGGTGACGAACATCCTGCAGCTGGCCCTGTCGCTGGACTATGCCATCATCTTCTGCAACCACTTTAAAGAAGAGCACCAGACCATGCCGCTGAAGGAAGCTGTCATCGAGTCGCTGAGCAAAAGCATCCCGGAGATCAGCTCCAGCTCCCTGACCACCATCGGTGGTCTGGTGGCCATGCTGTTCATGCAGTTCAAGATCGGCGCGGATATGGCTACCTGCCTCATCAAGGCCATCCTCTTCTCGATGATCTCGGTGTTCGTGGTCATGCCTGGTCTGCTGATGCTCTTCGGCCCCTACATGGACAAGACCAAGCACAAGAACTTCGTGCCGGACATCCCCTTCGTGGGCCGCTTTGCATGGCGCACCCGTAAGATCGTCCCCGCCATCTTCGTGGTGGTCATCCTCATCGCCTACCACTTCTCGAGCCTCTGCCCCTACGCCTACGGCTACGATGTCATCAAGGTGCCCAAGATGAACGAATCCCTCATCGCGGACCAGATGATCGAGGAGAATTTTACGAAGTCCAACCTCGTGGCCCTCGTCTACCCTAAGAATGACGACTACAGCGTCGAGAAAAAGATGCTGGAGGAGCTGGAAAGCTACGACGAGATCGACCACACGCAGGGCCTGTCCAACATTGAGGCCCAGGACGGCTATATGCTGGAAGACAAGCTCACCGCCCGCCAGTTCTCTGAGATGGCCGACCTCGACTACGAGGCCGCCCAGCTCGTCTACACCGCCTACGCCATCGAGAACGAGGAGTACGGCCAGATCATCGGCAACTTTGCCTCGTACCGGGTGCCCCTTGTGGATATGTTCCTCTACGTCTGCGACGAGGCCGACACCGGCATCGTCTCCCTCTCGCAGGAGGAACTGGACGACCTCCACGAGGCCCGGGAGAAGATGGAGAGCGCACTGGCTCAGCTGCAGGGCGACAAGTACAACCGCGTCCTCATCTACCTCAGCCCCTCGCTGGAGGCCGGCCAGACGACCTATGAGTTCACCGATACCATCCGCTCCATCGCCCGGAAGTATTACCCGGACGGCGAGCTGTACATGGCCGGTGACGCCACCAACGAGTACGATTTCCAGAAGTCCTTCGCCATCGACAACGTCGTCGTCAGCGTCGTGTCCATCTTCATCGTCCTGCTGGTGCTGCTGTTCACCTTCCAGTCGGTGGGCATGCCCCTGCTGCTCATCGTGGTCATTCAGGGCGCCATCTGGCTCAACTTCTCCTTCCCTTATTTCTCCCACACCAGCCTCTACTTCATGGGCTACCTGATCGTCAGCTCCATCCAGATGGGTGCGAACATCGACTACGCCATCGTCATCGGTACCCGCTTCAGCGAGCTGAAGGACAAGATGGATCACGAACAGGCCATGATCGAGACCATCAACTTTGCCTTCCCCACCATCCTGACCTCCGGCACTATCATGGCCGTGTCGGGCACCCTTATCGGCCAGATGACCTCCGACGCCTGCATCGTGGGCATCGGCCAGTGCCTTGGCCGAGGCACCATCATCTCCATCTTCCTCGTCCTCTTCGTCCTGCCCCAGATCCTGCTGGTTGGCTCTAAAATCGTCGATAAGACGAGCTTCGCCGTGCCCAAGCTGGTGGCACGCAGCAGCGGCAATGGCCGGATGCGGGTCAACGGCATCGTGCAGGGTGAGATCCACGGCTCTGTGGCCGGTACGATGAACGCCATCGTGGACGGTGACGTCCAGCTGACCGTCATCTCGGGCAATGTGGCGCAGGAACTGGATGACAACAGACCGCAGGAGGTGCAGAATGAAGAAGAATAAGCTGCTGCGCCGCCTGACGGCTGCGCTTCTGGCCGCTGTGCTGACGCTGAGCATCGCTCTGCCGGTGTTCGCGTCTGACGACAGCGATACCATTTACATCAACAGCGTCTCGGACCTGCTTTCGCTGGCCAAGAGCTGTGCCTACGATCAGTGGTCGATGGGCAAGACCGTCGTCCTGCAGCAGGACCTCTCCCTCGAGGGGATGTTCTGGGCGCCCATCCCGTCCTTCAGCGGACAGTTCAAGGGCAACGGCCACACCATCTCCGACCTGACGGTGTCGGGCGAGTACTCCCCGGCGGGCCTCTTCGGCATCGTGGAGGAAAAAGGCTCCATCGAGTCCCTGAGCGTGCGGGGCGTCGTGTCCGTCTCGGACACCAAGGACACCACCACCGGCGGCATCGTGGGCATCAACCACGGTACCCTCATCAGCTGCCAGTTCACCGGCGTCGTCACCGGCGACAGCGAGGTGGGCGGCATCGTGGGCCGCAACGAGGCCGAGGGCACCATCGACCACTGTACCGCCCGGGCCATCGTCACCGGCAAGTCCGCCACCGGCGGCATCACCGGCTACAACCTCGGTGCGATTACCGGCTGTACGAACGTCGGCAGCATCAACACCGAGTATCAGGAGGCCTCGCTGGATACCGACGGCTTCACGGCAAAAATGGTGGATTACATCAACAGTCGGAAGGCCAGCATCGACTCCTCCGACAACAGCGGCAGCTCCACCACCAATGTCGCCACCGATACCGGCGGCATCGCGGGCCGCTCCTCCGGCATGATCCTCACCAGCGTCAACACCGGCACCATCGGCTACGAGCACATCGGCTACAACGTGGGCGGCATCGTGGGCCGCACCGACGGCCTTGTGTCCGGCTGCGTCAATCAGGGCCGTGTGCTGGGCCGCAAGGACGTGGGCGGCATCGCCGGTCAGGCCGAGCCTTACCGGGAGCTGGACCTGTCCAAGGACACCATCCGCCGCCTCCGCTCCGAGCTGGATGTGCTGCGGGGCCTCGTGGACGACACCACCGGCGTCATCGAGAACTCCACTACCAGCATCTCCAATTCCTTCAACGCCATGACCAGCCAGATGGATACCGCTATTGCCACGGCCCGCCAGCTGGACGATCAGGCCAGCGACTACGGCGATGAGGTGGCCGACGAGATCGACCGCGCCTCCACTTTGCTGGCCGATACCCTCACCAAGCTGGAGCCGGTCATGGACACCGGCGAGGACGCCATGACCAAGCTCGCCGAAGCCACCGGCAGCCTCAAGTGGGCCATCCGCGAGATGGCTGCGGAGATGCTGATGGCCTCCCGCGCCCTTGCCAAGACCAGCGACAGTCTGGATAAGGTGTCAGACGCCGCCGCAGATAACCGCGACGGCCTGCATGGTATCTCCAACGGCATCAAGAAGCTGCTGGAATCCATCAACACCGGCGACGACACCGCCGCCTCGCAGGCCATCTCCGGCATCCTCTCGGCCTACGACTCCCTCTCCCCGGATACAAAGTCCGATCAGAATCTCAAGACCGGCATCGAGCTGCTGAAGGTGGCCAACTCTGTGGCCAGCGTCTTTACGCTGAGCAGCGGCCTCTCCCCGGCCATGAAGGCCGTCACCGCAGGCATGGGCCTGCTGCGGACGGCATCCCTCCTGTCCAACGACAGTGACATCGCCCGTGCGACCTCTCAGATCGCCAGCGCCATCGGCACCATCTCCACCATCACGACCCAGATGGGCGGCATCGTGGGCAGTGCGGCTAAGGCCGTCTCTGCCGCCGACCATCCCGAGCTGGCGTCGGCTCTGACCAAGACCTCTGACGCCCTGACCGGGATGGGCAGCATCACCGACGACATCATGGGCAGCATCAAGGACTGGGTCGGCGGTCTGGACGGCGCAGACGACATCAAGAGCGGCATCGAAAGGCTGAGAGATGCGTCCGATAAGCTCAGCGATGGCATGGACGACCTGAGCGACTCCATCGACCTGCTCAAGACCGACGCCGCCCTTACCAGCGCAACGCTGGTCCATACCTCTGTGGCGCTGGGCCAGCTGCAGGACGGCCTCGGCGGGCTGACCGACATGGTGAGCCAGACCCGCGACATCCTCCACTGGCTCAACCAGCAGGACCCCATCAAGGTGCCCCGTCCCTCGGCAGAGCTGACCAACACCAAGGACTCCCTCTTTGATGCGGTCAGCGGCCTGACCGATAAGATGGAGGACATCAACAGCACCATGCGGGCTTCCAGCGAGCAGCTGACCGCCAAGATGCGGGCTGTGACCGCACAGGTCAGCGTCGTGTCCAACCTGATGCTGGACGCCGTGCAGGAGATCAGCGACCCGGGCAGCAAGACCATCTATGAGGATGAGTCCGAAGACCTCATCGCCGCCCAGTCCGACGGCAAGATCGAGAACAGCATCAACCGGGGCACCATTGACGCCGACATGAACGTGGGCGGCATCGCCGGCACCATGGGCGTCGAGAACCTGCTGGACCCCGAGGAGGACAATAAGGACGAGGGCACCTCGCTCCTGCGCACCTCCTACACCGTCAGCGCTGTCCTCATCGGCAACACCAACGAGGGCAGCGTTACCGCCAAGAAGGACATGGTCGGCGGCATCGTGGGTCAGGAGGAGCTGGGCCTTGTGACGGCCTGCGAGTCCTACGGCGACGTCACCGGCGTCAATCAGGTGGGCGGCATCGCTGGTGCGGCCAGCGCAAAGCTCCGCAGCAACTGGGCAAAATGCGCCCTCAGCGGTGAGAAGTATGTCGGCGGCATCGTGGGTCAGGGCAGCGACAGCGACCTCACCGACGGCAGTCTTATCGCCATCAACAACCGCGCCCTCGTCTCGGTGCTGGCAGGCCAGCAGTATGTGGGCGCCATCTCCGGCGGTCAGGATGGCAGCTTCGTGGGCAACCTCTTCGTCTCCGACGACCTGCAGGGCATCGACCGCCTGAGCCGGGCTGGGCAGGCCGAGCCGGTCACTTATGAGACCCTGCTCGCGCAGGAGGGCCTGCCCACGGCCTTCCGCAAGCTGAACCTCGTCTTCAAGGCTGACGGCCACACCATCAAGAAGATCAGCTTCGACTACGGCGCGTCCTTCACGGAGGCCGACTACCCGGAGATCCCCCAGAAGGAGGGCTACTACGCCGAGTGGAGCACCCCCGTGCTGGATGCCCTCCACACCGACACCGTGGTGAATGTGGAGTACACCTCCTACATCCCGGCGCTGGGCAGCAGTGTGACCCGTGAGAACGGTCGCCCGGTCTTCTATGTGGACGGCTTCTTCGGCGGCTCCAACGCGGTGCAGGTCACCCAGCAGGACATCACAGCCGACGTCCATGGCGTCACCGAGCAGTGGCTGCTGGAGTTCACCGACGACGGCAACGAGACCCATCAGATCCGCTACCTGACCCCGGGCAAGGCCGAGGGCAAGGTCTACGTCAAGCAGGCCGACGGCAGCTGGCAGCGAGTGGAGACGGGCAGCTTCGGCAGCTACACCACCTTCACCGTCACCGGCACCGAAGTGGAAGTGGCCTTTGTGCCCAGCAAACTTCCCGTCTGGGCGTTCTGCGCCGGCGGCGCGGCCCTGCTGGTGCTGCTCCTGCTGCTGGCAAAGCGCATTCGCAGCAAGCGCGGCCCCAAGGGCGGCAAGCCCGAAAAGGAGAAAGCGCCCCGCAAGGAGAAAAAGGGCGGAAAAGCAGCAGTGGACGCCTCCGCGCCCGCCGATGAGCTGGATACGCCCATCTCCGAGACCGATGTTCCGTAAGAGATAAAAGCAAAGCAGGCCTCCGCCCGGAAGGGCAGGGGCCTGCTTTTTTCTGTTAGGGGATAACCTCTCCGTCAGCGCTTACACGCTGCCACCTCCCCTACCGAGGGGAGGTGGCAGCGTGGCGGAAAGCTTTATCTCTTCGTCAGAGGCTCCCCTACTAGGGGAGCTGTCTGCGAAGCAGACTGAGAGGTTGGACAAAGAGGCGGCTGACCGTGAACCGCAGGCGTGACGGAGAGGTTATTCCTCCATCGCCTTTACTTCATTCAGAAAAGCCTCGATCTTATCCAGCTGATTCTCCGCCACGGCGCGGCCGGTATCGTAGACCCGGCGCAGCTGGGCGGGGTCGCGCTCCATAGCGCCGATCTCCAGTGGGATAGGCGGGCGGATGACAAAGTCTCTGCCGGTGGATTCCTGCATGGCGATGTAGGAGAGCGTCTCGTTGTACCGCTCGTGGCGGTCGGCCACCGCCGCCACGAAGGCAGGGGAGCGCAGATACCGCGCCCGGATGGCAGGAAGGAAGGGATTCTTCTTTTTTGCGAAGCCTTTGGGCTGGGTCAGGATGATGATGTTGCGCTTGTAGCCCAGACTCTCGAAGAAGCGGACGGGGATGGAGTCAGCTACGCCGCCGTCCAGAAGGGCATAGTGGCCGATCCGGACGGCCTTGGCGGCCAGCGGCATGGACGCCGAGGCCTCCATCCAGCGCACGTCCTCGGTATCGCCGGTGCGGCACTTGTGGTAGATGGGCTCGCCGGTGCGAAGGTCGGTGCAGACGACGAAAAAGTCCATCGGCGAGGCGTGGAAAGCCTCCTCGTCGAAGGGGTCGAGCTTTTCTGGCACGATGTGGTAGCAGAAATCCTCGCTATAGAGATTGCCGGTGCGCAGCAGGTTGCCGAAGCTGGCATACCGCTTGTCGTCGCAATACTCGGTGTTGTAGCGGATGACGCGCCCGATCTGATGAGACTTGAAGTTGCAGCCGAACACTGCACCGGCGGATACCCCGATGGTGCCGTCGGTGGTGAGGCCGTGCTCCATGAGAACATCGAGGACGCCTGCGGTGAACATCCCGCGCATGGCACCGCCCTCTAATACTAGCCCTGTTTTCATATGGTGACTCCTTTTTTCTGGCGCGGCCCCCACAGGCCGCAGCAGCCGTTTCCGGTTGCTACCAGTATACTCGATTTTGCGCAGAAAACAAGAGAAAACGGAAGAAATCTGCCCCCGGATGGACGCGCCCCAGCGCACGGGAAAGGGCAAAGTCGTACTTTTAACGCAAAGCGCTGAAAAAACCGGGGAGAAGAGGCGAAATTTGGGCAGAAAGGGCCTTGCCAACAGGGGCCGCTTCCGGTATACTGATATGAAATATCGACCGTTTTGTGACAGGAGATCAGGGAGGAAGAGACAGAACATGAAAATGCTGGAAGACCGCATCCGCAAAGACGGCATCGTCCGCGAAGGCAACGTGCTGAAGGTGGACAGCTTCATCAACCACCAGATGGACATCCCGCTGTTTCGGGAGATGGCCAAGGAGTGGAAGCGCCTGTTCGCGGGCAAGCCCATCAACAAGGTGCTCACCATCGAGGCCAGCGGCATCGGCATCGCGGCTGTGGTGGCCAGCGAGTTCAACGTGCCGGTGGTGTTCGCCAAGAAGTCCATGAGCATCAACCTCGACTACGACAACTACGAGACGAAGATCCAGTCCTTCACCCACAAGAAAATTTACAACGTCATCGTCTCCAAGAAGTTCCTCACCCCGGAGGACCACGTCCTCATCATCGACGACTTCCTTGCCAACGGCTGCGCCCTGATGGGTCTGCTGGAGCTGACCGAGAAGGCCGGTGCCGCCGTGGAGGGCATCGGTATCGCCGTCGAGAAGGGCTTCCAGCAGGGCGGCGAGCTGATCCGCAGCAAGGGCATCCAGCTGGAGAGCCTCGCCATCGTCGATGCCATGGACAGCGCCACCGGCGAGATCACTTTCCGCGACCAGCCGCAGCAGAGCTAAGGAGAATATGCACTCGAGACCGCCTCCGGGCGGTCTTTTCTTTTGCGAAAAAATCACGCCCCATCGAAGCTGTCGCCGTCTTCGGGGAGGTCGGCGGAGGTCTCGGCGGTGGAGGGAGCAGGGAGGCTGGCCCGGGGGATGCCCTTATAGACCAGCGTCTGTTCAAGGACCTCGGCGCAGACCGGAGCCGAGAGGCTGCCTCCCGCCGTCGTCCAGCTGTGAGGCTCATCGAGACAGACGAGGCAGAGGAACTGGGGGTCGTCGATGGGGGCCACGGCCACGAAGCTGGCGATGCGGGCTTTCTCGTCGGCGCTGTCCAGCTTCTGGCTGGTGCCGCTCTTGCCGCCCACCCGGTAGCCCGGGATCTGGGCGTTCCGTCCGCCGCCGTAGAGCACCACAGCCTCCATCATCTCCCGCATGGTGCGGGAGGTCTCTTCCTTGAGCACCCGGCGGCGGCAGACCGGGGCGAGATGGTCGATGACCTCGCCCTCCGGGCCGAGGATGTCCGAGACGACATAGGGCTGCATCAACCGCCCGCCGTTGACCACGGCGCAGACCGCCGCCGCCATCTCGAGGTAGGAGACCTTGCTGCTCTGGCCAAAGGCGCAGGAGGCCAGCTCCACAGGCCCCATCCGCTCGGCGGTGTAGTAGAGGCTCTTTTTCGGCTCGGCAGGCAGGTCGATGCCGGTGGGGGCGCGGAGTCCGAAGGCCGCGAAGTAGTCGCAGAAGGCCTCTTTGCCCAGCCGTGCACCGATCTGGATGAAGCTCTGGTTGCAGGAGTTTTCCAGCGCCTGCGTCACGGTCTGCGCCCCGTGGCGCTTGTGATTGGCACAGTGGAAGCGGGTGCCTGCTACCGAGATGGAGTCGCCGCAGTAGAAGCTGGAATGCTTGCCGATGGCCCCGGTGTCCAGCGCCGCCGCACAGGTGATGAGCTTAAAAACGCTGCCCGGCTCGTAGAGGTCGCTGACGGCCTTGTTCCGCCACTGGGTCTGCTGGGCCAGCTGGAGCGCTGCCGCCCGCTCGCTGCCGGTCAGACCCTCCACGGTCTCCCGGGCGGCTTTGTCAGCAATCACCCGGGGCTGATTGGGGTCGTAGGAGGGGGTGGTGGACATGGCCAGCACTGCCCCGGTGTTCACGTCCATGACGATGCCCACGGCCCGGGCCGCCACATGGTGCTCCTTCACCGCATAGCCCAGCGCGTTCTCGAGGTAGTGCTGGATGCTCGTGTCGATGGTGAGGCGGAGGCCGTCTCCCTCGGTGGGCGGGATCTCTGTCTCATAGCTCTGCTCGAGGGTGTAGCCCCACGCATTCACGGCGGTCAGCACCACGCCGTTCTCGCCGGTGAGCAGGTCGTCATACTTCAGCTCGAGGCCCGAGACACCTGCGTTGTCCACGTTAGTGAAGCCCAGCACCGACGCGAGAAATTCTCCCTGTGGATACCAGCGCTTGGAATCCTGCTGGATGCGGATGCCGGTGATGCCGTTGGCCTCGCAGAAGTCCCGAACGGCGTCGGCGGTCTGACGGTCCACCCGGTAGCGGAGAAGACAGTCGTTGGAGCGGCGGTCGCTGAACTTTTCCAGCAGCTTCTTTTCGTCCAGCGTCAGAAGGTCGGAAAGGCCCTTGGCCGCAAGGGTAAGGCGGTCTTCCGGCATCTCCCGGGGGGAGGCCCGGAGGGTCCAGCAGCTGCTGTTGGCCGCGAGAAGGCGGCCGTCGGCGCTGGTGATGCGGCCCCGATCGGCGGGGACGACGGTGTCCCGCAGCTGCTGGCCGAGGGCGCGCTGGGCGTACCAGCCGCCGCCCACCACCTGCAAAAACAGCAGCCGCACCGCCAGCCCGAGGCAGATGAGACAAAAAACCCCCGCCACAAGCCCCGCCCGGGCGCGGAAGGCCTGCTCCGGCAGGGTGCGCAGGGTGTCGGAATCGTTTGACATGACAGCACCTCCCTCTCTACAGGATATGCGGCGGTCGGTGTGACTAGCCGCCCGGGCGGCTGCGTACACTAAAGGGAAGGGGGGAGAGGATGAAAAAGCTGTTGCGCCCGATGCCCGGCATGGACCTGCCGTTTTTGATCTTGGTGCTCACGCTGGTGGGCTTCGGGCTGGTGATGCTGGCCAGTGCGTCCAGCGCTGTGGCCCTCTACCGGCGGGGGGATGCGTGGGCCTACCTGCGGCCTCAGCTGCTCTATGCAGCGCTGGGGCTGTGCGGCATGGGGCTGGCCAGCCGGGTGGACTATCACATCTTCCACAAGCTGGCATGGCCGGTGCTGGGGCTGTCGCTGGTGATGCTGACGGCGGTGCTCTTCATGCCCGAGTACAATGGCTGCAAGCGGTGGCTGGTCATCCCGGGGCTGGGCACTTTGCAGCCCAGCGAGATCGCAAAGTTCGCGGTGGTGCTGGTGTTCGCCCACATCATCGCGCTGAACCACGACCGGATGAAGGATTTCAGCGTGGGGGTGCTGCCCTTCGCGCTGGTGCTGGGGGTGGTGGCAGCGCTGATGCTGCTGGAACCCCACCTCTCAGGCACCGTCCTTATCCTCGGAATCGGGGCGGTGCTGATGTTCGTGGGGGGCACGGGGCTGCGGTGGTTCTTGCTGGCAGGGGCAGGCGGCATCGGAGCCGTTGCGGCGGCAGTGGCCGTCATGCCCGACCTCGTGCCCTACGCCGCCGACCGGCTGCGGTCGTGGCTCGACCCCTTCGCCGACCCGCTGGGGGACGGCCACCAGACCATCCAGAGCCTTTACGCCATCGGCTCGGGCGGGGCCGCCGGCCTCGGCCTCGGCAGCAGCCGCCAGAAGCATCTTTTTGTCCCCGAGCCGCAGAACGACTTCATCTTCTCCATCGTCTGCGAGGAGCTGGGCTTCGTGGGGGCCTGTGCGGTGGTGGGGCTGTTCGTGCTGCTGCTGTGCCGGGGCATCGTCATCGCTGCCCACGCCCCCGACCGCTTCGGGGCGCTGCTGGTGGTGGGGTTCGTGGTGCAGGTGGCGCTGCAGGCGGTGCTGAACGTGGCCGTCGTCACCAACACCATCCCCAACACCGGCATCTCCCTGCCCTTTTTCTCCTCAGGCGGCACCAGTCTCATGATGCTGCTGGGAGAGATGGGGGTGGTGCTGGGGGTATCACGGAGCTGAGCCGACCGCCGCCAGCGGCGGAAACAGGGAGGCGAAGCTCGGGCTGCGGCCAGCAGACGCTGGGAGCCGCAACCCGGACTCCTTTGTAAACTTTCTGCACCCTGCTTGACTTTTAGGTGGGAGAGCGTATAATAAAAGTGCAGAGACAAGAGGATGTTCATGGTCCTCACCAAAAGAAAAGACCCCCCTTCCGGAGCGGCAACTCCAAAAGGGGGGTCCTTTTTTAGTGCTTGCGGCCCTTCAGCCATCCATCAAGCCACTTGCAGATGTAGCGAGACACTACATTTGCTGCGATGGACAGAAGCAGAGACATAAATAAGTCCATGGTCGTTCACCTCCCTCCCATCTGGTAATGGGCGGACGAGGCCGCAGAACAAGTATAACATATCTTTCGACGAAAAGAAACAGAAAATGACGCTTTGCGTCAGCTCCCCAAAGGGGAGAGTCTTTTGCCAAAACTGCAAACATATTTCTCCGCCTCCGCATACTGTGGGGTATCTTTTCGAGAACGGGAGGCCGGGGATATGACACAGGAGAGCGGGCGGATCTGGGTGATGGGCGGGAGGCCGCTGAACGGGACGGCGGCGGTGCCTGCGGCGAAAAACAGCGTGCTGCCGCTCCTTGCGGCGGCGCTGCTCTGCCGGGGGACGGTGCGGCTGCGGGCTGTCCCGGCCCTGTCGGACGTGGAGTGCTGCCTTGCGCTGCTGCGGGGAGCAGGGTGTGACGCCCGGCGGCAGGGGGCGGACGTAGTCGTCAGCGGCACGCCGGTGTGCAGCACCCTGCCGGGGGACGCTGCCGCCCGGATGCGGGCCTCCATCCTCTTCTGTGCACCGCTGCTGGCGCGGCTGGGCCGGGCCGAGACCTCCCTGCCCGGGGGCTGCCCCATCGGCCAGCGGCCCATCGACCTGCACCTCGAGGGGCTTGGCCGGATGGGGGCGAAAGAGCTGGATGCCGGGGCGGGACGGCTGGTGCTGGCCGCGCCGGGTGGGCTTCACGGGGCTGACTTCACCCTCCGTTTCCCCAGCGTGGGGGCTACCGAGACCCTGCTGCTGGCTGCTGTCTGTGCCCGGGGCACCACGGTGCTGCGGGGGGCTGCGCGGGAGCCGGAAATATCCGACCTTGCGGATTTCCTCCGCCGCTGCGGCGGACAGATCGAAGGGGCGGGGACATCTACCATCCGCATCGAGGGGCGGCGGGTGCTCTCCGGCTGCGATTTTTCGCCTCTGCCCGACCGCATCTTCGCCTCCACGCTTGCCTGCGCCGCTGCTGCAGCCGGAGGGCGGGTGGAACTGGCCGGATGCCCGCCCGGACTCTACGAGCCGGTACTGGAAATTCTGGAACAAATGGGCTGCACCGTGAAGCGGGGAGCAGACCGGGTCGAAATAGCCCGCTTCGGACGGCTGTATGGGGTGGGCAGGGTCTTCACAGGGGTGTATCCGGGCCTCGCCACCGACGCTGCGCCCCTGCTGGCTGCCGCCATGCTCTGCGCCGAGGGGGAGAGCAGCATCGAGGACGTCGTCTTCGAGGAGCGCTTCGGCTGCGCAGAGGGCTTTGAGCGGCTGGGCGGGCGGGCAAAACGGGCCGGACGGGTGCTCTCCGTCGGCCCGCTGCCGGAGAGCGGCCTGCACGGCACCACCCTTATGGCCCCCGACCTGCGGGGCGGTGCCGCACTGGTCCTTGCCGCCCTTGCGGCAGGAGGAAAGAGCTGGGTGGAGGACACCCGTCATATCGACCGGGGTTACGCGGGCCTGACGGAGACGCTGGCCGCGCTCGGGGCACGAATTGGGAGAGAAATGACCCCTGCTCCGGGCTGTGTGAAAAAAATACCAGCTAAAAACCAGAATAGACTTGCATTCGGGGCAAAAAGATGATACGATACTGTTATATAGTAGCTTCAGTATGCGTATAATCCCGCGCGCGCAGGCGCGGGTCACGATAAAATCCGATGGAGGACAATGATATGGCACTCATGCTCGACGAAGAAATGGACGAAAACGTAACGACGATAAAGGTCATCGGCGTGGGCGGCGGCGGCGGCAACGCCGTCAACCGCATGGTCAGCGACGGCCTGCAGGGCGTCGAGTTCATCGCAATGAACACCGACCAGCAGGCTCTCTCCAAGAACCATGCTGCAACGAAAGTACAGCTCGGCTCCAAGCTCACCAAGGGTCGCGGCGCAGGTGCTGACCCTGAGATCGGCCAGCGCGCCGCTGAGGAGAGCAAGGACGAGATCGCAAACGCCCTGAAGGGCTCTCAGATGGTCTTCATCACCGCCGGTATGGGCGGCGGCACCGGCACCGGCGCAGCCCCCGTAGTGGCCGAGGTGGCGCACGATCTGGGCATCCTGACCGTGGGCATCGTCACCAAGCCCTTCTCCTTTGAGGGCAAGCGGAAGATGGGTCTGGCCGAGCAGGGCATCGCCAACCTGCTGATGCACGTGGACAGCCTCATCGTCATCCCCAACGAGCGCCTGAAGATGATCAGTCAGGAGAAGATCACCCTGATGAACGCCTTCCAGGCAGCCGACAATGTGCTGCGTCAGGGCGTCGAGTCCATCTCCGCCCTCATCAACGTGCCGGCTTTCATCAACCTCGACTTCGCCGACGTGCGCTCCATCATGAAGGACGCCGGTTACGCCCACATGGGCGTTGGCAGCGCCAAGGGCGCAGGGAAGGCTGAGAACGCCGCCAAGGCTGCCATCTCCTCCCCGCTGCTGGAGACCAGCATCGCCGGCGCACACGGCGTCATCATCAACATCACCTCCAGCCCCGACATCGGTCTGGAGGATGTGGAGACCGCTGCAGGCCTCATCACCCAGAGCGCTCACCCCGATGCCAACATCATCTGGGGTACTGCCTTCGATGAGAACCTGTCGGACGAGATGCGGGTCACGGTCGTGGCCACCGGCTTCGACAATAAGGCCGCGGACGGCCTGCGCAGCACCCTCGGCACTTCTGCCGCCGGTGCCGCAGCACCCGGCGTCACCGCTTCCGCCCCCAGCGCAGTCTTCAGCGCCGAGGTCAACACTCCCTCTGCCGCTTCCGGCACCGCTGCCGCCAAGCCCGTGGAGGAGGAGAGCAGCGACACCAGCTATTATGACGACCTGCTGGCGATCCTGAACAAGCGGAGATAAACACAAGGAGGCCCCGACCGTGGAGCAGCAGGAGACCAAGCTGCCGTTGGAATGGCTGAGCAGCCGCCGGACCCCGGAGTTGCATCGGCTCGAGGCGCTCTGCCGGGAGACTGCCCGGGAGGAGCGTTGCGCCCAGCGCAGACTGCAGGAGGTGGAAGAAGCCATGGCACCCGAACCGGAGCGGTCATGCCCTGCCCCTGCGCCCGAGGCGGCGGAACGGGCCAAGCTTGAGCAGCTGAGCCGTCAGCTCAACGCTGCCAATGCCGAGCTGCGCCGCTATGAGACGCGGATGTTCGCCTACGAGCGCACCATTCTGGCCCTGCGGAAGGAGAATGCCGACCTGAGCGCCCGGTGCGATGTGCTGCACGCCGAGGTGGAGAAGCTGGCTGCGGAGGCTCTCAAGCCCCTGCCGGAGCTGCCTCCTCTGCCCACCATCTCCTTCCCCGGGGACGAAAAGAAGGACGCAGAGCAGCCCCCGGAGGCCGCTGCGCCTGCCCCTGCGCCTCCGGCTGCCCCGGCCCGGCCCAAGACCCGCCTCGAACATCTCGGCGATGAGGTGCTGGCTCAGCTGGCGAGGCTGATGCCGTAGCCCTCTCAGGCGCTACGCGCCAGCTCTCCCAGAGGGAGAGCCACTGGCGTGCCGGTAAAGCCCACGCTGGACGAGCAAAGTTTATCTGTATCAAAAACAATAGTGCCCTGCTACAGAGGGCAGCAACTTCGGGACAATATCCCTTGTCAAGCTGCTGTGAATCTCTGTAGCAGGGCACTATCTTTTGCGTTATATTGGACTTCAAGCGTCCAGCTGAAAGCTGCCCGGCTTGCCAATGGCTCCCCCTTTGGGGGAGCTGTCACCGAAGGTGACTGAGAGGGCTACCGAGTCTCCATCAGATACGTCGCCTCAAGGTCGGAGATATGCAGCTTGACGGCCAGAGGGTACTTCTCGAAAGCCCCCGACATGGCAAAGCTGCCGCCCCGGACGGCGTCGTCGAAGCCGCCCATATGCCAGCGGATGGCCACGGCCTCCTCGACCTTGAGCTTCATGAACCGCTCGATGAGAAAGACGCTCTTCTCGCCGTGGCCGTAGGGGAACATATCCTCCACGCTGTAGGAGGGCACCTTCTCCCACTTGCCGGTCTCGTCGTTCTTCACGTTGCGGGTGCCTTTTTTGTAGAAGTTGGCCTTGCACAGGTCGTGGAGCAGGGCGACGATGGCGTAAGTCTCCTCCGTGTCGGTGTCCGGCTCGAAAAAGCTGCTCCGCAGCACCCGGTAGACATTGAGGCTGTGGGCGCACAGCCCCCCGTCATAGGCCCCATGAAAGCGGGTGGAGGCCGGTGCGGTGAAGAAATCCGTCTTGGTGTCCAGCCAGTCCAGCAGCTTTTCACTGCCGGGGCGGGTGACGTACCGGTGGAAAATGTCCAGAAACTCCTCGCGCTCCGTCATCTTACAGCTCCATATCCTCGAGGATGCCCTTGAGGATGGCCAGCTCGTCGTGACTCAGGGAGATGCCCTTGCCCATGCGGGTGCCGTCCGGGGACCAGTCGCGGATGTCATATTTGGGGTCGCCGTCGTTCCAGCTGATGAGGTTCAGCTGACGCTCCCAGCCCCGGGGACGCTCGCCGAGGACGGCGATGCGCTCCACGATCTCATATTTGATCTCTGCCATAATAGATTACCTGCCTTTGCTTTGTTTGCTACCATAATAAAAGAACTGCGCAAAGATTTCAACAGGTAATTGGAAAATATTTTCTGAATTTTAGTCCCGTTTCAACCGTAAGGCGCTTCTTCGCGCCACTCTACCAGCTGTAAAACGCCGCTCTCGTCTTTGTCGGGTGCCGGCTGGCGGCTCTTCGTGTGCTGCTCTGCACCGAAAAGCCCGTCTCCGTACTGTGCCATCACGCCCGGCGACCGCCCGGCCAGATACTCGGCGGCGTTCTTCTGCCGACAGGCGACAGGGGTACCGTTCGTCATCGGGACGCCGGGTTGCTCGCTCTCGGGAGGCAGCTGCACATCGGGGTCATCCGGCTGTGACGGCGGCTGCTGGGAGCCGCAACCGGGTTTGGGCGGCTCTGTGCTCGGCGGCTGTCCGAGGGCCGGACTGACCCGGCTGCCCGCCGCCTCCGGCGGACTGCTGGGGCCGGGTGCGTCCTCAAGCTGGCGGCGGATGAAGGGTGTGAGAGATTGCATAAAAAACACCTCCGTACTTAGGGTGTGCGGAGGCGTGGGAGAATATGCGCTGGGCCGCTGCCCAGACTCCTTTTTACATCACGCCGTCGGGAACAGCTTCTCCCATGTGGCCTTGCCCACCGTGCCGTCGGCGGCGAGGCCATGGCGGGCCTGATAGCGCTTGACGGCGGCAGCAGTGCCTGTGCCGAACTTGCCGTCGGTGGTCAGGCGCTCGCCCTCGGCGTTGAGCTTCTGCTGCACCAGACGGACGCAGCCGCCTGCGCTGCCGCTGCGCAGCACGATGCCGGGGTAGGGGACGGTCAGGCCGTGCTTGGCCGTGTAGCGGGCGTAGAGGACGTTCCATGTGTTCGCGCCCACCTTGCCGTCCTCTGCCAGACCGTACCGCAGCTGGAACTCCCGGACGGCCTTTTCGGCCTTTGCACCGAAGCGGCCGTCCACGGTGAGGGCTGCGTGCCATGTGCAGCTGTCCCGGATGCCGTTGAGCCACGTCTGCACGAGGGCTACGTCGGGGCCGGAACTGCCGCGCTGGATGAGTGAGTAGTAAGCAGGGATCGCCATAGTGTTGTCACACTCCTTCCGCGCCTATCCTATGCGGCGTCGGAGCAGAGCGTTCCCCCGGCCAGCACTGCATCCTCCCGGGGGGCGGTGACTTCGCTCCACCACTCCACCAGCCGGAACCGCACGAGGTACTCCCCGCAGACGAGGTCGTTTTCTTCGGGCCGTGCATACCCGCCGCAGGCCGACCGGCAGAGGCCCGGGTAGAGCACACACCACCAGTTGCGGCCCGGCCGGTGAGTCCCGATGTCCAGCCGCACTGCATCGTACCGTCCGGCGGGCAGGGCCGCTCCTGCGTAGCGCCGGGTGGGGAAATACATATTGACGAGGCAGGCGTGCACCGGTGCGTGGGTGCCCCGCGCTGCCAGCACCTCCCGGGCCGTCAGCTCGAGCCGGACGAGATTTGACGCCGTCCAGACCCTGGCGTCGGCTTTGCCGTCCGCTGGGCAGCTCTCGTCGGCTAGGGCCAGCACGGCATCCCGGACGGCCAGCTTCGCGCTCTGGTCCCGCACTGCGTTGGTGTCGGCCCGGATGTGGAGCCGCAGGGTGTCGGCAGCGAGGGCGTCGGCTGTGTCCAGCTGTCCCTTCACCCAGCCCGCCCCCAGCGACAGCAAAAGGCAGAGCAGCAGGGCGGCGCACAGCGCCCCCATCTCCCGGCGTGATAACATAAAAACCAGCCTCCTCTGGAAGTTTTATCCAGAGGATGGGCTGGCGGAGGGTGGTTTATTCACCGTATCTTTTTGTCGAAAAGTGTGCTATAATAATCTTGCGGCCTTGCCCGCCGACATTGTTCGGAAGGGAGGCCAATGATTTTTTAAAGGAACCCGGGTTGCGGCTCCCAGCGTCTGCTTCGCTGCCGCTTGCATCCTGCTGGCCGCGGCCCCAACAGCTCCTCCCTGTTTCCGCCACTGGCGGCGGTCGTCGCCGTTGCAAGTGGCTTGACGGATGGTTCTCGGGCCGCAAGCACTAAAAAGAAGACCCCCTTGTGGAGTAGCAGCTCCGTAAGGGGGTTTTCTTTTGCTTTTGGTGAAATGTTATGCTGAGTTTTACTCTCGTACTTTTATTATATGCGATTTCCCACAGAAGTCAAGCACCGCACAGAAAGTTTACAACTCCCGTATCAGAATGCCGGAGCCTTGCTCAGTTCTTCAGCGACTGCATGGGTGCGGGAAGGCGGCCGCCGCGATTGATGAAAACGGAGGGGTCGCGCTGGTTGACGGGCATGATCGGCCCGTAGCCCAGCAGACCGCCGAAGTCCAGCACCTCGCCCGCCTTCCGGCCGATGGCCGGGATGACGCGGACGGCGGTGGTCTTGGTGTTGACCATGCCGATGGCGGCTTCGTCGGCGATGAGGGCGCTGATGACGGCGGGGGTGGTGTCGCCGGGGATGATGACCATGTCGATGCCCACCGAGCAGACAGCCGTCATGGCCTCCAGCTTCTCGATGGTCAGACAGCCGGACTCGGCGGCGTGGATCATGCCGTCGTCCTCGCTGACGGGGATGAACGCGCCCGACAGGCCGCCGACATGGTTGGAGGCCATGACGCCGCCCTTCTTGACGGCGTCGTTCAGCAGGGCGAGGCAGGCGGTGGTGCCGCAGCAGCCGCAGGTCTCAAGGCCCATCTCCTCGAGGATGTTGGCCACGCTGTCGCCCACGGCGGGGGTGGGGGCCAGAGACAGGTCGATGATGCCGGCGGGCACGCCCAGCTCCTCGGAGGCGAGGTTGGCCACCAGCTGGCCCACGCGGGTGATCTTGAAGGCCGTCCGCTTCACCAGCTCGGCCACCTGATCGATGGGGGCATCCTTGGGCAGGCGGGCCAGCGCGGCGCGGACTGCGCCCGGGCCGGAGACGCCCACATGGATCTCGCAGTCCGGCTCGCCGGGGCCGTGGAACGCGCCCGCCATGAAGGGGTTGTCCTCGGGTGCATTGCAGAAGACGACGAGCTTTGCTGCGCCGATGCACTGACGGTCGGCGGTCAGCTCGCTGGCCTTCTTGACGGCCTCGCCCATCAGCTTCACGGCGTCCATGTTCAGGCCCGCTTTGGTCGCGCCGATGTTCACCGAGCTGCAGACGATGTCCGTCTCGGCGAGGGCACGGGGGATGGACTCGATGAGGCGCAGGTCGCCCGCCGAGAAGCCTTTGTGGACGAGGGCAGTGTAGCCGCCCACGAAGTTGACGCCGACCTTCTTACCAGCGGCGTCGAGGGTCTTGGCAAAGTCCACCGGGTCGGCGTCCGGGCAGGCACCCAGCAGCATGGCGATGGGGGTGACGCTGATGCGCTTGTTGATGATGGGGATGCCGTACTCGGCGCTGATGTGCTCCACAGCGGGCACGAGCCGGGCGGCACGGGTGGTGATCTTATTGTAGATCTTTTCGCAGGCCTTTTTGGGGTCCGGGTCGATGCAGTCCAACAGACTGATGCCCATGGTGACGGTGCGCACGTCCAGATTGTCCTGCGTGAACATCTCGATGGTCTCGAGGATGTCGCCGGTGTTCATCATGTTCATATTCGTATCTCCTCAGATGGTATGCATCGCGTCAAAAACTTCCTGACGGGTGAGATTGATCTGCATCCCCATCTCGGCGGCGAGAGCATTCATCTTCTGGTGCAGCTCCTCGTGGGAGACATTGCACTTGGTGATGTCCACCAGCATGATCATGGCGAACATACCCTGCAGGATGCTCTGGGTGACGTCTTCGATGTTGATGTTCAGCTCGCTGCACAGGCCCGAGACGCGGGCGACGACGCCCACGGTGTCGTGGCCGATGACGGTAATGAATGCTTTCATAGTTCTACCCCTTTGTTGTGATGTTGTAGCCCTCTCAGGCGCTTCGCGCCAGCTCTCCCATAGGGAGAGCCACTGGCGAGTCGGACAGGTTCACGCTGGACGAACGAAGCGCAATATTTCGGGAACGGTAGTGCCCTGCTACCTGAATTGACGGCAACTAGACAAGGCGCGCTTGTTTCGAAGCCGCTGCCCTCTGTAGCAAGGCCCGCTCTTTTGCGTCATATTACACCTAAGCGTCCAGCTCAAAGCTGTCCGGCCTGCCAATGGCTCCCCCTTTGGGGGAGCTGTCACGCCTGCGGCGTGACTGAGAGGGCAACTCCAGTATAGCAGATTTCACGAAAAATGAACACTCTTTTTGGAAAAAAGAGCAGGGAAGAAGGGCAAAAGAGTGTCTATTGCGGGCGGAATGGGGCGGGAAACTGCAAAAACCGGGTGCAAACCGCCCGCTGGTGTGTTATACTGATAGAAATATCGCCACAGGCTGAACAAAGGAGAAACGACTATGGAACAGCTTCTGAAGATCCTTGAGGACAACGCCCGGATGTCGGTGGAGGACATCGCGGCTATGCTGAACAAATCCCCCGCCGAGGTGGCGGCGATGATCGACCTTGCCCGGGCGCAGGGCATCATCAAGGGCTACAAGACCCTCGTGGACTGGGAGAAGGCCGGGGTGAACCGGGTGGAGGCCGTCATCGAGCTGAACGTCAGCCCCAAAAAGAGCCGGGGCTTCGACGAGATCGCAGCCACTATCGCCTCCTTCGACGAGGTGGAGAGCGTGCTGCTGATGAGCGGCGGCTACGACCTGCAGCTGGTCATCAAGGGCCAGACCTTTCAGGAGATCGCTCTCTTCGTGGCAAAGCGTCTGTCCCCGCTGGACGATGTGCTGTCCACAGCTACCCACTTCGTGCTCCGCACCTACAAGAAAGAGGGCCGTCTGTATCAGGACGAAGAAATCGATGAAAGAGAGTGCACGGTGCTGTGATGGATTATGATAGACTGATCGCGCCTGCCGCCGCCGCCATGCGGCCCTCCGGCATCCGCAAATTTTTCGATCTTGCCGCCGAGATGCCCGAGTGCATCAGCCTCGGCGTCGGCGAGCCGGACTTCAAGACCCCGTGGGCCGTCCGGGAGGCCGGCATCGAGAGCCTCGAGCATGGCCGCACCCGCTATACCTCCAACGCCGGTCTGAAGGAACTGCGGGCCGAGATCGCCCGCTACCTCGACCGCCGGATGGGCCTGAAATACGACCCGGCCAAGGAGGTCCTCGTCACCGTGGGCGGCAGCGAGGCCATTGATATGTGCATCCGCACACTGGTACAGCCCGGCGATGAGGTCATCATCCCCGAACCGTGCTTCGTCTGCTATGAGCCGATCACGACCCTCTCCGGCGGCGTGCCGGTGCACGTGGCCTGTCATCAGGAGGACGAGTTCCGCCTCCGGGCCGACGCCCTGAAAGCCGCCATCACCCCGCGCACCAAGCTCCTCATCATGCCTTTCCCCAACAACCCCACCGGCGCAGTGATGGAACGGGCAGACCTTGAGGCCATTGCCGAGGTGCTGCGGGGCACCGACATCATGGTGCTGTCGGATGAGATCTATGCTGAGCTGAACTACGGCCTCCAGAACCATGTCTCCATCGCCACCCTGCCCGGCATGGCTGAGCGGACGGTGGTGGTCAACGGCTTCTCCAAGACTTACGCTATGACGGGCTGGCGGCTGGGTTATGCCTGCGGCCCCGCGCCCATCATCAAAATTATGACGAAAATTCATCAGAGCGCCATCATGAGCGCCCCCACCACCAGCCAGTATGCCGCCATCACGGCCCTCAAGGACTGCGACGGCGAGATCGAGCGGATGCGCAACGAGTACAATATGCGCCGCCGCCTCGTGGTCAAGAGCTTCAATGACATGGGCCTGAGCTGCTTTGAGCCTCGGGGCGCATTCTATGCCTTCCCCTGCATCAAGTCCAGCGGCATGACCAGCGAGGAGTTCTGCACCAAGCTTCTGGAGCAGAAGCATGTTGCCATCATCCCGGGCAACGCCTTTGGTGCGTCCGGCGAGGGGTATGCCCGGGTGTCCTACGCTTACAGCGTGGAGCACCTGATGGAGGCCCTCCGCCGCATCCGGGAGTTTCTGAGCGAGAACGGCAAGTGAGGAGGGGACAGACGATGCGCAGCAGTGTGACGGTGCTGGCCCCGGCCAAGCTGAATCTGGCGCTGGATGTGGTGGGCATCCTGCCTGGGGGCTACCACGCGCTGGACATGACCATGCAGGCCATCTCGCTGTATGAGCGGGTGGTCATCCGCCGCAGCCCCTACCTCGACCTGACCCTCCCGGGAAGCAAGGTCAAGGCAGGCCCCGGCAACACCGCCATCAAGGCGGCGCTGGCCTTTTTTCACTACACGGGCCTGCTGGCGGGGGCCGACATCACCATCTATAAAAACGTGCCTGTCCGGGCTGGCATGGCAGGCGGCAGCGCCGACGCTGCCGCCGTGCTGGTGGGCCTGAATGAGCTGTATGGTGCGCGGCTGTCCATGAGCGAGCTGTGCGCGCTGGGGGCGTCCATCGGCGCAGATGTGCCCTTCGCCCTCATGGGCGGCACCTGCCGGGTGCAGGGCCTCGGCGATGTGCTCAAGCCCCTGCCGCCCCTGCCGGAGTGCTGGTTCACGGTGGTCATGCCCGACTACGGCGTCTCCACCCCTGAGGCATTTGCGGCCTATGACCGGGTGGGTAGCAGCGTCCACCCCGACTGCGCCGCGCAGGAGGCTGCCATCCGGGCCGAGGACCTCGACGGAGTCTGTGCCGCCGCAGGCAATGCCCTCGAGGAGTGCAGCGGCGCGAAGGACAATGAGGCCATCAAGAACGCCCTGCGGGAAAACGGCGCGGTCGCTGCCCTCATGACCGGCAGCGGCGCAGCGGTCTTCGGCGTCTTCCGCACCGAGGACAAGGCCCTTGCCGCTGCCGCCGCCCTCCGTTCTCGCTGGCCGGAAGTCTATACCGCCCAGCCCGTAAGGGGAGGGGCGGAGGTGCAGCCGGTGAGACGGCGCTGACCTTGCCTGCGGGCAGGACTGTCTTCGGCCAACCTCTCACTCGTCGCGCCCGCCAAGGCCGGGTTGCGGCATCGCGTAAGCGATGACGGAGAGGTTATCCCCATTATCGCAATTTTCAAAAATAGTGCCCATCAACACGGCATCTTTGCGATATGCAGTTTGCGGATGTTGCTTGTGCATTAAAAACGCAAACTGCTATAAATGCATAACCCTCCCTTCCTTTGGGCATACTGCCCGCAGGAAGGGAGGGCCTTTTTGTGCAGAGCTTTTACAAAATCTGTCTCATCCTGATGATCGTCGGGGGCATCAACTGGGGGCTGGTGGGCCTGTTCCAGTTCGATTTCGTCGGCTGGCTGCTGGGGGGCAGCGCGTCCATCTGGTCGCGCATCGTCTTTACGCTGGTGGGCGTGGCCGCAGTCTGCGGCATCCCGGGGCTGTTCGGTGACGACGAGACCGGGGAGTGACCCCGGCCTCCGGACAAAGCAAAAAGGCTCTCGTGCCGTCAGGAATGCGGCGCGAAAGCCTTTTTTGTATCGTACAGGGCGCTCATGCCAGCAGGAAATGATGGCACGAACAAATCTCAATACCTCAGACTCCCATGCCGACCGAAAAGAATGGCACGAAAGCCAGTGTGTTTTATAAAAAGATATCCCACCCGATCGTCTGCGGCAATCAAACCTACCCTTACGGACAGGTGGGTGCCCTGTCGCCGGTTTCGCGCTTCCTCATCGAGCCTTCATGGTCGACCCATGACGGGGAGGTCTGCAATCCACCGGAGAACTCCAAGCTCCCGTTGATTGATTAGTAGGATCATATAAACCGCAACAAATCGAGTCGGGCAGGAAAACCTTACGCAGTTGACAAATCAGTCGATCTCAAACTGGTCGCTCAGACGCTTCTCGAACAGCTTGCTGACCTCCAGCAGCGTCTCATCGTCCTCCACCACGTCGAGATACTCACCCTCGTCGTCCTCGCCGACACTCAGGATGACCAGCTGGGCGTCCTCGTCCAGATCATCCTCGTTCTCGGCGTATTCCACGACGGCAAGATAATGCACGCCCTTGTGGTCCAGAGCGTCGATCACTTCAAACGTGACCTCGTTGCCATCCTCGTCCTCGAGGGTCATCAGGTCAGGCTGATACTCCTCTTCGGTCTCAGCGGCGGGCTTCTTCATCTCTTCTGCCATAGATCACGTTCTCCTATCGAAATACCGGGTATGCACTATTATACAAATAGATTATCTCACATATGCCCCGGCGGCCCCATCGCTCTGGTGCTGTGGGTTCCGGGTACGCCTATAGTTTAGCGTTTTTATCGTCACTCGTCAAGAGTTTTTTCAAAGAAATTATCGGACAAAGTTTGATGCTTTTTTCTCTCGCATTTCATCCCGGAATGTGCTATACTATATCGATAGCTTTTACTACAGCATACGAAGAGGGAGGCCCGGATATGAGAGCCTTGAAAAAAATAATGGCCGCACTGGCCCTGACGGCAGTGCTGGCCGGGTGCAGCGGGGGCGGCGTCCTCTCCAGCCTCAAGGGCGGCAGCACGTCAGCTCAGAGCATCAGCCGCCCGGCGGTGGAGTCGGCAGAGCTGCAGTTCGCCCACCCGGCGGCGGGGGACACCATCGCGGTGTTCGACACCTCGGTGGGCATCTTTAAGGCCGTGCTTTTCCCCGACGAAGCCCCGCAGGCGGTGCAGAACTTCACCACGCTGGCCGGGCAGGGCTTTTATAACGGTCTCACCGTCACCCGGGTGGAGAAGGATTTTGTGGTCGAGGCCGGGCAGGGCGCAGACGGCAGGGGCACCACCATCTGGAACGGCAGCCGCTACCCCGCCGAGACCACCGATAAGCTCCACCATTACTCCGGTGCCCTCTGTGCGGCAGCGGACGCCTCGGGCGAATGCGCCAGCGTTTTCTACGTCATGGAGACGCTGCCGGGCGCAGACTCAGTGACGCAGGAGCTGACCGACCAGATGACCGCCGCCGGCTGGCGGGACGAGGTCATCAGCGCCTACCAGACGGCGGGCGGCGCACCCTATCTCGACTACACCGATACCGTCTTCGGGCAGGTGTACGAGGGGATGGACGTGGTGGACGCCATCGCCCGGACCGGCGTGGATGAGGCCCAGCGCCCCACCGAACCCATCACCATCAACAGTGTGACCATCACGAAATACGAATAAGAAGCTGTTTTTCCGCCCTCCGGGCGGTGGGACAGCTGCAAAAAAATCACCCGCCAACTGGCGGGTGATCTGCGTTTATGGGGGAAAAGGGACAGGTCAGGTCTTCTTTACCTTCAGAGTGATGGCGATGTAGGTTTGCCCCTGATGGATCTTGGCTGCTACGCCTATCTTGGTCCAACGGCCAGCTTGATTAAAGTTCAAGCGGGAAGCATCACTGTCGTTAGTGATGTATTTGATGAGTTCTTCCAGCTTGGTGCCCTTATAATCGTATTGGGCGATAAGGGTCAAGGTGGATTTTTCCCGATCAATATTTACTTTGTGGTAGACCCCGTATTTTCCAATGTCGCCCTTCAGTTCGGCGTCCAGATTGGTTTTTGCAATGTCCTGCATCTCATCGTCATATGCCAGACTTGCGGTGGAGGGGTTGCTTCGGATGGCTCGCATCACCTTGGCTTCGGCCTGGGCCTCCGGGCCGGAAGAACCGCCGCCACCGCTGCAGGCGGTCAGGAACAGAAGGGTCAGTGCACCGGCCAGAAGCAGGGCAGTCAGTTTTCTCAGTTTTGTCATGTGGGTCGCCTCCAATCGTTTTTGTTTCGGTGAGTCCAGTTGTTTTTTCTCATGAAGAAGCGTTATCTCCGGCCATTTGGTCAGGGGGTTCTTCTACCCTCATTTTATCGGAGAAGAGCCGGTGCTGTCAAGCCGGAAAACTATACAAATTCGGCTCGTGAAAATTGTGAAAACAAACCGGAAAACGACGATTTTCTGCGGACTTCGCAACAAACTGTCCGGACTTTGCAAAGAAACTTTGCCGCAGGGGCGGCGGGAGGCTTTCAGACCTCCCCCGGATGCTCCTTCCGCCATGCGAGATAGTCGTCCAGAATGACCGTCGCGCTCACCGAGTCGAGGATGTCCTTCCGCTTTGCGCCGAAGGTGCCGCTCTCGTCGAGGAGGTCGGCGGCGGCGCAGGTGGTCTGGCGCTCGTCCCACATCCGGACGGGCAGCCCGCTCCAGATCTCCACAGTCTTGGCCAGCTTCCGGCTCTTGCGGGCACGCTCGCCCTCGGTGCCGTCCATGTTCAGCGGCAGGCCGATGACGATCAGCTCCGCCCCGATGTCCTTTGCCACCTCGCAGACCTTCGAGGCCACCTTGTCCCGGGCCTTGAGGGTGATCTGGGGCGTGATGGCGGTGGTGAGAAATTCGGTGCGGTCGCAGGTGGCGAGGCCGGTGCGGCTGTCACCGTAATCTACTGCTAATATCTTCATGCAGGGTCATCCTCCTGAGATGATTTTTTCTCCATTGTACCACAGAATAGATGTTGCTGCAATTTTGTGGTACAATGAGAGATAAGCAGAAAATCCATCCAACGGAGAGATTCACCATGTTAAAACTACTTTTAGGCGCTTCCGGCAGCGGAAAGACCACCCTGCTGTACCAGCGCATCCGCGCCCGGGCCGAGGCGGGCGGCAGGAGCATCCTGCTGGTGCCGGAGCAGTTCACCTCGTCCACCGAGGGCCGCGTCCACCGGGAGCTGGGAGACGCGCTGAGCGGGCTGGTGGAGAGCTTTTCCTTCACCAGCCTCGCCGAGCACATCCTGTCGGCGGAGGGCGGCTCCGCCGTCCAGACTCTCAGCGATGCGGGTCGGGCCGTGCTGGTCCGCCGCGCCCTCGAGGAATTGCAGGACAACGTCCATTATTACTATCGCCACCGCCGCTCTGCCGCCTTCTGCCAGATGGCTGCGGAGACCATCGACGAGTTAAAGAGCGCGGGCCTCTCGGGCCAGCGGCTCTATGCGCTGGCGCAGGAGTGCGGCGCAGACAGCGCAAAGCTCAGCGAGCTGGCCCTCATCTTTCAGGGCTACGAGACCCTGCTGGCCGGGACGGGCATGGACCCCTCCGACCGCCTCACGCTGGCTGCGTCCCGCCTTGAAAACGCCCTTGCCCGGGGAGGACTGCCGGAGTTTCTGCGCGGCCGGGAGGTGTTCATCGACGAGTTCGACACCTTCAACGCCCCGAAAAAGCGGCTGATGGGTGCGCTGCTGGCCTCTCTGCCCACCGTGACGGTGGCTCTCTGCGATGACGGCGCCCCCCTCATCCCGGGGGATATGAGCCTTTTTTCGGGAGCAAAGCAGGTGGCGGCACAGCTGCGCCAGCTGGCCCGCCGGAGCGGCACCGAGGTGGCCGTGCCGGAGCTGCTGCGCCGGGATATGCGCCACGCCGATACCCCCGGCCTCGCGGCAGCGGCCCGGCTGCTGGCGTCGGGCCAGTGCGACCCGCCCCCGGCCTGCCCGGAAATAAAGCTCTTCGCCGCCCCCAGCCGGGAGGAGGAAGCCCGGGCTGCTGCTGCGGCCATCCGCCGCCTCATGCGGCAGGGCGTCCGCTGCGGCAGGGTCGCCGTGGTCTGCCGCGACATTGCAAAGTACCGCGCCGCCGTCCGGTACGAGTTCCGGATGGCGGACATCCCTCTCTACTGCGACGAGCCGACCACCCCTGAGTTCAGCGCTCCGGCTACGGCGGTGCGCTGCCTGCTGGCCATTGCCCGGGGCGCAGAGCTGACCGAACAGCTCACCACGCTGGCAAAGACGGGCCTGTGTGCCCTCACCGAAGAGGAGGTCTGCGCCCTCGAGAACTACGCCTACACATGGTCGCCGGGCGCGGCAGCGTGGCGCGCTCCCTTCGAAAAGAATCCCCGGGGCTTCGGCGACGCAGACCCCACCGCCGAGGATACCGAGAACCTCGCCCGGGCCGAGAAGGCCCGCGCCCTCCTTGTAACGGCCGCCGACGGTCTGCGTGCAAAGCTCCGCTCTGCCAGCGCCGAGCAGATGAGCCGCGCTCTCTACTTCTGCCTCAAGGAGCTGGGGGCCGAGGAGGCACAGGCTGCGCAGGTGGAGGCCATCCGGGCCGAGCGGGGCATCCCCGCCGCCGAGGAAGCTGCCCGGGAGTGGAATGTAGTCATGGGTCTGCTGGACGAGATGGCCAGCCTGTTGGGTGGTCAGAGCGTCACCATCGCCGAGTACGAGGAGCTGTTCGGCCTGCTGCTGCGCTCCTCTGACCTCGGCCACATCCCCCAGACGCTGGACGCTGTGGTGCTGGCCAGCGCGGGCAAGATGCGCCTCGATGCGCCGGACTACGTCTTTGTGCTGGGACTCTCCGAGGGCGAGTTTCCCGCCGCGCCCGGCGAGACGGGCCTCCTGACCCACGCCGACCGGGACGCCCTCATGGCGCAGGAGGTCGAGCTGCCCGACTGCTTCGAGAACCGGGTCGTCCGTGAGCAGGTCTGTTTTTACAAGGCCCTCACCGCCCCGGCCAAGGGTCTCTGGCTCAGCTGGCCCAAGGGGCAGGGCCAGACCCTCTGCGCCGCCCTCGAGCCGGTCGTGGACCTGCTGGCTCCCGCTGCTCCCGTGCTGGAGCTGCCCGACCTCGCCGCCACCCCCGCCGACGGCCTCGATGTGCTGGGCGGCGGCTGGCCCCTGACGGACACCGAACGGGCCAGCCTCACCGAGGCCCTCTGCGCTCCCGGTGCAGCCGAGCCGGAGGGACTCGCCCTCCTGCGCCGGATGGCGGGCCGCGCCCCCCGTCAGGTCAGCGACCTTGAGGCCCTCGAGACCCTGTTGGGGCGGCGTCTGCGCATTTCGCCCAGCCAGCTGGAAAAATATTACACCTGTCGGTACGGCTATTTTCTGCAATATGTTCTGGGCCTCCGCCCCCGCAGGCGGGCCGAGCTCTCCGCCGACCAGAGCGGCACCCTCATGCACTGGGTGCTCCAGATGGCCCTCGACCCCCATCCCGGCCCTGACAACCCCTGCGCGGGCCTGCAGCCCTTCCTCGACCTCGACGACGAGGCCATGGCAGCGCTGGCCGGGCTGCTGGTGGACGAGTACGCAAAGCGCTACCTCCCCGAGGATACGGCCCGCTTCGCCTACCTGCTCTCCCGCCTGAAAAAGAGCATGGCAGGCCTGCTGTGCTACCTGCGGGACGAGCAGCGCCAGTCCAGCTTCCGCCCCGTGGCCTGTGAGCTGAAGATCGGCCCCGGCGAGGACGCCGTCCGGGGCCAGACCTACCGCCTCTCCGATGGGCGGACGGTGCAGCTCATCGGCACGGTGGACCGTGCCGACGAGTGGATCGAGGACGACGGCACCCGCTGGGTGCGGGTGGTGGACTACAAGACCGGCTCGAAGAAGCTGGACCTCCGGGAGGTCTACTGCGGCCTTGACTGCCAGATGCTGCTCTACCTGTTCAGCCTGACCCGGGACGCGGGCGGACGCTTCACCGGGGCCGAACCGGCGGGCGTTTTGTATCTGCTGGCCGACCCCGCCCCCGAGACCACCACCCGGGACAAGGCCGCCAAGACCATGGACTATAAACTGGACGGCCTCGTGCGGGACGAGCGAAAGGTCTTCGACGCCATGGACGCCGAGGAGACGGGGCGGTATCTGCCCTTCAGTTTCCGGGGCGGCGAACCCAGCCCCTACCAGAAGGACAAGCGGGCCGACAAGGCCAAGCTCTCCCGCATCCAGCTCCACCTCGACGACCTCGTCACCCGGATGGGCGAGCAGCTCTACAGCGGCTGCATCGCCGCCGAGCCGCTGGTCACGGGCCGAAGCCCCTGCCGGTGGTGCGATTACGGCTTTATCTGCTGCCACGAGGACGGCGTGGGGGAGCGTGCCCTCGACGCCCCCGCAAAGCCCTTTGAGCCGTCCGAAGACCCCGATAAGAAGGAGGAAAAAGACCCGTGAGCGAGACAAAATGGACCCCGGCCCAGCGTGCCGCCATCGACGACCGGGGCGGTGCGCTGCTGGTGAGCGCCGCCGCGGGCAGCGGCAAGACCGCCGTGCTGACGGAGCGGGCCGTCCGGCTCATCACCGACCCGGAGCACCCCGTGGACGCCGACCGGCTCCTCATCGTCACCTTTACCAACGCCGCCGCCGCCGAGCTTCGCGCCCGCATCGGGCAGGCGCTGCTCCGCCGCAGTCAGGCCGAGCCGTCCAACACGGCCCTCCGCCGCCAGCGGATGCTTTTGCAGCGCGCCCCCATCTGCACCATTGACGCCTTCTGCCTCGACCTGCTCCGCAAGCACTTTCAGGCGCTGGACATCCCGCCCGATTTCACCCCCGCCGACCCTGGCAGCGTGGAGACGCTGCGCACTGCGGCCCTCGCCGAGACGCTGGAAGCGGCCTATCTGAACGCGGATTTCTGTGCCTTCGCCGACCTTTACGGCAAGGGCCGCACCGACAGTGCGGCGGGGGAGGCCGTCCTGCAGGTCTATGACTTCCTCCGCGCCCTGCCCGACTACGGCAGGAAGCTGGACGAGATGCTGGCCCCATGGCAGGACGAGAACGGCTTCGTCCGCACCTGCTGGCACGACATCCTGCTGGCCGAAGCCGCCCGGTCGGCCCGGGCGGCGGGGGAGCTGTTGTCCGCCGCATTGAAGGACAGCCGGGCCGACCTCGTCACCGCGCGGGCCGACGCCGAGGCCAGCAAAAAGACCCCCGCCGCCAAGGAAAAGGCTGTGGCGGGCATGAATGAGCGGTTCGCTGAGCCGCTGGAACGGCTCGAAAGCGCCGCCGCCCTGCTGGGAGAGGTGGAGCATCTGGCGAAGGCAGGGGAGTGGACGCCCCTCTACGATAAGCTGACGCCCTACGTCCTCGGCATGGAGCAGGTCCCCGGCCTCAAGAATATGAAAAAGCGGCTCACCGGCGAGCACAAGGACGCTGTCAAGACCCGGGCCGACGAGGCCGCGAAGCTCTTTGAAAAAATAGAAGATCTGATCAGCTGTAGTCTGGACGAGGCCGAGCTGGACCGGAGAGCCGCCGAACCCCGCCTGCGCGCCCTTTTTGCCGCCGTGCGGGACTTCGACGCCCGCTTTACGGCCCGGAAGCGGGAGCGCCGGCTGCTGGAATTCAGCGACTTCGAGCATCTGGCCCTTCGCCTCCTGCGGGACGAGGACGGCCAGCCCACCGAGCTGTGCCAGAGCATCCGACAGGGCTATGCTGCCGTCATGGTGGACGAATATCAGGACACCAACGCCTTGCAGGATGCCCTTTACCGCTGCCTCGCAAGCCCGGCAGGGGACGACCTCTTCCTTGTGGGCGACCTCAAGCAGAGCATCTACCGCTTCCGGCAGGCCGACCCCACCATCTTCCGGGAGAAGCTGGAGCTGTCTCTTATACACATCTCCGAGCCCACGAGACATGCGCAGATCTC
>ENA-OXEC01000035-OXEC01000035.1-human-gut-metagenome-genome-assembly--contig:-NODE-35-length-104957-cov-48.9532_pt1 | contig 104957 bp, 87 predicted proteins | sample MGYA00249351_ERZ652235 | MGnify/ENA primary metagenome ERZ652235 (study PRJEB26925, sample SAMN05826906) | human gut metagenome | biome: ENVO:2100002; feature: ENVO:00000062; material: ENVO:00002003...
GCCGATGGTACTGCATGGGAGACTGTGTGGGAGAGTAGGACGTTGCTAGGTAAGTTTAAGAGATAGTTAGAAATAACTATCTCTTTTTAGTTTATAATAAGCGATGATATTTGATTAACATCTCCATTCATAACTTTATATGTAGGATTAAATTCGTGCTTTATTTCAGGAGATAAATTTGAATGTATATATAATGTATCTAATCCAACTGACTGAGCACCTTTTATATCACAAATAGGATCATTTCCAATCATTATAGATTTTTTTATATCTAAATTAAGGTCACTAATTAATTGCTCAAAAAATTTTGAATCAGGTTTGCAAATATAATAATCAGATGAAAAATAGATTTTATCAAAATACTTTTCTATATCTAAAATTCTCATTTCATACAGAGTGAATACTTGTTGAGCATTTGATAATAGATAAATATTTTTTTCTTTTCTTTTTAGTAATTCTAATAGTTCTATTACCCCATTATAAAGTTTTAAATATTTTATTGAAAGAGTTCTAAACAGATGTGCTGTTGATTTAACTAAATCTTCAGATGGTTTAACTTCTTTTTCTTCATAAAGAATTTTAAATATATTTTCTAATGGGAAATCTGGATATTTAGTATGAGATAAAGATTTCTGTTTTTTTTTAAATTTATTAAGATATGATGCTTTTAATTCATCAGAAGAATATATAGCACCATTAAATGAATAAAACAATGAAAGTTTACTCCAAAGAATTTTAGATTTTTTATTAGTATGTATATCTACCAATGTTCCATAAAGGTCAAATATATAATTAGTATACATGAATAAATCCTTCTTTCTTGTTATAGATTGCACTATAAATTTATATAATATAAATCTTTATAATAAAAATAAAGATAACATATAAATTATTCTATATATAAGTTGATAAATCCTTGTTTAAGAATACTTTTTGGAAATATTCACATATGAAATTGTTATATATTATTTGACATGAAATCAGAATATATCTAAAATATAAGCATTGGACATAAATAGGGGGAATTATATGGAATCATATATAACAATGCTAATTATAGTGTGCCCACTAGTATTTTTAGCAGGATTTGTTGATGCAGTTGCTGGCGGTGGTGGATTAATATCACTTCCAGCATATATTTTTGCTGGTGTGCCTATACATGTGGCTTATGGAACTAATAAATTTGCTAATAGTATAGGAACTGCTGTAGCGACTAGTAAATTTTTCAAAAGTGGAAATATAAAATTAAAACTAGCTATATTATCATCTATTGGTGCAATAATAGGATCTTGGCTTGGAGCAAAATTAGTTTTGATATTAGATGAAAAGTACTTACATTATTGTTTAATGATCATATTGCCAATTGTAGCAGTATTTTTATTATTTAATAGAAGTTTCGGTTCAGTAGAAGAAGAAAAAGAAATTAAAAGAAAAGATATGTATTTTATGTCTTTAATAATTGGATTTATAATAGGAGGCTATGATGGCTTTTTTGGACCAGGTACAGGAACATTTTTAGTACTAGCTTTCACCTCATTATTAGGATTTAATTTAATTACGGCATCAGGAAATGCTAAGGTAGTTAACCTTGCATCTAATATAGGAGCTTTAATAGCCTACATATTAGGCTCTAAAGTGTCATTTGCCATAGGAATACCAGCAGCAGTATGTTCAGTAGCAGGAAATTATATAGGAGCTCATTTAGCAGTTAAAAATGGAGCGAAATTCATTAAACCAATTATTTTATTAGTGGTAGGAATGTTATTTATAAAAGTTCTTTTAGGATTTTTTGATTTATAAATTTTATAATTATTTAGATAAATTAAAAAATATTTACATATTATTAATATAGTGCTATAATTATTAGTAATTTAATTAGGAAAAGCCTAAGGTAGAGGTGCTGTAAGCAATAAGTACTTATTATGAGCTGGCAAGCTATGATTAATTTAGGAAAGGTGCTATGGCCGAAGGAAGAAATTATGCAAAGATTTGTTTCTGGGTATACATAGAATATATGTATAACTGTCACGAAAGTGGAGAGCTACAGAGGTTTGATGAAACTATTTATTATAATTACATTTATTCATATATGAATATTTCAAAAGATTTCAAAAATAGTTTCGTCTTAGCTTTAGTGATTAACTCTACCCGTCTGGTTTTATATCAGACGGGTTTTCCTATTTAATTACAAAATTAAAAGGAGTGTATTAAAAAATGAAGATTCAAGGTGTAATTGTACCATTAGTAACGCCATTTAAAGATGGAAAGTTAGATGTTAAATCATATGAAAATATGATTAATCATTATATAGATCAAGGAGTAAATGGGTTTATGCCTCTTGCAACAACAGGAGAATCACCAACATTATCATCATGTGAGTATGAGGAAATAGTAGAGAAAACAATTGAAGTAAATAATAAAAGAGTTCCTATATATATTGGACTTGGAGGTAATAATACTAGTGAATTAGTAAAGAAAGTGAAGACAATAGAAAGATATGATATTGATGGGATACTTTCTGTTACACCTTACTATTCAAAACCGAGTCAAAAAGGAATATTTGAGCATTTTAAAAGCTTATCTGAAGCTACAAGATTAGATATAGTTGTATACAATATTCCATATAGAACAGGTGTAAATATAGAAAATGAAACAATATATAAGCTAGCTGATTTAAATAATATAATTGGAATAAAGGACTGTTGTGCTAACTTGAAGCAAACTACAGATTTACTTTTAAACCCACCAAAAGATTTTTCCATATTAACTGGAGATGATGGATTATTTTATAATACACTCTTACTTGGAGGTCATGGGGGAATAATGGCATCTGCACATTTAAGAACTGCTGATTTTATAAAAGTATATAATCTTGTAAAATCTAATAACCATGTGGATGCGTTAAAAGTATGGAAAGAACTATATGAATTTATTCCCCTTTTATTTAAAGAGCCGAATCCTTCTCCTATTAAGTTTTGTTTAAAGAAAAAAGGATTAATTGAGTCTGATGAAGTTAGATTACCATTAACAACAATAAGTGATGAATTGAAAGAAGAATTGAATATAATATTAAGCAAATAATAAAATATGAACTATATATGAAACTGATATTATTAAATAATTTAATAACATCAGTTTTTATTAAATTATTAAGAGATTTTGTGAGAAAACGTTGTAGATTTTAATAGATATTAGAATGATAAACATTACTTTGAAGCAATTTTTTGACTGACTATGTAAAAAAGAGTAATATTATAGGGTACAAATTTAAAGGATGTGATAAAACAATGATGCCAAAACTCTTTACAATGTTCAAAAACAAAGAGATCACTAAGAATCAGGTGGCAAAAGATATAATAGCGGGGATTATTGTGGCTGTTATAGCATTACCACTATCAATAGCACTTGCTATATCATCTGGTGTTTCACCAGAAAAAGGTCTTATAACAGCAATTTTTGCTGGATTTCTAATTTCTTTTCTTGGGGGAAGTAAAGTTCAAATTGGAGGTCCAACAGCTGCATTTGTTACTATAATATATTCAATAATTGCAGAACATGGATTAGACGGATTAATTACAGCTGTAATTATGGCAGGAATTATATTAGTTATTATGGGTTTATTAAGATTTGGTTCTCTTATTAGGTATGTACCTAAAACTATAACAGTTGGATTTACTGCTGGCATAGCCGTTACACTTTTCTCAGGCCAGCTTAAAGATTTGCTAGGATTACAAATAGATAATGTACCAGCAGAATTTATTCCAAAATGGGAAAGCTATTTTGCAAATATGAATACATTAAATATATATTCATTAGCAATTGGAATAGGTTGTATAATAATAATTGCACTTTGGCCAAAGGTAAATAAGGTAATACCAGGATCAATGATTGCCCTTATAGTATCTACCCTTTTAGTACAAGTTTTACATTTGCCAGTAGATACAATAGGTAGCAGATTTACTGAAATATCATCGGCTATACCAATTCCAGCATTACCTTCATTCAGTATAGCTACTATAAATAAACTATTTGCACCAGCAATAACAATTGCAATATTAGGGGCATTAGAATCATTATTATCAGCAGTTGTGGCTGATGAAATGATAGATGATACACATGATTCAAATATGGAATTAGTAGCGCAAGGGATTGCCAATATTACTTCAGGATTATTTGGAGGAATACCAGCGACAGGAGCAATAGCTAGAACAGCTGCAAATATAAAATCTGGTGGTAAAAGTCCAATATCAGGCATGGTTCATGCAATAACGTTACTATTTACAATGTTATTACTAATGCCTCTTGCAAAAATGATACCAATGACAACACTTTCAGCAATATTAATAGTAGTTGCTTACAATATGAGTGGTTGGAGAACATTTAAAGAACTGTTACGTGCACCTAAGAGTGATATAATAGTTCTATTAGTTACGTTTGGATGTACAGTAATCTTTGATTTAGTTGTTGCTATTGGTTTTGGAATGATAATGACAATGGCACTATTTATGAAGAGAGTTACAGATACAACAGAGATAAGAGATTTAGTATATGAAAAAGTATTCGAGGGCGATATAACAGAAATGCTTGAAGATGCAGCAGGGAAAATAAATATTTATCAAGTAAATGGACCAATATTTTTTGGTGTTGTTCAGGACTTTATACATAAAACTAAAGAATTAAATCAATCAATGGAAGTATTGATTTTAGATATGAGACATACTCATGCTATAGATGCATCAGCAGTAGATGCTATAAATAAGTTGCTTGCCCAATGTTCAAAACTGAATATAAAACTATATCTTACACATGTAAATGAACAGCCGGCTAGAGTTTTGAAAAGAATGGGCTTTACAGATAGGTTGGGCGAAGAAAATATATATGAAACCAAAACTAAAGCTATAGTAGATGCGTATGAATATGTGCAAAAATTAATAGCTTAGTTAAATAAATAGAAGTAAATCAAAAAAGTAAATGATATTAATTATCAATAAATAAGACAAGTATATTTTTTTTGATAGTGCAGATAATATTACTGACTAAGTTGTCAGAAGGAGTGATTTTAATGTCAGTAAATGAATGTATTAAATGCACAGTAAACAATTGTAAGCACCATGCACAACAAAAGGATTATTGTACCCTAGAAGTAATTCAAGTAGGTACACATGAATCTGATCCAACACAAAAAGCATGTACAGATTGTGATTCATTTGAATTAAAATTCTAATAGAAATTAGAGCTAATAAAAATATCTCAAGCTAAAATACATAGCTTGAGATATTTTTTTCTTTTAGAAAATTATATTATGTTTATATCCACTATGCTTGGTAGAAACTTGGTCTGCATGTAATTGGCTGAGTAAGATTGAATAGCAAAATATAAATTTTAGTTGTCACTTATATTTATGGTAAAATATTTAAAGGTCATAGTTAATATAGTTATATATAACAAGAGAAATATATAAGAATATTAGAAGAAATATATATATATAGCTACATACAAGAATACAAGAATATAAGAATACTTTAGGATGTGATTTGCTTGGAGCATAATTGGGAAAGAACAATGCCCTATTTAAATTTAAATTTGGAACAAATAAAAATATTATTTAGAGGAATATTAAATGCAGAAGATATTAAATATATTTCAAGAATGGATGAAGGTTGTAGGACTACTAATTATAAAATAGATACTAAAAATAAAGGGAGCTTTATATTAAAAATATTTTTTGATAATAATGAAAGCTATAAAAGAGAAATTAAATTATTTAATAAATTAAGAAACGAAATTAAAGTGCCAGAAATATATAGACTTGATAATCATGAGATAATTGAAAATAGAGAATTTGTAATATATAGAAGATTAGATGGACAAAGTCTTAGCAGTTATATTAGAAAAGGAAATATAATAGAAGAAAACTTTGTACGACAAGTTGCAAATACTATGGCAATTATACATAAAAATAAATATGATAAAGTGGGATTTTTAGGTGATAATTTACAAATAAAATCTTTCACTCCACCATTAAGCGAATGGTACAGGATGTTTATGGGAAAAAATGCTCAAATAAGATTGGGAGAAAAAATAAAAAATCAGATTTATAAGATAGTAGACGAGAACGAAGATATATTAAAAGCATTAGATAATGATCCTAGAATGGTTCATGGGGATTTTCAAGGAACAAATATACTCATTGATAATGAAGGAAATTTATCAGGGATATTGGATTGGGAATTTTGTATGGCAGGTCATCCTTTAGCTGACATAGGACAATTCTTTAGATATGATGAGTACTTTAATAATGATTTAATAAATGCATTTGAAGATGAATATAAAAAGCAATCAAATTATATTTTGATAGATGATTGGTATAAAATAAGTAAAATTAGAGATATAACGAATCTACTTCAACTCATAGATAAGGACGAAGATATGCCTAATAAATACTTTGATATTAGAGAAAAAATGAAAAAAATTTTAGAATTTTATAAAAAAAATTGATTGTCCAAATAAGATATTGTTTAATTTGGTATAATAAATTCTATAATATAGTAGTAAAAACCATATGTTCAATTAAAATACTATAGTAATAAAGGTTATAAGATATATGATAAATTTGTAACATATTAAGTAAAATTTAAAAAATGTCAAAAAAAGTATTGACAAAATATAAGTGAATACATATACTAGAAATATAACGATGGCGTTTAGGAAAAGTATACGTGAAGTATATTCCTAAACGTCTTTTTTTATAAAATTTTTTAGATAATTATTATTTAAATTAATGTGCACGTTACTTTTAAATATATAATGAATTCTTATCAAAAAATTAAGTTTATTAATTTTAGGGGGAACTTTATATGGATTTAAATTTTGCAGATATTAGCTTTATATTGATTTGTTCAGCATTAGTATTCTTTATGACACCTGGTTTAGCATTTTTTTATGGAGGAATGGCTCGTCGAAAAAACGTACTTAATACAATAATGTCATCATTCTTTATTTGTGGACTAGCATCAGTAATGTGGGTACTAATAGGGTATTCACTCTCTTTTGGAACTGATTTTCATGGAATAATTGGCGGATTTAATTATATTGGTCTAAGTGGAGTTGGTGCAGAACCTAATAGTGCATATGCATCTAATATTCCACAATTATTATTTACAGCATTTCAAATGATGTTCGCAATAATAACACCAGCGCTTGTTACAGGATCATTAGTTGGAAGAATGAAATTTTCATCTCTATTTGTATTTGTTGCTGCATGGCTTATTTTAGTTTATTATCCATTAGCCCATATGGTATGGGGAGACGGTGGTTTAATAAGAGCATTAGGAGCAGTAGACTTCGCAGGTGGTAATGTAGTTCATATAAGCTCAGGTGTATCAGGACTCGTAGCTTGTATTATATTAGGAAAGAGAAGAGAATATGGTATGTTGTCATATAAACCACACAATATTCCATTAGTTGTATTAGGAGCAGCATTACTTTGGTTTGGATGGTTTGGATTTAATGCAGGTAGTGCATTAGGAGCAAATGAATTAGCTGTACATGCATTTATGACAACAAATACATCAGCAGCTTGTGCAATGCTTACATGGATGTTAATAGAAAAAGTGAAACATGGTAAGCCAACAGTTCTTGGCGCAGCGACTGGAGCAGTTGTAGGTCTTGTAGCAATTACTCCTGGTGCAGGGTTTGTTCCACTTTGGTCATCAATTATAATTGGAGCACTTGTATCTCCTATATGTTTCTTCTTTATGGGTAAGGTTAAATCTAAGTTTGGATATGATGATGCTCTTGATGCATTTGGATGCCATGGAATTGGAGGCATATGGGGCGGAATAGCTACAGGACTATTCACACAAAAATCAATAAATTCAGCAGCACAATGGAATGGATTATTTTTTGGTGATACTAAGTTATTTGTTGCACAAATAATGAGTATAATTATAACTATAGTATTTGCAGGAGTTATGACATTTATAATAGTTAAAGTTATAAAATTATTTGGTGATATCAGAGTTTCAGAAGATTCAGAGGCAGAAGGATTAGACATAACTGAACATAGTGAATCTGCTTATCCATCATTTAATGGATTAGATTAGGGGGAATTAAGTCATGAAAAGAATAGAAGCTATTATAAGACCATCAAAGCTTGAAGCAATAAAGACAGCATTAAAAAATGAAAATATAAATGGTATAACTATAAGTCAGGTAATGGGATGTGGTCAGCAACGTGGATGGACTGAGTACTATAGAACAAATGAAGTAGTTACAAATGTTCTCCAAAAGATAGAAGTTAAAATTGTTGTTGAAGATGAAAAGGTAGAAGAAGTTATAGAATTAATTTTATCAATAGCTAGAACAGGAGAAGTTGGAGATGGAAAAATCTTTGTAATTGATATAGCTGATTGTATAAGAATAAGAACTGGTGAAAGAGGAAACTCAGCAATTTAAATAAAGGACGTACTGAGTTTATGGGAAAATAACCGAAATTCAATATATGATAGGCTCGATTGTAGGGAAATTTAAGCTAAAACTTCTAAAGAGATATGCTGTGCCCAAAACAATTTGCTCCAACAGCAAGTGTTGGACAAATTATTTTGGAACAGCCTATCTCTAAGAAGTTAAAAGCTTAAATTTCTTAATACAATACTACGCCTATTCATATATTGAATTTCTTTGTTTTTCTATAAACTAATTATTACGATGGAACAAAGAAATGAATCCATTGTTTTTTGTAGAAAAGCGAGCATAACATGAGAGTTTCATTTCAGGTATTATTCACTAAACCTTGTACATACCTTATTTATAAAATATATGAATTTAAAATCATGAAATTCAAATAATAACTAATAGATAAAAAAGATAAATCTATGAAGTTAGGAGAATATCTGATGAAGGAAAAATTTTTAGAGATTGAAAAACATTTATTAAATGATGAAAAACCATCTATATATTTAAATGAGCAAGTTGAAAATGGTGATTTTGATGAGTATCCATTATCCATGATAAAAGACCTATTGACTGTAGAACAAAACCCAATATATCATCCAGAAGGAAATGTATTTATCCATGCCATGATGGTAGTAGATGAAGGCGCAACAGTGAGAGAGAGAAGCAAGGACAAAAAGGCATTTATGTGGGCATTGCTTTTACATGATTTGGGAAAGAAGCCTACCACAAAATTAAGAAAAGGAAAATTGACATCTTATAATCATGATACAGTGGGAGCTAAGATGGCACGAGAATTTTTAGAATATTTTAATCAAGATGAGGTTTTTATAAATAAAGTAATTTCATTAGTGAGATGGCACATGCAGATTTTATTTGTAACAAAGAATTCAAGGTTTCAAAATATTAAGCAAATGCTTGAAGATGTTGATGTTGATGAAATGATTTTAGTATCAAGGTGTGATAGACTTGGAAGAGGAAATTTAAATAAATTAAAACGTGAAGAAACTTTAAAGGAAGTAGAAAACTTTAAAAAGATATTAAAAAATAAGTAATAGAGATTTAGAAAGATCTCTATTACTTATTCTAATTAATGTTCTATTAAGCGAATATTCCTAATGAATAACCAATTATACCAAGAATGAATATTCCAAAGATAATCCATACTGCATTAACTTTATTCTTAAGTAGTTTCATACAAATGAATGTGAATAATAATGGAAGTAATCCAGGTAATAATTGATCCAATATGTTTTGTACAGTTGTTACTGTAGTTGTACCATCTTGAGCTGTTATAGTTGAAACAACTAAAGGAACATTGATTGAAGTCCATCTATTAACAAGTGCACCCATTACGAATAGGCCAAGTATTGAAGCACCTTCTGTTAATTTTTGAAGCTTACCGCCTGCCATATCTCCAACTATAGTAGTTCCTTTACTATATCCGTAAGAAACTCCCCACCATCTAATTCCAAGACGTACTGCGTTAAATAAAACGAAGAATAATATTGGTCCAAGAACACTTCCTGATAATGCTATAGAAGCACCAAGTGCAGCTACAACTGGTCTTAATGTTCCCCAGAATACTGGATCTCCAACACCTGCAAGAGGTCCCATTAAACCAACTTTAACACCATTTATTGCACCAGCATCGATTTCAGCGCCGTTAGCTTTTTGTTCTTCCATGGCAGCTGTTACTCCAAGGATTGGAGCAGTTACGAACGGTTGCGTATTAAAGAACTCAAGATGTCTCTTTAGTGCTTCTTTTCTTTCTTCACCAGTATATAATCTTTTTATTACTGGAATCATAGCAAAACAATATCCTAGAGCTTGCATTCTTTCAAAGTTCCAAGAACCTTGATGAAAATTAGAACGAATAAATACACTTTTAAGATCACTTTTAGTTAATTTTTTTTCACTCATATTGATTACCATCCTTTCCTTGATTAGTCTAATTCATCATCAGCAATGCTTGATGATGCCATCTCAACTGCTGTTCTATTAGTATTGAACTTAGGATTTAATTGAATATAGATTACAGCTGAAACGACACCAACTATACCTAAAGCAACTAAATTTAATTGACTTATTGCAGCAACTACAAATCCTAAGAAGAAGAATGGCATTAAGTGTTTTGCTTCCATCATGTTAATAACCATAGCGTATCCAACTACAACTACTACACCACCACCAACTTGTAGACCTCTAGTTACCCATTCTGGTATTGCAGCTAGCATGTTTTGAACGATATCAGTACCAACAAAGCTAGCAACGATTACTGCAGGAATAGATACACGAAGAGCTTGGATTCCAAGAGCACCTAAATGGCACATATCAATTCCTGTAAGGTTACCATTTTGAGCACATTTGTCTGCTTGATGTTGGAAGAAAACTGTAATTGTTCTACAAAGTATTGTTAATACTTGTCCAGCAGCAGCAATTGGAATTGCAATTGCAATTCCAGCACTTATATCTTGTTTTCCAGCAATTACGATAATAGTTGAAATAATACTAGCTAGAGCAGCATCAGGAGCCATTGCAGCACCGATATTCATCCAGCCTAAAGCCATCATTTCTAATGTACCACCAATAATAATTCCAGTCTTTAAATCACCTAAAACAAGTCCGATCAATGTACATGCAATTAATGGTCTGTGAGTTTGAAATTCATCAAGAACTGATCCCATACCAGAAATACATGCAATTAAGAAAATAATAATGATTTGAAATGCATTAATTTCCATAATGATTTCCCCCTTTATTGATAATTTATATATAAAAAATATATATACAGATTTTGATTAATATAAATAATAGCTACCTGATATTTAGCTATTATTTATATTTTTATGGTTTGGGATTAAGGGTATAGTATGTTTAGTAGATAACTATTAAAGTTTTTCTATTAGAGGCATAATAAGAGATTTTGAATCAGAAGCTACTTTTCTTATTTCTAATTCTATATTTTTTTTATTTAATGCTTTAAATGATTTAATATCTTCGGCATTAACTGAAATAGCAGGTGTTATTTGAATTTTTCCTTCTTTGAATGACATACCGCCTATGTTGACACTCTTAATGTCTATTCCTGCGTCAACTAACCTTAAAACATCTGTTGGATTAGTGAAAAGCAGTAAGACTATATCATTTTCATATTTTGGATTATTGATAACTTTGATTGCTTTATCTATATCAACAACATGCGATTTAACTCCAGGAGGAGCAACTTGAGTAAGTAGAGTTTTTCTAATTTCATCATTTGCTACATCATCGTTACATACAATTATTCTTTGACATTTTGTTTCTTTTGACCAGACTGTTACAACTTGTCCGTGTATTAATCTATCATCTATTCTTGCTAATGCAATTTTCATTATAAATCATCCTCCTCGAAGCTTTCAGAAGCTTGTTTTATTAATTTTCTTATTGATTCTTTTCCGCTTTTCTCTGCGATGTTTACTAATTCAGATAATGTTGAAGATTCCCTATTACTGAAAACCTCAAGTATCATTGGTAGGTTGACTCCAGTGACAATCTCCATATTACTATTTTTTATAGCAAGCATGCTTGCAGCATTAAATGGGCTACCAGCAAAAAGATCAACCATAAATAAAATTCCATCAGTGCAATCTAGTTCTTTTATTATTTCATCATATTTGGATATTAGGTTTTCAGTACCTTCACCAGGTACGAAAGTTACATAGCCAATATTTTTTTGCTCTCCAAAAATCATTTCAGCAGACTTTACTAGTTCTTTAGAAAACATGCCATGTGTTCCGACAATTAATGCTATCATTGCAACTACTCCTTTCTTAAATTAAGATTAATCTTGAGTTATACTTTTATATAAAGCAAAAGTCGTGCCAAGTTCTGTATCATAATATTAATTTATAGGTGAACATTAGAACTTACGCAATTGGAAAAAATTATTAATTATTAAAATGATACACAATAATTTGGGGAAATACAGAACGAGAATAAAATAATACACTATTATAAATTTTTAATGTAAATTAATATAGAATATTGATACTCTATTTTGTGTATTGCTCTAAAATATCAACCATATAATATAATTCATCATCGGTTAATATTATAGATAATGATTTATTGAATACCGCACTTGCCTGTTTTAGGGCATTGAATATATTTTTATTTAACATAGAAGTATCATCCCTAAATTCTAATCCATCATTTACTACCATTCTTTCTAGTGCACAGGCTAAGTGTATTATAAATTTCAATTTCACTGGATTCTCATAAGTTAGATTTAGTGTATTTCCCAGCGAATTCATGAAATCTTCTAATAATGGATATATCTTTTCAGGGTTGAGGAACGTAAGAAGTTCTTGTAGGCTTTCTTTGCAAAGCTTTCTTATAACAATAGGATTTTGAAGCTTTGCAGGAGTTGAATCTATTGGATTTCCTTCAATTATATTTCTTAATATTTCTTCACCAGATCCATCAATTAGCGATTCAATAGATATAAAAGGCAATCCTAGCTTAGGATTTGTTATTCCTACAACAGATAAAATATTTCTATTTTTTGATATATGATTTATAGAATCAGATATTTTATTTGTAGAGACAGGTATTATTTCTATTGGATCTGGAGTGATACTAGTAACGATATCCTGAACCAATTCTTTCAGTTTTATAGCAGCTCCTTTTCCAGTTGAACATACAGTAACAATGGCATTGTGAAGATTATTACTATTTTTATTAACAACTAATTTATTTGTATATCCTCTGAAGTCTTTAATTAAATATGAATAAACAGAATTTAAGTCACTATCACAAAGAGAACATTTTCTTACAGCCTCCAAAACTAATGGGGTAGAAACCATATCAATACTTTTAGTAGATATTCCAGTCCTTTCTGTTATAACATCTGCAAATGTATTTAAGGATCCCATATCAACTAATAAAAGAACTCCTTTTCCCTCATTAATTTCCTTAACTTTCAATATAACATCTTCTAATATATCAAGAGGTTTTTTTTCAAGTGGCATATCAACAGATACTATGTTATCAGCTTCAAATAATTTTTTAGCCACATTTACCATGCTTGTAGCAGTGCTAATTCCATGAGCAGCGACTACTATTCCTATTCTTTTTTGATCTATAGGATCGTTTATAGAACTTAGAAGAAGAGCGAGATACTCTATTTCTATTGGTGGAATGACAATATTGAATTTTTCTTCAGTAAGTGAATAAATTTCTTTAGCAACTTCAAATTCTTTACTAGTGGTTGATATTGATAAATTTATGTCATCAGAAAATGAAAATAATTTTGTTTTTATACGATTAAATAAAGCACTAAAATGAAGGCTTATTGCATAAATGAATCTATCATTTAAGACTGTATCCAATTTTTTTTCAACTAATTTTTTTAAGTCTTCAGTGAAATCAACAATATCCTTATCAACAATCTTTAATAGTCCTTCTCTTGAATTTGCTTCGTTTTTAAATCTATCATAGAATTGCTTTAAATGTAGATTGATATCAGTAGTTATAAAGTTTTTAATATCTTCTTCTTTCATACCTTGTTCTTTTAATGCAGAGGTTTTATCTTGGATAATATTATATATATTGAAAGAAGGTTCATATGAATCCTCTTCAATAAAAAGTCCATTGTCATCGGGGTTGATAGTTATATATTTAGGAATCATGTTCCAATGAGAATTATCTTCTTTATCTTTATTCCCAAAGGATATAAGCCCATTCTTGATGTTTCCAGGTAATAAAGAGATATCTATTTCAATATTATTATCTGTATTAATTGAATTTAAGAAGCCCTTTGCACATATCAATTGAATATTAGATTTTAATTGCCCTACATTTCCATATGATGTACTTCCTATCAATGCTTTTATTGCGTCATCAGATATTTTTATGGCTTTGTTAACTCTCTGAGCTTCTTTAGAAATTAAGAATTGAATAAGTTTAACTTTATCTTCAAGCGGTCTTTCATTGAAGTTTGGAATAGCTATAGTGATAGGAATTCTTCTAATGAAAGTATTCAATAATGCAGAATTAGGATCTTCTGTTGTGGCACTTATCAATAATACATTAGCTTTTCGGTTTCTTTCAGTTTCGCCAAGCTTATTATAAGTGCCTGTATCCATAAAGTAAAAGATCATTTCTTGACCTTCTGGTGGTAGTCTATGAATTTCATCCAAGAACAATATACCACCATCAGCTTTTGCAACAATACCATCTGTCTCTTTATCAGCTCCAGTAAATGCACTCTTTATATGTCCGAAAATATGAGATAATAATAGCTGTGGATTATTTGCATAGTCTGCACAATTGAAAACTATAAATGGAGCATTTGATGATAATTTCTTTATATATTTTGCGTATTGATACATTATATTTGCAAAGAGACTTTTTCCAACTCCTGTACTACCTATTATCAATGTATGGAGACCATTTGGAGGATACATCAAAGCCGCTTTAGCTTGCTCAATTTGATTTTTTAAACTCGTATTATAGCCTATGAGATAACTAAATGGAGAGCAGGAGTCTTTATCTGAAGTAATTGATGAATTAAGAAGAGTATCAATAGATATTTCTTCTGAATCAGAAGAAATTTTTATAGAAAAAATATCTTCTATATACTTTTTGTCAAAATACAAAACAGGACGGTTTTTAATTTTAATGAGTTTTTTATCTCTGCAAAGATTGTTAAGTTCTTTAGAAACATTATTTCTTAAAATATCTAAAGCATTTCCTATTTCTTGTGCTGTTGGTCCATTATTATTAAGAATTTCTGCTTTAGTAAAATTTTTCGAATGTTCTAGAATATAATTGTAAATTTTATCAATCCTTTTCATATTATACCTCCATATAATTATTATTGTATTATTAAAGGCTTGAATATTCAATAGTGTATCAATACAGTATTAAATCTTATAAATAATTAACATATATGAAGTAAAAAAATAGAATAGTATATATAAATATTTTTGGAGGGTATAATGTTCAATTTTTTCCCATTTAAAGGTGGAGGAGTTTTTACATTTGGGACTTTCAACAAAATAGATGATATGGTTGAATCATTTTTGGGGGATATTGGTATAAATGAAATAACAGATTTATATGAAGATGTATTTTCTAATTATGAAAATTCGGATGAAGAAAAAAATCAAGAAGAGGTTAATTTTATTAAATTTGAATCATATGATGATATGTATTTATTAACAATTGAATTAAATGGAGTTAATTTAAGAGAACTTAGTATAAGATATGATTCTGGAATTATTGAAATAAATCTGAATCGCTTAGAAATTAACACTAATCCATTTGGAATAAAAACAAAAGTTAAGAATCATTATAATAAAACATTTGATAATATAGAAGAGATAGATACAGATAATATTTTAAAAAGTATAGATGAAGAAATGTTAAGCATAAGAATGCCTAAAAGATTTTATGTTGATGGATCACCAGAAATAGTGGACATAGATTATACAGAAGTAGTAGAGACTGAGTTAGTACCATTAGATGAAGAAAATAATTCACATTGATTAAATAGAAATAAACAAAAAGTTAAAGAATTGTGGAAAACTTCACAGGAAATTTTTAAAATTGTGGATAAATAAAAAAAGCTGTATTTAAAAACAGCTTTTTTATTAAAGGCATACTAAAAGCTCCATCACAGTTAAGAGGAGCCTTTTAAAAAGATTATTTTCTTCTTCTATTAGCAACTTCAACATTGACTTTCTTTCTGTTGATTTTGCCTCCTGGACATTTATTTAATATCTTTTCAGATATGCTTCTGTCGACACTTACAAAGGAGAAGTTCTCCATTAGATCAATTTGACCTATAGTTGATGCATTAACTCTTGTTTTATCTTTAATATAGTTAATTAATATCTTAGGAGTTAAACCGTCTTTTTTACCTACAGAGAAGAATAAACGTACATCTTCGCTCTTAGGTGTTTCTAAAGAATTAGAAGTGTATTCAAATATTTGCTCATTATCAAATTTGATTTTCATTAATCCAGCGATTACTGCTACTGGATCATGATTTTCAACAAGATTTATTGCACTTGGTAAGAATTTGCCTAATTCTCCAGACTCGATAGTCTTTTGTATTTCATCAGCCATATCCTCAAATTTTTTGTTATTAATTTGATCAACAGTTGGAACAGGATTTTGTTTTATATCACTCTTAGTAACTTTTTGAATTTGTTTTATCATAGAAAAATCTTTTGGAGTCACTAAAGAATAAGCAGTTCCTTCTCTGTTAGCTCTACCAGTTCTACCAATTCTGTGAACATAGCTTTCAACATCTTGTGGAAGATCATAATTTATAACATGAGTTACACCATCAACATCTATACCTCTAGCTGCAACATCTGTTGCTATTAATAAATGTAATGTACCCTTTTTAAATTTATTTAAAGTAGCTAATCTATGAGTTTGAGTCATATCTCCATGCATTCCCTCAACCATAAATCCTTTAGCTTGCAAGTCGTGAACTAAATCGTCAACGCCTTTTTTAGTTTTACAGAATATTATAGCTGAAGAAGGATTATCTAGGCTTAATAGTCTACAAAGTGCTTCTAGCTTATTTTTACCATTTACCATATAATAGCTTTGTTCAATCTTAGATACAGTTAATGTACTCTTTTTAACACTTACTAATTTAGCATCAGGCTTCATATATCTTTTAGCCAGTTTAGCTATTGGATCTGGCATTGTTGCTGAAAATAAAAGTGTTTGTCTTTCAGATGGTGTATGACTTAATATTTCTTCTATGTCATCAATGAATCCCATATTAAGCATTTCATCTGCTTCATCTAGAACTAAAAATTCTACTTTATCTAAATGAAGTACTTTTCTCTTTATAAGATCTAACATTCTTCCTGGAGTACCAACAACTATATCAACATTAGATTTTTTTAGAGCTCTTATTTGTCTATCTATCGAATCTCCACCATAAACAGATAAAACATTAAGCTTTTCATACTTTGAAAGTCTTGTTATTTCGTCATTAACTTGAACTGCAAGTTCTCTTGTTGGTGCCAATATAAGAGCCTTTATTCCAGGAGCATTACTCATTTTAGTGATAATAGGTAAGCTGTAAGCTGCAGTTTTTCCAGTACCAGTTTGTGCTTGCCCTATTAAATCAACTCCGCTAAGAGTTACAGGAATACTTTGTTCTTGTATTTGTGATGGTTTTGTAAAGCCCATTTCATCTATAGCTTTAACAACGGTCTCTTTAAGACCTAAATTGTAAAATTCATTATTGTTCATTAATTATCCTCGTTTCTATTGTTCTTTATATTTAAAAATTAAATATTCTATTTTAATTGTCTTTACACAAGCAAATAAAATTATTATAACATAAATAATGTGCCAATGTCAAAACAATGCATATGGGAAATAATACAATACGATAATAATAGCGATGAAAAGGCACAATACGGGAAATAGTATTGTGCCAAAGAGTGATAATATTCAGTATATTTTATTCAGACTTATAACCACTGCTTACTATTGATTGAACCGTATCATGAAGTTTGTCAGTTTCTTCTTTAGATAAAGTTGTAACATCTATTGGTTTATGTATTATTAGTTCTATTTCAGCAGATTTGATTCTATTATTATTAGCTTCTAATAGTTTGTAAGTTCCATTGATTGTTACTGGAACAATTGCTCTTTTAGATTTAGTAGCTAGTTTAAAACTCCCAGCTTTAAATTCATCAACAGGCTTACCTTTACTTCTAGTTCCCTCTGGGAATATAACCATTGAGTATCCGCTTCTTAGCAATTTAATTCCATCAACTATTGCTTCAGCAGATTTTCTTAAATTATCTCTGTCCATAAATACACAATGAATATATTTCATCCATGTGCCAATAAAAGGCCAGCTTTCTAATTCCTTTTTACCGATGAAACCCTTTGGTACATTAATGTATGCCATTAATAAAGGAATATCAAAATTGCTTTGATGGTTAGATACAAATAATACAGTATCATCTTTTGGAATATTTTCTTCACCTTTAACTGTGACCTTTGCACCAGCTATTTTCAATATAAATCTTGCCCAACTAGAAGTTACTTTATAAATATAAGCTTCTTTTTCTGATTTATCTTCCTTTTTGTCTAAAAACCTTATTTTTATCCTATAGATTATATTAGCCCAAATGAGACTTAGAATAATGCAAGGATAAAAAACTATTGTTCTTAACATATTTATTTACACATCCTTAAATTATTAATTATTCCTACAGAACAGTATATTATAAATTTTAAATATTTAAAAGTATTATCCAAGGTGTGAAATGTAAATTTTTTGATAAATTTAATTTTTGATAAATTTAATTTTAACTTAATAAAAAATTTAGGAAGTTATTAATAAAAGAAGGTATAATATTATAGTAAGTAAAAATTTACAGAATATAATAGGAGACTAATTGATGACAGGAATAGAAGAAGAATTTATAAGTAACAATCAAAAACATATTTTAGGATTAAGCAATGAAGAAGTTTTAAAGAGAAAAGAAGATGGTAAAGTTAATTATATTCCTAAGGCTCCGTCAAGAACCATATGGCAAATAATAAGGGCTAATTTATTTACTAGTTTTAATGCTATAAATCTTATACTTGCGGCAATAATAATTTTAGCTGGATCACCCAAAAATTCTCTGTTTGTAGGAGTTATTGTTTGTAATACACTAATTGGTGTAGCACAAGAATTGAGAGCTAAAGAAACTTTAGAGAAGTTATCAGTTGTAAGCATGGTAAAGGCTAAAGTTTTAAGAGAGGGGGAAACTAAAGAAATTCCAGCAAGTGAAATTGTTTTGGATGATATTATTTATTTAGAAAATGGCATTCAAATAATGGTTGATGCAGAAGTTGTTTATAGTAATGGATTAGAAATTGATGAATCAATGATAACTGGTGAGTCAGATTCTATTAGTAAGAAATTAAAAGATAACTTATATTCAGGAAGTTTTGTAGTTGCAGGAGAAGGATATGCTAGAGTTACAAAAATAGGAAAACAAACATATTCATCAATTCTTGCAGAAGAAGCTAAAAAGTTTAAGGTTATAAATTCAGAACTTAGAAATGCTATAAATAAGATATTTAAAATTCTTATATGGATTATAATACCTGTATCAATTTTATTAACAGTTGCTCAGCTTAAGGCTACAGGAAATGATTGGAGAAGTGCTATGATAGGAACAGTATCAGGCATAATTGGAATGATTCCTGAAGGATTAATGCTTTTAACAAGTGCTACATTTATAGTATCTATTGTAAAATTGGGTAAGCATGATACACTTGTGCAAGAACTCTGTGCAACAGAAGTTTTAGCAAGAGTAGATGTACTCTGTTTAGATAAGACCGGAACAATAACACAAGGTAATTTAAAATTAAGTGATATTAGAAATATAGGCAGTAGAAGTGATAAAGAAATTGATGAAATATTATCGGTTTTAATTCATAATTTGCCTAGTAACAATCCTACACAAAAAGCAATTTTAGATAAATATACTTCATATAACAATGAAGTGAAATGTATAAAAAAGGTTGTTTTTTCATCTAAAAGAAAATGGGGAGGAGCTAAGTTTGAAGGCTTAGGTACATGGGTCCTTGGCGCTCCAGAAATTATACTAAAAGAAAAGTACAATTTAATAAAAGGAGCAGTTGAAGAAGAAGCTAAAAAGGGAAAGAGAGTTTTACTGTTAGCAAATGTATGCAATGATGTGTTAGAAGATGAGCTTACTGGAAAGATAGAAAGTGCGGCATTGATACTAATTGAAGATATAATAAGAAAAGAAGCTCCAGAGGTATTGGCATATTTTGAAAAACAAGGTGTTGAAGTAAAGATAATATCTGGTGACAGCCCTGTAACGGTATCAGAGGTTGCAAGAAGAGCTGGAGTTAATGAATGGAAAAATTACATTGATGCAAGAGAATTACCAGATGATAATGATAAATTTAGAGAAATAGTTAGAAAAACAAAAGTATTTGGGAGAGTGACTCCACATGAAAAGAAAAGGATAGTTAAAGCGCTTCAAGAAGATGGCCATACAGTTGCTATGACTGGTGATGGCGTTAATGATGTTCTTGCTTTAAAAACATCTGACTGTGGTATAGCTATGGCTAATGGTTCAGATGCTACAAAGGCAGTAGCACAATTAGTTCTTATGAAATCCGATTTTTCGGCATTGCCAAAAGTAGTTGAAGAAGGACGCAAACAAATTCAAAACTTAGAAAGAGTATCTGAATTATTTTTATCAAAAACAATATTTTCGATATTTGTATCTGTAATTGCATCTATACTTTTAATAGAATTCCCAATAGATCCTATTCAATTATCATTGGTAGGAAGCTGTGCAATAGGAATACCAGGGTTCTTTTTAGCATTATTGCCTAGTACAGGAAAAGTAGAAAAAGGATTTTTAGAAAGAGTATTAACTGTTAGTATTCCAAATGGATTAATACTTGCAATATTTACAACAAGTACTTTTGTAATATCAAGACACATTGGATCAGATATAACTTATAGTAAAACTGCGTCATTACTGTTATTTGCAGGAATAAGTATGATGATTTTAATACGAGTTGCAAGACCTTTAACTAAATTTAAGATGGGATTGTGTATTGCGATGTTTTTTATCATGGCATTAGCATTCTTAACACCAGTAGGAAGACTTATATTCAGTTTAGAAAGATTAAAGTTAAGACACTGGATAATCTCACTTGCTGTGATATTTGGGTCAGGGCCTTTAATTACAGAATTGGTTGACATATTAAGAAGAAGAGTAAATAAAAAATATAAATTTGACATTGCTAAATAATTATAATAAACTTTATTAGGGAGTTATTTTATTAACTCTCTAATATATGTGCTCCTATAGTTAAATGGATAGAACAATCCCCTCCTAAGGGATAGATGTGGGTTCGATTCCCGCTGGGAGTACCAATATAGGTGAAAGAATGGCTCAACCATTAAGGTTGAGCTGTTTTATTTTTTTAAAATACCGACATTTAGCCGACATTTTAATGCAAAAAAAATTACAAGTCATTAAATACATCATCTAATAAGTCAGCAGTCTGCTTTTTCATTGATGGAAGTACATGGCTGTAAGTATCCCATGTTATTTTTGTTGACTTATGACCGAGTCTTTCGGATATTACTTTTATATTTTCACCTTTAAGTAATAATATAGTAGCATGAGTGTGTCTTAATCCACACATTTCACCTATTCTGAGACCAGCTAAGCTTATTATAAGAGCAGGTAAATATAAGTTGGTATCTTTGATTTGCCTTAAAAAGAATTTTAGTTGATTATCAGCCCAAACCATTACTTTCTTAGATTCTTGACTAACTTTTTCAATATCTGTGGGAAGATAATTTATAAGTTTTAGTTTCTTAGCATATTTTAAGCAGCAGATAAATTTTTCATTTGAGAGTTTTATGTAACTTGCCATAAATAAGTCTCATTTCCATGTTTATATAATATATTATACATAATTATATGGAAATTTTGAGTATTTTTAAATGAATAGATTTAGAATGATATTATTTTAATTTAAAAGGAAATTTGCTTGATCCTGTTGTTCTCGGTTTTAGATTTTACTATTTGTTTTAGTATTATCTAAAGCCTTATTTTATGGTAGTTTTTAATAGCTAAAAATTATTTGATATTATTATATTTTTTAAAATTTTATGTGTGTTGTGTTATAGTTGTGTTATTTTTAGCTGTTTTTTATTTCAATATACAAATTTATAAAAATAACATGTTGTGCTAGTAAAATTTAATAAAAAACTCTAACAATAATTAATTATATCAATTAAAATATAATTAACAACAAAACATAATAAGGATATGCTTAAAATATTAAAATTATAAATGATGGAAGTGACACTAAAACATGATAACTAAAAATACACTAAGTTCTATGGCTATTTTTATAATTTGTCAAGTATTTTTACAATTTAAATTATTCACACCAATTGGATTATTAATATCTATAATCTTTTTGACTATTAATTTTTTAACTATACAGTATTTTGTTCAGAAAATAATCTCTAATAATACATTTCATTCAATAAGAAATGTATTATCAAATGATATAATTTATTTCTTATTGTTTTTTTCTTTTGTTTTACTCTACAATTCCTTTCCATCGAGCAAAATAAACGTATATTATTCTTATATTTTGTTACAACTTGTACTAATTAACCTTACTAATCTACCTTACTTAAAAGAAAGATCATGATTTCAAAATAAAAGGATCTTCGCACTAATTTTTAGTACAACAGCCCTTATATTAAAAATTTTTCTAACAAATATTTGTTAAAAATCATTACTGTTAAATGATGGTTAAAATCATCATTGGCTTTTAAGAAAAATTGTGCAATATTAAATATGGAATTTATATTCAATAAATTTAAATATAATAACAGAATTTTTATGAATATTTTTTCTTGTTAATACTAAAATTTCAATTCAAATAAAGTAATTAGCAAAAACATAACTGATAAAAATGACAAGTCAGGTGTGGCTAAAGCTATTTATAAAGCTATAGCTGGAGAAGTTTAATATATAAAAACATAGTGAATTTTAATGAAAATTTATTTGTGATTATATAAAGAATAGTAGGGCATTAATTGAAACATAGTATATTATGTGATGAAATAATTATATAAAGTATATTTATTATGGGGGAGTGAGAAATAAATGAAACCTAAGATTCAAGATGTAGCAAAACTAGCAGGAGTTTCACCGACAACAGTTTCTAGAGTACTTAATGATAGAGGATATATAAGTGAAGAAACAAGAGAAAATGTTAAAAGAGCAATGAAAGAACTTAATTATTTTCCTAATGATGTTGCACGTTCTTTATTTAATAAAAGAACAAATTTAATAGGTTTAATATTGCCAACAACAAGCAATCCTTTTTTTGGAGAGCTTACATTTTATATAGAAACAATTTGTAATTCATTAGGTTATAAAATATTATTATGTAATAGTCTAAATGATATTGAGAAAGAAGAAAAATATCTAGAAATGCTTATGCGTAATCAAGTAGATGGAATTATAGTTGGTACCCATAACCAAGGTATATTGGATTATAATAATGAAAATTTAGCTGTAATATCTATTGATACATATTTATCTGATAAAATTCCAATTGTAGGATCAGACAATTATAATGGTGGAAAGATTGCAACAGAACTTTTAATTTCAAAGGGATGTAATAAAATTATAAATATAGATGGAGAGTTCAATCTAAGAACACAAGCGAGATTAAGAAAAATTGCTTATGAAGATGTAATGAAAGCTAATAATAAAACTCCAATAACTTATGAAATTGTGAGTGCATTTGATGGAGGAAATCAAATTAAAGTTGCAAATAAAATTTTAGATGAACATCCAGATGTAGATGGAGTATTTGCAACAAATGATTTATTTGCAGCTGCTTTTATAAATGAAGCAAGAAAACGTGGAAAGAAAATACCAGAAGATATAAAAATAATAGGATATGATGGTACTGAAGCAAGTAGAAGTTTGTTGCCAGATTTAACAACTATAAAACAGCCAATAGAACTTATTGCAAAAACATCTGTAGATATACTAATAGAAAAAATAGAAGGAAACTTTAAGAATAAGGAATCTAAAATAGCTCTGCCAATATCGCTTTTAGAAGGAAGTACTACTTAAAAATTATCAATTAATCATAGTATAAATAACTTATATTTAAATATGTTTGTATATAAACAATTTCAAATATAAGTTATTTTTTTTATGAAACCGGTTGACATATGAAACTGATTGACATATAATTAATTCATAAATTGAAACAGTTTACAAAATAGAGGGGGACTTTAAAATGGCAAAATCAAAATTAATGTACTGTAAATTAAGTGCGTATTTCTTCTTTTTCTTTGTAACTTGGTCAGCAAGTTATTCATTATTTTCTATTTGGCTTGGGCAAGAGATAAATTTAAATGGGGCAGATACTGGTATTATCTTCTCTGTAAACGCTATCTTTGCATTATGTATGCAACCTCTATATGGCTATATATCAGATAAGATTGGATTAAATAAAAGCATATTAACTTTTATTAGCATATTACTCATTTTTGTCGGACCATTTTATATATACGTTTATGGACCTTTGTTAAAATACAATGTTATCTTAGGTGCTATAGTTGGTGGAATTTACTTAGGAGTAGCATTTTTAGCAGGTGTAGGAGCAATTGAATCCTATGTGGAGAAAATAGGTCGTAAATATAATTTTGAATATGGCAGATCTAGAATGTGGGGTTCTTTGGGATGGGCAGCTGCTACATTCTTTGCAGGACAATTATTCAATATTAATCCTAATATTAATTTTTGGATAGCATCTATTTCAGCAGTAATATTATTTTTAATAATTCTTTCAGTATCAATAGAAATGACAGATGAAGATATAAAAAAAGCTGAATCAGTTAAAATAAAAGATGTTTATACTCTTTTTAAATTAAAAGATTTCTGGTTCTTTATTCTATATGTCATCGGGGTGACATGTTTCTATAATGTTTATGATCAACAATTTCCGTTGTATTATGCATCTATGTTCTCTACAAAAGCACTTGGAAATCAAGTTTTTGGTTATTTAAATTCATTCCAAGTATTTTTAGAAGCAGGAATGATGTTCTTAGCACCTTTTATAGTAAACAAAATAGGAGCTAAAAAAGGCTTGATTTTTGCAGGATTATTGATGGGATTTAGAATTATAGGTTCAGGTATTGCTACAGGTCCAATATTGATATCTTGTATGAAATTAATACACTCATTTGAGTTACCAATTATGCTTATTTCCGTATTTAAGTATTTAGCAGCTAATTTTGATACTCGTCTATCTTCTATATTATATTTAGTCGGTTATCAATTTGCATCTCAAGTTGGAGCAACAATTTTGTCACCAATAGCCGGTAAATTTTATGATAATATAGGCTTTGGTAATACTTATATTGTAATGGGAATTATAGTTATATTTTTTGCAGTAATATCAATGTTTACTTTGGCTAGAACAGAAGAGGAAACTTTAAATATAGCCGAAACAAATAATTTATAATATGGAGGAATAATAATGTTAGATAGTAGAATTGTAAAAGCAGAAGAAGCTTTAAAAGCAGCAAAGGAAAATTTAAATAAAAGATATAGATTAGGATATCATATTATGGCACCAGCAAACTGGATAAATGATCCTAATGGATTAATTCAATATAAAGGTGAGTATCATGTGTTCTATCAACATCATCCTTACGATGAAAATTGGGGACCTATGCATTGGGGACATGTAAAGAGTAAGGATTTAGTTAATTGGGAGTATTGTCCAATAGCTTTAGCTCCAGGAGATGAATTTGATAAGGGCGGATGTTTTTCAGGAAGTGCTGTAGATAATAATGGCGAATTAACATTAATTTATACAGGTCATAACTATATCGACAAGGAAAAGGATACATTCTATGAAAATCAAAATATAGCAGTAAGTAAAGATGGAGTGACCTTTGAGAAATTTGGTAAGAACCCTGTTATAGCTGAGCCACCATCTGATAGTATTCATCATTTCCGTGATCCTAAAGTATGGAGACATGAAGATAAATGGTATATGGTTGTAGGAAATTCAACTAAAGATAGTATAGGTAGAGTAATATTATATACTTCTTTAGATTTACATGAGTGGGAATATATTGGTACATTAGCTACTAGCAAAGGTGAACTAGGATATATGTGGGAATGTCCAGACTTCTTTAAATTAGGTGATAAACATGTATTAACTTTTTCTCCTCAAGGTATAGATAAAACAGGAGGTTTATATCCTAACTTATTTCAAACAGGATACATAGTTGGAGATTATGATTATGATAAAAATGAATTTATACATGGGGAATTTTCAGAATTAGATAATGGACATGACTTTTATGCAGTTCAAACATTTTCAGATGATAAAGGACGTAGAATTGCTATAGGTTGGATGGATATGTGGGAATCAGACATGCCAACTAAAAAAGATGGCTGGTGTGGAGCACTTACACTTCCACGTGTATTAACACTAGGAAAAAATAATAAAATTTTAATGAATCCTGTTGATGAATTAGAATTACTTAGAGAAACAGAAATTGATAATTTCATGAATAAAGCTATAGCTAAAAATGAAAGCTACACAGTAAAAACCAAGGAAAAGTTAATGGAATTAGAAGTTAAATTTAATTTAAATTCTTCTAGTGCACAAACATTTGGATTGAAGATTAATGGATCAAATGAAGACGAAACAGTTTTAACATATAATTCAGAAATATCAAAACTTATACTTGACTGTTCTAAATGTGGTAAAGAAAAAGATGGAACAAGAAGTGCAAATTTAGAAAAAGGATCTGAACTTTCATTACGTATATTCATAGATAGATCATCTATTGAAGTATTTATAAATGGAGGAGAAGCAACAATAACAAGTCGTATTTATCCAAAAGGAGAAACAGAAAGTATTGAACTTTTCACTAATGTTGGTAATTTAGAAATAGAAGCATTTAAAGCTTGGAAATTAAAAGATACTTGGGCATAAATCAATAAAATAATGGGGCTGCTGCACTAATGATGTGCATCCAGTCAAGTAGATAATTGAAAAAATATAAAGTTTTTGTGTTGTCCAGTCTAAACTGGGCAACATTTTTATGCTACCAATAGCAGTTTCTTGTGAAATTCTGTTGGTATTAACACGTGTAGACCACGCTGTGGCCGTTTGCTCGTATAGTAATCCATATAGTTCATCTTTATTATGGAGTTTTTTACCACAATATATTTCCTGTTTTAAAATTCCCCCAAAACCTTACATCGACCCATTATCTGTGCAATGTGCCACACACGATATACTTTGAATCATTCCAGTTTTTTTAAGTTTTTGATGAAAGGAGCTTGATGTATAAGCGATTAAGAAAAAGGGATTACTCCCTTTCCCTCATCTAAGAACCATACGTGTAATATCTATGTTAATAGTAAAAGATCTGGAGAAAGGGTTATTGATAATATAACAACTTTCATCGAAGGTAAACTGAAGCTAAAAATAAAAGAATATAAAAGTGGAGTCGAGAGACCATGGAAAAGAAAATTTCTTGGCTTTACATTAAATTTAATGTTTGGGAAAGCATATTCAAGCATATCTAAGCAATCATTAAAAATACATAAAGAAAAATTAAGGGATATATTAAACAGGTCAAAACCGATTCCTTTGGAACAAAGAATAAATAAGCTTAATCAGATAAATACAGGATGGGTCAATTATTACGGAGTTTCAAAATGTAAAGGAATTTTAGGGCAATTGGATATATGGATAAGACGAAGATTGAGAATGTGTATATGGAAACAATGGAAAAAGGTAAAAACTAGATATAGAAACCTTAAGAAATTAGGATTAACACATTATCAATCAATAAAATTTGCCAATACCCGAAAAGGATATTGGCGAATAGCTAATAGTGCAGCACTAAATACTACACTTACAAATCAATTCTTTGCCGACTTAGGCTTGAAAAGCCTAACGGCGTCATTATATTAAAATTCATTAAACTAAAGGAACCGCCGTGTACCAGATCGGTATGCACGGTGGTGGTGTGTCATGAAAGCTATATAAATGATGAAGGAAGGCCCTTCGGGAGGGATTGAACAGGCAAATCTACTAAACAACCTTAATGTTGCTATGATAAAGAGTCATGGTGAGAAGCGATTAAGGAAAAGGCTGTAAGAAACAGTCATGTAGGATATATGAAGATGAACTAAAGTGAACCATTGAAGAAGTATCGAAAGCGTAAGACTTTAGCAAAACTTATTTTTCACCACTGAATAAGGACAAGGATAGTGGTTACCTGTAATACTGACTATCTGCTAAACGGTATTAAGATGGCATGAGCATATATTAGGCATTTATATGGAACATGGGAACCTGTGATATGATGGAAATCGAAAAAGTACAAGTTATAGAAAAATAAGGCTGAAAGTAGAAAAGCATATCACAGAGGCGGAGATACTCGTAGTAGTGATGAAGTAATTGTAATGATTATAGAGCGAAGGGGTATCATCATTCAGCTTAAAATCAAATAACAACTAGATAACTAGGAGGATTATATGAGGGAAAGCAAACAATATAATATACCTAAGAGAATAGTTTTAGAAGCATACAAAAGAGTAAAATCAAATAAGGGAAGTGCAGGAGTAGACGGAATAGATTTTGAAAAATTTGAAGAAAATCTAAAAGGGAACTTATATAAATTATGGAATAGAATGAGTTCAGGATGCTATTTTCCGGCACCAGTATTGGCAGTAGATATACCTAAAAAGAATGGTGAAACTAGAACTTTGGGAATACCAACTATTACAGATAGAATTGCACAGATGATTGCAAGAATGTATTTAGAACCTAAAGTAGAACCAATATTTCATGAAGACTCTTATGGGTATAGACCTAATAAATCAGAAATAGATGCTATTGGGAAAGTGAGAGAGCGTTGTTGGAAATATGATTATGTAATAGAGCTTGATATAAAAGGATTATTCGATAACATTAACCACGAGTTACTTATGAAAGCAGTTGAATTGCACACTGAGGAAAAGTGGGTAAAGCTCTATATAAAACGGTGGCTAAAAACACCTTTTACTACAAAGCAAGGAGATGTTATACAAAGAGATTCCGGAACTCTGCAAGGAGGAGTTATAAGTCCTGTATTAGCAAATATATTCTTGCATTATTCATTTGATATATGGATGAAAAGAAATTATCCAATGGCTCCTTTTGCTAGATATGCAGATGATGCAGTTATACATTGTAAATCAGAGAAGGAAGCAAAAGAAATAAAAGAAGCTTTAACATTGAGAATGCAACAATGTAAATTGGAGCTGCATCCACAGAAAACAAGAATAGTATATTGTAAAGATGAAGATAGAACACAGGAATACCCTTTAACCGAATTTGATTTTTTAGGGTATACATACAAGGCAGTATACATTAAATGTAGAGATGGTAGAATGAGAAATAATTTTATTGCTTCAGCAAGTGTAAAAGCATGTAAAAGTTTAAGGGATAAAATTAAAGAACTAAACCTACATAAAATGACTGGAAGCAATATAAATATTATTGCGGAAATAATAAATCCTATGGTTAGAGGATGGATAAATTATTTTAGTAAATATAATCCATCAGATATTAAGTATACCATTGAATGTATAGAACGTAGGTTGATAAAATGGGCTATGTGTAAGTATAAAAACTTACGTGGTCGTAGGAAATTAGCAAGAAAATGGCTATCAGAAATAAAAATCAGAGAACCAAAACTTTTTGCACATTGGAATTTTAGGTAAATAAATCTTGTTGAATGATAAGAGCCGTATGAAAGGAGACTTTCACGTACGGTTCTGTGAGAAGTTTGAGGTGAAAGTCCTCTTGCTTACTTGACTGAGAGGTCGGTAGACAAAATAATTGTCTACCTCCTACTCGATTAAATTTTTTGTGGAATATATTAATAATGGATATTAAAAATAGACAATGAAAATATTGATTATGGCAGGAGAAATCTTTTTTTATGTGAATAAGTAACAAATATATCATGTATAATGTAAATATTAGGTAAGGAGAAATACAGAGTAACACAGTACAAAGTTCATTAAGAAAAATAAGAAAATACTATTGAAATCTTTTTCAGAAACTGCTAGAATATGAATGTGCACAAAAATTACCATTAAACAACAAATAATTTGGATTGTAACTTCTAGGGAGGCATTACGTAAACTTGTTGAATTAAACTGCTATGGGGCTTTATGAGAAGTTTTTTTATTGGGAGGGGCAATAAAAAATGAAAGTGATAAAAAAAATCAATAATAATGTAGCTGTTTGTCTAGATTCCAATAATTGTGAACTTATTGCATTTGGAAAGGGAATTGGTTTTCCAAAAATGCCTTATGATCTTCAAGATCTTTCTTTAATAGATAGAACATTCTATGATTTGGATTTTGGCATTATCTCTTTATTTAATGAAATTCCAGAACCTGTTATGCAAGTTGCTGTAGAAATAGTGGACAAAGCAAAAGTATATTTACAGATGAATTTAAGTGATATGTTTGTATTTACTCTTGCAGATCATTTACATTTTGCAATTAAAAGATGTCAAGAAGGTATGATTATTGAAAATCCACTTATGTATGATCTGCAACATCTATATGATAAGGAGATGGAACTAGCAAAATGGTCAATTCGTTTGGTTTATCGACGATTATTTATAAGGCTTCCCAGCGAAGAAGAAGCTAATTTAGCTATGCATTTTATTAATGCACAATCAATAGCTAAGAAAAATGATCAAGAATCAGACATAACAAGAATTATTGAAGATCTCACTTCTATTATAGAGAAAGAATTAGATTTATTGATTGATAGAGAAGACTTTAATTATGCTCGCTTTATCATGCATTTACAACATTTATTTAAAAGAAAAGATAAAAAAGTTGTAATACAGACAAGTAATCTAAAGATGTTTAGTCAAATGAAAAAAGAATTTTTTGAAGTATATCAATGTGTTTTGAAAATTAAAGAGTATTTTGTAAAAACATTAAATTGGCAGCTGAATGATGAAGAACTTCTTTATTTAATGCTGCATGTTAATCGATTTTATAGTCGTGAAGGCTTGTAACCGCTAGTGGGCATAACCTGATAGAATGAATTTGTAAAAGTTTCATTCTGTCAGGTTTTTGTTTTGGAAATAATTTAAAATGAATGATTTGTAAAAAGAAAGAGAGGAATAATTTATGGCTAAGTATGAACAACTTTGTAATGATATTTTAGAGCAAGTTGGTGGTAAAGAGAACATTTCCTTTGTTACGCATTGCATGACAAGACTTCGTATGAATGTGAAGGATCAAGGAAAAGTTAATCAGGAAAAACTCAAGAAAATAAAAGGAGTATTGGGATGTCAATTTTCTGGAGGACAATTTCAAGTCATAATCGGTCAGCAGGTTGATGAGGTTTATAATGATTTTATAAAAATAACAGGACTTCAAGCTCAAAATAAATCTTATGAACAATCAGATGACACAAAAGAAAAATTTTCTTGGAAAGGATGTCTTAATAAGTTTATAGATGCTGTTTCTGGATGCGTAACACCAATTTTACCTATTATTACGGCTACAGGTATTATTAAATTAATTGCTGCTTTATTAGGAGAAAGTATGCTTAATATTCTTCCAGCAAATTCGGATTTTATGGTATTATTTAAGTTTGTAGGGAATGCTGGATTCTATTTCTTCCCAATATTTGTTGCTTGGGCAGCTTCAAAGAAATTTAATACATCAACACCAATGGCTTTGTTTCTGGGAGCAATTTTAATTCATCCAACTTTGATTGAGATGGTTACAAATGGGACTAAATTTAGTGTTTATGGAATCCCAATGACTTTAGTGAATTATTCATCACAGTTTTTACCTAGTATTCTAATTGTTTGGGTAATGTCATATATATACAAATTATTTGAAAAGATATCTCCTAAGTCATTGAAAATTATTTTAGTGCCAACATGTACAATGCTTGTTATGCTTCCTTTAGCCTTATGTATTGTAGGTCCTTTAGCTAATTTGCTTGGGCAAGGATTAGCATCATTCTTTACAGGATTATATTCTTCAGTTGGTCCATTAGCAATTGGTTTAATAGGAGCTTTGTGGTATTTCTTGGTAGCTACAGGTATGCATCAGGCTTTGATTGCTTTAGCTACGACTATGATTGCTAATATGGGTGCAGATAATATTATTTTAGTTGGATCAAAATCAGGTTCTTATGCTTTAATGGGTCTTGCGGTTGCATATTTAATTCGTTGTAAAAGAGAAGATAAAGCTATTGCAAGTGCAAATGCTGTGACTTTACTTGTAGGTGGAATTAGTGAACCAACGATTTTCTCTATGTTACTTCGTTATAAAACTGCAATGATTGTGCAAGTCATTGCTGGGTTTGTAGGCGGTATTATTAATGGAATATTCCATGTTAGTATTTATTTCTTTGGTGCAACAAATATTTTAACAGGTTTAGCCTTTGGTAAAGATATTGTATTAGGAATGATAGGATGCAGTGTTTCCTTTATTCTTGCTTTAGTTCTAGGGAGTGTTTTAGGTTTTGATGATTCAAAAAAATTAATAGGAAGGAAAAATAAAGAAAATTATGATTTAAAAGAAAAAAACACAATTTATTCTCCATTGACAGGAGAGGTTATTCCACTTTCAGAAGTCAATGATCTTGCATTTTCAAGTGGTAGTATGGGGGAAGGATGTGCAATCATTCCAGAAAATGGTCAAGTATCAGCTCCTTTTGATGGAACTGTAGTTGCTATTTTCCCAACAAAGCATGCGATTGGTTTAAAAAGTAATGATGGTATTGAAATTTTAATTCATATTGGATTGGATACTGTTAATGATCAAGGAAAAGAATTTACTTCTAAAGTTAAAATGGGTGATACTATTGTTAGGGGACAAATTTTAATTGAATTTAATATGCAGGCTTTAAAGGATAAAGGATATGATTTAACAACTCCAATTATTATTACTGAAGGTGGAAAAGTTAATGAATGTTCAGAAAATACAAAAATTCAATCAGGAAATATTCTTTTAAATTTGAAAGAAGGTTAATTTATGAAACTTATTGTTAATGGCGATGATTTTGGTATTACACATGCATGCAATTTAGCGATTATGGATTGTTTTTATCAAGGTGTAATGACTTCTGCATCTATGATGACAAATATGCCATATGCTAAAGAAGCGGCTAAACTTTGGAAGGAAAATCCACAACTTTCTGTAGGATTACACATCAATCTAACAGTAGGATATCCATTATGTAAAAATATAAAAACATTGGTTAAAGAAGATGGAACTTTTAATAAACAGATTTTGAATGCAAAGCCTAGAGAGATTGATGAGGAAGAAATGCTTTTAGAATGTCAGGCTCAGATGAATAAATTTATTGAATTGACAGGGAAAACTCCTGATCATATTAATTCGCATCATGGAATTGAAGCTATACCTGGTGGAGCACAAATTCTGCAAAATTTGGCGGTTAAGTATGATTTGCCTATTAGACAATTAACTCATGTGTCTAATCCTGAATCTATTGAATATATAACAAACTATGAAATTCCTTTAAAGCGTTTATCTGTAAAACCGCCCCAAAGTCCAAAGGAAATTATAGATTTGTTTACAAGTGAAGATCTACAATGTGATGGTTATTATGAATGGTTAGGACATCCTGGCTATGTAGATTGGAATTTGATGCAGTTGTCCAGTTTAACAACAGGACGTTGTGCAGACGCTAATTGTTTTTGTAGCCTAATAATTAAAGATTGGATAGAAGAAAATAATATTGAATTAATCAGTTATCTTAATTTACCTAAAAAATAGTGGAACAGATAATAGATATCTTATGTAGCAAATCTTTATATATTGAATTATAGTATAGATGTAAAGTTTTAGATCATATAGCCTGATAGAATGAAATAAGAAATCATTTTGTCAGGTTTCCTTTTAATACTGTATTTATTAATTATACATTAAATTGTTTTGTTTTTAAATATAAGAAAGGAAGTTTGAAATGAAGGATAAAAAGTTTGAATATTTAGAATGTGAAAAACGATATGTGTTTTTTCTTTTGATGTTTGTAGGTGGTTTCTTGGGAGCTTTTACATATTCTGTTCGTGGTGGTGTTTTTTGCAATGCTCAAACAGCTAATTTTGTATTTATGGGAATGGCTATTGGAAATCAAGAGTGGTCAAAAGCACTATATTATTTTGTACCAATGAGTGCGTATTTAGGAGGTACAATTCTTTCTGAGGCTATTCCTTCGCCAATAAAGAAACGAGAAATTATTCGATGGGATACTCTATTAATTGGAATAGAAATGATAGTTATATTCATTCTAGGTCTTTTGCCAGAAACTGTACCTTTTCAAATAAGTCAAATTGCTATTAATATTATAATGTCTATGCAATACAATACTTTTCGTCAAGCAAGAGGAGTTCCAATGGCTACTACATTTTGTACAAACCATATTCGACAAGTTGGAGTACATTTATATAAGACCATACATAATCATAATGACAAGAATTATCGTACTCGTTTCTTCATTCATTTAGGAATGCTATTAATGTTTGTAGTAGGAGCCATTGTTTCAACTATATCATGTAAACTTTTATTAGGAAAAGCAATTTGGATCACTTTAATTCCATTGGGAATTTTATTTGTACAACTTTTAAAGGCTGATTTGGTTAATGAAAAGGATTTTCTTCAGACAACTCCTAAAGGACATTAATTTTCATAGATAAATAGGGTTTGCTGAACAAACCCTATTTAATTCATTTATTTTTAATTTCAAAGCTTTATCAATCCATATACTTAACTTTTTAATCTTCTTATATTTTAATATATCACGAAATTCATTTACCAAATCAAAGATAATTTAAAATTATTTCTACTTTTTTATTTTGAATAGGTAAATCTTGAAATGTTCTTTTATATTTAGAATGAACTTTATTTGAAAATTTCCCACAATAAGGACATTTACACTTATTACGATTAGAAATAATATTTATATAAATAGTATCATCTATAATCTCATGTGAAAGATAATCTAAATTTTTCTCAAGTATTTTAATTAATATATCCATAAAGTACCATTATGATTAACAATAATTATAATAAATATATTAATGCATTTTAACTAACTTTGGAAAGAACCATTTTAATGTTTACATTTATAAAATATATTGGGAATCTAAAAATGCCACAATATGATTATGGATATATGTTAGAATGTTCAAACTATTATGAAGAAGATGGAAAGGGAAAATTATTCTTTTCACCACAAGGCATACAAAGTACTAGTAACTATGATTTTAGAAATGTATTTTCAGTTGTTTATTCTGTTGGAAAACCAATAAATGTAGATACATGTAATTTCGAAGCTCCAAGTTTCTATGAAATGGATAAAGGTTTTGATTTTTATGCACCACAGTCTTTTAAAGATAGTAAGGGTAGAGTAGTATTGTATAGGTGGCTTGGAAATTCAAAGTGCATTTATCCATCAGACAAAAATCAATGGGCTCATATGTTGACTATACCAAGAAGAGTTACAATAGAGGGTGATCGTCTACTTCAATGGCCATTGGAAGAATTAAAAGAATTACGTCAAGAGAAAATTTCCATATGTGGTGAACATGAAATAAAAGATTGTGCATTTGAACTTGAATTTGAAGCGAATTGTGAATTTGCTTTTACTCTGGGAAATGATAAAGATGAAAAGATAGTATTTTCAGGAACAAAAGAAGAATATTGCCTTGATAGAAGTAAAATGAGCTATATGTACAATGAAAAATATGGTATGCAAAGATATGCACAAAGAATTGAGAATAATAACAACAGAATAAGAGTTTTTGTTGATAATTCTAGCATTGAAATATTCTGTGACAGTGGAAAAACAGTGTTTACATCAAGATTTTATATAGAAAATGTATCAAAGTTAAAAATATCAGGTGCAATTGGGAATTTATATTACTTAAATGTAATAGCATTGTAAGAAAAATAAAGAAGTTATTCAAGATAATAAAAGTCTTGAATAACTTCTTTATTTTGATAGGTATAATGCAGATAATATGATTATTGAAGAGAGTAATTTAAATTTACAGCTGATACTAGAAGGAATATTATATGAAAAGTCTATATGATGAGAATATCAAAAAAATTTGGAATTAGGAAAAAGATTATATAATCTTTTTAATATAATTATCTTGGCTTACTTAGAAACATTATACCATATTTAGGCACTTTAACACCATTTTAATAAAACGAGAATAAGATTAAAATAATATTAGAGCTCAATGAAAACGGTTTGCATTAATGTAAATAATAAAAGTATATTATTGGAGTGAGGAGCATTGATATTAAAGAAAAGTAATTCTAAAGATTTAAATAATGATGTGTCGATAAAAACTCTATTTTGCTACGGTATGGGCAGTTTAGGTAATAATATAATTTATGCAATGATTTCATCTTATTTTTTAATTTTTTTAACTGATAGTTTTGGTATAGGAGCAGCTGCTATAGGTACATTATTTTTAATTGCTAGAATAATTGATTCTATAACAGATCCTATAATGGGAGTAATAGTTGATAACACAAATACAAAAATGGGAAAAAGTAGACCTTATCTTTTAATCGTTCCTATATTTATGGGAATAGCTACAGTAATGTGTTTTTCAGCTCCTAATTTATCTTATAATGGTAAGATTATATGGCTATATGCTTCTTATATTTTATGGGGAATATGTTTTACTGCTATGGATATACCTTATTGGTCCTTGTCAGCGAATATAACTAGAGATCCAGAAAGTAAGACTAAGATTATTACAACAGCAAGAACAATTGCTTATGGTGGAGGATTTATAGTATCCATATTCACAATACCTTTAGTAGCTAAAACAGGAAATTGGAGATTGGTAGCAACTATATATTCTATTTTAGGAGTTTTACTAACTTGGATTACTGTATTTGGAGTTAAAGAAATAAATAATTATGAACAAAAAAAATTAAAATCTGAGAAGCAAGGTATTAAGCAATTTATTAAGTTAATTAAAACTAATAAGCCTTTAAGAATACTTTTAATAACAATGTTAATATTAGAGTTTTCTGGTGCTTTGAAAAATGGTGTGTCAATATACTATATAAAATACAATTTTAATGCAGAAATGTTTATTCCAATTACAGGTAGTTTAGGTATTGCTGCAAGTATAGTTGGTGGTATATTATCACCATACTTAACAAAAATATTGGGTAAACGAAATACGGATCTTATGGCAATTTCGGTTAGTGTAGCGGGATCTTTTACATTATTTATATTATCATATTCATCATTATTGGGTTTAATTTTATTAAATACTATAATGGGAGTTTTAGATGGAGCATCATATATTTCTTTGCAATCAATGCTTGCTGATTGTGTAGAATATGGCGAATGGAAAACTGGAAAAAGATCAGAAGGAATGATTTTTTCTGCTAATATTTTCAAGAGTAAACTTGCTGGCGCCATTGGTGGTTCTTTATGTGGTTATATACTTTCTTATATTGGATATAAAGCAAATACAACTCAATCACATTTTACATTAAATGGTATACACCTTCTGTCATCATTGGTACCATTTATTGTTGGAATAATTACATTTCTAATACTAAGAAAATATAATCTAACAGAGAAAGAGTACGCTGCTATAGTAGAAGATTTAAGAAATGGTGATACATTAGTAAATTAGATTAAATAAATAATATTATATTAGTTTAAATTCATCTATAAATTATACGACTATAGATGAGTGATAAGTATTATTACGGAATGTAGAATATAGAAGTTTATTTCTATGTTCTACATTCCGTACTCTTATTTAACTGGATCTATGTCAATAATGTAAATACCGTTTTAAGAAACTAAATTTTTAGAGACTTTCTTTTTTAGTTTATCTTCTACAGTAATATGAAAATTTATTTTCTGTACATGTAGAAAGTGAGTATTCATAAATTCTGCCATTAGTTAAATATCCTATATTTTCAATTCGCATAACAGTAGATTCAAGTGGAAGACTTAACAAGTTGCACTCAAAATCCTTTAATTTCACAGAGGTTATTTCTCTTATTCCATAATTAATTTTAAAATCATACTGGTTTTCAATAAATGCAATTAAACTACTTTTACAATCCTCTATGGTTAATGTTGGAAAAAGAGAGTATGGCATATATATTTCTTCTAAATGATCTACTGTAGAATTAACATATCTAACTCGAATAATATGCCAAACCTTAGAATTATTATCTATATTTAATTTGCTACAAACCCTATCTGATGATGTAATTAATTCAAATGTATGTACTGAAGTTAAAATGGAATTTGGATCATATAAATCAGATAGCGAGGATATAAATAATCTATTATTATCATAGAATGCAGGATTATTTATATAAGTAACTCTATCACAAGTTTTAATTAGATAATTCCTTTCGATTAGGTGATTAATTACTTTTCTTATAGTATGTCTATTACATTTGTACTTAATAGCTAATTGATTTTCTGATGGTAAATTACTAGAGATAGCGAGTTCTCCAGATAGAATTTGTCTAATTAAATCATTTGTTATTTCATCACTCTTCAAACTAATCACATCCTAACTAAGTATAAAGTTTATAACATATTTTGACTAATAACTATTTGTGTTTTAAAATTGACTAAATAATATAGTATGAAGTAAATGAATTTTAAAGACATTTCTTATTTTATTAAAATTATATCATGAAACTAAAAAAGTTGTATAGACAATGAAACTGTTTAGATTAAATCTAATGTAATATAAAGTCATAGAAAGTATAACAATTCAATATTTTTTAAATTTATTGTAAACGATATTTAAAATACAATAAATGAGATGGATAGGGAGGAAAACAAATGAAAGAGTTTTTTCAAAACAAAATGGTGCCGACTATGGCGAAAATTTCAAATCTAAAGTATCTTATTGTTTTAAGAGATGCATTTATGATGGCATTTCCAGCAACAATATTTGGTTCATTTTCAGTTGTATTAATGAATCTGCCATTTGCACCACAAGGATTTACTAATTTAATGTCTTCAATTTTTGGAAATGGTAATAATGCTACTATGGCAATAATGTCTATATTTGTATGCCTAGGTATAGGTATCAATTTAGCTAAGCAAGATGGTTATGATGATGAAGCACACTTCATTGGGATTACATCATTAGTTGGATTCCTATTAGTAACTCCAACAACAAGGGTGTTAGAATCAGGCGAAGTTGTTGATGGTATATTTAATATATCTAATCTAGGTGCATCAGGAATGTTTGTTGGAATGATAGTTGCATTTATATCAGCAGAATTACACTGTTTTGTAAAAAGAAAGGGATGGAAAATTTCAATGCCTGAAATGGTTCCTGAAACAGTTGCAAAATCTTTCTCTGCATTAATACCAATGTTATTTTCATTAACGATTGTAACTTTAATGAATTATGTTATTACGACAGTATGTGGTGATGACTTACATTCTCTTATTTTTACATGGCTACAAGCTCCATTACTTGGAATTGGCGGATCGTTTGGAGCCTTAATGGTTACACAATTTTTAATTCAGTTCTTATGGTTCTTTGGTATTCATGGACACAATGTTGTAAATCCTATGATAACACCAATATTGCAAACATTAGGATTGCAAAATCTAGAAGCTTATACAGCTGGACTAGAAAGAACTAATATATTTACTATGCAATTCCAAGAAATATTTACAGTAAGTCTTGGTGGGTCAGGTATGACATTAATAGTAGTATTAATGATGATATTTTTTATGAAATCAAAAACATTAAAGAGTTTAGGAAAATTAGCAATTGGACCAGGAGCATTTAATGTAAATGAACCTGTTATATTTGGATTACCTATAGTATTAAACAGTTTAGCTTTCATTCCATGGGTATTTGGAACAATGATTTCAGCAGCTATTGCATATTTCGCAATGAAATTGGGAATAGTTCCATTAACAACAGGTGTAGCAATTCCTTGGACTACACCAATATTTATATCTGGTATGATGGCTACAAATTCAATAATGGGTGGGGTATTACAATTAGTTCAAGCACTTATTGTAGGGGTGATATGGTTCCCATTCTTGAAAATGATGGATAAGAAGTATTTAGATAATGATGATATTTAGATAACAAAAAAAATATGGTGCCACAAATTATAGCACCATATTTTTTATATATTAAACAATAAACTTAATATAACATAAACCTAATTTATTATGATTAGTTAAATGATTCTTTTATGAAGATTCTTAAAAGCTATCAATAAGTTCATTAACTTCAAATGTTACTAGTTGTAAAATCTTATCACTAAGATCTTTAAATTGATCATTAGTCAAATTAATATTCATCTCACCTTTATTAATATAAGCCAGAGGAATTAAGTTATTTTTAATTTCTGACTTTAAATATTCATTTAATATGGAATCATGTTCATTAAGTTCGTTAAAATTAATATTGAATCCACAGAGCTGGATTAATCTTTCAATAGTGGTCAATTCTTTTGAAATGTCACATTCTTCAGGAACAACTATATCCTTTGATTCTAAAGAAATATCATTCCTATTTGAATTTAATAAGTCATATATACTCACACCAAGAATTTCTGAGATATTCAATAATATTTTTTTACCTGGCTCTCTATTATTATTTTCATAATTTGAGTATGTTGAAGAAGGAATGTTGAGTAATGATGCCATATCCTTCTGAGTTAGTCCTTTTTTCTTTCTTAAATCTTTAATGTTATTACCAACTTTGATTATTTCATTAATTCCCAAAAATTACCACCTCCCATATTTTATATTTTAATTATTTTTTTATATTTTTGCAATACTGAATTTGTATATTTATGGAAAAATAAAATTTGAAAAGCAGAAATTTATAATAATTTTTTAAAATAATTGTGATAATATACAAATGATTTTAAATTTACGTAAACGTTATTATAATATGTTGATTATATTCTGAAATGATATAAAATATAATTATAGTAATAATTATATGAAGGGTGGACAGAAAATAATGGATACAGTTTTAGAACAATTTATAGCATCAGATAGACCAAAAAGAATAAGTAATGGATTTAAGAATTTAGCAATAGGACTAGCAGTTGCAGGAGTATTAGTATTTGTTGCATCTAATATAATTGGAATAGCATTAGAAATAGCAGCAGCAGCACTTTTTATAGGAAGTTACTTCATGTACATAGATTACGAATATGAAATGTTTGAAGGAAATATAACTATAAGTAAAATTTATAGAGCAAGTAAAAGAAAATTAGCTCAAAAAATTGATAAAGATCAAGTTAAGAGGGTATATATTATTGAAAGAAAAGATGCATTAAAAAAAGGTGTTCAGGCTTACTATAACACTAATCTAGATGGATTAAAGATATATACATTCGAACTAAACAATCAAAAAGTAGTTCAATTAGCACTAAACAAAAAAATGTCTGATATGGTAGATATATATTATAAACAAAAATTTACATTATAATTTTTTATCATAAGAAAAATCAATTTTTAAAAGATTTCATTTGCTATATAACAAATGAGATCTTTTTGTTTTTTAATATATTATTTATATTTTAGAAATAATAAGTGTTGGAACATAAGCTGAAAATTAAATTATAATTTTTTACAATCTGTAAGTGAAACTGATATCATATTCCTCTTTCAGATGCTTAAATCTTAAAAAGATCACTTAATGAGAATATCATCTAAATATAGAAAGTATGAGGATTTAAAGAAGACAAATTTAAACGTAGATTTAATATATTGGAAATTAATTTAAAAAAAATATCAGAAATATATTGACACTAACTATATGGAACTGATATCATATAGCTACAAGGTGATCATATACAATTAAGGATATGGAAACCTTGTGAAAACGATTAATAAATAAATGTGGAGGAATGGTTATGAAGGAAAAGATAGTAGCCGAAGAAATCTTAAAACACATAGGTGGAAAAGAAAATATTAAATCAATCGAACATTGTGCAACAAGGCTTAGACTGATATTAAAAGATAAAACAAAATTAAATGAAAAAGCAATTGAAAACATTGATGGGGTAAAAGGACAATTCTTTGCCGCAGCTCAATATCAAATTATTCTTGGAACAGGGTTTGTAAACAAAGTATATGGAGTAATTGTTGGGGAATCATTAGATTTGGCAAACACAAGTGCAAAAGAAGATGCATATAGTGAAATGACAATGCTTCAAAAGATATCTAGAACATTAGGAGACGTTTTTGTGCCTATAATACCTGTACTAGTTGCGACAGGATTATTCATGGGATTAAGAGGGCTTTTAACTAATTTAGGATTATTACAATCAGGAACTAATTTTTATTTATTTACAGAAGTTTTAACTGATACAGCATTTGCATTTTTGCCAGCATTAGTTGCTTGGTCAACAATGAAAAAATTTGGTGGAACACCTGTAATAGGTATCGTTATAGGTTTAATGCTTGTATCACCTAGTTTGCCAAATGCTTATTCAGTAGCCGGTGGTACTGCTGAACCAATTTATTTATCACTATTAGGTTTAACAATTCCGGTAGTAGGATATCAAGGATCTGTATTACCAGCATTAGTATTAGGTATAATTGCAGCTAAAACTCAAAAGGCACTTAAAAAAGTAATTCCAGATGTAATAGATTTAATAGTTACACCATTTTTAACATTATTAATAGCAATGATATTAGGTCTTCTAGTAGTTGGACCATTAATGCATAGTTTAGAATTATTCATTTTTGGAGCAATAAGAAGCTTTATGGGACTTCCATTTGGAATAGGTGGATTAATAATAGGTGGAGTTCATCAAATTATAGTTGTTACTGGTATACACCATGCTTTAAATGCACTAGAAGTTGAACTTATAGCATCTACAGGAACAAATCCATTTAATGCAATAATTACTTGTGCAATAGCAGCTCAAGGTGCAGCATCAGTTGCAGTTGCACTAAAGACTAAAGATAAGAAAAAACGTTCTTTATATATTTCGTCAGCAGTTCCAGCATTTTTAGGAATCACTGAGCCAGCTATTTTTGGTATTAATTTAAGATTTATTAAACCATTTGTTTTTGGATGCATAGGTGGAGCAGCTGGAGGAATGGTTTCAGCAATGTTACACTTAGCAGGTACAGGAATGGGAATAACAGTACTTCCTGGAGCACTATTATATATAGGAAATTTAGGACAGTATGTATTAGTAAATGCAATCTCAATGGGAGTAGCGTTCTGCTTGACTTACTTCTTCTTTAAGACAGAAGAATAGGATTAACATAAAAATATTAATTAATAGATAGATTTAGTAGAGTTAAATTACTAAATCTATCTAGTGTTATATATGATTAAATTAACAAATCATTTAAAAATAAAAAATATTGCAATAAGTATTTTTTAGTCTAGACTATAATGAGATATAATTATATTAATAAATCTTTTAGTTAGACAAATTTTTGGAGGATAAATTGTATGAAAAGTAAAGTTACGATTCAGGATATTGCTAATATGGTTAATGTATCTAAGAGTAGTGTTTCAAGATATCTTAATAATGGATATGTAAGTGAAGAAAAAGCTGAAAAGATAAGAGAAGCTATTGAAAAAACTGGATTTGAAACTAATTTTTTTGCGAAAAGATTAAAAACAAAACAGAGCAAGCTTATAGGAATTATTCTTCCAAGAATTGATTCTGTTACAGTTGGTAAATTATTAACTGGGATAAATAAGAAACTAGAAAGTGAAGGTTATCAAGGCATTATACTTATTAGTGAATTAAGTGTAGAAAAAGAATTATCACATATTAATAGTTTATATCAACAAGGTGTTGATGGAATCATTGTTAATTCCATAGCAATAACTAAAGAACATATTAAATTAGTAAATAGATTAAATATACCTGTTATATTTACAGGACAAAAAAATAATCTTGTGGATTGTATAAAAATAAATGACTATGAAGCAGGAAAAATTATGGGTAACTTCTTTAAAGAGAAAAATCATAAAAGGGTCGTATTTATTGGAGTAAGTGAAGAAGATGAAGCAGTTGGTATAGATAGAAAAAATGGTTTTATATCAGCCTTTAAGGATGGAAATGAAAATTCAAGAGTTGATTTCATTGAAGCTGATTTCTCTTTTATGAAAGGTTATGAAAAGTCAAAAGAAGCTTTAGATTTTAAGCCGACAGCAATAATATGTGCAACAGATAATATATGTCTTGGAGTATTAAGATATTTACATGAAAATAAAATTGGTGTTCCAGAAGAGGTATCAGTAGCAGGGTTTGGAGGGTATGATGTGGGAAGTGTATCCTATCCGACTTTAACTACCATTGCATTTAATTATGAAGCTATAGGTAATCAGGCTGCACAAGGAATATTAGATTTAATTAATGATAAAGAATTAACCAATGAAGAAGAAGCATCACTAGATCTAATAGAACGCGAAAGTGTAAGAAAATTATAATAAAACTCAATTCAGAAGGAGTCAAGTATGCAAATTAACGAAACGTATCAAAAGATAAAGCAAGATTTAGAAAAATATTATTCTAGTAAAGATAATAATAGATGGAGAAATAAATTTCATATAGAGATGCCATTTGGTTTAGTTAATGATCCTAATGGATTAGCATATTATAACGATGAATATTATATATTTTATCAATGGAATCCATTTGGATGTGAACATAAAACTAAACACTGGGGATTAGTAAAGACTAAGGACTTTGTTAATTTCACTATGCCAGAAATAATTTTAAAACCTGAAGATTGGTTTGATAAAGATGGATGCTATTCTGGAGGGGCATATGTAAAAGATGATATTTTAAAATTATTTTATACTGGTAATGTAAAAGGACCTAATAATGAAAGAGAATCTTATCAATGTATAGTTGACTATCATAAGGATGGATCTTTTGAAAAGAAGGGCGTAATTATAGAAAAGCAGCCTGAAGGTTATACAGCTCATTTTAGAGATCCTATGATATTTGTTGAAAATAATACTTATTATATGGTACTTGGAATACAGAATAAGGATCTAAAAGGAAGAGTTTTAATATATAAATCAGAAGATATAGAAAAGTGGGAATTAATTGGTGAGTTAGAAACTGATATGAAAGACTTCGGATATATGTGGGAATGTCCTAATATATTCAGAGTAAGCGAAGATAAATTTGCATTTATGTTTTCACCACAAGGGTTAAAAGCAGAAGAGTTAAGATATCAAAATATATACCAATCTGGATATGTTATTGGAGATTTAGATTTAAATGAAGTTTCATTAACTAACTATTCTGAATTCAAAGAAATAGATATGGGATTCGATTTTTATGCACCACAGGTATTTAAGCATAATGGTAGGAATATCATGATTGGATGGATAGGAATGCCTGATAAGGACAATGAGTATGCTACATCACAATATGGATGGATGCTTGGATTAACTATGCCAAGAGTTTTAGAATATAAAGATGAAGTTTTATATCAAAAGCCACTTGAGCTTATAGAAAATTTAAGAGAGAAAAAAATTATAGATATAAATAATCAAATAGAAGAAAATTATGTTGTAAAATTAGGTCCTAAGAGTGTAGAATGTAAATTGGATTTAGATTTAAGCAATATAGAAAATTTAGATATAAGGTTTAAATTTAAAGATGAATATATTTCATTATTATATAATAAAAAAGATGAAGTGTGCATTTTAGATAGAAGCAATATGGAGCTTGGTGGTAAAGGAATAAGAAAATTTAAATTAAAAGCAGAAGATTCAATGAAGCTTCATATGTTTATAGATAATTCAGTTATGGAGATATATTACCAAGATGGTTTAGAAACTACTACCTTAATGTATTTCCCAAAAGAAGAAGGATTAGAAATAGAAATTAAAAATAACATAAATATTAATACGTTACAAGTATGGAACTTAAGGGGGATTAAGTATGAAAAATAATATATTTTGTATAGGTGAACTTTTAATAGATATGGTTTGCGTTGACAATAAAGGACTAAAAGATGGAGAAAAGTTTGAAAAAAAAGCAGGTGGAGCACCAGCAAATGTTGCAGCTAGTATATGTAAATTAGAAGGAAATTCATATTTTTTAGGGCAAGTAGGAGATGACTTCTTTGGAACATTCTTAGTTGAAATGTTAGAAAGCTTAAATATAAATACAAGTATGACTGTTAAGAATGGAAGTACTACAATAGCTCTAGTTGGTATTGATGCTAATGGAGAACGTAACTTTGACTTCTTAAGAGGAAGTGATGGAGAATACTCATTTGATAACATTGATACATCTAAAATAACATCTTCAGATATAATTCACTTTGGATCAGCAACTGGATTTTTAGATGGGGAATTAAAAAATACATATTTCAAATTATTAGACCATGCAAAAACTAATAATATATATGTATCATTTGATCCTAACTACAGAGATGCATTAATTAAAGATGATATGCTAGATCAGTTTGTTTCTGACTGCATTGAATTCTTAAAAGTAACTGATTTTACCAAATTAAGTGATGAAGAATTAACATTAATAACAAAAGAAAAAGATTTAGATGCTGGAGTTAAGAAATTACATGAATTAGGAGTTAAAGTTGTTACTATAACTTTAGGATCAAAAGGAACATACTTAAGTGTTAATGGAGAAAATGTAATAATTCCATCAATAAAAATTACTCAAGTTGATTCAACAGGTGCTGGAGATTCATTTGTTGGAGCAGTATTAAAGCAAGTAGCTGAAATAGAAGATAAAAAAAATATCAGCATGGAAGAATGGAAAAAAATAATTACATTTGCTAATAAGGTAGGAGCAATAACATGCACAAATTATGGTGCAATAGATTCAATGCCAACATTAGAAGAAGTAAAAGATATAAAGTAGTATAATAAAAGCATTAGTGCAAAAAATAAGCATTATATAGTACTTATTTTTGCACTAATATTTTTTATACTGAATTTAAAGTGTGTTACTAAATAATTTGAGTATCTGGTATATTAAGATTTAATGTTAATTATGTATATATATATCAATAATTTATTTAAGATACTTGTCCAATTAATTGTGGTATAATAGATAGTAACATATATTTAAATTATTAGGAGAGTGATTATTTTTGGACCCTAGTTATACGTGGCAGATAGTTAGCTTAATTATTTTAATTGGACTATCAGGCTTTTTTTCAATGTCAGAAACTGCATTGATGTCTTTAAATAAAATTAAATTAAGACATATGGTGGAAGAAGGCGTTGCAGGAGCTAAATCAGTAGAGAAGCTTATTGAAGATCCAAATAAGCTATTAGGAGCTATATTGATTGGGAATAATGTTGTAAATATAGGAGCATCATCATTGGCTACTGTATTGGCTACAAATATTTTTGGAAATAGTGGAGTAGGAATAGCAACAGGAGTAATAACTATACTAGTGCTTATATTTGGTGAAATAACTCCAAAGTCTATTGCTAAACAGAAGTCAGAAACTGTTGCACTAATGGTGGTAAAGCCAATACAATTTATAGTATTTATATTTAAACCATTTGTCTATGTATTTACAATTATTTCTTCTTTGTTTATACGTCTTTTAGGTGGAGATCCAAATAAAGCAGAATCATTTATAACAGAAGAAGAATTAAAAACAATGGTTGATGTCAGTGAAGAAGAAGGAGTACTAGAAAATGTAGAGAAAGAAATGATATTTAATATATTTGATTTTGTTGATCTTCAGGTTAAAGATGTTATGGTGCAAAGAGTTGATATCGTAGCTGTAGATGAGGAAGCAACATATGATGAAGTTATGGATATCATTAAGAGTGAGCAATTTTCTAGAATACCAGTTTATAGTGAAACAATAGATAATGTTATTGGAGTAATAAATGTAAAAGACTTCGCTATGGTTGAAAATATAAGAGAAGATTTTAATGTAACTAAATATGTGAGAGAACCTTTTTATACTTTTGAATTCAAAAAGATAGTAGAATTATTTAAAGAGATGAAAAAAGCAAGAAATCATATAGCAGTTGTACTAGACGAATATGGTGGAACTGTAGGACTAGTAACTATTGAAGACTTAGTTGAAGAAATAGTTGGTGAAATCGAAGACGAATATGATGAAGAAGATAATTCTATTGAAGTTATAAAAGAAAATGAATATGTAGTTGATGGAAGTGCCAGATTACATGATATTAGTGAACTTTTGGGTGTTGATATAGATTCAGAAGAGTTTGATTCTGTAGGTGGACTGATGATTGGTGCGTTGGGAAGAATGCCTGAAGAAAAAGAAGAAGTTGTAAGCAATGATATAACATTTATTGCAGAAGAAATAGATAAAAATAGAATTAAAAAAGTTAGATTGATTAATAATTATAAACCGCCAGTAGATGAAGAAGAATAATTAATAAAAAAACTGCTGTATTTCAGCAGTTTTTTTTAAATATAAAGATAGTTAATTGGTGGCTATTGAGCAATCTTACTAAATGTAATTTCATATATTAAGCTTAAAATGTGAGGATGTTTAACTTTTATGAATGATTTTAAAAAAGAATTTATGAATGAAGCTATACAAGAAGCAATATTGGCAAGAAATAAAGGAGAGATTCCAATCGGTGCAGTGATTGTTAAAGATGGAATTATAATAAGTAGAGCTCATAATTTAAAAGAGATATTTAATGATGTAACAGCACATGCAGAGATTCTTGCCATTAGAGAAGCTGCTAAAGTTATTGGAGACTGGAGATTGAATGGATGTGAAATGTATGTAACTCTTGAACCTTGCTCTATGTGTGCAAGTGCTATTATTCAAAGTCGAATATCTAAAGTTTATATAGGTGCATTCAATAATGAAATGGGTGCGTGTGGTAGCATAATAAACCTGCTAGATAATAGATATATGAATTCTTTTGTACCAGTAGAATGGATGTATAATGATAAATGCGTGAATCTGATAACAGAATTCTTTGAGAATAGTAGAGGTAAAAAGTGAGAAGAATTTACTTATATATAAATACTAACATACATTTAGAATATAAAAAAATCAATATATAATAAGTACAATTATAATATATTGATTTCAAAGTTTAATTAATTATCATGATTATTTGTTATGGCTTCTGTTATATTGGTTGAATGATCACCAATTCTTTCAAAGTTAGTTATTAAATCTAGAAATATAGCACCAGCATAAGCAGTACATTTTTCGTCGTTTAACCTTTGAATATGTTTTTGCCTAAAGCTCTTTTGAAGTTTATTAATTTTTTCTTCAATTTCTACAATTGATTTAGCAATTTCGGCATCTTTAGTTACATAACAGTTTATTGCAATATTCAGAGCTTCCATTGTTAAGTTATATATTTCATATAAATCATCTACTGCATTTCGGCTATATTTAAGCTTTCTATCGATTTTTTCTACTGCTAAATCTGCAATATTTTTAGCATGATCACCAATTCTTTCAATATCAATAATTACATGAAATGTTGATGATACCATTTCTTTTTCTCTAGAAGATAGATCACATTTTGATAACTTTACTAAGTATGTTGTTATGCTTTCTTCAAGTACGTTAATAATATTTTCATTTTCATAGAGTTCTTTTATGGATTTTTCGTCATTGTTAATGAATGAATTCATAGCTAATTCAACATTTTTCTTTGCCTTATTTGCCATTCTTATAGTTTCTTTTTCCAGCTGTCCGGCGGCAATAACAGGGGTTTCTAATAATCTATCATCTAAGTATTTAGGCCCTATTTTTTCGATGGAATCATCGCCTTCAGGTATAATTTTATTAACAAAAGCTATCATATAATTACTAAATGGGAATAAAATAATAGTATTTACTACATTAAAAACAGTATGTGCATTAGCTATTTGCCTACTTATATCTTGGCTAGTAATTTGAACAAAATCGCCTAGTATACCCAAGAATGGGACTGCAATTATTGTACCTATTAAATTAAACATTAGATGTAATATAGCGGTTTTACGAGCAGTTTTATTTGTACCAATACTAGATAATAATGCAGTAATACAAGTACCTATATTGCATCCGAATAGAATTGGTAAAGCAAGAGTAATATTTATTGCACCAGTATTAGCTAAAGCTATTAATATACCAGTAGTAGCCGATGAACTTTGAATTAATGCTGTTAAAGCTAATCCAGTGATTATTCCTATGAACCAATTATCACCTATAGCAAGAATTAATTGAGTAAACCAAGGTGCGCTAGCTAACGGTTTCATTGCAGTGCTCATGGTGGACATTCCTGTAAAAAGTATACCAAAGCCAAGAATTATATTTCCTATTTCACGTCTACGTTTAGCTTTTGCAAGCATTATAAGAATAGTTCCTAGAAATACAAATAGTGGGGCAATAGCATCAAGCTTGAATGCAACTAATTGAGCAGTTATTGTTGTTCCTATATTTGCACCCATTATAACTCCAAGTGCTTGAGATAAATTCATTAGTCCTGCATTAACAAATCCAACAACCATTACTGTAGTTGCGCTACTGCTTTGAATTATTGCAGTAACTATAGCTCCGACTAATATCCCCATCAGTCTATTACTTGTGACTTTTTCAAGAATATTTTTTAGTCCTTCTCCGGCAGCATTTTCGAGGCCATCACCCATTAAGCTCATTCCATATAAAAATAATCCTAATCCGCCTAATAATTCGATAATCATTTTTAAAGTATTCAAAAAATCCTCTCCTTAATTTTTATGTACATACGTACCAATTTTAACAAGTTTTTAATGAAATAATAATGATTTTAACAATAATTTAACATTAATTTGTATAAAAGTAATTAAAATGACGAGTAAATTATAATATATTATGAAAACATATGTTTAAATTAGTGTGGAATTTATCTTAAATTAGTCTATACAATGAAATGAATTATTATGTATTGAGATAGAAACATATTTATGATAGAATGAGAAAGTATAAATTTACAATATTAATGGAGAGATGTCCGAGTGGTCGAAGGAGCACGCCTGGAAAGCGTGTATAGGGGCAACTCTATCAGGGGTTCAAATCCCCTTCTCTCCGCCATATTGTTGAATTAAGCAACAATGAGGGTTACCTAAGCCCAATAATTTAAAAGAAAAGGATAAATGGGTCTGTAATTTTGCATTTAAGTTCGTATTTTAGTAACAAACTACCAGCAAAACTACCAGCAGAAATGTATATAAAAAGCTGAAGTTTTATGCTTCGAGGATGTAGAGTAATTTGTGTAAGTTAAATATTAGGTATCTTATATAGCTGGAAATTTCGTTTCCGGTTATATTTTTAGTTTGTGACAAAAAAGATAATATATATATAATTTTATAAAGCGTATAAGCTATACTTCTAACATTTTGCTTATTCTTTCTTTGAGATATTATCCTCAATCTAACATCAAACAATGCAAAAAAGAATGTAGATAGATTTGTTCAATACAAATCTATCTACATTCCCTATGATTCGTTTTTTTTTAATTATTTTATATTACTTGGTACATTAGAAACTGGTCAACTATATCATCATTTAAGAAGTTTATATAATGTTTTCTTGTTATTTCCGAGCTTGCATGTCCTAATATCTTAGATAATATTTCTATATTTAATCCTTTCAATAGATAACGAGTAGCCATCGTATGGCGTAAAGCATGAATTCCTTGATTGGTAACATTGGCTTTCTTACAGATAGAATTAAAGCACTGAATAAGATTACGTGGATTTAGACATTCACCTTTCGGTGTAGATATTAAATACTCACTTTCAATTCCAAGCTTTTTTTGCTCTTTTTTTAGCTCTTTTATTGCATCAACTGCTTTTTTTGTAAGAGGAATTTTTCTCCTGCCACTTTTAGTCTTTGTTGAAGATTCTCTTAAAATTCGTTTAGAAGCTTCAGCGTTTGAGTTTCTTTGTTTAGCAAATGTAACATTATTAGTTACTATTAGATATGGCTTTTCTTTGTCTAGTTCTATACTATTCCACTTTAAAGCACATATTTCGCCTTCTCTCATTCCAGTTTCAAGTATAAGAATAAATGCAAAAGCATGTCTATATAATGGGAGATTATTCTTTTTTCTAGTATAAATTATAGATTCTAGACTATTAATATCATTGTCAGAATATCTTTTTATTTCCTTAATAGGAGTTATTAAATTCTCTTTTGAAGGTAACTTTAGACCATTTACAGGATTTATTGTTATAAGGTTTTCCATAATAGCACACTTAAATGCTCCATTAAGAACTTCTTTTATTTTTTTCATACGAGATAGTGATAATCCAGCAATATTTTTTTCGTTAATTAATTTTTGAATATCTGCAGTCTTTACAGCATTTAAGGTAAGCATTCCTATATTAGAATAACGTATATGATTTTTCCATACATTATCCAAAGTATCATAAGAAGTAGGTTTTATAGTGTTAAGCTTATAAGTTTTTAAATAATACCCTATATAATTACCAAGAAGTATATCAGAAGATAAGCTAAGAGGATTATTTTTTGCATATTCATCCATCTTTTGAGATACTATTTTTTGTGTATCCCCAGAAAAACTTTTGCGTTTTGCATGTTTCTTTAAGTTACCATGTTTATCAATTGAAATGTTATATCCAATTATTAACTCTCCAATATAGTTATTTCTTTCTTTGTGTTTATAAATTGTTCCTGTTCCATTTGTTCGTCTTTTCATGGAAAGACCTCCTTATATAATTTTTTTTTGTTATTACATACCATATTATTACTAACAATGATTATCAAGTAATAAAAGATATCTTTGTTTTTATTTATTGCTTTTAGCCATATTAATTAAAGTGCTTGTTTGAAAGGTTTAAACTATAAGGTTAAAAGCTTCATTTAAAAACTTATGCTATATATGTCTCAGCTTAAATATCAACTCTAAAATTTAATTTCAACTGAGCAATTAACTTCATAAACAGACATTTAAACAAATCAACTTGTTTATTAATGTGACTGCTTATAACATTAAAGTTATGTGCTTAAGCATTATTTTGAAAAATTTCATATAATATAAGATGGCTTATTATAATGGGTTAAACTTTTATAAGTAACTTAACAATGGTATAAGTATTTAGAATTTTATTAATGATTGCTTATAGTTTTTGGACTACTGCTTGTATATAGTTATGATTTTTTTGAACTTAATTATTAAGTGAGCATAATTATATAGAATTTAGAATAATAGGATGAAAAAAATATAAAGTACTTGCATTAGTTATTACACAGAGTTATAGTACACACACCAAGAGAACAAATGTACGATGATGATGGGAGTAATTAATGTATGAAAACACAGAATTTTGGAGTAGAGATTGAATTAACAGGAGTGACAAGAAAGACAGTAGCAGGAGTTCTTGCTAAATATTTTGGGACACATGTTATATACAATGGAGGTTCATATAATACATATATCGCTGAAGATAGAAAGGCGAGAAGATGGAAAGTTATGAGTGACAGCAGTATAAAGCCAATGGTAAAAGAAAGCAATAGAATTGTATATGCTAATGAGCAGTATAGAGTTGAGATAGTAACTCCAATACTTCAATACAGTGATATTGAGGATTTACAAGAAATAATAAGAGCTGTAAGAAGAAAGGGTGGGTTTGCTACAGAGCTATGTGGTATACATATTCATATTGATGCATCTAAGCATACACCTAAAACATTAAAAAATTTAATTAATATAATTGCAAGCAAGGAGGACATACTATATAAAACATTGAGAATAAAAGAGGAACGAGTAAGATATTGTAAGAAGGTTAATGAAGAATTGATTTCAGTAATAAATAAGAAAAAACCTAAGACTCTTGATGAACTTGCAGACATATGGTATTCAGAGTATCCTAACGATGATAGAACAAGACATTATAATAATACTAGATATCATGGATTGAACCTACATAGTACTTTTACTAAAGGCACAGTTGAGTTTAGATGCTTTAATAGTACATTACACGCAGGTGAGGTAAAAGCTTATATTCAGTTTTGTTTGGCAGTAAGTCATCAAGCATTGGTTCAAAAAACTGCAAGTTGCAAGAGAACGATTACAGATAATCCTAAGTATGCTTTTAGATGTTGGATGCTTCGTCTTGGATTAATTGGAGATGAATTCAAGACTTGCAGACATCATTTTATTAAGAATTTAGAAGGTGATTCAGCTTGGAGAAATGTAACACAAAGACACACCGTACAGAATATTAGTGGGGTATAAATTGATATTTAGAACAATACTTCTTAAGAATGTGTAAGTTCATTGATAAGAACGGTATACTACTAATTATATTTGTGAAGATATTATATAAATAGAGCAGTAGATGTTTTATAACCTACTGTTTTTTTGTTTTGAGTTAAAAATTATCTAAATCTAGATATTTTAAGATAAGCTGTTTTTTTTTTGATATAATTAAAGTATGATGTAATCAAAATGGGGGGATTTTATGGATAAAGAATTTATTGAACTACTAGAAAAAGTAATTCCACATGGAACAGGAACAGATAGAGCATATAATGCTGATAAAAAAATTTCATTTGAAGATAAGAAGAAGTTATCTCAAATTGGGAGAGCAGATTACGATACTTCATGTAGTATAATGAGAGAGCTTATTCAAAAGATTACTTGTGATGGGCGAGTAGAAGTAATGCCTATGTTATATAGAAAAGCTATATTTTTTATTACATATATGTTATATCATAAAGAGAAAATGGATGGTGTTCAGAGTAAGGTACTTAAGGATTTAGGACTGGCACACAATTCATTTACTAAATGGGGTATGACTCCGATTAGAGATTATGAAGAAGGATATGATTGGGGAGCTGATATTGCGTTAAAAAGAGAAGGTAAAAAGAATAAAGAGTTACTTTTTTTATTTGATGGTATTGTTTCTAGAGTTAAGTATAAAAAATTCGTTGATTTATTTGGTGGTCTAGGTACAGTAACAGCATCTAGACCGATAAGAAAATGCGAGAAAGGTTATATTAATGACTTTGATAAGTCGATAGCAAATCTTCTTGCAACTATAAAATATAAGCCAAAGGAGTTAGAAGAACTTTGTAGACAAACAGTAAAGGAATTAGAGTTAAAGACAGATGAAGCAATATTTGATTATGGTTGCGAGTTATTTAATAAAAGACTTGAAAAACAATATGAAAGAAGTGATAGAGCTGTAGAATTTGATAAGTATGAAGAGTATGATAAAATAGATAAAACAATTGAAAAGCTAGAAAATTTGAGCCAAGCTGAACGTGAAAAACTTAAATATGCTATGGGATTGTACAAGAAGTATGAAAAACAAGTTAGAGAATATAGTAATTCAAAGACAGAAGAAGAAAGAAAGAGTGGTTTTATTTTAGATGAAGATAAAGTTGATATAAATAATGCGTTAGCTTGTTATTATATTTATAGTTTTTGTTATAAGTACAAGCTTTCAATTAGTGGGGTACAATTAAAGAGCTTAAAGGAATTTGAAGATAACATATCTAATATTAGTGAATATTCAAAAAGATTTAAAAAGGTACAAGTTAGTTGCTGTGATTTTAAAGTTATACTTGAGAATGAAGAAATAAATACAGAAGATACTTTATTATATTCAGATAGTCCTTACTATAGGACTAAGCAATATAAAGAAGGCTTTTCAGATGAACAGCATATAGCATTGCATAATGGTTTGGCGAATTTTAAAGGTAAGTGGGTATTATCTTGCAGGCAAAAAATCACAAATAATAATAAGTATAAAGATAAGAAAGATGGAGAAGAAAAAATAAGAAGTCTTTTAGAGTATTTTGAAATGTATGCTGATATAGCAAAATATGTAGTATATGCTAATGATGATAATAAGATATATGAGATTATGATTACTAATTTTGATTTTAAAGTGCCTAATAATGAAACTTTTAAATTACATTTAACAACATTAGATGAGAGTAAAAATTATAAAGGAAAGCTTGAAATAGATGGGGAAAGAGGATACACTAAGGAGACATATGATGAGTTTTTAACAAGAATAAGAGAAAGCATGAAAGAATAATGTGAGTTTTAATTAATATTCTATAAGTTATATGATAAGTAGTATGAGATAAGTGGGGTATAAGATAGAAAAATATAATATATTAAGAATAGGAAAAAATAATATAAGTACATAAAAAAGTGTATTATCTGCTTTGATTAATAGTAGATAATACACTTTTTCCATTAATAATATAAAGTTTTACTAAGTCTTTAATAATGGGGAAAACATGTAATTAAGAGGTACACTAGACTTGAATAATATATATAGTAATGGTTACATAAAGATTATTAATACATTCTTAGATTTAAGCTATTTATAAAAGCTAAAGCTGAAGTATAACTCAAAAGTATATATTAATAACATAAGGAAAGTGAGGATAAGGATATAGTAATAGTTAACAGGATATGATTAAAAGATAGTATATAGACAGTGCAGTATATGTAATAAGTAGTGCAAGATGTATTATTAATAATAAGTTATAAGTGAGGTGAATGGATAAGATGAGCAGTGCAAGATATTACATAGCATATGGAAGTAATCTTAATCTAGAGCAGATGAAGATGAGATGTCCTACAGCAGAGGTTGTTGGGGCATCAGAATTTAAAGGATACAGGTTAGTTTTTAAAGGAGCTTTAACAAATGCATATGCAACCATAGAAGAATGTACAGATGGTGCAGTTCCAGTATTAATATGGTCATTAAAGCCACAAGATGAGAAGGCTTTAGACAGATATGAGGGGTATCCAAGATTTTATTTTAAAGAAATGCACACTGTAGTAGTAAACAATGAGCCTGTTGAGGCAATGGTATATATTATGAATAAGGAATGTAAAGAAGGCATTCCAAGTGGCAATTACTATAATACTATTATGAAAGGCTATAAAGATAATGGATTAAGTACAGAATATTTAGAGCAAGCATTAAAAGAATGTGTTAAGAATGTTAATGGTAAGTAGAAATTAGTGGGGTATAAAATAGTAATAATTTTTATTTTTGTTGTTAAGAAAATATAATTTATCAAGATGCATTAACAATTTTACAGTTCAAAGTTAAGCTAATATACACACTAATTACAATATATACTTAAAGGATAACTAATGTATATGCTACAAGTGGAATAAAATATAGAGATGAGCTAGAGTGTATATCAACATTAGTGGGGTACAAGATAGATGTATGGATATACAGATTTGAGTTTATTACTTTTATATATCAGCTGATACTTTTTAAAAGGCAGTTTAGAAGAAAGGTACTTTGTTACTAGTTGGGTATACATAAGCAGATTAATAGAATGAAAATTGTGATTATTTTCCATGAAATTTAAAGTAATAATGTTTTTTCTGAACTGTCTTTTAGCGTACAAATTCGATATATTCCTAATATTAGCTCCACACAGGCTTTAAACTAAAAAAGTGGTGGTATTTTATTATTTGATATAAAAAGGCTTACAATGGCTGACATCGCAATAATAATTGAATGGAATTATATTCAATAATGGTTCTTAAATCGAACTTGACTTATCGATTTTACTACGTTAGATTACACCAAAGGTGGTGTTTGTATGAAGCGTGTAAAGCTAAGTAAATTAAATGGCAGAGTTCTAAAAGACATAGTAGTAGATGAGTCTAGAGATTATATACTGCTTCATTGTTCTCGGAAGCTGGCATATGCAGTATGCATGTATGATTCAGAAACTGATAATTATAGTAAAGGTGCATCAGTTGGGGTAATTGATTCAGATATACCTAGAGCTCTAAATCATAAGATAATTTCTGTATTTGGAGATGTAATTGTATCGTGTGGATTAGCTGATTCCAATACTACATATACTCTATTAGGGTTCATGACCTTATTTTTCAACCACAATACCTTTTCAATGAATTGGCATATACATACAGAAAACATAACCAATCATCATATATGTCTGTTTGAGTTACGTAGTGAAGCCGATTTAGAGGAATTAAAAAATAAGTTTAAGTAATAGAGTGGTAGCATATGCTTACTATAATTAGGCAATTAGGCAAGAACAGTTACTTTTTGGTAGGATAGATGATTTTCGGATTGTTGAAGGTAAGTATTTAACAACAGAAATAAAAGATTGCTAGTGGGGTAAAATATAGTAGATATAAACAATTATTTGTGTAATATAATTAAGTATATAAAGAATTGCTATATATGTCATTTATAAGTTGATAATACTTTTTTAGTATGCTAAAATTGTTATTGAGAATAACAAGAATAATAAAAAGCAGTGTACCATCCAGTTCTACGCCAATAGAACTGGACAAGGCATGGTGTTATAGCCACCACACGATACAAGCATAAACTTGCGATACACACAAATCTATTATATCCGAGTTATAGGGTAATTTCAATAGAGGTATATGTGTGTTATTGTGCAGTTTTAGTTTGTTACCTTTGTAATATAGATTTATGGCAAGGTTGTGTGGACGCATGCAACCTTGTTCTTGTTTTCTCAAAAGTATTCCTAGTGGCAGAGTTTGGTTGCTTTGCTATTAGGGGTATTCTTGAGAAAATCGCAGTAATAGAGCTACGGTTTAATAATGTTATATTATCTAGCTGAGCTCTTTTTATTTATATTACCAAAGGAGGATTTTATAAAATGAAAAGAAAATTAGTATTTTTAGCAACAATTATATCAACATTAACAATTTTTGCAGCTAATACTAATTCAGTATATGCAGTGGATTCTACAGGGGTAAGTATTAGTGCTAAACAAAATCAGTTAACTGAAGGCTGGAACATTAATTCAGATGGAAGTATAAGCTATGTAAAGAATGGTTCTAAGGTAACAGGTTGGCAAAAAATATTTAGAAATAAATATTTAATGGAAAATTTAGTTGTTGATGAGAACTATGATAGGAATTCTAGTTTCGATTGGTATTTTTTTGACACAAAAGGAAACATGAAGACAGGATGGATTAAAGATGGAGGAAGGTCTTATTTTCTTTATTCTAATGGAAAAATGGCAAGAGAAGCTTATATAGATGGTTGGTATGTAGGGGAAAATGGAGCTTGGGTACCAGGGAAGGTGAATAATTCTTATTTATCAGGTTCAAATAATTGGGGAAGCTATAAATCAAAAGATACAGAAGATGGTTATTTGGCATTAAGATTATATAAAAGTAAGGATGATATAGAGGATTACTATGATAATCCATATTATGATAATCGAGATAGTAGCTTATATGGGAATATTAAATTAGAAGGTTCTTTAATAACAGAAAAACAATTTAGTGAGTTACTTAAGACTGGGCATATTGGTGTTGAAGTAAATAATTCTTTAAGAGCAAAATCTGGAAAAACAATAAGTAATTTATGCTTTTATTATAAGGAATAATGTTATATTCGTAAGGGGTAAATTACTATGAAAAAAATATTTATAAGTATAATAGTTTTGGGTTTGAGCTTTATTACAATTGGGTGTAACAATATTAATAAGAAAGAACAAAATGTCAATAAAGTCATATCAGAAAGTCAAGAGATTACTGATAAATCTAAGGAAGATACAGATAAGAAAGAAAATGAAAGCGATAAAGAAGACCAAGCAAGAAAAGCCAATGAAACATTTGCTAAGTTATTAAAGGATAAAGCTTGGTTATGTACCAATACAGACTATGGAGAAGGCAATAGTAATGTGACATTTTCTATATTAGATATTAATAAAGATGGTATATCAGAGATGTTAATATATCATGGAGATATGCACGGACTGGGTGGTTTAACAGTATCAGTAGTTACATATAATAATGGAATGATAGATATTAAGCCATTAAGTGCGAGTCATACTCAATATATTAAGTATTCAGAAAGTGAAAAAGCTCTTTATATTATTGGTGGAAATATGGGATTTTCTAATGGATATGAATATATATTAGAAGATGCTGAAATCAAGCAAATTAGTTCATGGACAGATAATTTAGGAAATGCAGGAGCAGAGAATAAAATTTATAAGATAAATGAAGAATCAGTTTCAGAAGATGTGTATCAAGAAATTATAAAGAAATATGAAGATTCAACAGATATAAATTTTTACCCTATTAATAATGAAAATATAGAAAAGTACTTAGGAGTGAAGTACCAAGAAGATAATACGAGATATACTCCAACAGGTAATGAAAAAGTTGAGAATACTGAAGAATATAATAAAGTAATTAGTTTAGCAGTAAGTCCTATTATAGATAAGATGAAGATTGTTGACAATGAAAATTATACTTGGAATGTTGGATTTGAGCAGGGAACTTTATATTATAGTGATAATTCGACTGAAGGTCTTGTTACAGTAAAGAAAGATTTATCACCATATGTGCTTGTTAGCTCATGTGATTTATTTGAATATTCAGAAGGTAGATTTGATTCTCATTTAGCAGGTGGCAATGATATTGTAGCGTGGGCGAATTTACGTGATGATGGAATATGGGAAGTTAGAGGTGAATATTTATTTGGATTTCAAGTAAAGTCAGATAATGCAAGTATTATATCAAACTATGATTCCCAAACTAAGCAAGTAGATGATTCGTGTATACTTGTGTATCCAGATGGTACTGTAAAATTCGCAGGTAATATAAATGAAGTTTCATATGAAGAGTAATGAAAGTAGATATTATGAGAAATGTAAGAACATTGATAGAAGTAATTATAGGGGGTATTCTTAACTAGAAATACAGTTAACAGTATGGGTGAAAGTGATTTTAATTAAATATTAAGAAAACGGCACAGTCAGTTTTAAAGGCTGTGTCGTTTTCTTAATATTCAGTACAAAATAAAATTCAGAGCTAATAAATGAAATACTAATATTTATTCAATATGCATCTTAATTTTAAGTTTTGGTGAAATTTTATGAAAGATGATTAAATTTATATCTGTTTTAAATAGTAAGCTCCTTTTAATAGAGAGCAAGTATTTAAAAAAAGAGCTGTAGAATAAGCAGATTTAAAAGTTTTTAATATATTAAGGTAGTAATTTATCTATTTATGAATTGTTGAGCAAACTCAAAATAAGGTTCTTTAAAATCGATATTGAGAAGAATTTTAACTAACGTGATAAATATGAGAATAGTAGAAGAGTTTAAGTTGCTTTTACTATTTTTTTTTATAAAAAATTATAGGTAAAATAGAAATTGAATACATTATATAGTAGAATTAAACATATAAGACATAAATATAGAAATTGAGGAGAATTACAATATGAGTATAGGAACTAACATAAGTGAAAAAGCCAATCTTATTTGGGCTATAGCTGATAAATTAACCGGAGTGTACAAGCCTCATGAATATGGTGAAGTAATACTGCCATTAACAGTTATAAGACGTTTTGATTGTGTATTAGCTGATACAAAGGAAGCTGTTTTAAAGAAAAATGAACAGGTAGGCAAACTTCCAATGAAGGATGTTTTTTTATGTAAAGAATCAGGATATGATTTTTATAATATTAGTAAGTTTGACTTTCACAAGCTTTTAAGTGACCCTGATGGAATAGAAGCAAATTTTAGAGCTTATATTAATGGATTTTCAGAGAATGTTAGAAACATAATAGAGAAGTTCAACTTTGATAATCAGATAACAAGACTAGCTGAAAAGAATCTTTTATACATAGTAATTCAAGAATTTACAACATCTAATGCAGATTTACACCCAAGTAAGATATCTAATCTTGAAATGGGGTATATATTTGAAGAAATAATAAGAAGATTTTCAGAAGCACATAATGAAGATGCAGGACAGCATTATACTCCTCGTGAAGTTATAGAGCTTATGGTAAACATATTATTTTACAATGATAGTGACCTTTTAACAGGAAATATTGCTAAGACAATATATGACCCAGCATGTGGTACTGGAGGAATGTTATCAGTTGCAGAAGATTATTTAAAGAAACTTAATAAGGATGCAGAGCTTATAGCTTTTGGACAAGAAATAAATGACCAGACTTACGCTATCTGTAAAGCAGATATGCTAATTAAGGGAGCAAATGCCAATAATATAAAGAATGGTAATACTTTATCTGATGATAAATTTAAAGAGGATAAGTATGACTATATTTTATCAAATCCACCTTTTGGTCGTGAGTGGAAAAATGATAAGAAAGCAGTTGAAACTGAAGCTAAACTTGGATTTGCAGGACGTTTTGGAGCAGGTCTGCCAGCTGTTGGTGATGGTCAAATGTTATTTTTAGAAACAGCTATAGCTAAAATGAAACCTCAAGGTTCAAGAATAGCAATAATACATAATGGTTCACCTTTATTTACAGGGGATGCAGGAAGCGGACCATCTGAGATAAGAAGATATATATTAGAAAATGATTTATTAGAAGCTATAATAGCTCTTCCTAATGATATATTCTACAATACAGGAATTGCTACTTATATATGGGTACTATCTAATAAGAAACCTGAGTATAGAAAAGGTAAGGTTCAGCTTATAAATGCTAATGAATTATATGAAAAGAGAAGAAAGTCATTAGGTAATAAGAGAAACGATATTCCAAAGCATTATATAGATGAGATTACTAAATTATATGGCGAATTTAAGGAAAGTGAAATAAGCAAGATATTTGATAATGAGGACTTTGGATATTCCAAAATAGTAGTTGAAAGACCAAAGCTTAATGAAGATGGTACACCAGAGTTAAAGAAAGGTAAGCCTGTTGCAGATGCATCTTTAAGAGATACTGAAAATGTTCCACTTAAAGAAGATATACAAGAATATTTCAAGAGAGAAGTATTACCTTTTGCACCTGACGCATGGATAGATGAAAAGAAAACTAAGATAGGATATGAAATTCCATTCACAAGATATTTCTATCAATATGTACCACCAAAGCCAGCACAAGAACTTGAGATTGAGATAAAGGAAATAGAGATGGATTTAGATGGTGTGTTGGAGGAAATATTTAATGACTAGGAAGATGAAGGATAGTGGAGTTGAGTGGATTGGTGATATTCCTGAAGATTGGAAAGTAAAAACACTAAAAAGAGCTTTTTCTGATAGAGCAGGTGGAGCTTGGGGGGAAGAAGCAAAAGGTGATGAAAATGACAGAATATGCATAAGAATAGCTGATTTTGATTATTCTAAATTAAAAATAAAGACAGAAATTGAGTTCACAAAAAGAAATTATAACACAGATGTAATAAGAAGATTAGAACTAAAACAAGGAGATATTTTAGTTGAAAAATCAGGAGGAGGAGAAACAACTCCTGTTGGTAGGACTATCTTATATGACTTACCAATGAATGCGTTATATGCAAACTTTATGGATAGGTTACGTGTTCACAAAAATAATTTTCCTAAGTTTATAGAATATGTTTTAGTAGCATTTTATCAACAAGGAATTACAAAACAATATATAAAGCAAACAACAGGAATTCAAAATTTGGATTTAACATCAATGCTAGCAGATGAACAAATTGTATTACCTCAACAGCAGAAACAAAAAGCAATAGCAGATTATCTTGATAATAAATGCAATAAGATAGATCAAACAATAGAAAAAGAAAAACAAGTAATAGAAAAGCTAAAAGAATACAAGCAGAGTGTTATAACTGAAGCTGTTACAAAAGGATTAAATCCTGATGTGAAGATGAAAGATAGTGGAGTTGAGTGGATTGGTGAGATTCCTGAGCATTGGAAAGTAATGAAAGTAAAACATTTATGTAATTTAAATGGACGTATTGGATGGCAAGGGTTAACTTCAGCTGAATATAAGGAAGAAGGACCTTATCTAATAACAGGTACAGATTTTAAGAATGGATTGATTGACTGGAATACTTGTGTTCATATTACGGAAGAACGCTATGATGAAGCAAAACAAATCCAAATAAAAAATGGTGATTTATTAATAACAAAGGATGGAACAATAGGAAAAGTTGCAATTGTTTCGACTTTAGATGGAAAGGCATCATTAAATGGAGGAATTTTATTAATAAGACCTATAAAAACTAATACTTATATAACAAGATTTATGTATTATATATTATTATCTAGAGCATTTTGGATGTGGTTTGAAAGTACAAAGACAGGAAATAGTACAATAATTCACTTGTATCAAGAAAAATTTAAAGAGTTTTCATATACGTTACCATTAATAGAAGAGCAACAAGAAATAGCAGATTACCTAGATAAAAAATGCTCAGCAATAGACAAACTAATCTCAAACAAAGAAAAAGTAATAGATAAGCTAACAGAATACAAAAAATCACTAATATATGAATGTGTAACAGGAAAGAGGGAGGTGCAATAGTAATGAATGAAGAGGAGTTAAAGGAAAAAGCCTTTGAGGAAGCAATAGAAGATTATCTTATAACTAAAGGTGGATATGTAAAAGGTAATCCTAAGAACTTTAACAGAGAACTTGCTATTGATGTTGATACTCTTATTGATTTTATTAAGAAAACTCAGCCTAAGAAGTGGGAACGTTATGTGACCATATATGGTTCAGCTAGTGAAGAAAGTTTTATCAAGCGTTTTTGCAAGGAAGTTAAAACAAATGGATTACTAGCTATTTTAAGACGTGGATTCAAGGATAGGGGTATCAAGTTTGATGTAGTTTATTTTAAGCCAGCTAATACTGATAATATGGAAAGAGTTAAATTATATGATGAGAATATATTGCACTGTACAAGACAGTTACATTATTCAGTATTTAATGAAAACAGCATTGATATAGTGTTATTTTTAAATGGTATTCCTGTTGTATCAATGGAGCTTAAATGCCAGTTTACTGGACAAACTATACATAATGCTATTAATCAGTACAAGTTCGATAGAGCAAGTAAAGATACTATATTTGATTTTAGAAACAGGGTATTAGTTCACTTTGCAGTAGATTTATTTGAAGTACACATGACTACAAGATTAAATGGTGAAAACACATATTTTCTTCCATTCAATCAAGGTTCTAATGGAAGTGGTAATGTAGGAGGAGCTGGTAATCCATTAAACCCTAATGGGTATCAGACAGCTTATCTATGGGAAAAGGTATTATGTAAGGACAGATTAATGGAGATTCTTCATAAATATATGCACCTTAAAAAGGAAGAGAAAAAAGATGCAGATGGTAAAGTTATTTCAACAGAAGAAACTCTTATATTCCCAAGATACCATCAGTTAGATGTAGTAACTAAACTTCTTGAAGATGTTAAGAAAAATGGAGCTGGTAAGAACTATCTTATCCAGCATAGTGCAGGAAGTGGTAAGTCTAATTCTATTGCGTGGTTAGCACATAGACTATCAGGATTACATGATGATAATAACAATCCTATTTACAAATCAATAATTGTAGTTACAGATAGAAAGGTTCTTGACAGTCAATTGCAAGATACCATATATCAATTTGACCATGTGCTTGGTGTTGTTGAATGTATTGATAAGAAGAAACATGCTGTTGATTTAAGAGATGCTATAAACGCAGGAAAGAGAATCATAATAACTACACTTCAAAAATTCCCTGTAATATATAAAGAAGTGCAGATAGATGGCAACTTTGCAATAATAGTAGATGAAGCACATTCAAGTCAGACAGGTGAAGCATCTAAAAAGTTAAAGAAGGCTCTTGCTAATACTGATGATATATTAGAAGAATATAGAGCTATGGAAGATGAAGCAGAAGCTAATGTAAAGGATGATGAGGACAAGCTATTAGATGAGCTTGCATCTCATGGTAAAATAGATAATCTATCATTCTTTGCATTTACAGCCACACCAAAAGAAAAGACTTTGCAGATGTTTGGTGATAAACAAGATGATGGAACATATAGAGCTTTTCATATTTATTCAATGAGACAAGCTATAGAAGAACATTTCATATTAGATGTATTAAAAAATTATACTACTTATAAGATGTACTATAAAATAGCTAAGAAAGTGGCAGATGATCCTGATGTTGATGTATCAAAAGGTGCTAAGGAAATTGCAAGATATGAAAGCCTTCACCCACACAATTTAGCTCAGAAGACAGCCATAATGATAGAGCATTTCAGAAACATAACTAAAAATAAGATAGGTGGCAGAGCTAAAGCAATGGTAGTTACAGCATCAAGACTTCATGCTGTAAGATATCTATTTGAATTTAGAAGATATATTAAGGAAAAAGGATATACTGATTTAGATGTACTTGTTGCTTTTTCAGGTACTGTAAATGACCCTGATATTCCTGACACAGATTTCACAGAAGAAAGTTTAAATAAGGATAAACAAGGAAATACAATCAAGGAAGACCAGTTGAAGGAACAGTTTCATACGGATGATTTCAATATGCTTATTGTTGCAGAGAAATATCAGACAGGATTTGATGAACCACTTTTACATACTATGTTTGTAGATAAGAAACTAAGTGGTGTTAAAGCAGTGCAGACATTATCACGTCTTAACAGAACAATGAAAGGCAAGGAAGATACGTTTGTACTTGACTTTGTCAATACTGCTGAGGATATGCAGAAGGCATTTCAGCCTTATTATGAAGCTACTGTATTAGAACAGGAAACAGACCCAAATGTCATTTATGATTTAAAGAACGGATTGGATTCATTTCAGATATATCAACCTACAGAAGTAGAACATTTTGCAGATATTTTCTATAAGTCTAATAAAGATGCTCAAGCTCTTTTAACTGGATGTATTAAACCAGCTCTAGATAGATATAATGCAAAGGAAGATAAGGAAAGAGAAGAATTCAAATCATCTCTTGCTACATTCGTAAGAATATATTCATTTATTATACAAGTATGTAGAATGTATGATAAGGATATGCAGAAGTTCTTTGTATATGCAAGATTTTTAAGCAAATGCCTGCCAAAAGGAGAAAACGAAAAAGTTGATTTATCTGATAAACTAATACTTGAATATTATAAGCTTGATAAAACTTTTTCAGGTGATATTGCATTAGAAAAGACAGAAGGTTATGTAGGTAATATAAAAGGTGGTATTGGTGGAAAAGAGAAGAAAGAAGATTCATTATCAGTTATTATTGATAAGATGAATGAAAGATTTGGTACTGCATTTACTGAACAGGATAAAGTATTAGAGCAGATGAAATCTGATTTTGCTAAAGATGAAAAGATAGTTAATGCCGTTAGAGCTGATGATAAATCTTTATTTAAATATTTATATGAACAAAAGTTTAAAGATGTTGCAGTAAGCAGATATGAAGAAAATGACAAGTTCTTTATGAGTTTATTTACTGATGAAGAAAAGATGAACTTTATCATGAATATGATGGCTGAAGTTGTTTATAGAGAGTTAAGAAGATAAATTGCTTCAGAATATTAGTTTAAAGTGCTTGTATAAGCTTTTATATAAAAGATTATTAATGTTAGGAATAAAATCTGTGAGTTAATATTTTGTTTTCTAATATTTATTCAACATACAGTTTATTTTAGAGTTTTGATGTAATTTTGGTACAGATGGCAGACTTGATATTTTTTATAAATATCAAGTCTGCTTTGTTATTAGTTAAGAATTTTTAGCGAGAGCTATAGAATGAGCAGATTTTAAAATTTTTAATTTATAAATAAGAGATTTTAATTTGAAATTTACTATGTTATATTGCTGTATCAAATGTATAAGAAAGAATTGTACAGTATATGTAATTTAACTTTAATCTAATATAGGGGGTATTAAAGCTAGAAAGCATATATTTGTAAACTCATAAAAAATATATGAGTAGTTAATTAAAAATGAAACTTTTATTAATAGTAGGTGTTAGCAATAAGGATTTAGTATTATAAGTTTTGTTTTTATATAGGCGACTTTTTTCTATTATTTACAAATATGAAAAAAGGAGTTGAAGAGCAATGAGGATTTTCGTCTTATATAATAGTATTATAGACACAGATAATATCAAGAATGGAGTTATGATTTGTCATCCTAATAGTATAGTAGATGATATTTCTTTGAACTTATCAAGCGGTGATATAATTGTAGCCAATAGCATTACTGATTTTAACACAGTAGAAGACTTTCGAGAAATAATAAACCAAGTTACTGCAGAGTATAGAGCAACATTTATTTCTATTAATAATCCAGCAGTAAATATAATTGACGGAAAGGTGGATGAAGAATTAATTAGGCTTATTAATGGTATCAGTCTTAAAGAAACAACTATAATCAAAAAACTTACAAAAGCATCTAAATCTCAGATGGTAAGTTACAGTTTGTTAGAAGCTATTGGTGAAGCAGCACAAGTAGTAGTTAAAAAAGAAGAAGTTTGCAAATTTTCAATGTATGAGGACTAATTAGTAAAGAAGAGGCACAGTTTGTTTAAGCTGTGTCTTTTTTCTTTGGTAAAAAATAAGTTTTAAGTTGAAATGTTTGGAATATCGAGCTAGTATGTGATATTACAAAAAAGTAATCATTAAAGGGGTATTGTGAAGTTTATTTTGAAATAAAATATTTCACTATTTATTTCATATGAGTAATCAGTTAAGAAGTAAATTTCTATTTTTATGAGTAATTTTTCATTTTATAGATATTTTACTTATGGATTTAGAGATGAAAGTATATTAAGAGGAATTCAAAAAAAGTTTAACAAAAAGCTTCATCATTTTTTAGGAAACATTTTTTGAAGTTTTTAAGAAGGAGGTATTATTGATGGAGACCATATTTAGAGAGTTATGTAATGCTTATGCAGAATTAGGGATTAGAGATGATACTGCTGAAACAAGAAAGAGATATGAAGCATTGGTGGATTTTGAGGAATATATTGATGGTTTTAGCTGGTGGAATGGAAGTTCTAAGTTAAAAGATGAAATCGAAATGTATTATAAGTTTCCTGTTAAGTTATGGTCAAGAAATACAGGGAGAAGTGAAAAAAACTGCAGGTTAATATTAAAGCGTGCCAGCGATACTATAAGAGAAAAAATCGGCTATGATAAAATCAATAAAATTTTAAGTGGAACAATCCAAGATGTGGTTCATGTGAGAAATGCATTAATGATAGCTAGATATGAAAGATGGGCAGATGATATGATTATGGCTGATGCTTTAAAAAGAATACGTAAGTGTCCATATGCTAAGGACTATGAAATTTCAGAACTTTATTCAGAGCTAGAGTTCTTGAAAGTATATGTTAAGTATAATTGGAATTTTAATGTAGAAAAGTTAAGTATGGAGAAGTTAGCATACATTGTTGGAATACTTAACAGCTCAGAGGGAGGATATATAGACCAAAAAGTTGAGATGATAAAATATTTTGAAAAGCATAAAGACAGGAATTTAGGAAAGAATGAGGGGTAATGCTTATATTGTTACAAATGGTGTACAGAGGCTCTCACAGGTTTTCATTAGGGTGTGCCCTAATGGAAGCCTGTATTTATGCTTATATATGCACCATTAGGGTTATATTTTGTTTTATGGTTTATTCCATAAATAAATGTAACTCTAATGGGATACTAAAAGTAAAATTTTAAATTTAAGGAGTGATATTAATGCATGTGGGGTATGTAAGAGTATCTACAGAAGAACAGAATACTGCAAGACAAGAAGTATTAATGCAGGAGCTCGGCGTAGAAAAAGTATATATTGAAAAAGTAAGTGGGAAAAGTATAAATAATAGAGAAAAACTTAAGGAGATGCTTGAATTTATAAGAGAAGGAGATGTTGTGGTTGTTGAAAGCATAAGTAGGCTTGCAAGAAATACTAAAGATTTACTTGAGATTGTTGAGATATTAAAAAATAAAGGAGTTACATTTATAAGTAAGAAGGAAAAGATAGATACAGACACACCTGCAGGTCAATTTATGCTTACTATATTTGGTGCAGTTTCACAACTTGAGCGTGATTACATTTTGCAGAGACAGCGAGAAGGAATTGCTATTGCAAAGCAAGAAGGTAAATTTAAAGGTCGCAAGCCAATAGATATTGATAAAGATAAATTCAAGATTTTATATGAGAAGTGGAAAGAAGAAGAGATTACTGCTACGGAATTTATGAGACAAATAAATTTGAAACCAACTACATTTTATAGAAAGGTTAAGCAGTATGAAAAAAACATACAAGGCACCAATGTATAATAGTCAAGCAGTAAAAAGTTTTAATCTAAGAAGTTAATTTTTTAGTTAAGATAGTATTAATTATAGGTTAGTTAGTGATAAATTTTTGAGTTTGTGTTTAAGCTGGAGTATCTACTTTAAAATTTATGTTTTAAAGTAGGGGGATTGTTAATATGGAGGTATATAAGGTTGAACAACTAAAGGCTGACATAAAAAAAGAGATTTTAGAAGAATTAAAAAAAGATAATGAGAATATTAAGATTTTAAAGTCAGAAGGCATAATGAATTTCTTAAAGTGTAAGAAAACAAAATTTGAAGAAGTAGTGAATAACAAATTTTATAAGTTACCTGTTGTTAAAATAGGAAGAACATATTATTCGACGGAGAAACAGCTAGTTAAGTATTTAGAATTAAGTGATAATCAGTATGAGAATTATAGAAATAATATTTTGAGGAATAGTAATAAGTCTGATAATTATGGAGTAGTTCTTACAAAAGGTCAGTTAAAAGAAATGTTTAATATGTGTGAAAAGAAGTTTTCTAAGTTTATTCAAAGTAATCAACTTCCATGCAGAGTAATTGGAGATAGTTGTAATACAACAAGTAGAGCATTACAGAATTGGTTCTTTGCAAATGAAGGAAAGGAGATAGATATTAAGTATTAATTTTAAAGTGCTTATTAGTATTTAACTATTTGTTTGTAACAACTACCAGAAAATCACCAGCAAGTATTTTTCTATACGCCGTAAAATCCCAATTAATGAGAGTTCACAGAGTTGAAGGAGGGGGTTCAAATCCCCTTCTCTCCGCCAAAGCATTATAATCCGAGCTCATTAGTGCCGATTGGCGAGGGGTTCGGATTATTGCTTTATATTTAACAGATAGAAAAACAGTCGAGTTTTACACTCTGCTGTTTTTCTGTCATAATCAGCATAATAAATAGCGTTTGAAATGGGGGGGGTTGATGGGTGATACAATCGTTTTTATGAGTGCATATGAAACAACGCGATATTCGAAATCTAAACTACTCTTTAAGCAGAAGCAACAATTTGATACGTTGTTGGAAAAACATCATCTGAACTATGTATTGATGGGTGACAAACTCATATCGTCAAAAGGAAAGTTAAGATTAAGTACAGAGTATAATTATGTCCATCAAAGCACTTCCTTTTCATTTAATCCTATCAATGAAAAACAAGATATTGAAGATTTTGAAGAAATTATAGAGAGCACAGGATTTTGCATGAAATTGCTCCATGCTCAATCTGTTTTAGCGGATTTATCATATTTTAATATCGACTCTCTAATCTGCATGGAATCTTTTCTTGTCCATATCGGTGAAAATTTTTTTCAGATTGACCCCGTGATATTTTCAATGAATAGAGTTTTAATAGTTACTTTTGAGGTCATAGACTTTAAAACAGGAATTCCGTTTAAAAGAGATGATGTTTTCGGCAAAATGGGTAACTATAATTTATTGACTGTCAACGAATATCAGTACTTTGGAGATGAAAGTACAACGTCATCTAATGATAAAATTTCAGAGATAATATATAACAATATTAGTGGCTTTTTCTCTGAAATGATTGGTAAAAGATTTGAGGCTCAGGAGTATTCATTTATACATAGTACGCTAGTTTTATCAAATGAAATTGACAATCTAACAGAATATTTTTGCAACTTAATAGGTACGAGAGAATTAGCGTCCCCACTCGAAAATATTAGCACTACGGAGAATTATGAATATTATCCCCAAGACGGTGCAAGTATTATCAAAAATTATAATCCAGATGACATTGATATTCCTTTATATAATGGAATTATGCTGGAGTCCATTAAATTATACGTATACCTATTTCAAATCATCAATGCAGATATAACACTAGATATGAACAAAGTTGTGCGTAATGATTTGTATTTGGAGAATTTATTTTTTGCCCCACAAGTACCTATTGAAACCCATAATCTACTTAGCTATATTTATAAAACCAAGTCGTATCAGTATCATAAAGAAGCAACTAGACTTAAAATTTCATATATGACCATCGAAAACGAATCAAAGAAAAACAGAAATGCGGTTTTACTCAACATTTTACTATATATAGTTTCGCTTTTGGGCGCTGTCGGAACACTTGAAACGCTGGAAAGCAAATTAAATATACCTTTCAAGTGTAGCTTTATTGTAGTGATTCTGGTTTTCCCTATATTGGGTGTAATTTGGGGCATTGTTGAGTGGCGGCGCAAGTTTTAGAAAATATGATACTTGCTCCAGTACAATTAAAAAAGATGAGCAAAGAAGAAGCTATTGAAAAAGCTTTAGAATTATTAGATAGGGTTGGATTAAAGGATAAAAAGGATGTTTACCCAGACACATTATCTGGTGGTCAAAAACAAATGGTTGCAATAGCAAGAGCTTTAGAGATGAATCCTAAAATTATGTTATTTGATGAACCTACATCAGCACTTGATCCAGAAATGGTAGGTGAAGTTCTTAAGGTTATGAAAGATCTAGCAGAAGAAGGAATGACAATGGTGATTGTTACACATGAAATGGGATTTGCTAGAGAAGTTGCGGATAGGGTTATATTTATGGATCAAGGATATATATTAGAAGAAGGAGATCCAAAGGAAATATTTACAGCACCTAAAAGTGACAGATGTAAGGAATTCTTAGATAAAGTAATAAATAATAATTAATGTATTTTATATACATTAATTATTATTTATTGCATAAAAGAATAAAATTTTAAAAACTTTCTAATTTTAAATTTAAGTATTTTTACAATTTCCTTGAATTTAAAATTCTTATATGTTATTATGAGTAAGTATCTAATAATGATACTGTATGTAGCAAGGATTTAATATGGTTTGATGTCCAAAAGGGACGTTACTTTAATAATTGAAAAAAATTAAAAAGTAATGAGGTGCAATTCCTCGGCATACCACCATTGCCATGCTAGATGGGGAGTTAGCGGTGCCCTGTAACTTGCAATCCGCTATAGCAAGGTTGAATTCCTCGCTTAGGTATAAGTCTTTTATAGTCTGACTTTTATAAGTGGTGTTGAGGACTGGGTCCCACGCAACTGAAGCCCATGAACCTCGTCAGGTCCGGAAGGAAGCAGCGATAAGTGGTCACTTCCGTGTGCCGTGGATTAATCTGGTCTGAGCTAACTGTAGAAGTAACGTATGGAGGGCTTTTAACGAAGCGAGGTGCATGGTTCTAACTTTGTTTTGAAATTAAAATATGATAAAATTAGGTTATTCTTCAATAGGATTAACAATATAGGACACAATAGGACAAGAAAGTGAGGGAATTTCATTATGGAATCCCTCATTTTCTTGTCCTATTTTATTTTTATATGCTTTTCAATCTTTCAAATGCCCATAGAATAAGCAAATTCTTAAGAATATATATTCTAAAATTCCTAAGAATTTATATTCTTAAAAATATAGATTCTTAGGAATATAGGAATATATATTACTTTTTATATAAATTGGATTTTTATATGGTATTGTTTTTTAGGTTAATCTATTATTTTCTAATGAGGTTAACAAATTTATAAGTAAAGCCATTTTTTTCATCATTAAAACTTTCAGATTCATATTCAATATTAAAGTCTTTATAGTTTATTTCAGGGAAATAAGTATCTCCCTCAAAAGAATGATTGATTTTAGTAAGGTATAGTTTATTACAATGTGGGAGGAATTGTTTATATATTTCTGCTCCGCCTATTATAAAAACTTCATCTTCTGAATTTAAATATTTTTTTAATATGGAATCAAAATCATGTTCTATTGCTACTTGATTTGAATCTACAGTATAATTTTTATCTCTAGTTAAAATTATATGCTCTCTATTTGGTAATACTCCAGGAAGTGATTCAAAAGTTTTTCGCCCCATAATCATTTTTTTCCCAGAAGTAATTTGTTTAAATCTTTTTAAGTCATCTGAAATATGCCATATAAGCTTATTATTTTTTCCTATGACATTATCATTTGCAATAGCTACTATTAATGATAGCATTTATATCACTCCTTTAATTTTCTTTGAAAGATAAAAATATCTAAAATGATGCTGGCATTTTATTGTTTTACCATGTTTGTAATCAATAAGTTTTATATGGCTATGTGTAAAATCATAGAAGTTTTTAATTTCATGATTAATTCAAGGTGCGCTATATTCCTAATTAATATGAACTTTCAATAATTGAATAATTTAATAGTTGTTGAAAGTAAGTTAAATCTATAACCTTATATGAATGCATAGCGACAACTAAATTACTTATGTCATTATATTCCTAATTCAAATTTTAATTGTGGTTTAACAGGCTCATAATCAATCATTTCAAAATCATCAATTGTGAAATCATAGAAGTTTGTTTTACCTTCTTTAAGTATTAGTTTAGGCTGTTTACTACTAGGTGTTCTAGATAATAATTCTTTTGCTTGTTCTATATGTCTATCATAGATGTGTAAATTATCAACAACATGCATAAAAACACCAGGTTTTAAACCAACATGCCTTGCTACCATCATCATTAATGCAACATATTGAATTTTATTTATATGACCAGCAGTGCAATAATCTGAACTTCTTTGATGAAGTGTTACATCAAGATAATCTCCTCTAACAGACCAAACTGTAAGGAATGCACAAGGATACAAACCAGCAGTTTCCTCAAAATCTGAATATTGATATAAATCTATAATATGTCTTCTAGTATAAGGCTCGTTTTCTAAGCCATTCAATAGTTTATTCATTAAGTCATATTTTTTTATAGTAGCACCATATCTTTGCCCAATCGTTCTAGTACCATTGATTTCCCAATCGGCCCACCACGAAATACCCATTTCCTCTAATACAGAAAGTTCGTTTGAGGCCTTTTGATATATCCAAAATATCTCTTTGATACTAGATTTCCAAGCGATTGGTCTAAGTGTAGTAATTGGAAATTCTCCTTTAGATATATCATACTTTTCCACAACCTGATTTACATATATTGTGTGCGCTGGAGTGCCATCTTTATATTGTGGTCTTATTTTATGACCTTTGGTACTTATTCCATTAGTAAGAATATCATTTAGTGTATCTTTAAATAATTTATCTGTTTTTGATATAAAATGTGTTGTCATAAGCTCACCTCTAAATTAGATTTCGATAATATTATATCATAGTTAAATATTGAGTTATAATAAATGATTAATAACTGTTAGATAAAAGAGGGGGATATATATCACGAAAAAGCTCCACTAATAATTGCTTAATTCATAAAATTTAAAGCCCCCGAAAAATCGAGGGCTTTTTGCAATTCAATAAGATTAATTTGTATCTTTCAGAGAGAGAAATTATTTTTATTACAATTTCATGGAAATATTTGCTAGTTCATCTGATGATGCAGCTATTTCTTGTATGCTGGCAGAAATTTCTTCTGTTGCAGCTGTTTGTTCTTGGGTCGCAGAAAGTGAATATTGACTTTTATTATGTACCTCGTTCACTCTATTTTTTATTTTATTAGTTAATTGTTGAATTTTAGGTACAGTGCTTTTAGATTCATCAGATAATCTTCTAATTTCTTGAGCAACAATTCCAAAGCCTCTGCCTACTTCACCTGCTCTGGCAGCTTCGATAGCTGCATTTAAACCAAGCATCTTAGTTTCATTAGCCAGCTCTTTAATAAAGGAGCTTATATTATCAATTTCATTAGAAACTTCTATTATCTGGTCAATATCATTGTTAAGAAGCTGCTGATTTTCATGAATTGATGAAGATGAAGCAGTAAGCTCCTCAATAGTCGATGATATACCTGTAAGGCTGTCTTGAAGATTTTCAGACATATTACGTAAAGTTAACTCAGTTTGTTTTGGTCTAATAACATTCATGCTTCCAACAACTTCATTAGTTTCATCATCATGTAGTGGATAAACAAGAACTCTAACGGGAGAACCGTAATCTAATGTATCAATATCTACACGTTGGATTTCACCTGTTTCTATAGCTTTGACAGAAGTATCATCTACTGTTATATCAAAGCCGATATTAATAGCAGGCATATCAAATTTTGAGGAAGGTTGTTTTTCAACTATGTAATGACCATCAGATAATGAAAGAAAAGCCCCTTCTGGGAACATTTCAGTTATCATCGGTGCAAATTCTTTAAATGACTTTTCGATATTGTGTATCTTTGGAAGAAGTATTACAAATGCTCCATTACATATTCCTTCTTCATTTGTAATTGGAATTGAAGTGATTTTCATTCGAAATCCATAGACAGAAGCAGGAATATTTTCTGATACTACTTCTTTTTCTTTAATAGAAGCTTTAACTGAATTATTGGCACTAATATTATTTTTGATTTTTAATTCATATTCCTTAATGGAATCTGAGCATACTTGCCAAACAACTGTATTATTTTCTACAATAGCATATAAAGCCCACTCTTTAGCTAAATTAATTTGTATGCTTGATAAAGTTTTTATGCTATTTAATTCATTTATTGAAATCATATATTATTCCTTTCTTTTTTACATAAAAAAGTTTCATTAAATTCTTCTAGCTGCATGAAATCCCTCGTGTACAGCTTGCATTATCTTTTTCGGTTTATTTGTGTCTCCAACAGTAATAATTTCCATAGATGAACATTTTTCTCTAAGTTCATCTGTAAGATTTCTTACTGATTTTAATCCAAGTGCACATATAACTGCATCACTATTATAAGTGAATTCTGTTTCATCAAATGTACATTTTACATTTGTTTCGTTCATTTCAATGATTTGGTGATTTAATTTTTGTGTTACATTAAGCTCGGCTAATTTTGAATTAAGCACCCATTTTGTATATATAGGTAAATCTGGAGCAGCTTCAGGTAGCCTATCAATCATAGTAATGTTTTTTCCTTTTTCTGAAAGAAACATAGATACTTCACAGCCAATCATTCCTGCACCACATACTATAATGTTATCACCACTTGGAATGTTTCCATCTAATACTTCTAATGGATCATAGATTTTAGGATTTTTAGCTCCTTCAATGTTAGGTCTAAAAGTTTCAGCGCCAGTAGCAACAATAACTGTGTCAAATTTACCATCTTTAATGCCATCAGCAGTTACTTCTATACCGGTTACAATATTTGCTCCACATTTATTTACAGTGTTTATAATATAATCCTTATAATCTTTATAATCTTGCTTAAAGTCAGGAATTGCTACATAATAAAGAGCACCGCCAAGACGATCTTTTTTTTCAAATAGAGTTACATCATGACCTCTTTCAGAAGCTGTTATAGCTGCTTGCATACCAGCAGGCCCTGAACCAATAACAGCAACTTTCTTTTTAATTTTAGCAGGAGTAATCTTAACAAAACTTTCATATTCTTTTCCTGCCTCTGGATTTATAGCACATGAGATTCCACAACTGTTCATTACTTCTCCTAAGCATTCGTTACAGCGTAAACATCTGCGGATTTCTTCTGGCTTTCCTAGAGCAACTTTAGAAGGATAATCGGGATCTGCTATAGTTTGTCTTCCAATAGCTATAAAATCAGCATCACCTTTTTCAATAATATCTTCACCCATTTCTGGAGAAATACCACATACTGCAATAACAGGTACATTGACAGATTTTTTTATTGCTGCCGCAAGGTTAACAAGAGTACCTCTAGGTGTATAATTTGGTGGAACCCACATAGAAGTAGCAACACCATTGCTTAAATTTTTTCCTTTTGCTGATTCTTTACCTTCCATAACAGTAAAGTACTTATGTAATCTTGAGTCCCAAGTACCAGCTGAAACATGAATAGCATCAGCTCCAGCTTCTGCTGCCCATTTGGCAAAAGTACATGCTTCTTTTATAGTAACTCCGTTTGGTACATCTTCATCAGCAGATAAACGGTATATAAGTGTGAAATCTTCACCAGCATGATTTTTTATAGATCGTATAGTCTCAAGGGCAAAGCGCGCACGATTTTCTAAACTTCCGCCATATTCGTCCTCTCTTCTGTTTGTATAACCTGATAGAAACTGTAATGGCATATATCCATGAGCTCCATGAAGTTCTACAGCATCGAAGCCACATTGGCGTGCTCTTTTAGCGGCTAAACCATATTTTTCAATCAATTCTTTAATATCTTCTATGATCATTGTTCTCGGATTATCATTAGGTAGCTGAAATGTACCTATGCCAGATGGTGAAATTGGCTGAATACCTGTAACACTTTCACTAGAAAAGCAACCTCCATGAGCTAATTGAAGGCAAGCTTTTGCTCCACCTGAGTGAACTGCATGAGGTATACGACTTAAACCAGGCATAAATTTACCACTAGTTATTTCGATTTCACCATCAATAACTCTTCCTAAAGGATCTGGGCAACAAACTTCTGTTATTATAAGCCCAACCCCACCATTAGCACGTCTTGCGTAATAATTTACAATGACATCAGAGACTGTTCCATCTGCAGCTGCAAGATTAGTCCCCATACCAGGCATAATCATACGATTTTTAAGTTCCATATTACCTATTTTCCCAGGTTGTAGAAGTTTTTTGAAATTCATTATCTGATCCTCCTTATATTTTTAAAAAATATATTAAAAGTTTTACAATTAATTAAATTACATATAATATTTTCCTAATCCTTTGACATATGCAAAAATAGAAAGGAACTTTTTTGTTCAATATTACAAAAGGAAAAAGCTTACAAATAATTGGCTATTTGTAAGCTTTTTACCCTAGCAATATATGCTTATATTTAATTTATATACTTATATCATCTATTATAAAAGAGATATACATGTGTAATCTTATTAAAGGATTATCAAAATCATCCTCAATAATTTTACGAATTTTATTAAGTCTATAGCTTATAGTATTACGATGAAGATACATGGCATTGGCTGTATCACTTATGCTTTGATTATTATCAAAAAAATTTCTGAGGGTAATAATATATTCGCTTCCTTCTTTTTCATCAATTTTCTTTAATAGGGATAATGATTTACTTGTAATGCCTAAAATAGGATGCATTTTATTAAGATTCATCATCATATCATAAATTGCTATTTCATTATACAAATAAAAGAATTTCTGGGGGGGAATTTTGGGGATACAATCTACTATTTCACCAGTTCTTTTTGCTTGGTCATAACTTTTATTAATTAAGATTAATCTATCAACCGCATTACCTGCACTACATATAAGCTGTTCTCTTGTACTGATTTCACCTAATTCTTTGTACACATTCTTTAAGTCTTTTTTATCATCGAAGCTAATAATACAATATGATTTTTTATCATTAAAGCTATATATACAAAATGGAACTAGCCTTCTGATTTCATTTTTAACGCTATATAAATTTTCGCTTAAATTTTTTGATTCACTTCTATCTCGTATTTCCAAAACTATAAACCATTTTCTTATATTCCATCCTAGACTTTGGGCTTGATTAAATGCCATAGTCTCATTTGGTATTTTTCCTAAAAATAGTTCTTTTATAAATTCATTTTCTAAATCTCCTAAAGCTCTTGAAACCATTGCATTATTTGTGAATTTTACAGCAATAACTTCTGAAATCATCTGAAGTATTTGAAGGTCAGTTTCAGTTATTTTTTTATTGATCTCTAAAAGTGCAATATAACCTTCAATTCTATTTTCAGATTTTATCTCAGCTACAGCTCGTTTTACATAGGGAGAAAAAGCTTTACTGTCGACAAATAGGGGGCGACCGTTTTGAGTAAGCCTATGCCAAAATCTATTATAATCTGTCATATTAACTATATTAGATGGGCAATACTTATTGGAGGTTATTATTTTCCAGATAGGATCATTAATTTCAAGTGATTTAGTATAATCAATAACTTTGTAACTTTTATCAGTTATTATCATAGGGTTTTTTAGAAGTTTGTATGCTATAGCTTCAATGTCGGTAATTTCAGCACTTTTATTTAATAAATTTATTAAATTTATATAATCATCATACAAAAGCTTTTGAATAAAATTAGACTCTTCATTGATATACTCATTTAATTTTATATATATATTTTCTTCTTTCATATTGGACTCAACTAAAACTACTGAAATATCAGTATGACTTTGAATAAAAGAATTTATTTTAGTCATCATATCTGGTAGAACAAAAGCTTCTGAAAAGATAATCACTCCAGGCAATTCTATATTTGCATCTAATTCCAGTAGTTCCTTAATATTAGAATAATTAAGTATTATTGAATGACTTTTTAAAAAGTTCCCAGTATGTACAGATTTACTTATGGAAATAATATCATTTATTCCAATACTAACAGATGAAATGTAAATTTTCTCATCTTCAGAGTGAGATATTATTTTATAAGTTAATTCAAGTTCTTTAAAAAAGTCACTTAAATTTATCATTTGCAGCACTACTCCTTTCTTGAGATTTTTTTATGCAATTATATATGTTAAAAGTAAAGCTTTTCCGAACATTAAACGGTAAGTTATATATATTATGTAAAAATTATCTTTTAATACATGATTTATAATATGCATATTTAAAAGTTATTTTCTAAATATAACTATCAATATACAATAATACCATAATAATTATATTTTGAGTAAAATATGATATAATGATATATTAAGGAACTTATATATATGTCACATTGATATTATATATGCCTCTAAAAAATATTCTCTTTCTTACTTGGTTAATAATAGAATTATTGATCATAATTCTATAGAGTATTCTATTATTTCAACATGTACTTTTTAAAAACAAAGTGAACAACTTAATTTAGAGAATAATATAAATATTTGATTCATTTATACTAATCAGTATTACATTAGTGTATAATAATGATATATTTAAAGAAATAGAGAGGTGAGAGCCTTTTGGGTTACACAGCATTATATAGGGAATGGAGACCTAAGAATTTTGAAGATGTTGTAGGTCAAGAGCATATAACTACTACACTAAAGAATGAAATAATACATGACAGAATTGCACATGCATATCTTTTCTGTGGAACTAGAGGTACAGGAAAGACTTCGACTGCAAAAGTAATGGCAAAAGCTTTAAATTGTCTTGATTTAAGAGATGGAGAACCATGTAATGAATGCGAAATGTGTAGAAAGATAAATGATGGTTTAGCTATAGATGTAACAGAGCTTGATGCTGCTTCAAATAATGGTATTGATAAAATAAGGGATATAATTGATGATACCAAGTATCCACCACAAGAATCTAAATTTAAGGTTTATATAATGGATGAGGTACACATGCTATCAGTTGGAGCGGTTAATGCATTCTTAAAAACTTTAGAGGAACCACCTAAAAATGTTATTTTTATATTAGCAACAACAGATCCTCAAAAGTTACCTATCACAATTTTATCTAGATGCCAAAGATTTGATTTTAAGAGAATTAATCAAAAAGAAATATGTGCAAGATTAAGAAAGATAACTGATTCACAAAATGTTGAATGTGAGCAAAAAAGCTTAGAGCTAATATCTAGAATTTGTGATGGTGCCATGAGAGATGCCTTAAGCATCTTAGATCAAGCTATAGCAATGGGAGATAATGAAATCAAGTATGAGGATTTAATAAGTATACTTGGACTTGTCACAAATGAATATTTATTTGATATAACAAATGCTATTACGGATAGAAATATAGAAAAAGCTATGCTTATAGTAGATAAAATGGTTTATGCAGGTAAAGATATTCAATTATTTATAAAAGATCTTATTAACCATTTTAGAAATTTATTAATGGTTAAGGTTACAAAAAATCCAGAAGAAGTACTTGATATGTCCATTGAAAATATAACTCTTATTAAAGAACAGGGAAGAAAAATAAGAGTTGAAGAAATAATGAGAATTATAAGGATTCTTCAGGAAGCTGAAAATAATTCAAAAATGAGTAAGCAAAGCAGACTATATTTAGAACTTTCAATAATAAAAATGTGCAAAATTGAATATGATACATCTAGTGAAGTGATTTTAACTAGAATAAATAAGCTAGAAGAAAATTTAAAAAGTGGGAAAATTCAAATTTTAGAAAATAATGATGGCTCAAGAAGTGAAAATCAAGAAAAAATGAATACTACTAATAACAAAGGGAAAAATACATTAAATAAAACTGTTGTTAAAAAAGAGGATTCAGAGCCTGAAGATGTAAACATTAATTCATCGCTTACAATTGATGATGTAGGAAGAGCATGGACTGAAATATTAGAAAAATTTAAGAGTAGAAGAGCCATGATAATATACGCATCTATTGTTACAGCTAAGCCTTATAGTTTTAAAAATGGCATAGTTACGCTTGAATATGATTCGACATATGCATTTAATAAAGCAAGACTTGAGAGGGAAGAATACAAAAAAATTGTAAATGAAGTATTCTCAGAAGCATTAAATGAAAATGTAGCTGTAAAATATATAATAAAAGAAGATGATAGTATAGAAGAAAATAAAGAACAGTTACTTAAGCAAAAATTAGATGGCGAAATACCTTTTGAGGTGTATGATGAATAGAGGATTAAGGTAAAGTTTAAAACTTGTGAATTGATAAAAGATGATTTATAATTAAAAAATGAGATTTAAGATATTAAGGAGGATTTTTTTATGGCAAGAGGTGGATTTCCAGGCGGATTTGGCGGCGGAAATATGAATAATTTAATGAAGCAAGCTCAAAAGCTTCAAAAACAAATGGAAGATATGCAAAAGGAAATGGAAACAAAAGAATTTGAAGCTTCTGTTGGTGGTGGAGCTGTAGTAGTAAAAGCTAATGGTAAAAAAGAAATAATTTCTATTAACATAAAGCCAGAAGTAGTAGATCCAGATGATGTAGAAATGATTGAAGATTTAATATTAAGTGCAGTAAATGAAGTTTTAAGAAAAGCTGAAGATGAAACAGCTAACAAAATGGGTAAGCTAACAGGCGGAATGGGCGGCTTATTTTAATTAAAACTAAATTTTATTTATGGCATACAGTAGATAAAAATATATTAATACTGTATGCTTTTTTCAATGATTACTTTATGATATATTAAAAAGCTAATAATATTTAGTTTTAATTTTGAAGGGAGATATGTAAATATGATGGATTTTTATCCTGTAGCCATAGAAAAGTTGATAGAAGAATTTGCGAAATTGCCAAGCATAGGGAAAAAATCAGCTCAAAGATTAACATTACATATTTTGAATTTGCCAGATGATGAAGTAAGAGAATTTGCTAATGCTTTGGTACAGGCGAGAGGTACTATTAAATATTGCTCTATATGTGGTAATTTTACAGATAGTGATCCGTGTGCTTTGTGTTCAAATCCTAATAGAGATAAAGGTGTTATATGTGTTGTTGAGCAACCAAAGGATATTATGACGATGGAGAAGGTTAAGGAATTTAATGGAGTATATCATGTTCTTCATGGAAATATATCACCTATGCAGGGGAGAGGACCTCAAGATATTAAGATTAGAGAACTAGTGGCAAGAATGAATGAAGATGTTAAAGAAGTAATTTTGGCCACAAATCCTAATATTGAAGGAGAAGCTACAGCTATGTATATAGCAAAGGTTCTTAAGCCATTGGATATAAAAGTAACTAGAATAGCAGCTGGTATACCGGTTGGTGGAGATTTAGAATATGCAGATGAAGTCACATTATCTAAAGCTTTAGAGGGTAGAAAAGAAATTTAAGGGACCCTAATAAATTAGGATCCCTATGAAAAAGGTGTTACATAGATGGGAGTTAGAAGTTTTTGTTTGACATGAGTGAAAAGCTTCTTATAGAATTAATGTATTCTAATATAAGGAAAGTGTTACAATAAAAAATAAAAAAATGAAGTATATTCCTCCTAATAATTGGATAAAAATATAATAGGAGAAGATTTAGGAGGGATATATATGGATGGAAAAGGTATTCATAAAAATTACTTAAATCAAGAATGCTTTTTGGACAAGGATTACAGGTTTAATAGTGAAAAACTATTAAGAGATATGCAACTTGCTAAAATGGAAATTGATATGGCTCGAAACATGTTTAATAATGTTGAAGATAATGCGCTTATAGATATTGCTATTTATTCGGAAGATCTTGCAAAGAAAAGATACGGATATTTATTATCTATAGCAAAAGAAAACGGAATTAGAGTTAGTAAAAATTATATAATAGAAAATAATTTGTTTTTATCAGAATAGAAATGCAGAAGGGAGAAGTTGAAGGATGAACGAGCAGTATTTTATATATGGTTTAGTAGGAATAATACTACTATTTATAATAATAAAGTTACTAAAATGGCCAATGAAGATAATATTAAATGGGATAATAGGATTGATATCATTGTATATAGTAAATATAATAGGAGCCAACCTTAATATTATAGGATTAAATTTTAACTTCTCATTACCCATTAATCCAATAACATCACTGATTGCAGGATTTTTGGGTGTACCAGGAATAATAGCCATTGCAATAATAGTCTTCTTTATGTAAAAATAAGAAAAAATGTCTAGCTATATGAAAATTATATCCATTAGTTAGGCATTTTTTTTATTATGTAATTATTATGTTTGTTAAAATTACATTTTTGAGTTAATATTTAAGTTGAAGATAAAATTTGGATTAAAAGGAGTTAGAACTAGTGAAAAAGCATCTATTGGAAAAAATGATTTTAATGGTAACAATAACTTGCTTGATTTCTAGTCCTGTACAAGCTAGCTGGATTAAAAATTCTACAGGAACTTGGAATTGGGTTGAGAATAATACAAAAACTATTGGTTGGAAATATATAAGTGGAAAATGGTATTATTTTAATAACGATGGAGATATGAAGACTGGATGGATTAAAGAAAATAATAATTGGTATTGTTTAGCTGATGATGGACATATGTTTACAGGATGGGTATGTTATAGTAAAAAGTGGTATTATTTTGATAATAATGGAGTAATGCAAACAGGATGGCTCACTGTAAATAATGAAAAATATTATTTAGATGATAGCGGAGTAATGCAGATAGGAACTGTTGATATTGAAGGAAAAAGATATAATTTTAACGAAAGTGGAGTTTTGACATCAAATGAAGAAATAACTGATAATACAGTCGAATTACCATCAAATGATATAAAAGAGCCTACACAAAATCTTACTTCAGTTACAGATAGAAATGTATTTACTAGTAGTAATGAAAATTTTACAATAATTGATGATAAATATAATAATGAAGAAAAAGAAGATGATAATGAAAATGAAGAAGAAAGAAGTAAGGATGATGAACCAAATGATTTTTCATATGGAGATTTAAATCTAGAAAATGATTCATTATCAAAGGATACAATAAGAACAGAAGAACCAGAAGAAGATGATGATCACTATTATTCAGATCTAAATATATTCTATAAAGCTAAACTTTCACCTCCATTTTATAGCGGAAATAAGGAAATAAAGGGAAATTGTACTTGGTATGCATGGGGAAGAATGTTTGAATTAACAGGAAAAGCACCTAATGATGCAGGTTTTAATGGGAATGCATATGAATGGTGGGGTGCAAATAAAAAGATAGGAAAGTATAAATACGGATCAGAACCTAAAGTTGGTGCATTAGCAGTATGGAATTCCTCATTACCGGGCTCAGGAGGATGTGGACATGTAGCAGTAGTAGAAAAAATAGAAGATAATAAAATTTACATATCAGAGTCATCTTGGCATGGATCTACATTTAAATATAGAGAAATATATTCTACTGATTATTTATATGGATACATATATATAGACGAACCTAATTTTTAGATAAAGACAGGCTTTATAGATTTTTATATTTATTAGATTTATAATAGTTAACATAACTAATGAAATTATCTAAGAAAGGAGGACTACTTAAGTTTAGTTAAGTAGGAATAGATTATGCCAGCAGGTAATGGAGTTAATTGTAAAGAATGCGTAGATTTTAAAAATAATAAATGTAATGGAAAAGACCTACTTTGCCTATGCTATAAATGCCCAAGAAATTTAGCACAATGTATGTGTGTAAAATATTGTAGAGAAACGGAATCCGTTTTATATTTTGATGATTAAGAACTAATGAATTGTTATTTAAAAGAGGCTGTTGCAAAATTGCGATAGCCTCTTTGCTGTGTTGTGAAAAAAGTGGATTCAACAAGAATCCACTTTTTTCACAAATTTTTAATATGTATAATAATAAAAATCGTTATAGTAATGTATATCGATTAGTATTACTGCTTAAAACAGAAGCTAGGATAGTTAAAATATGATTCAGTAGGTGATTAAGCTAAATTGTGGGAATTTGGATTATATAAGACATACTATAGTAAAGTGAAAATTTGTAAGTAAAACCTAAAAAATTTTCATTAATACACAACTTTAGAAATGAAATTTTAAAATTAATGATAAATTTTAAAATTTGCCAGTGACTATATAGATATATTGAGAAAAAAAAGTGATTTTATGAATAAAAATTTAAAAATAATATTAAAATTTGAATAAAAATTCATAAGGAAAAATATAAGTATAAATTTATAAAATTTTATTATTAATTTAAATATAATCATAGGAATGTAATTATTTCTAAGTGATATAGGGATGATGATGCGACAGATAGTTATTAAAATTGAGCATTTTATTATAAATGAATATGAAATTGTAAATGAATAAATATACTACAATCTGGTGCGTGTTGACAAAAAAATATTAAAATAGTATTATAAATGTGTTAATTAATGGAGAATAATTTAAATATTATATAAAAAAATTAAATTATTTATTTTAGATTTGAATTAAAATAACTATGGAGTTATTAAACTAAGAATATAAATTGTTTAATAACTCCTTTGTGATATTCTTAGTTTTATTTCCAGAATATTAAACAAAGAAGATTTGTAATAGTGGAAGCGGTAACAGATTAACAAAGTAAAAAGATATTAAATAATGATAAATTAATCACTAAACAGAGTTTAATTTATTGTTAAATAAATAGACAAGATTATGAATAAAACATTCAGAATACTAATATCAAAAAGGAGAGGAATATATTGATTAAATATGTTGGCAAAAGACTAATATCAAGTCTATTAACAATATGGGTTGTAATTACAATAACATTTTTCTTAATGAGACTTATGCCAGGTGGTCCATTTGATAGTGAAAAGTTAACAGCTCAAGCTAAAGCTAATATGGAGGCTAAATATGGAATAGACAAGCCGCTAAGTGAACAATACTTTATGTATATGAAAAATGTAGTTCATGGAGATTTTGGTGAATCTATGGTTTTCCCTGGTAGAAATGTAACTGAAACTATTGAAACATCTTTCCCGGCATCAGGAAAGGTTGGTATGGCGAGTGTAGTGACATCGATAATCGTTGGAATTTCTCTAGGAATAGTGGCAGCATTAAAGAAAGGTAAATGGGCAGATTCAATAATTGTATTTATAGTAACTCTTGGAATAACAATACCAAGCTTTGTTATTAGTGCTGTATTAATTTATTTCTTGGGTGTTGAATGGAAGCTATTACCGCCTACTGGATTTAGTGGATGGAAAAATTATATTATGCCAGTAATTGCATTATCAGCTTCATCTACAGCATTTATCACAAGACTTACAAGAAATAAGTTATTAGATGTATTAAAATCCGATTATATAAGAACTGCTAAAGCAAAAGGTCTAGGCAAAGGAAAAATAATTTTTAAGCACGCTTTAAGAAATTCACTTATACCTATAGTTACATACATAGGACCATTAATTGCTAGTATATTAACTGGAAGCTTTATTATAGAAAAAATATTTGCAATACCAGGGTTAGGTAATGAATTTGTACAATCTGTTACAAATAGGGACTACTCTATGTTGCTTGGTGTTACTGCATTTTATTGTACTTTATTAGTAGTCTTAGGGTTTGTTGTTGATATGTTATATTTGATAATTGACCCAAGAATAAAGCTAGATAATTAGGAGGAACGTAAAAGTGGAAGAATTAATTATAGACAAAAGTGAATTTACACCTCTAACAGCAGAAGAAAAGGAAGTTGAGGCAGTAGTTAGACCAAGTATTGGGTATTGGAAAGATGCATGGCAAAGGCTATTAAGAGATAAGATGGCAATAGCATCTTTAGTTGTTATTTTATTAATAGTTTTAGGAGCGATTTTTGTCCCAATATTTTCAAAATATACATATGATGCAACAAATTTATCACTAGTAAACAGTAAGCCTTCAGCTGAACATTGGTTTGGAACAGATTCACTTGGAAGAGATATTTTTGTAAGAGTATTCAATGGAGCCAGATATTCATTAATAATAGCTGTAGTTGCGGCATTTATAAATTTAGTTATTGGTATATTATATGGTGGAATTGCAGGATATTTCGGTGGAGCAGTAGACAATGTCTTAATGAGAATAGTTGATGTTATTTATTCAATACCTTTAACTATTTATGTAATTATATTTATGACTATCTTTAATAAACCAGGACAAAGTGGTAGTGGACTTTGGACAATAATATTAGCTTTATCCATATCTTATTGGATTGGTATGGCAAGAATTGTTAGAGGTGATGTACTTCAATTAAAGCAACAAGAATTTGTTCTTGCAGCAAGATCACTTGGAGTATCAAAGTTTAAAATACTTATAAGACATTTAATACCTAACTGTATAGGATCAATAATGGTTACATTAACATTATTAATTCCAGAAGCGGTATTTACAGAAGCATTTTTAAGCTTTATAGGACTTGGACTTACTCCTCCAACAGCATCATTAGGAACATTAGCTAATGAAGCTATGGTAGCTATATATACATATCCTTATCAATTGGTACCACCAGCAGTAGTTATATGCTTAATTATATTAGCATTTAATCTTTTTGGTGATGGTTTAAGTGATGCACTAGATCCTAAGAATAAGAGATAGGAGTAGGAGTTCAGATGGAAAAGTTATTAGAAGTAAAAAATTTAAAAACTGAATTTAAAACTAATGTTGGGCAAGTACATGCTGTAAGAGGAGTTTCGTTTTATCTAGATAAAGGTGAAGCATTAGGCATTGTTGGAGAATCAGGATGTGGAAAAAGTGTAACAATGATGTCAATAATGAGACTTTTAGCTGATAATGGAAAGATTGCAGATGGTCAAATATATTTTGATGGAAAAGATATTTCAAAAGCAAAGGATTCTGAAATGGATTCAATTAGAGGTAATGATATAGGAATGATATTCCAAGATCCTATGACATCATTAAATCCTGTTTTTACAATAGGAGATCAATTGATGGAACCATTACTTAAGCATAGAGGAATGAAAAAAGAAGAAGCAAAAAAACAAGCTATTAATATGCTTAAATTAGTTGGAATTCCAAGTCCAGAAAAAAGAATGAAACAATATCCACATGAATTTTCAGGTGGAATGAGACAAAGAGCTATGATAGCTATGAGTTTAATTTGTGAACCTAAGCTTATTATTGCAGATGAGCCAACAACTGCACTTGATGTTACAATACAAGCACAAATACTAGATCTTATGAAAGATTTAAAAGATAAGCTTAATACATCAATAATATTGATAACTCATGATTTAGGAGTTGTTGCAGACCTTTGCAGCAGAATAAATGTTATGTATGGTGGAATAGTTGTAGAAACAGGTACAACTGAAGATATATTCTATAGACCAAAACATCCATACACATGGGGACTTTTAAGAAGTGTTCCTAATCCTAAAGAAAACACAAAAGAAAAGCTAAAACCAATAGAAGGGCAGCCGCCAGATTTGTTAAAACCACCAGTTGGATGTCCGTTTGCGGCTAGATGCGACTATGCAATGAAAATTTGTATAAATAAACAGCCTCCACAATTTGAAGTAGGAGAAAATCATAGTGCTGCTTGTTGGTTATGCCATGAAGATGCACCAAAAGTTGAATCGCCTATAAGGAGGATAAAATAGTGGAAGATAACAAAGAGGTAATTTTAGAAGTAAAGGATTTATGTAAGTATTTCCCGGTAAATAAAGGTTTGTTTAAAGGGAAAAGTTATGTAAAAGCAGTAGATAGGGTTTCTTTCTCCTTAAAAAAAGGAGAAACATTAGGTTTAGTTGGAGAATCAGGCTGTGGTAAAACTACAACTGGAAGAACAATATTAAAACTTTATGAACCAACATCTGGCCAAATAATCTTTAAAGGAAAAGATATCACTAAATATTCGCCTAAAGAAATGGTGTCTTTAAGAAAAGAAATGCAAATGATCTTCCAAGATCCATATGCATCATTAGACCCTAGAATGACTGTTGGGGATATAATAGGAGAAGCAATTGATGTACATAAGCTATTTGTAGGGGAAGAAAGAACTGAAAGAATAAGAAGCCTTTTATTAAAGGTTGGACTTGCTGGAGATCATATTAATAGATATCCTCATGAATTCTCAGGAGGACAAAGACAAAGAATTGGTATTGCAAGAGCTTTGGCTGTAGAACCAGCATTTATAGTTTGCGATGAGCCTATATCGGCCCTTGATGTATCAATCCAAGCTCAAGTTATAAACATGCTTGAAGAACTTCAAGAAGAATTAGGATTAACATATTTGTTTATTGCTCATGACCTTTCAATGGTTAAGCATATATCAACTAAAATTGGTGTTATGTATTTAGGTAGAATGGTTGAATTAGGTTTAAGTGATGAAGTATATAGTGAATGTTTACATCCATATACAAAAGCTTTACTTTCAGCAGTACCAATACCAGATCCAGACATTGCTAAAAATAATAAAAGAATAACACTTACAGGAGATATTCCATCTCCAATAGATCCACCACCTGGATGTAGATTTAAAGGAAGATGCAATTGTGCAATGCCAATATGCAGTGAAGTGGATCCAGAGCTAAAAGAAGTAAAGCCAGGACATTTTGTAGCATGTCATTTATATGATTAGTTAATTCTTTGCATAGCAAATTATTATATAAAAATAATAAAATTAATAATTTAAAGAGGGGGATACTATAATGAAAACAAGTAAAATTAAAAAAATGTGTGCAGTAGTATTAGCTGCAACACTTGGAATTTCAGTATTGGCTGGATGTGGATCTTCATCAGAAAGTGGAGCAACAGCTGGAGCTCAAGAACTTACATTTAATATAGGTGGAGATATAAAAACTTTAGATCCAGCATTAAACCAAGCAGTAGATGGTGGTATTATATTAGAAAACCTATTTGAAGGATTATATAAGCCAGGTGATGATTTCAAGCCGGTACCAGCAATAGCTGAAAGTTATGACTTATCAGAGGACCAAACAGTTTATACATTCCATTTAAGAAAAGATGCTAAATGGACAAATGGAGATCCTGTAACAGCAGGAGATTTTGAATATGCCTGGAAAAGAGTATTAGATCCAGCAACAGCTGCTGAATACTCATATCAAATGTTATATTTAAAAGGTGCAACAAAATATAATGAATCAGGAACAGAAGAAGATAGAGAAAACGTAGGGGTTAAAGCAATTGATGATAATACACTAGAAGTAACATTAGAATCACCATGTGCCTACTTCTTGGATTTAGTATCATTCCCATGCTATTTCCCAGTAAATAAGAATGCTGTTGAAGCAAATAAAGATTGGTCAACTAAAGCTGAAACTTATGTTTCAAATGGACCTTTCAAACTTACAGATTATAAGATTAAAGACGGTGCAGTATTAGAAAAAAATGATACTTATTACAATAAAGATCAAGTTACTCTTGATAAATTAAATATAAAATTCGTTGCAGAACCAACTTCAGCTTGGGCAAATTATAAAGCAGGACAATTTGATATGATTTATTCTGTTCCAGCAGCAGAAGTACCAGAAGGTGTTAAAAAAGGAGATGTTACAACATATCCACAATTAGGAACATATTATTTATCACTTAACGTTACAGATAAAGTGACAGATCCAAAAGCAGCGGAAGCTTTAGGAAATGTAGATGTAAGAAAAGCTCTTAATCTTGCAATTGACAGAGAAGCAATAGTTAATAATGTAACTAAGGGTGGACAAATTGCAGCAACTAGTTTTGTGCCAGTAGGAATTCCTGATGCTGAAGGAAAAGACTTTAAAAATAAAGAGTATTTTCCAGCTAAGGGTGATGTAGAACAAGCTAAAAAATTATTAGCAGATGCAGGATATCCAAATGGAGAAGGTTTCCCTACACTTACATTACTTATAAATCCAGAAGGGGATCATTCATTAATAGCTCAAGCAATTCAAGATATGTGGAAGAATAACTTAGGTATTGATGTTCAAATACAAAGCCAAGAATGGAAAGTATTCCAAGACACAAGAATTTCTAAAAATTATGAAATCGCTAGAGATGGATGGGTTGGAGATTATAATGACCCAATGACATTCATAGATCTTCTTGAATCAAATTCAGGATTAAATAACTCAGGATATAACAATCCTAAATATGATGAATTAGTTGAAGCTGCAAAAGTAGAGCAAGATGCAGCTAAGAGAATGGATTTAATGCATCAAGCAGAAGATGTGTTGATGGAAGATATGCCAATTGCGCCAATATATTATTATACTCAAACTATGGGTGTACAATCTTATGTTAAAGGTCTTAAAGTATCAAACTTAGGATTTATATACTTCGATAAAGTAACTTTAGAAAAATAATTATTAAAAAATGAGCTACATAAGATGAATTTCAATTCATCTTATGATAGCTTATTTTTATATGAGGCTGTAACATTAAAGAATATAATTATAATATAGAGTATAAGTATTGAAAATAAAAATATTATATACAGTAGAATTTAATATTTATGCGATAGCCCCAGTATAATTTAATTAGATAAATAATTATATTTATAAAGGAAGGAATTATAATGAAAAAGATAAATGAATTAAAAGAATATGTAAGAAATATAGATAGATTAGAGTATACTTATAATCTAGTTTCTTATGATAATATGATATTTATGCCTAAAAAGGCGTTAGAACAAAGGTCAGAGGTTTTAGGGTATTTATCAACTGAAATATTTAAATTAAGAACAAGTGATAAAATAAAAGAATTTATAGATTATTTTGATCCTATTATGGATACATTAAATGATTTAGACAAGGCAATTATAAAAAATATCAAGAAAAATTATAATCAAATAAAAAATATTCCGGAAGATAAATATAGAGAGTTTATGATGGCTGCACCTATATCGGAAGCGGCATGGGAAGAGGCAAAAGAAAAAAATGATTTTTCTATATACGAACCGCATTTAGAAAAGATGGTCAAATTCTCAAGAGAATTTGCAGAATATTATGGATATGAGGACAATAAATATGATGCTTTATTAAATATATATGAGCCAGGTATGACTGTTAAAAAATTAGATAAAATATTTGGTGAGTTAAGAGATGGAATACTAGAGATATTAGAGTATATAGAAAAGAGCAATAAATTTATAAAAAGAGATGTATTAAAAGGAAAGTTTTCTATAGAAAAGCAGAGAGAATTAAGCAAAGAATTATTAAAGTTAATAAAATTTGATATGGAAGCAGGAAGATTAGATGAATCCATGCATCCATTTACAACAAATTTTTGGAATAAAGATGTAAGAGTAACTACACATTATTATGAAGAAGATTGGATGTCTAATATTTTTAGTGTTATTCATGAAGGTGGCCATGGATTATATGAACAGCATATAGCTGATGAATTAGTAGGAACAGGATTAGGTACTGGAGTGTCTATGGGAATACATGAATCACAATCTCGTTTTTATGAAAATATAGTTGGAAGAAGCAATGAATTTTTAAGCGTTATATTATCATTGATAAAAAATAAATTTCCTGAATTTAAAGACGTGAATTTAGATGAGTTTTATGAAGCAGTAAATTATGTTGAGCCATCTCTTATTAGGACAGAAGCAGATGAATTGACGTATAGTTTACATATAATAATAAGATATGAAATAGAAAAGCTATTAATTAATGGTGAAATAGAAGTCAAGGACCTGCCTAAGATATGGAATGAAAAATATGTTGAGTATTTGGGCGTAGAACCTAAAAATGATAGCGAAGGAGTTCTTCAGGATGTACATTGGTCTGATGGTTCATTTGGATATTTTCCTAGTTATGCATTAGGAAATCTTTATGGAGGACAACTTCTAAGTGCTCTTTTAAAAGAAAATGAAAACGCAATAATTGATTTGAAAAATGGTAATATAAGCTTTATAGATGAATGGTTAAAAGAAAAAATTCATAAATATGGATGCATATATGAACCTGAAGAATTAATTATAAATGCAACTGGAGAAAAATTATTAACAAAATATTACTTGGAATATTTGAAGAAAAAATATATGAAAATATATTAGAAATATATAATGAATATATGAGATAATATGTAAAAGAATGGTAAGAGATATGTAAAATTAATAATAATCTAGTGTGTATATTAATTATTTCAAATGAAAAATGTATATGTAATTATAAAATTATTATGAAAAAATATAATTTAAAGTAATAAAGTATTGAATTAAACGTAAGTAAGTAGTAAAATATAACAAAATAAGTTTAATTGATAAATTTGATTATAATATGATTTGAAGTATTCTAACATAAGATTGACATGTGCAATCTATATTTAAAATTAGGGTACTTTAATATATTTAATTCAGATGATTTTTATTGGAATTAATAGGAGTTTAGATAAATTACCACTCTAAGCTCCTATATAATCTGAGCAATAAACAAAAAGCAATAAAGTATATACTTATTTATTAGGGGGTTAACAAAAATGATTAAAGTATTAACAAACGATGGGTTAGAACAAGCTTCTATTGACGCACTAAAAGCTTTAGGAGTAGAAGTGGTTAATGATCACATCGAACAAGCTGTATTGGGAGAAAATTTAAAGGATTTTGATGCTATAGTGATAAGATCAGCTACAAAGCTTACAGCCGATGTTTTTGAAGCTGAAAAAGGTGGTAGCTTAAAATTAGCTATTAGAGCTGGTGTTGGAATAGATAACATAGATATTCCAGCAGGTGAAGGAGCAGGAGTGACAGTAAGAAATACTCCAGCAGCAAGTTCAGATTCAGTTGCAGAATTAGCACTTGCTCATATGTTTTCTTTAGCAAGATATGTTGCAATAGCAAATGTAACAATGAGAAATGGCGAATGGAATAAAAAGAAGTACCAAGGAACTGAGATTGCAGGTAAGACATTAGGTATTATTGGAATGGGAAGAATAGGACAATCATTAGCTAAGAAAGCTACTGCATTAGGAATGAAAGTTATTTATACAGATTTATTTGGAAAAAATGAAGCATTAGAATATGATTTTGTTTCATTAGAAGATGTATTAAAAATTTCTGATTTCATATCTCTTCATGTTCCATATGATAAGAAAGCAGGAGCATTAATTGGAAAGAAAGAATTAGAAATGATGAAGAATACTGCATATCTAATTGACTGTGCTAGAGGTAAAGTTGTTGAAGAAGCAGCATTACTTGAAGCTCTTGATAATGGAGTTATAGCAGGTGCAGGACTTGATGTATTTGAAGATGAGCCAACAAAGAATACTACATTAGTAAACCATCCTAAGGTTAGTGTTACACCACATATTGGAGCAGCAACTGATGAAGCTCAAACAAGAATTGGTGAAGAAGTGGTATCAATAATTAAAGAATTCTTTAATTTATAATAAAAATAAATACCTCAGGGAAACGTATCTCTGAGGTATAATATATATGTAGACGTATTTACTAGTCTATTTAAACTGATGCGATTATCTAGATTTTATTAGTATCTATAGTCGTAAATTAAAAATAAAAATAGGGGGTATTTTTGAATGGCAACAGTCAAGCCTTTTAAAGGTATAAGACCAGTTAAAGAATTGGCATCAAAAATAGCAGCACTACCATATGATGTTATGAATAGTGAAGAAGCTAGAGAAATGGTTAAGGGAAATCCACATTCGTTTTTACATGTTGATAGAGCAGAAATTGATTTAGATCCTTCAATTGATGTGCATGATAAAAAAGTTTATGAAAAAGCTAGAGAAAATCTAGATAAGATGATAGAAAACGAAGAATATGTCCAAGATCAAGAGCCATGTTTATATATATATAGACAAATAATGAATGGAAGGGCTCAAACAGGAATAGTGTTCTGCGCATCCATTGATGATTATTTAAACAATGTTATCAAAAAGCATGAGTTTACAAGAGCCGATAAAGAACAAGATAGAATAAATCACGTTGATTATTGTGATGCTAATACAGGACCAATCTTTTTAACTTATAAAGAAGATCAAATTGCATCTGAAATAATAGAAGCATGGATTGAAAATGAAAGCAAAAGAAAACCAATCTATAATTTTATAGCTGAAGATGGAATAAGCCATATTGTTTGGGTAATAGATAATGAAATAATTATAAATGAAATAGTTGATTTATTTAAAGAAGTTGATTATTTATATATAGCTGATGGACACCATAGATCTGCATCAGCTGTTAAAGTAGGCTTAAAAAGAAGAAAAGAAAATCCTAACTATACGGGAGAAGAAGAGTTTAACTATTTCTTAGCAGTTGCATTTCCAGATAATGATTTGATGGTAATGGATTATAATAGAGTTGTTAAAGATTTAAATGGATTAAGTGTTAAAGATTTAATAGAAAAACTTAATGAAAAGTTTGTTGTTTCAGAATCAGAAAATAACGAAGCAGTTAAACCATATAGAAAACATACTTTTGGAATGTATGTAGAAGATAAATGGTATACCCTTGAAACAAAAGATGGAATATATAATCCAGAAGATCCTATTAAGAGTTTAGATGTATCTATACTAGAAGAAAATGTATTAAGACCTATTTTAGGTATAGAAGATGTTAGAACATCTGATAGAATAGACTTTATTGGTGGAATTAGAGGAATTGGTGAACTTGAAAGAAGAGTTCATACTGATATGAAGATTGCTTTTTCTATGTATCCAACAGAAGTTAGTGATATCATGAAAGTTGCAGATATAGGTGAAGTAATGCCACCAAAATCTACTTGGTTTGAACCAAAACTTAGAAGTGGATTGTTTATTCACAAATTAAAATAAAAAGTGCCAAAAGGCACTTTTTATTACATCATTTCAAGCATTCTTTTTAGTATTCGAGTAGAATTTTGAACGGCAATTGGAGTGAATTTTTCATAATCCATATGAGCTCCGTTATTTGCATTATCAGAAATTGATCTTATTACTACAAATGGAATTGAATTTAAGTAGCAAACTTGAGCTATGCTTGCACCTTCCATTTCACAAGAAATGGCTCCAAATTCTTTTTCAAGCCATTGGATTTTTTCGATATTTGCGATGAATTGATCACCTGAAGCAATTCTTCCAACAAAACTATTTAACTCAGAAATTTCCTCACATGCTTTCTTAGCTACAGTAACTAAATTTTGATCGCATTTAAAATCAAATGTATCTAATCTTGGGATTTGACCCATTTTATCACCAAAAGCTGTAGTATCCATATCGTGCTGTACTAAGTTTTCAGCAATTACGATATCTCCAGGATATATATCCTTACCAATTCCTCCTGCTACTCCAACATTTATAACTTTATCAACATTGTATTCAGAAGCTAAAATTTGAGTACAAACAGCTGAATTAACTTTACCTATTCCACAAACTACTGCAACAACATCTTTTCCATATAGTTTGCCTTTATGAAATGTCATATTAGCTTTTTCTTTTTTATCTTCTATTGATAAATCCTTTAATAAAATTTCTAATTCTTCTGCCATTGCAGCAATGATTCCTATTACCATATTATCCTCCTAAAATATATAAAATGTTACTTGCTATAATTCATATTATAAACATAATTTTGACAATTTAATAGAGAAGTATATTAATTAAGATAAAAATTATCTAATAATGATAAAAAAATTCTTACAGCTTAATTATTTTTAATAATATTTATCCTATAAATATAGTAGGAATTTATATTTATGATATAATAGCATTAGAAAATTACAGTATAAGTTTATATTACTATGAGGAATATAACTATATAGACAGTTTATTTTAATACATATTTTAAATTAAGGAGAGAAGAAATCTTATGGAATTACAACATCCTTTATCAAGAACTGAACTTTTAATAGGAAAAGAAGGATTAGATAAATTAAGAAATAGTAAAGTTATTGTATTTGGAGTTGGAGGTGTAGGAAGTTTTACAGTTGAGGCTTTAACTAGGGCTGGTATTGGTGAATTAATATTAGTAGATGATGATACTGTATGTTTAACTAATCTTAACAGACAAATTCATGCTACAATAAAAACTATAAGCCAACCAAAGGTAGAAGTCATGAAAGAGAGAATACTTTCTATTAATAGAAAATGTAATGTAATTACACATCAGGTTTTTGTGACACAAGATAATCTGGTAGAACTGATTCCTGATGATGTGGATTATGTGGTTGATGCTATAGATACTGTATCAGCAAAATTAGGATTAGCAGAATATTGCTATAAAAAAGGGATAAAAATAATGAGTTCTATGGGAACTGGAAATAAGTTTGATCCAACTCAATTTAGAGTTACTGATATATACAAGACTAAAGTGTGCCCTTTAGCAAAAGTAATGAGATATGAATTAAGAAAAAGAGGTGTAGAAAAACTAAAGGTAGTATATTCAGAAGAAATTCCGACAAAACCTAAAACAGAAGATGTAGTAACTTGTAAAACAGGATGTGTATGTACTGGAGGAACTAAAAAGTGTGCAAGTAAAAGACAAATACCAGGAAGTATGTCTTTTGTTCCACCAGTTGCAGGCATGATAATAGCAGGAGAAGTTATTAAGGACATATTAAAAATAGAAAAATAATAAAAATCCACAATATATTGCTAAAATTTATTAGTTATCAACAATATATTGTGGATTTTGTTGATTATTATCATACTTTAATTTTAGATGTGGATATTTAAAATGTTATAATTATTGTTTATAATATTAAGGAAGATAGAAAATATAAAATTCTAATTTTTTAATGCTTATAACTATAGGGAGAATTTTACAATGAATTCAGATTTAATTATAAAGATAGAACCAGATAAATCAACTGAATCAGAATATCTGATTAAAGATTTAAATAATATCATATTGGGACGATTCAATATAGCAAGTATCAATAATAAAAAGAAGAGATGTGATATTGATTTAATATATTATAAAGAGTATAAATATTCAATATTGAAAGATACATTAGTTTGCATTTTAAGGGCCATATTCAAAAATGTAAATATATTTAAGGTGAATATAAAAATCTGTGAAGATTTAGATATCAGTCCTTTTTTAGATTTAGGATTTATTCTAGAAGGAATAATTGGTCAAAATGAATTCAAAAATGGTAAGTACATAGATGAACTTATTTTGGGGATAACTAGAATTGAATATGAAAATGGACTTCAATATTCTAATATAGAGTTACAAGGAAATGATATAGTTGTTAAAAATTTAACTCCAGCAAATGCAGATGATTTACTAAAATATTATATAAGAAATAAAGAACACTTAGCCCCATTTGAGCCTTTAAGAGATAATGATTTTTATACAATAGATTCTCAAAGAAAGATTTTGAATGAAAGTTATAAACAATTTATGAATGGGACTAGTATAGATTTAGGGATTTTTAAAGAGGAAAAATTGATAGGAAAAGTTAAAGTATCTAATATTGTATATGGATCGTTTAAAAGTGGAATAATAGGATACTCTATGGATAAGGAGTATTGCGGAAAAGGTTATATGAAGCAAGCGGTTACGTTAGTACTTAAATATTCATTTGAAGAGTGTGATTTACATAGAATAGAAGCATCTGCACTTGTTGATAATGAGAAATCTAGAAATGTACTTAGAAGATGTGGATTTAAATTGATAGGTATAAATGAGAAGTATTTGTTGATTAATGGGAAATGGAGAGATCATGCTAGCTATTATATTGTAAAAGAAGACTTCTATAAACAATATCAAGGGTAAAAGAGCTTTTGTTTAACTTTAGGATTATGTATAAATTAACTAAGAAGGAGTAAAATAATGAGCGTGATATTAAGTAAGGATGAATTAGTAGTAAAGGTTTTTAATAATAACATTGTTTTAGTTAATTCTGAGAATAAGGAAAAGATATTATTTGCTAAAGGAATAGGATTTGGGAAAAAGAAAGGAAGCATAATATCCTCTGGAACTGAAATAGCTAAGGTGTTTAGTATTGAAGATCAAGAAAATATTAATAACTTTAAATATATAACTAGAAATATTGATAGCGATTTTTTGGGAGTATGTGAAGAAGGAATATATGAAATATCAAATCAATTGAATTGTGAATTGAATGAAAGAATACATATAGGACTAATAGACCATTTATTTGTGGCAGTAGAAAGATTAAAAAATGATAAGGAAGTGGAAAATCCATTTTTAGTAGAGACACAAACACTATATCCTAAAGAATATGAATTAGCAGAAATGATATCTAATATGGTTGGAGAGCATTGTCATATAAAATTTCCAGAAGGAGAAATAGGATTTATAACATTGCATATTCATTCTGCAATAAATGATGGAAAGGTATCTAACACAGTCAAAAATACATATTTAAGCAATGTAATAGTTGAATATGTTGAAAATGAATTAAATATAAAGATAAATAGAAAATCACTTGATTATGCACGTTTTTGTACACATATAAAATTTGCGATACAAAGAATAATGGAAAACACCACTGTAAATAATGAATTAGCTAAAGTTATAAAAGATACATATAAAGAATCATATAAGATTTCTGAAAATATTTGCAAAGTTATAGAAGAAGAATTAAAATTAAAAGTATCAGAAGATGAAATCGCTTTTTTAACTATACATATAGAGCGATTCAGAATAAGTAGTAAAAATAAATAAAAAACATTTACATTGAACATTTACAAACTATTTATTATATGATATTATAATTTCACGACAGAAAATAATTAAGGTGTAACTGGTTATGCAGGCAAGACTTAATGTTATTTATAAAAGATTTATTGCTATATAATTTTATATTTATAGCACTGTAATGAATCTTTTTAAATTACATTTAAGTCTTTTTTGTTGTTAATTTATATAAGCTGGCCGGCTTGATGAATAATTTTTATTTAATATGAAGAACTTACTATAGAGTAAATAACATTTTTTAAATTTTAGGAGGAATTATTATGCTTCAATATTTACAAAGAATAGGTAAAGCTATTATGCTACCGATTGCAGCTTTGCCTATAGCAGGTATATTATTAGGTGTAGGCGGTGCTTTACTTGGAATTTCAGGGTTAGAAAATGCTCCAGCTGTATACCAACCATTAATAGCATTTGTTAATATTCCTGTAGTTACAGCAATATTAACTGTAATGAATGATATAGGAAATATAGTATTTGGTAACTTACCAATATTATTTGCAGTTGGAGTTGCAGTTGGTCTTGCTAAAAAAGACAAGGGTACAGCAGCATTAGCTTCAGTTTTTGGTTTTATAGTAATGAACCAAGTTATTTCAACATTACTTACTTTAGGAGCTACTCAATTAGGTGTATTAACTCCAGATAATGTTGGCGAATATGGAACATATGTTACAACTAATTTAGGAATATTCACTTTAAATATGTCAGTATTTGGTGGTATTATTACAGGGATAGTTACAGCAGTATTACATGATAGATTCCATGAGATTCAATTACCACAAATTATAGGATTCTTTTCGGGGTCAAGATTTGTTCCAATAGTAACAGCTGTTACTATGGCACTTGTTGGTGCAGTATTAGCATTTTTATGGCCAATAGTTCAAAATGGTATAGGTGTTATAGCTAATCTAGTTAGAGATGCAGGATTTATAGGAACATTCTTATATGGACTTATAGAAAGAGCACTAATTCCATTTGGACTACACCATGTATTTTATACTCCATTCTGGTTTGGATCATTTGTTGAAGGGCAAATATTAGTTAATGGTACATGGCAAACAGTTGCTGGTGCTAATACAGCATATTTTGCTCAATTATCAAGTATGACTGATTTAGTAGGAGCTTCAGCTGACACAATGTCAACTATAGTTAGTGGTACAACAAGATTTATGGCAGGTAAATTCCCATTCATGATGTTTGGATTACCAGCAGCTGCATTTGCAATGTATAGAGCAGCGGCACCAAGTAAGAGAAAAACAGTTGGATCATTATTAGCAGCAGCAGCTCTTACATCATTATTAACAGGTATAACTGAACCGTTAGAATTCACATTTATCTTTGTTGCTCCAGTATTATACGGAGTACACTGTGTATTAGCAGGTTTATCATTCATGTTAATGGATATATTTAGAGTATTTATAGGTATGACTTTCTCTGGTGGATTAATAGACTTTAGTTTATTTGGTTTACTTCCAGCAGGTGCAGGAGTTCCAACTAGATGGTATATGGTTCTATTAGTTGGTGCAATATATGCGGTAGTTTACTATTTCTTATTCTTATTCATAATCAAGAAGTTCAACTTAAAGACTCCTGGTAGAGATGAAAATGAAGAAGAAACTAAGTTATATACTAAAGCAGATTACCAAAATAGAAATGGTTCTAACGGATCAAATGCTTCAGCACCTAGCGGTAAAGGTGAGATAGCAGAAAAAGCTCCAGCAGTATTAGCAGCATTAGGTGGAGAAGCTAATATAGTAAGTGTTGATGCTTGTATAACAAGATTAAGAGTAGAAGTTAAAGATAAATCTAAAGTTGATAAAAATGAACTTAAATCATTAGGTGCAGCCGGTGTTATGGAAGTTGGAAACGGAATTCAAGCTATATTCGGAGCTAAAGCAGACGGATATAAGAGTGCAATTAATGATATATTAGGAAATCACTAAAGATATTAAACTAAGTAATATTTAGAAATAAAGTAAGACATGGGTTATATGGACTCATGTCTTATTTTTATATAAAAATAGATATATTTATCTATATAGGTATATGTATATTCTTGTATATATGTATTTGTATATATTTATATATTCAATTATTTACTGTTGCTAGTATAGTTTTGTGGACACATAAAAAATAAATTATAATTGAAATAAGAGAGATGTGTCCAAAATATTGACCTAGGCCCATTTACTCTATATAAATAAAGTTGCAAGATAAATTAAAAGCTGTAAAAAGGACTAATAATGATAATATAAATTATATAGTAAAAGTTAAGTATTAAATTATTTTATGTAACCAATAAATATAGTAATAATAATTTTAAAGTTATACTTTGCTTTTCTATATATTAATTTAAGAATAGAGAGATTACTTATAATGTAAGATTAAAGGATGAACTATTAAAATGGAATCTATAAAAAAATAAATGAGTAGATTAATTACAATCTACTCATTTATTTCTTAAGCTTATTTAAATATATACAAAAAATTAAAGTGTATATTTTAATATTGTTGTTTCTCCAGCAACTGTATTAACATTTTCAACTGGAGTTATAGATTTTAATATATCAGGGTTAGTTATTAAAACAGGAGTTATTAATGGTAAGTTTTTAGACTTAACAAATTCTCTATCTACTTTTATAATAGGAGTTCCAGCCTTTACTTTAGTTCCAGCTTCAGCTAATTGTTCAAATCCTTCTCCGTTTAATGAAACTGTTTCGATACCAATGTGAACTAAAAGTTCTATACCATTATCTAAAGTCATAGCAAAAGCATGTTTTGTATTGAAGACTAAAGTTAATTCACCATCAGCTGGTGCAACAATTATATCATCATCAGGATCCATTGCTAAACCATCTCCAGCCATCTTTTGAGCGAATACTGGATCAGGAACTTCTGATAAAGGAAGAGATTTACCATTAACAGGAGCAACTAATCTTAAACTATTATCTTGATTTTCTTCTTTTTTCTTTTTAAATAATCCAAACATAAAAAATACATCCTTTCTAAATTAAATACTATGTATATATTGTTAGTATTTTTAAACAAAATATAACGTAATATTGATAATATAATTAAAAAAAGACATAAATTTTCTAAATACAAAAGAAAACTTATGCCTGATTTAACAGTAACACGTTATTTAATTAAAATTATATATATATGTCAATTCACTGTCAATGGTTAAATTATATTCTTGCTAAGAAATACGTATATTTATAGAAATATCAATTTACAATTATAATTTTAAGTAAGATTGTATAGTTTGGTTATACACAATTAGCATTAGGGATGGTTATAATTGAATTTATTATTGTAAGTAGTAGTTGATGGATTAGGATAATATTTAAGAAATTTTAGATTTAACTGATTAAAAATGAGAAGTGTATATTATAATTTGGAGTTATATATAAGCAAGAATAATAACAATTTGCTTATTATATGATGTTACATATATATAAACAAGTCCAAGCGTGTCTATAATATAAAAAGAACAAAAATAGAAGATAAAGCTAGATATATTAATATAAATTGAAAAAATCACTTAAAAGATAATTTCTTTATGCATACATAACATGATATTATGTAACACGTCGCTAGGAACTGACACAACAACTTAAAAAATATCAAATTATTTAGATTGATTTTAAACTTGATATTAAACATTAAAAAAATGAAAAAAGTTGTTGACAGATGTAAAAAGCGGTGTTAAACTAAGTAAGTCGCTTGAGGGTGACAGAGAAAAACAGCGAAAGTTGTTGAAAAGAAAATGGTCTTTGAAAATTGAACAGAATATAATAAACAATTAGTAAACCAGCAATTCTTTTATAAGAGTAAGAGCAAAGATTAAACTTTTTATTGAGAGTTTGATCCTGGCTCAGGACGAACGCTGGCGGCGTGCCTA